>OAUJ01000047.1_pt1 | contig 55286 bp, 65 predicted proteins | sample 1501261 | NCBI WGS metagenome assembly OAUJ01 (sample SAMEA2580042, study PRJEB22360) | human gut metagenome | biome: human gut; feature: human-associated habitat; material: faeces | place: Denmark | collected 2008/2010 | reverse complement strand
CCACCGCCACAAAGGAACACAAGCCAAAACGGACACACATTTTGGCCTATAACCCGGTGAGGAGTTTGCGAGCATTTTGCGGGTGCTGCGTGTCCAGCTGCCGTTGAGGCCTTTGGTTTCGTTGGTTTCGATGACGTCGATGGTTTGGTCTCCGAGCCGGTCGCTGATGCAGGTGCGGTCGGGCAGTTCGTTGCGTCGGGTCTTGCGGTCCGCCCGGCGCACCGCCGCGAGCATGCGAGCGGCCAGGCAATACGGTCATTCGCACGGCGCATGGCCAGGGGCCGTGTTCCCGCGCCGATGAAGGAAAGTATGTCGAGCAGCCTCGCCTGAATCATTCTCTCCGAAATCAGAGCGGAAGTCTGCGATAGGTCACTGTCATCCGTAGATGTCAAACAGGAGCCAAGTCATGGACGGGTGAGCCGTGAATCGTAGATAATGGGAGAGCTGTATTCTCGGACAACGAAGAAGGCGTAAGGTGCAGGTTGCGAGGAACCGCCTCATTATGGGCTCACGTCGGGGTAAATCATCAGATGAGGGACAAACGCTGGCCGTCACCCCGCGCGATCGATTGATCCTATGGTTTCGGCAGCTCAAAGGGGAACGCCTGCTTCGTTTCACGACGACTCTGATCTGCATCGTCGGCACGATGGGCGTGCTGATCCGCGATTATGTGGAAGAGCGGATGGCAATCGGCACAGGATATTCGTTTATCCGGTTCCTCAACGAGGGAGCGGGAATATGGTACTTCCTCATACTGCTGGTTTTAGGAGCCATAAACGTGACGTTAAGGTTCAGAAGCCCCGTGGCGTTGCTGGCCTTGGAATTCATTGAGCTCTCCCTGAGCGTCCTGTTCGGCGTTGGCCTGCACTCATACACGCAGGTCGCGGTTATCCTGGTGCTTTATCTGTGCATCCGGCTTCCCCTGTATGCTCAGGCCATGTGCGATCTGGCCATGATCTGCATGATCGCAGTGCAATACATGCATCCCGCCTCTCTGCAGCCTCAGTATTTGGCGTTACTGTATTCCGTCGCTTTGGCCGGCATCGCATCCTCCCTGTTGTCCATAGCGCGGGACCGTCGAACGGCGAATAGGCTACTGTCCGAAGCACGGCGAAAGACCGCAATACTGGCGGAGGAGAAGAATCGTACGGAACGGCGCCTTCGCATGGCCAACGAACTGCATGACAGCATCGGTCATGGATTGACCTCGATCATAGCGTTATCGCAAGGAGGCGAGGACTGCATAAGGAACGGCGGCTATTCCGACTCGCAACTGGCCGATGCCTTAGCGGAGATCACATCGATTGCGAAGGACAGTCTGGGTGATACGCGCCGCATCTTAAAGGTCTTCAATGAAGAGGAATCGCAGCCATCTTTGGAACAGGTCGGTCTTGAACCAGTGAATCAGGATGACATCCTTCGTTTACGGGATTGGGACGATATCAGACCCGTACTGGAACACATACGCTCAACCGGAATCATCGTCGTGTTCACCGAAACGGGAAGACGCGTCGAGGATCCCCGCCGTTCGGATTTATGCTTCGCCGTCACTCGCGAGGCACTGACCAATGCCCTTCGGCACGGCGCGGGACTGACCCGCATTGCCGTCTCCTGGAATCATTACCGTGATGGCGGAACAGCAATCACGATCCGCAACGATGGACACGTCTCCGGACACGGCACCACCGGCGAGGCATCCGGTCAAAGCGGGAAGCCGACAGGTGGAACCGGACTGCAACGACTCTCCCAACGCCTTGCGAAAATGGGCGGCACCCTGTCCTATGGGCCATACGGCAATGGCTGGGCGGTCAAGGCACTAATCCCCTGAAAGAAACGGAAGAACCATGAAGGATGCAAGAGACGACATCATCAAGGTCATGCTGGTCGATGACATGCGAGGGGCGCGCACCGGCTTCATGATGATGCTGAACAACGATCCGAACATCATCGTCAGCTCACAGGCCGCGGACGGCGCCCAAGCAATCGAATTCCTACGGCAATCACCGCAGCAACTGCCTGACGTGATTCTGATGGACGTGCGCATGCCCGTCATGGACGGTATAGAGGCGACGGGCATCATCAAGGAGCAATTCCCCCAAATCCAGATACTGATCCTGACCACATATGATGAGGACGATTACGCCTTCGACGGATTGGCGCGAGGGGCATCCGGATTCCTGCTCAAGGACGCGACCCCCAAACAGCTACGTGACGCCGTACACGCCGTGTATAACGGAGATGCGGTATTGACACCGAGAATCACCGGTGAAGTGCTCAATCGCGGGGTTCGGCCCATATCGGACAACACCCGCATCAAGCTGCTGCGAAGCCTATTCGACGGACTTTCCAAGCGGGAATATGAAGTCGCGGAACTCGTGGCGGCAGGCTTGTCCAATCAGGAAATCGCCGAACACTTGTTCATCGAAACGGCATCGGTACGACGCACGGTAAGCCGCATATTGGCCAGAATGCGCATGCGGGACCGGGTCCAAATCGCCATAGCCTGGTATCAATCGGGGTTGGACCAAATAACAGGCGGCAAACCAGCATAAAGATCACGATATTCATCTCAACGATTGTGCTGTTTGTCATCTTCAGATGACAAACAGCACAATCGTTTTACTGGAGAATAGAGCGAACTGGTTAACTGTATTGCGGCCGGGTCAATCGAAGAAAGGAAAACGATGTGCCAGCTGCCCGATTCGGCTTCACCCATCATCGCGTTTGAGAATGTCTCATTCAGCCATGCCGGCCGCGAATTGCATGGGATCTCATTTGCCGCCTATGCAGGTCGAGTCACCGTTCTGATGGGAGCGCATGACGCTGGCAAAACAACTGTTCTCCGGATGCTGTTGGGACTGGATATCCCGGATTCCGGATGCATATCCACCTGTGGCAAACCCTATGGCACATCCCGTATACCAAAAAACGTTGTGAGTGCAATGCCCGAAGCCATTTCACTGTCCCCGTATTACTCGGCCGGAACCTATCTTCGTTGGAAGGCGCTCTGGGCCGGGACGCCTGATCCGCTTCTTGACGGGATCATTCACATGACCGAACTGCAGAATCTTCTCACCGTCAGGCTCCACGATCTCGCTCCGATCGATGTCCTCAAAATGCGATTCGCCATAGCTCTGCTTCCCAACCCCAAAGCCCTGATCATGGACGAACCGCTCCAGACACTCGATCGATCGGGCACGAATTGGATCTGCGAGCAGATACGGAAGCAGGCGAATCGTGGCGTTGCGGTGCTCATCGCATCCGAACCGGACAGCAGGCTGAGGCCGATTACCGATGACGTTGTGGTACTGGATAAAGGCACCGTGGTAAAAGAGGGCTCCCGCGGCCAGCTTTGGAAGGAAGACTGAAAAACGCCAGCGGATCACCCGCTTCCCTAAGGTCCATGTGTTTGGTGTTTGTCATCCGAAGATGACAAACACCAAACACATTCTTGGATGTACCATCCAAATCAGGTTAACTGGAATGGCATGCACCGGCATGCAATCCGGTCCCATATACAGAGCATGAGGAGAACGAAGATGAAGGATTATGTACCCCCGGCCGTTGAGGTCATCGCATCATTCAAGGAAGCAACCAATGGCGTATGGTTCGGCAAATATGTCGATATCGGCGGAGCCAAGTGTCCATTCATTTGGGGATCGAACTGACCGAAACCCTGCATATATTGATGATCCCTAGCTGTATCAGGATAGGGAAACGTGATGCCGTTTACGCATAAGAACCCAAACCGTACCGTGATTGTCCGCGGCGGGAAGCCGACGAACTGTTCGAAGCTTCCCGCCTCCATCAGCATCAATGACGAGGGAACATGCGTCCAAGTTCCTCTGCTGAGTGGCGATCGCGTGTTCTGGACCGTCTCCGAAGATGAAGTGCTCCTGTCGGACAGCGCCTCCCGACTTGCAAGCATCACGAACGCCGATCTTGACCTGGAACGCATTGTCATGGATTTGCTGCCTTCGCTCCCTGACAGCCTTCGAGGGGACAAATCCCCATGGAGGAACATACATTCCATACCCGCCGCAACCATACTGCACCTCGACAAATCCAATAGGCCGCGATATACGAGAGCGGAACCTTCACCCGCAAAACATGTTCCGAGCAACGAGATCTTGGCATCACTAAGAAGCCGTTTCCTGACGATCGCGGATGAGTGGCGCAATGAGGCACCACTATCCGCCGATGTGTCCGGAGGAGTGGATTCCGCCGCCATCACATACGTCTTCGCCAGCGAGGGGGTTCGTAGGCCCCTGTATCATGAAACACCCGACGATCCAATGAATCAGGATTCCCGATGGGCCGAGCGAATCTCCGAGGACGTTCGGATGCCACTCATCAAAATCGGCCGGGTCGTGGATGGAAACAGATCATTCGAACCCGCAGCCGAATATCCCAACAGAGAGATACCTGAAGAACCGGTCTACTGGAGCGATATCGAAGGCTATCTCAGCCGAATCTCCGAAATGGAAGCAGACGCAAGCCGTATCCATGTCACGGGTTTCGGAGGAGACGAGCTGTTCGCATCCATGCCATCCTCATCATGGAGCTGCCTGCGGGAACACCCGCTACGGCTACAGGACATCCGAAGACAATACAGCGCCGATTACCGGGTCCCACCCTATCAGGCAATTCTCGATCTCACCGATGGCACCGATCTGCATGAGGAATTACGGTCATCGTTCCTGGACGCGGAACAAGGTCATGACCATCGCTCTTCGCCTTGTGGATGGCATGATGCCATACGCATTCCCGAATTCCTGACCGCGAAAGCCAGGAATATCCTATATGGCGCCGTTGAATCACAATTGAAACACGCCGACATTCGGCCATTGAACCCCGACCGAAGCCGTCATCAGGCGCTCTACTCTCTGTCAATGCAGGCACGAATGCTCAATCAGGTTAATCGGACGTTCGCCTCCAACGACATAACGTTCCGCTCCCCCTATCTGGACCACGGAATCGCGGACTATGCGCTATGCGCCCCAATCAGTGCACGCACCGAGGGAAATCTACACAAAGCCGTGTTATACCGGGCGCTCAAGGGCATAATCCCCGAAACGATATTCCGGCGTCCCGTCAAAGGCGATCACTCATATTCACTGTATCTGGCATGGCAACGCTCGAAGGACGCGCTGCTCGACTCAATCGCCGGCGGAGTGCTGGACGAGGAGGGACTGATCGATATGCCAGCCATACGGCGTCGAGCTTCCATGCCGATGCCTGACATCACATTCCTGTTTGAAATGCAACGAGTAGCAGCAGTGGAAAGGTGGCTGAGATATGCAAGCCGATGACACACAGACAAGCATCAGTCTGAGGAATCAGATATCCCTGTATCCCAAGGAGGGCGGGGCGATCGTCTTCGTCAACGACACCGGTGAATACCTGCAGGTCAACGAAATAGGCCGGATTATCCTTGACGGTCTGATGTGCGGCAAAACCGTCGAGGATTGCACGAATAAAATCGCCGAAGAATATCAGGCCGACAGACAAATCATCGCCCGGGACGCGGATCGTTTCCTCGCCGATATGGGGAAGCACGTGCGTCTATGAGCATCCCACTACAGCCGGAAGCGATCACACGAGCCAACTTTCACGACCGCCTGATAGCGCTGATTGCCATCATTATCGGAAGACGGATGGAACGACAGCAAATCGGAGAGTTCTGCCGCCGGCTTGAAACGTGGTCCGAACGATATCCGCCGGCCGACACCAGCATGGCGGAACGTTACCGCAATGCCGTATGCGCGGTAAGCCGCAGATGCCGAAGCCAGCAGGGTTGTCTGCTTCGGTCGCTCTCCACAGCGGCGGCATGCCGCATATCTCGCCGATCCGTCACATGGTGCACCGGGTTCACCGAAATTCAGAGAAAACAATAGCGGCATTATTAACACAGATGCCAAAAACTGTTTTTATACTATTTCATTATATGAATTGAAAAAGCAATCCGCCAATATTCTTCTGAGGCGCAACAATGTTGTACCTCAGATAAGAACGACATATCATTCTATCTATTGGATTAATAAAAGCAAATCAAATCGCCCGTATAAACTAATGATGGCAAACAAGTGTGGCATCATTGAAGTATGCGGCACAAATAGTGGATATGATATATTATCTTTCGTTTGCAGTAATGATGCGGTTATTGTTATAAAAATGACGCACGGAGACAATTCTCGTCTGCTGTTTTTCGATGATTTCGGCGAAAGAGACACACGCTTTAAGGAAATTACTTCATCACTTGCCATTGATTCGATGGAGATTACAAATACTCTTCTATATGCTATCGTCAATAGCCAACTTCTAATTATTAACTTTTTTACCGATATACATGATAGGCAAATGATTCAGTCCCCCCATGGATTTATTCCTAAATCATTGCAAAAGCGTAATGGGATTGTTTATGTGATAGGACGCCTATCGGGCGACTCCGCCATCTGGATTCCTTCTCTCGGACAAAATGGGATATGGAAAGCTCCTCCTTGTGGAGTTATTAGTTTTCTTGGATTTCGGGATAGATTCCCTGTTTTCTGCATATCATCTCCAATCCATCAAACGCAAATTGTAACAGGAAATAGGGAAGGATTCTTAGAGGCTGTATCGTCCACACCTAATATTCACTGTCGCAAAATTATTATCCGGAGTAGAGATCAAACAAATATTCCCATTACACTTTTTTATAGACTTGACAGTATTCTCGAGCAGTCTCCTATTCTATTGATGGCATACGGATGTTATGGAATCGCACTTGAGGGAGCCTATGACCGTTTGATTTCATATGTCATACAGTCCGGCATAACTGTTGCCTTCTGCCATATTCGAGGTGGGGGCGAGTATGGAGAGGAATGGCATAGGCAAGCGATAAAAAACAATAAGTTCATATCTATCAATGATTTTCTCGATTGCACTAAAGGATTGATTGCAAATAACTTATGTGACGCCAAACGCATTGGAGCAGCGGGTTCAAGCGCCGGCGCTTTGGTTGTTCTTTCTGCCGCATTGCGCCGCCCGGATTATTTCAAAATTGTTCAATTATCGCACCCTTTTTTAACACCGGAATTGATTCTCACAAACCCCGACAATCCACTTACAATTAGCGATTGGGATGAATTCGGATATCCCTCATCATCTTCTTGCTATGACTCGTTTTCACCTTTGGCGCAATTGCGGCGTCTTCCAGCTGATTTTTCTAATCAGGCTCCTGACATTTGGATTACTGCCGGCAAGAATGATATAAAGGCGCCTCTCTTATATACGGAACAATGGTTGAATTCATATTCGGCTATTGTTCCGTCCGCACATAATTCGGTGTTTTTGCAACTGTTAGATGAAGGACATCACAATTCTGATGATTCTTTGACTGGTGGCTGTTTATCAACTATATGGTTACTCGACTCTCTCTTCGACACAGATTGACATCTTTTGATGTCAATCGTCTCTCCGGCATAGACGATTGACTTGTCTTTATGGATACTGTCGGCAGTAGCACTCTCGTAGGAAGGATTCTCGTCCATGAAAAAACAACCAAATGACTTCATTGGGGTAAATACATATTTATCGGTTCAGGCGCGTGGGTTGGTCAAGCGTGTGGTTTCCGCTGATGGTTCCAGTCCGAGTGTGATTCTCAATGATGTCTCGTTGGATATTCCCGGTGCCGGGTTGACAGCGATCGTCGGGCCTTCGGGTGCGGGTAAGACCTCTTTGTTGTACGTGTTGTCCGGTTTGGACAGGCCCGACTCGGGTCGGGTCGTCATCGGCGGCACCGACATCTACGCGTTGGACGAGGAGCGTCGTTCGCGGTTCATCCGCGGGCATATCGGTTTCGTGTTCCAGCAGTACAACCTCGTGCCGTATCTGACGGTCGAGGAGAACGTGATGCTGCCGCTCTCGCTCGCCCATCGCAAGGCCGACTACATTCGGGTCACGCAGCTGTTGTCCCGGTTCGGCCTGCGCCGGAGGGCGAGGACCGTGGTGAGCGCCCTGTCCGGCGGCGAGCAGCAGCGCGTGGCCCTGTGCCGGGCCCTGCTCTTGCGCCCGGCGGTGGTGTTCGCCGACGAGCCCACCGGCGCGCTCGACACCGCGAACAGCGAGCTCGTGCTGCAGGTGCTGCGCGAGCTGGCGGATTCGGGTTCCAACGTGGTCATGGTCACGCATGACACGGACGCCGCCGCCCTGGCCGACCGCGTGGTCTTCCTGCGTGACGGCGGAATCACCCACATCGCGGGCAGACTGACCGCTGGGCAGATCGTCGAGGGCATGCGCCGCACGTTCGAGCCGGCCATGCCGCAGCACGGTCAGGAGGCCCGTCGTGGGTAGGTATGTGCTTCGCGTGTTCCGCGATAATCTCGCGGGTTGGGTGCCCACGATCATGGTGGTCGCGGTGGTGACCACGCTGGTGGGCGTGTGCATGAACCAGTTCGTGTGGACCTCGTCGCCGTCGTTCGCATCGGCCGCCCGGCTGGCGGGTCTGGACCCGGCCGAGTTCGGCATGGTGTCGGCCACGATCTATGTCGTGGTGGCGTTGCTTGCGTTCTTCTCGCTGACGGTGGTCGGTTCGGCCACGGTTGACCGCATCCGCGGCACGTTCGCGCAATGGCGTCTCATGGGCGCCAGTCCGAGCCAGGTGCGCGCGGGCACGTGGATGCTCGTGGGCGTGGCTAGCCTCACCGGCTCGCTGCTCGGCTCACTGCTCGCGATGCCGGCCAGTCTGCTCGCGGTTCCCGAGTTCAACGCGATGGCCGCGGAGAGCTTCGCCGGCGGGCTCGGCTCGTTCGTCCCTCCCGCATTCGCGCCGTCCGCGACGGCATGGCTCGGCTCGCTGCTGCTGGGCGTGGCCACGTGCATGCTGGGCGCGTTCGTGCCCTCGATGCGTGCGGCGAAGGTTCGTCCCATCGAGGCGATCCGTGGCAGGGACGCGCCGATCGGGCGGCATGGATGGCGGTATTGGGCGCGTTGCGCGCTGGGACTGGTCGTCATGGCGGCGGCATTGGCATTGGCGTTCTCCGGCATGGGCATGCCGCGCGCCCACGCGTTCGGGCAGGAGGCCGGCCAGACGTTCAACGGCGCATTATGGGCCGGGATCATCGCGTCGTTCGGCATGTACGTCCTCACTGGCGTGCTGGTCCCAATCCTGCTGGATGCGGGACGCGCCGTGTGCCGCCTGTGCGGGTCGGCGACCGGCGTGCTCGCGGCCCGTGCCGCCAAGGCGAAGGCCGTGTCCAGTATGAACACCATCGCCCCGCTCGCACTGGCCTTGGGATTGTCCACGACCCTGCTGACCTGCGCGCGGTCCTACGGGCGGATACTGGCCCTGGGCGGCCATCCGACGAGCCTGAACTACGCGGACTCGCTGCTGATGATCGCGATGCTGTGCATCGTGTCCCTGGCCACGAGTCTGGCCGTCATCGCGTTGTCGAACCGTGGCATGGTCGCCGATCAGGCGCTGCTGCGCAGCATCGGCATGTCGCCGCGCCGGGTGACGCGCATGATCCTGTGGCAGAGCCTGCACCTGGCCGCCGGCGCGGTCGTCCTCGCGCTCATCCCGGTCGCCGTCAGCTCGCTCGTGCTCGCAACACGCTCTATCACGCTCGTCGGCGTTCCAGTGGCCGGGATCCCGTGGGCTGGTGTGATCGGCGCGGGAGCGGCCTGCTGGCTGGCGTTGTTCCTCATCCAGTACATGCAGATCCGGCCCGCGTTGCGCCGCAGCGTGGCCGACGCGATCAGAAGCCGTTGACGGCATCAGATTCGGAAAAGGAGGATGATCATGCCTGTCCGATACACGGCAATGCCGAGGCGCGCCCCGGCATCCATGCTGCTCGCGTTCTTGCTGATTTTGACGGCCTTGTTCGGGCTGGCGGCGTGTGGCTCCGTCCAAGGCTCCTGGCCTGACGGCCAGTATGCCGGCCGGGTGCCCGAACCCGACCGGGTGACGACCCGCATCAGGGACGAGACCGACAACGGCTACCTGATCGACGTGTCATGGACCATCGCCGAAGCGAAGGACTACGCGCGAAAGATCAAGGACGCGGGCTTCACCCGCAACGCCACCGAGGAGGAACAGGCCGGCGTATACGACTACACGGCCGACGACGGCACCGTCAAGGTCTCCATCAGCGCATTGCCCGGCGACAACGGCGCCATCAACATCAACAAGCTCCAATGACATTCAAAAGGATCGGCACTCATGGACATTCCCGCACATCACGAACCGTCACCCGGCAAGCCCCTGCCGGCGCCATCGCCCGTCCCGGAGCCCGGCCGGCCGAATCCGCCCCGACCATTGCCAGCCGCGACCGCGCCGAACGATTCGATCGTCGGGTTCCTGTTGCTTGGCCTGTTCCTGTCCCTGCCCGGCGTGCTGATCGCGTGGATCACCGGCCGCGACGGGCACGGATGGGAGCATGGCGGCCGTGTCGCCGCATGGATCGGGGCGCTGCTCTCGCCGTTCGTATGGCTGGCCATCATCATCGTGTTCACTGTGCTGTTCACCGGTTCGGTCACGATGCTCGGCTGCCTGATGCCCGGCGCGGACTGCCTCGCCCAGTGAACACGCCGATGACCCTGCGAGGTGGCACAGTGGATCGTATGGAGCGGCAAACGGTGAACGTCGGCAGGGTCACTGCCATAGCCATGCCATTATGCGTGCTCGCGGTCGAGATGGCGATGCTCACGTGGGAGCGCATGATCGGCGCCCCATTGGATCCGATGTACACGCTCGCCAAGCAGACCGGCGGATTCATAATGCTGCTGCTGTTCCAGCTCCTGTCATGCCTGGCATTGGTGTTCCGTTACCGGGCCCCGTCCGCCACGTTGGCATCGCAGCTCATCCTGACCCTGGTCCTGTCCTTCTGGCATGCGGACTCGATCCTGCTGGTCCAACTGGTCGCGGCGTTCTACGCGTTCATGCGTACGGCCGGGGAACGCCGCATGTACATCGGGTCCCTCGTGACGACGTTGACCGTGACTTTGGCGACGTTCATGTCATGGCCCGCCAGCCGGTTCCTCGGCGAATGGCCCGGCCGCATCCTCCTGCTCGCCCTCGCCGGCGCGATCGCCCTGGCACGCCGCGGCATGGTCCAAGCCAGGAACGCCACGGCCGCCGCCGGCCTGGAACACCGGCGCGCGCAGACCGCCGCCAAGCAGCGTGACGCCGCCGTGCGTCGTTCGCGCATCGCCGGACAATTGCACGACAGCGTGGGGCACGGGTTGACCGCGATCATCGCCCTATCCGAAGGATTGACCGGTAAGACCGGCGACTCGCGCGTGGAGGAGGCTCTGAAGGGCATCAACGAGATCGCACGGGAAAGCCTGGAGGACACGCGCAAGGCCGTGCGCGCACTGACCGAAACCGACACGACCGACGAAGACGAGGATCCCGCCGAACCAGGCTCCCGGAGCATGCGTTCATGGGATGACATCCGTCCGATCCTCGCACACGCCCGCACGCTCGACATCATCACCATATTCACCGAAACCGGCGTCCGCAACGACGACGAACCCCAGGCGGACCTCTGCTTCGACGTGACCCGCGAGGCCATAACCAACGCCATCCGCCACTGCAGACACGTCACGCATCTCAACGTCTCATGGAACCACCAGCCCAACGGAGTCACCGTCATCGTCCGCAACGACGGAGCCACCGGTGCGGCGCAAGCTATCGCACCCGATGACGGCACCGGACTGGACAGACTGTCACGGCGCGTACGGGACGTTGGCGGCACGTTCGCCTATGGGCCGGTCAATGGCACCGAATGGCAGGTCAAAGCGGTCATTCCCCCGACCGGGAAACAACCGACTGAAAGGAAGGTCCGACCATGATCCGTGTGATGCTCGTGGACGACCAGAGACTGGCACGACTCGGCTTCCAGCTCATGCTCGACGACGTGACCGACATCACCGTCATCGCCTCGGCGGAGAACGGGCAAACCGCCATCGACACACTCAACCAGTTGGACGCCGATCACCGGCCGTTGCCCGACGTGATCCTCATGGACGTGCGCATGCCCGGCATGGACGGCATCGAAGCAACCCGACACATCGCCAGACACTGGCCCGCCATCAGAATCCTCATCCTCACCACCTACGACGAAGACGACTACGCCTTCGGCGGACTCGACGCCGGAGCCAGCGGCTTCCTACTGAAAGACATAAGTAAATCACAATTAATGGAATCGATAAAAGCTGTTTTTGAAAATGGTAAAATTCTTACTCCACGAATAACAAAGAAACTAGTAGAATATCAACAAAGCAAATTCATTTTTCAAGACCAGCAAAATATATTTATTGAATCATTCAAGAGTCTTACTACTAGAGAGCGTGACATATGTGCCTTAATTGCACAAGGACTCAGTAATGACGACATAGCAAAAAAACTATTTCTGGAAACCAAATCAGTCAAACGCTATGTTAGTCGAATTCTATCGAAGCTCCATCTTTCAAACCGCACCCAAATTGCAATCAATTGGATTAAATTGAGTGTCTTTACACAACTGAAATAGTGACATCAATTCAAACATAGGCCCATGTCAATATTCCACACATTTATGAAATATGCTTAACGCGAAGTATTCATCTAATTGGCAGGAATGATATGCTTTATTTATCGGCGTTTACGGTTCCGTTCCTGTTTGCGTTGGCGTTGTGGCCGGTGGTGTCCGTGGCGTTGACCGTTCCGGTGCTGGCGATGCTGTATCACCGCGATAACCGGCTTGGATTGCCGGCGATCCTGTCCGCGTATGGCACGGTGCTGTATGCAATCGGCTTGTTGTGCTTCACTTTGTACCCGTTGCCGGCCGATCCCGTCGCGTTCTGCGCCGTCCACCATCTGAAGCCGCAGTTGGACCTGTTCCGGTTCGTCGCCGACATACGTACCGACGGGTTGGATGCTGTGTTGCAGATCGTGATGAACGTCGTGTTCTTTCTGCCGCTCGGGTTCATCGTCAGGCGTGTGTTCCATCGCGGGCTTCCCACGGCCACCGTCGCCGGGTTCCTGGTCTCGCTGCTGGTGGAGACGATGCAGTTGACGGGAACGTTGGGCGTGTTCCCGTGCGCGTATCGCCTGTTCGACGTGGATGATCTGGTGTGGAACACGTCGGGCGCGCTGGCCGGGTACGGGTGCGCGCTGGCATTCGACCGGCTCCTGCCCATGCGTGAGTCGGATGCGGCGACGGTGACCCATCCCGGCCTGGTCCGGCGTCTGGTCGCGTTCCTCGTGGACATGGGCCTCGTGATGTCGGCGGCACTGCCGTTGGCCGTCGCGGCGAATGTCATCCACGCATTGGTCTCAGGCGTCCGGCCCGGTGCGGCTGCCGACCGCGTGTTGGGCGGGTTAGGGTTCTCGGGGCTGATGTTCCTGCTCATGCTGTTCGTCTTCGAGGTGTTGGTGCCCTGGCTGCGGGATGGGCGCACGTTGGGAGGCGGCTACACGCATATGACCTGTGAGACGGTTCCGCGCTCGGGCGTACGTCGGATCCTGTTCTATATGGCACGGTTCGTGGTGTTCGCCTGTTTGGCGCTTGCCGGCATACCTTGGCAGCCCGTGATCGCCCTTGCGCTCCTGACGTTCTGGATGGCGTTCAGGCGCATGCCCTACGACCTGATCTGACGCCCCTCCGGGCATGTCGATGCACGTGCCATGAACCGCCGGCGCGTTCCCCGCTACATATACCGATGAACATCCGTCTACGATGTGCTGTGGAAGGAGCCGCATACGCAGGATGACATGACCTCGCCCGGTGGGGCGGCGACGCGTGACGGGGATCTGCTCGCGCGGGTCGCCTCCGGGGACGAGCGTGCCTTCGAGACCCTGTATGGGCGGTACGCTGCGGCGGTGCGGGCGTTCGTGCGCGTGCGCGTGCCGGATGCCGGCACGGTCGAGGAGGTGTGCGCCGACGTGTGGTTGGGTTGCTGGCGGTCGGCGAGGGCGTTCCGCGGTGACGCGAAGGTGCTGTCCTGGTTGCTGGGCATCGCGAAACGGCAGATCTACATGCGCGTGCGGCGCGTACGCCCGAATGTGACCGCGTTGGACGATGCGCCCGAACCGCGTGACGATGGCCCGAGTCCGGAGACGGCCGTGCTGTCCGAAGCGGGCGTGGATGATCTGACGGCGTTGCTGCGCCGGCTGCCCGTCGAACTGGTGGAGACGGCCACGTTGGCGTGGCTGCACGGCCTGTCGTACCGGCAGATCGCCGATTTGTCGGACGTGCCGGAGGGCACGGTCAAATCCCGTATCTCGCGTGCGCGCCGTCTGCTGCGCGCGCAACTCGACCGCCAAAACGATGCGGATGGAAAGGAACGGTGAATCCCGATGACCGATCATATCGACGAAACGACCGACCGCTTGACGGGCGGGACGCCCGACGGGCGTCTGCTTGCGGCATTGGACGCCGTGGAACGATCCCGTTCGGAAGACGCGCCTCCCGCTGCGGCGGTGATGGCGCGCATCCGCGCGTCGCGTTCCCCGTTGGACGGACCGGCATGGTCGTGGGCGCGCAGCCTGCGGTTGTTCATGCTGCTGCTGGGCCGGCAGTCGCGGGTGGTGCCGTGGCAGGTGGCGCCGGCCACGCTGGCGTTGATGGCGTTCGCCGGATTGGGGGCGCGGTTCTTCGCGGTCGGCTGGGGTGCGACGGTCGTGTCCCGCGCGTTCTGCTCGATGGTGCTGGCCGGCGTGTTGTTGAGCGTGACGATGGCGTTCGGGGATTCCCGCGCGGACATGATCTCGTCGGCCACCCCGTTGGGTACGGGGGCGGTCACGCTGGTCCGGCTGGTGTTCATACTCGCCTGCGACGTCGTGTTCGGCCTGATGGTGACCGCCGTGATGGGCGCGCAGGGGTATGGGACGTTCGGCGTGCTGCTGGTCGGATGGCTGTCGCCCCTGCTGCTGGTCGCCGGCGTGGGCGCGATGCTCGCGATCCGTTTCTCCACGGGCGTCGGTTTCGGCGTCGGCCTGCTGCTGGTCGCCGTGATCCGTACGGACCTGCTCGGGCTGACGGGCCTGCCGGCCGCGGGCTGGATCGATATGACCCGGCCATTCGGGCAGCCGCTGCTGGCCGTCACGGGTCTGATGGCGTGCGCGGCGGCGGTGGCGTTCTCCGGACGATTGTCCGAGGCGCGCATGGCGGCCGCGGCCGTCTGACCGGATTGAAGCCGACGGGCCTCCGGCGGCCGTTCGGCGTGTCGCGTGAACCATGCGGCTGCCGTCCGCTACCTATCAGGTGACGGACGATAAGGAACGGCCGTCGAGCTTCGCACTTCAAGGAGGGACGGCATGGCGGGAATGATTCGCGCGCAGGCCAGACGCATCGGCATGGGATTGCTGACAATGCCCGTGGCCTGCGGGATCGCGGTGGCGGCCGCCGGCATCATGGTATCCGGCGTGTGGTCGCGCACGCAGACGCTGACGGTGGTGAACTGGCTCGCCCAGCTGATGGTGATCGGCGCGGGCGTGTGCGTGGCGGTCGCGTTGACCGGCGACCCGCTGGTCGAGGCGAGCGAGTCCACGCCCGTGGGTTGGAGGCGCGTGCAGGCCACGCGGTTCGCACTCGCGGCCGTGTCCGGTCTTGCCGGCGCCGTGCTCATGTTCGCGCCGTTGCACGTACTGGGCCTGTGGCCGCAGGACACGGGGTGGATAAGCCTGATCGCGCCGACCGGCGCGGTGCTGGTCGTGGGGGCGGCCGGGTTCGCGGCCGCCGCGTGGTCCGCGTCCACGCGGGCCACGGTCATGGCGGTGGTCGCGGTATGGATGTTCCTCGCCCTCCTGTGGGATCCGTACGTGCTCGACCCGGTCGCGCAACGCGGCATCCCGCTCACCGTCGCCGTGATCGCCGTCGGGATCGCGTGGCATCTGCTGGGCGACGAGGAACGCAACGTGACGCTTGCGAGGAGGAGCATATGAACATGCACATCGGCTTCCCGCGATTGATCCGCGTCCACATGATCATCGTGTGGCGGCAACGCTCCCTATGGGCCGCGGCCGTCCCATTGGCCCTGTTCGCGCTTCTGCTGGGCGTGATCTCCCCTGCCGGCCCGCACGACCACGGCGCGGGCGATCTGGCATTCATGGCCAAGACGATGGCCATGTTCATGCCGATCGCCTACATGGCCGCGTTCACCGACTTCCACACACGCCACGACCGACTCGGCATCGGCCAACTGGAGGACTCCACACCCACACCCGTGCCCCTGCTGACAGCGGCACGCACGCTCGGCGCGTTCCTGATCCTCATCACCCCGTCGCTCCTGCTGCTGGCCTGCGCCGGCGTCATCCAGACCCTGCACGGCTCGTGGCGGGCCATACCGCAGGCATTGGCCGCCGGACTCGCGATCACCGGGCCGGCCGTGCTGACCGCGATGAGCCTGTCCTCGCTGCTCGGCGCGATCCTGCCCATGATCGTCGCGCGCATCGCCGGCGTGCTCGCATGGTTCGCGCTCGTGTTCTCCTCGCCGATGCTGCCCGTGCCGACCATCAACGGCACCATCCTCAACGTGATCGGCGACGCCGTCGGCGCCGGATGGTTCGGGCTCGGCCCCGTCTACCCGGCCACGGGAGGCATCCTCGCGGTCACCGGCACGCCCGCCAACGCGGCCATATCCCTGATCGCGCAGCTCGTCATCGCCGTCCTGCTCATGGCGTTGGGCGGATGGTGCTCGGCACGCCCGCGCACAACGCGCTGAACGGCACCGGCGGAACCCCACCGAAAAAACACCACACGGAAAGAAGACGTCATGTTCATCTCCATCAACCACCTGACCAAGGACTTCCCGAGGAAGCCCCGCGCACTGGACGACGTGACCTGCGACCTGCCGCACGGCATGGTCGGCCTGATCGGGCCGAACGGCGCAGGCAAAACCACGCTCATGCGCATCCTCGCCGGCATCATCCGCCCCACATCGGGCCAGGTGCTCATGGACGGCCACGATCTGAAGGACGCGAGGACCCGCCGCGCGCTCAAACGCACGCTCGGCTACCTGCCGCAGGACATCGAACCCTACCCGCAGCTCACCCCGCTCGAATTCCTCGACTACGTGGGCGTCCTCAAAGGCATCGACGACACCCGGGAACGCATGCGCCAGGCGCACGAGCTCATCGACCGGGTCGGGCTCACGGACGTGGCCGACCGGCGCATCGGCGGCTTCTCCGGAGGCATGCGCCGCCGCGTCGGCATCGCCCAGGCCCTCATGGGCGACCCCCGGCTCATCATCGTGGACGAACCCACCGCCGGACTCGACCCCGAGGAACGCATGCGCTTCCGCACGCTGCTCGCCAGCCTCGGCGGCGACCGCACCGTGATCCTGTCCACCCACATCCTCGACGACATCGCCCAGACCTGCCCATACGTGTTCGTCCTGCGCCAAGGCCGCATCCGCTATGACGGGCCGACCGAACACCTCACCGGACACGCCGCGGGCCATGTCTGGCTCACCCAGCCATCCAACACCCCGCCACCGGACGGCATGATCGTCGCCAACGCCGTCACCACCGCACGCGGCGTACGCTACCGCGTCATCACCGACAACCCGCCCGCCGACGCGCACCCCATGGACCCCACATTGGAGGACGGCTACATGGCCCTCATCGAGGAACACCCCGACCAGCATTGACGGCAGACGAACAAGCACCCCGACCACCACCGAACACGACAAAGGAAACCAGCATGACCAACACGACACACGCCATCCGAACCATCACCGCCACAAGCCTCGCCGCCATCATGACCCTGGGGCTGACCGCCTGCATGGACGGCATCGAACACCCCGAAAACTACCCTACCGACGGCAGCAAGACAATCACCGCGACCAGCAACCCCCAGGACATCAGCGCCGACCAGCTCGGCCACACATGGCCCCTCACCGTCGACCACGGCACCGTCAGCTGCACGCACAACGGCAAAGGCGATCCCGTCATGCGCTTCACCGCGCCCGACGGCACCCGATACGCCCTCAACCAGACCAGCGACAACAAGGACCTGCCCGACATCAATCAGCTCCTCGCCAACGGCAAATCCACCGGCACCCTCACCAGCTTCGCCTTCACCGTATGCGACGTGAAATAATTTGGATATTCCCGAAGAAAAGGACCCTGACACCGTCGTCACAACAATCAATGAACATATGCCGCTGGTACACAGCAGCCCATGTCCTCCGGCAGTGGAATTCCAACACGTCTACTTCTCATATGGCTCCAAACCAATTTTGCGCGACCTGAACCTCTCCATATCCCAGGGAAGCGTTACAGCACTAGTCGGGCCCTCGGGCGCAGGGAAAAGCACCATCCTACAACTTATCGAACGTTTCTATGTTCCCTCCAGCGGAAACATCAATGTACTCGGTAACGACATAACAACTTGTGATCGAGACGATTTACGCAGCCATATTGCATACGTAGAACAGGATTCACCAGCACTGTCCGGTAGCCTACGCGAGAATCTACTTCTCGGATCAACCTATCGCAGCGACGATGAATGCCGACAAGTACTAGAGTCCGTGAACCTCTCCCATCTACTAGACCGATCCGACAAAGGTCTTGATATGCAGGTAGGAGAAAACGGAATCATGCTATCAGGCGGAGAACGCCAAAGACTCGCCATAGCTCGTGCTCTTCTTTCCACGGCAAAAATCATCCTACTCGACGAAGCCACCGCAAACCTGGACGCTGATAACGAACAGCTTGTTACCCAACTACTGGAACAAGCCGAAGACCGCACTTTCATTATCGTCACCCACCAACTCACTACCGTGCGCAATGCCGAAATGATATATGTCCTGAGTAATGGCCATGTCATTGGAGAAGGGAAACACGACCACCTTCTCAAAACCGTTCCCTTGTACTACATGCTTGCCAAAAACAGCAGCTTGCGCCGTCCTTAAAAACAATAAAAAGAGACATTCTCTATAGGTGCCATCATCTTTGGCATTATTTTCCCCTATTGAGGGTGTCATCTCTAGATGACATTTTCGCACGTCTTCTTGCTGCTCATTGTCTCTTCGATGGATAGTGGGGGTATCGAAGTCCAATACGCAGGTGAGGAAGGTGGATAATGGTTCGACATTTGAGGGGAACGGGGAGCGATGCAATGGCGTCGGCTCCGGTCGCGGCCGCGGGGCTGTCGAAGAGTTTCGAGCTGCGTAGGGGTGAGACGGTGCCGGTGCTGAGGCATGTGGATTTCACAGCCGGTTGGGGTCAGATGACGGGGATCGTGGGACCGTCTGGTTCAGGCAAGTCCACGCTCATGTATTGTCTGGCGGGGTTGGAGTCCGTCTCCGATGGCTCTGTACGGGTGCTGGGACAGGAGGTGACCCGTATGAGCCGTGCCCAGTCGGCGCGGTTCCGGCGTGATCATCTGGGGTTTGTGTTCCAGTCGTATAATCTGGTGCCTTCGATGAGCGTGGAGGACAACCTCAGGCTTCCGTTCACGCTGCGCGGTGCGAAATATCCGTGGGATCGCGCGGCCGGGCTGCTTGACCGTCTGGGGATTCTCGGGTTGCGCAGGCAAAACGTGACGTTGCTGTCGGGCGGGGAGCAGCAGCGTGTGGCGTTGGCCCGTGTGCTCGTCGCCGATCCCGAGATCGTGTTCGCCGACGAGCCGACCGGCGCGTTGGACACCGAGTCCGGCGGGCGTGTGGTCGATGAGCTGCGCGCGTTCGCGGATCGTCCTGGTCATGCGGTGGTCATGGTCACGCACAGTCCCGAGGTCGCGGTCCGCTGCGATCGCGTCGCGCGGATGCGTGACGGTGTGTTGGCCGAGGTCGGTTCCGATTCGTCCGGTCTTGATGGGCGGGAGGCGATTTGATGCGTGGCCTGTTGCGTGATTTCAGGGATGCGCCTGTCGTGTGGGGCGCGGTATTGCTGCTGCTGGCAGTGGTGCAGTGCGTGTCGGGCATGGTGATGGTCATGTTGTCGAACGCGAGGATGGCCATGGCGGTTCCGGGGTTGCATGGCAGGGCGGTGATGTTCTCGATGGAGCTGAGCGGCCCTCCTCTGGTGCCGATGATCGTCGTGGGCATGCTCATGGTGCTTTTGGTGGTCTCCTCGGCCATCCGTCAGCGCCGCCGCGCCCTCGCCTTGATCGCATTGCAGGGTGCCACGCCCGGACAGTTGACGTCGCGCGTCTGCGCGCAGGTGCTGCTGTTGGATGTCGCCGCCACGCTCGTCTCGCTTATCGTCTCGCCGGCGCTGGCACGGGGGCTCTATCCGTTCGCGACCCGGCAGTTGGAGGCGAACGGGTTGCCGTTTCTGCCGCAGGATGTGACGGGCATGCTGCGGGCGTGGAGTTGCGGTATCGTCTTCGGATTCGCGATGGCCTTGGTCGGCTCGCTGTTGACGGTGCGCGTGGTCGGCGGCATATCGCCGGTCGAGGCGTTGCGCGAGGCAGCGAACCCTCCGAAAACGGTCGGTGTTCCCCGTCTTGTTCTTGCCTGGATCATGTTCGCCGGGGCGTTGGTCTCGCTGGCGGTCGGTCTGCTGAACGTGCGGAAGACATCGATGGCGCGGATGTCGGTGCAGGTCACGTTTTCGTCCATGTCGCCGCTGGCGTACGGCAACATGATCGCGATGCTGCTGTTCACCGTGTCCGTCTGCCTTGCCGGTCCGGCCGTGCTGTCGGCGACGGTGCGCATGTGGACGGCGGTGGTGCGTCTTCCCTGGCCGGCGTGGCGCATCGCATGCCAGCAGGCTCGGGCCAGGGTGTGCGCGTCCTCGTCCACCATCATTCCCTTGGCCGCCGGATTGACGCTGCTCATGTCATATGAGTCGCTCACCTCGACCATCACCGCGTGGACGCGGCTGCTTCCCGCGGGGACGCCGACGGGGGAGGGGCCCGGTTTCGCCCGTATCCTGGCATTGATCGGCACATCGCTGGTCCTGGTGCTGGCGGCGGTGTGCTCGGGCTATCTGATCGCCCAGCGTGGACGGGAGCTTGACCTCGCGCTAGTAGCCGTCAGCGGTGGAACCCAAGGCCAGCTCAACGCCATCGCCGCCTTGGATGGGCTTATGATTGTCGTCACCTCGTCCCTGATCGCGTTCGTTCCCAGTCTGCTCGTATCCGTCTCGTTCTCCATCGGCATCTGGTTGTCGTTTGACGTGCTGGTATTCGGCATGCCGTGGCTCCTGTGGCTCGTGGTCGTGCTCTTGCTTGCCGCCATGGCGATGCTTGGTTCGTGGCTCACCGCGCAACGTGGCATTCGCACATCGCCGACGGTCGTCATCGCTCGTGCGGCAGGAGAATAAGCACCAAGCGGATATGCATGCGAGTATGTCTGATTGTGAGTCGAGGATATGGGATACGGGCGATGCTCCGCTGGGATTGAGGAAACCGGGCGGCCTGCCGGTCTATGGATTGCCGGTCGTGGCCACGCTGTTCATGCTGCGCATGCTATGGGTCACCAGGCGCGATGCCGTCCCGTCGTATCACTCGTATTGGGCCACGCACACGCCAAGCGTGTTTATGCTGATGCTGGCCGCCGTTTTTGCCGGCGGCGTCGCGCTGGCATGGCGGTACGTGAGACCCGAATGGGTGATGGGCGGAGAGCTTGCTCTGGCGTTGCTGCTGGATCTCGCCGGCGTGGGTGAATGGGCTCCGATCATGCCGATGATTGCCTATTGGGCGTTGATCATGACCGTCTCCAGTGATTTGCGGATCCTGTGCTTCGGACTTGCCTCCTGCATGGTGCTGGGCAGTCAGGCGTTCGCCGGAGACGGCTGGCGGCAGGCCGGATGGTCGATCTGGCTTGACATACTGCCCGCCATGCTTCCGATAGTGGTCATCGGCGTGCTGGGTTATGCGGTCCGCAACCGGCGCCTATCCTCCCTGGCGCTCCAACGCGAACGCGACGAGCGTCTGCGCGCGGACTTGCTCGCCCAACAGCGGGATGCGGCCGTTCGGCGCGGCAGCATCGTCGGCGAGATGCACGACAGCGTCGGCCACGATCTGACCAGCATCATCGCATTGGCCCAAGGACTGGCCGAACAGGTGGAAGGACAAGATGTGGATCCAGAGGTCGCACAGGCCATCGACGCGATCCGCGACATCGCCAAAAGCGGCCTGCAGGACACCCGGCACGCCCTGCGGGCCTTGACCGCCACCGATGCGAACCTGCCCGGTATTCCGCCGACCACAGGCGGTACGCAGTCGCACGAGATGAATGACACCGCGATCGAAGAGTCGGCGCAGCGATACATGTGGGATGACATCCGACCGGTGCTCGCACACGTACGGGCTTCCGGCGTGATCGCCACATTCACCGAGACCGGCCGACGCAGCGAGGACCCCGACCAGGCGGATCTGTGCTTCCGGGTGACCCGTGAGGCCGTCACCAACGCGGTGCGCCATGCGCCCGGCCTCGCGCATCTGAACGTCACATGGGATCACGCGGCGGATGGGAGCCTGATCGCGACCATCACCAACGACGGATCAACGAACCTCCCCAAGCCTTCCGATGGTGCCATCGGCACCGGTCTGGCGCGAATCGCGGACGCCATCGCCCGAACCGAAGGGTTCCTCTGCTACGGGCCGGACAGGGCGGAAACCGGTGTCTGGCGGGTGACCGCGATGCTGACGTCCGTCCGACAAGAGAAAGGCGTGACGTGGGATGACGAACATCATGCTGGTCGATGACCTGCAATACGCGAGGCTCGGCTACAAACTCATGCTTGGCAAGGCGAGTGACATCGCGATCGTCGCTCAGGCGGGCGATGGCCGACAGGCTATCGCTGAAATCGAGCGACTGGAATCGGCAGGAGGCCCGCTGCCGGACGTGGTGCTCATGGACGTGCGCATGCCCGTGATGGACGGCATCACCGCCACCCGTGAAATCACCCGCCGATGGCCCGCCATTCACGTGCTGATCCTCACCACGTACGACGAGGACGACTACGCATACGGTGGACTGGATGCGGGAGCCAGCGGATTCCTGCTCAAAGACGCCAGTGCTGCAGCCGTCAAGGATGCGATTCATGCGGTGGCGAACGGAGACGCCGTGGTCACGCCACGCATCACCCGGCAGATTCTCGAACACGGCATGCCCAGACCCACAGCAGGCCGCGAACAACAGAAGCTGCGGGATTCGTTCGCAGCCCTGCCGCCGCGCCAACGCGAGATATGCACACTGATCGCGGAAGGCATGACCAACGAGGAAATCGCCCGCAAACTGGTACTGGAGCCCGCGACGATACGACGAACCATCAGTCGAATCCTCTTCACCTTGCAACTGCATGACCGCACGCAAATCGCCGTCAGCTGGCTCAAGTCCCACGCATCACAGCAAGCAATGTCAATGGTAAGAACACGAAGATATGTGTCATCTTCAGCTGACAATCCGCTCCAAACACATTGAAATCAATAAGTAAGGATACAACAATGAAAAATTATTAAAGCATACAAGAAAAAAGGAAAAATATGATTGGTGAAGAAGATTACCTCGAATCAATTACGAAACAATCTCCATTTTTTGTAGATCACGCTTCTATGCTTCCATCCATGAAGCGTGACCATTGGATTGCGGAATCTCTTATTCCCGATACTTGGTATGTAACAAGAAGAGAACCGTGGACGTATGTAAGCTCTCCGAATGGAAAAATGCGAGTCAACGGATGGAAGATTCATTTAAGCGCAACAAAAGAGAACGCAGAAAAGATTCTTGCAGAAGTAATACAAATTTGCTGTAAATATAATACAACATTCAAATTTCAAAGTTCACATAGAGATTTTCTCAACTGCAACGGGAAGGCAGCAAATCGTTCAGGTAGTGGGAAATTCATCACCATATATCCATCAACAAATGATGAACTTGAAAAAATAGTCGGTGATTTATATCCCCTCATCAAAGATGAAAAAGGCCCTTATATTCTTAGTGACATTAGATACAAGCAAAGTCCAATCTTCTTTCGATACGGAGGATTCATTGACCTGCGTCGCGAGGATGAAAATAACGATTATATTTCTATGATCCCAGACCAATCTGGAATACTGGTCGCCGATAAGAGGCTTCCACATTTTATACATCCAGCAGAGGGAATCGACAAGCCAAAGTGTGTAGAAATATCTCTGAATGAATATATGAAAAATATTCCCACCGATTTAGATAACTATGAGATTAAAGCTGTACATTTCTCGAATTCCGGTGGGGTATATCGTGCAACCAATAAAAAGAATGAGATTGCCCTTTTAAAGGAAGCGAGACCATATGCCGGTCTAGACGCACGCCAACGCGATGCCATTGAGAGACTATCCATAGAATGGAAGATGCTCAATCTTCTTAAAAATACCGGCATTGCACCAAAACCATATCGAAGGTTTAACGCTTGGGAACATGGCTACATTGAAATGGAATGGCTTAATGAAATCACACTGAACCATTGGTTGTCGGAAAACTATCCCTATCAATGTGAAAATGATCATACTAATCAGTTGATGCAATATAGAAGTGATATCAATACAATCGCAACATCGATTATCAATGCTGTAAAAATTATTCATCGCACAGGCTATGTTCACGGGGATATTCATTTAGGAAACATAATGATTAATCCTAAAACAATGTCTATACACTTTATAGATTTTGAGGATGGACGCACCTTGGACTCCAAGGAAATATCAGCACATAATGCTATGGGATTCCATCCCCCATTGGGTTGCTCCGCTCAAGAAGCAGATTGGTTTGCTGTTTCAAGGGTACTCGCATGTCTATGCTATGCAAATACCTCGATTTGCATGCTTAGCCCAGATCATTGGATCAGAGTTAAGAATAATATTTCGAAAAAATTTGGCATGGAATATATAAATCTGTTAAAGGATGTTGAATCACGTTGCCCATGTGCATCTGGAGTTTCAGATGTTCCATTAACTCCAGATGCACATCTTACACAGTTTACACCACGTTTTTCCTTTAATCTGTTATCACACCCTGATTCCTTGTCATTTGTTAAAACTGAAATTATTAATGGCATTTTTCATACCCGTCATAAATTGCCAGGAAAACTATATCCTGGTGATGTAACACGGGGCTCCATTTGGGGTGCAAGTAACGTAAGCTCCGGCGCGGCGGGAATCCTAATGAGCCTGCATAGGGCCAACTCAATTATCAATTCGGATGACGTCCAATGGATGAAAGACATGATCCACGGTTTCGCGCAAAGCAATCAATCGGACTTTGGATTATATACAGGGCTATCCGGCATAGGATTAGTCGCTTTTGAGTTGGGAGAATTAGAAACTGCTCACGAACTATTATTTAGCACATATGAACATTGGAAAGAGACACGAAATCTTGACCTTAATGGCGGACTAGCCGGTCAAGGATTAGCCCTGATATCATACGGAATGGCTACAGACGATAAGAGGTATTTCCATGAGGCTATTGCACTTGGACATCGTATAGCGCAATGGATGGAATCCAATCAAATCGCAAGCATAAAACAAGGTGGCCTCCTGCATGGATGGAGTGGTATCGCACTGTTTTGGTTAGCTCTAAGTCGTATTGACATCGAACATAACCCAGCTTATATTCGGCGTGCGCTTAATTGCATATGCAGAGATTTAGACAATACCGTTATTGAGCCAAATGGAATGCGAGGAATTAAGGATAAGCACAATAGGTCTCTTCCTTACCTTGCAGATGGTTCTGCCGGCCTAATAGTGGCAATTTCCATTGCACGAATTGCACTACATGATGATTCTCTTTTCCATAAAGAATGGGACTCACTCATTGCGGCATGTTCATCATCTCAATATGCTTTTTCCGGACTAAACAATGGGATTGCTGGGATATTAGTTGCAAACCATTTTGCCTCAACATGGTCACCGCAAACAACACAAACAAATAATAGACTTTTAGATGAATTAAACGACTATAGTTTGTCTTGGGAAAATACGCTACAATTCCCGGGAGATTCATACTTGCGCCTCTCAAGCGATTATTCAACCGGATCAGCAGGGATACTAACAGCATTAAATGTCCTTACCCATAATCTTTGGGATTTATTCCCGCTCCCAAATGCAAAAGATTTGTTCTGCGGAAGGTCCGCGGAACAAAATAGTAGAAAGGAACAACAATGAATAAAATCATCGACATGCAGTCGATCGAGGAAGTGAATGACGACGCGGTGCATGACAGTGGCTACAGCTACTCGTTCTGCTTCGGTCGCCCGAGCAGCACCAGCGGTTTCTTCTGCTGATTCATAAAGGTTAAAAATGATGGGGTGACTCGTTAGGGTCACCCCATCATTTACACCAATAGGAGCGCTTGAAATGTTTAAAGCAATAGGACGAATCAAGGGATATTTATATTTTTGGTTAAATGACGGAAATGATGTCTGGTGTTGTCGTTCAGGAAAGAAAGCGTCCGAAAGCGATATTTTTCCTTCCCGTGATTCCAACATAGCGTTTAAATGGACTAAATGCTTTAAAATCAATAAGAATGATTATAAGTCTCTGCAGTCAATTGAAATAGATAACAAATCAAAATATGCGGCAATAATAGTGCAAGATCGAAAATATCCCTACTCAAATCTGAGGGTCATAAATATGCGGACAGGTATTGATTTCATTAAACTCAATTACATAGGAAAGGGAAGTATAATTTCATCTGATAATTCATGCATATACTATGCAAAAACAGATGAATCATCTGGGGCGATTTCGGAAATACGCAAACAGTCACTTACTTCGATTAAAGAAAACCGTTGTGTTGCCTCATTTGACAGCACGGCTTGGCCTACTGTTCACGCGACGGACGACAGAAAATATTTACTTGTATATCATGGTTCTCAGGTTACAATCATAAGACTCGCATCAAACAACGCAGCTGAAAAAGTTATTGATGCATGCAATGGAATAGGATCAGTCCATAAAATCATGCATAAAACAATTGAATCTCGTGAGTTTTTCTTTGGATACTTTGTTGACAAATTCAATAATTGGTTTTTGATAATTATAAACGGGGAAGATAGTATTAAAAAGACTGATACTTGGCTACGAAAGCAAATTAAGGTCGATGAAATCGAGGATCTTTTTTTGCTTGAAAACAAAATTGTACTTCAGGTTAAATTTGATCAAAAAATACAAATACGATTTCTGGATATTAAAGCATTAGTTTTTAACCATAATCAGGAATGGAAAAATATCACCATACAAATGAAAAAGCATATGAGTTTATTAAAGTTTGTCCGACCGATTGAAGTCAACAAACAATCCGTTCCTTACAGCATAGAATGTCCGGCTTACAGACCCTCAATACATTATCTCAATTTCTCAAAAGAAGAATCATCTATAGACTACTCATCATCAGGCAACTTAAATCATGTAACTCAACAATATAACATCCTAAGTAGAGATGGAGAGACAGAGATACCTGTAACAATCATTTCACCAATTAGAAATCCACAAAACAAGATAGTTCTAGCTGTTTATGGATCATATGGAATCAAGTTTAATTACAACTATAGCCCTCTGATTCAATCCTTAATTGATAATGGAATATATTTTGCTTATGCTCATGTCAGAGGCGGAGGGGAGAAGGGAGAGAAATGGCATCAAGCTGGTATGGGAATCAATAAAATTAATTCGATTCATGATTATTTAGACGTTGCAAATGGAATTAACCGATTAGTACATAGAACAAAATGCAAAGTTATTGGGATGGGAGCAAGCGCGGGCGGATTTGTTGTCGCCTCCGCTCTAAATGAGAATCCATTGAGCTTTGCCGGTATTTATATATCTGCTCCGTTCATCTCGCCACTGACGGCTATCAAAGATGTAAAAAACCCACGTTGGAGAATGGATATGTTGGAATTTGGGAATCCGGATAACAAACGTGATGTGCAGATTTTACGACATTTATCTCCCTTAGAAAATATTAAGGGTAAACATTATCCCCCCGCCCTTGTTGCCTTAAATGAGTTTGATGTTAATGTTAACAACTATCAAATTCGAGAATATATTGACAAATTGAGAAAAACTGGAGCAAGCGTCGATTTATTGCTAAGAATAGGGGCATCCCATTCCGTTTTCAAGGCTTCAAATCACGAAAACGATGAAATTAGGTGGATTAAACGTATTTAGTATATATATCATATACCTGTAATAAATAACCGCCAACGAGCCGTTCGGATTCATCGACCGCATCGGCGTCACCATGTACGCCGGCTACGTCACCTGCCTGTGCCGCCACCTCGAAAGCTCGGGTAAACAGCCGATGATGCGGGACGCCCCCCCCCCAAAAAAAAACCGGATATTCTCGACAGGCTTCCCGAAACCGTTACTCTGCTCGACTGGCATTTCGGCCCGCGGGTTGACGACGGGAAAATCTGCCCGTTGCCGGGCCAAGCAGATCATCTATCCGACCGTATGATGCTGGAAACGCACTCCTGCCGCGCATCGATGACGTCAGGAACAACATCACCCACATGGCCCGCTACGGCGCGCATACCATGCGCAAGGCATGCTGGTCACCGACTGGGGCGACCTTGACCACGTCAACGACCTGCACATGGCCATTCCCGGCATAATCATCGGCACGCAGGAGACATGGAACCCCGAACACATCCCGGATGAAACCGAGATGCTCCACCGCATCTCCCGACTCGAATACCACGACGCCAGCGGAGAGCTGCTTGATATCCCCACTCACGCAAGTCATTCGGCCTGCTTCCAATGGAACCAGCTGATCACCTGGTTGGAGCTCGATGACGGACAAGGCGGAGTCAGCACCGAGATCCTGCAAACCATTCCGGGACTGCTACCAGAAAACGAACGGCCGGACGATGCGATCCGCACCCTCCAGGACGAAAGCCAGATACCGTCACTTGCAGAATCCCGACTGATGCTGCTCCGCTATCTAAAGCACCACATCACGCTCGACGAGACCTCGGGCCATCTTCTTCGGGTCTGCGCCCGACAAATCGCCACGATCGTCGCCGCCACAGGACTACAGGCCACAGCGAACGCCGCGGCACTCCGCATAGCCATCGAGGGACAGCGACTTCTGAATCAGGTCGGTCTCCGACTTGCTCCGATGCCGGAGTCGTCGACTCCTTGCAGTTGAGTGCCGCATCTCAGCATGACGATACGGCGCGTCTTGCCGAAGCGCTGGAAATCTGGATGGAGGCGTATGCGGCGCAATGGAGCACGGTCAGCCAAGGCTCCGGACTCCGTCGGCTGCAAGATACGGTGCGGGAGTTAACGGACTACCTGCGCTTCCAATCCATCTGATGCTGCGATTGTGAGACTTCGATCTGTCAGATACCGATATGCCGTGAAGGACCAATTCAGATCCCTCACGGCATTTCCTATACGAAGATGTATCACGCATCGCGACAGTGCATCAATGCGGTCTAGGATTCACGACTTCGAGTACTAGCCATATCGCTTATAAATGATTCAGCGAGCTTGTCAACCACTTGACTCTGATGTGAGGCGACGGTGAGCTGGTAGTACCGGATAGCCACCTTCTCACTGACGTGTCCCAATTGATTCATGACTTCCCGCAACGTTCCACCCTGAATCATGAGTAATGTTGCATGACTGGCTCGTAATGCCTGGAACGTCAGATCAGGGCGCCCTGCTTTCAATCGGGCCTTGGCGAACTGGCCGTCCAGCGTTGTCTGGGACATGATTCTTGCACGCTTGGGCACGAACACAGACGAATCCGGTCGGGTCAGATCGCAGTAATCAGAAAGGTGCTGTCGAATAAGAGGAATCAGCGTATCCGGGATGTGTACGTTCCTGATACTGGATTCCGTTTTCGTCTTACCGAATTGGAGATCCCCTCTGTCAGCGTCACCGCGATTCACGGAGCGTCGGACGTGAAGTATCTGCCTATTCAGATCGATGTCTTGCACCTGAAGACCGCATAGTTCACCGCATCGCAGACCACCCACTAACGTCGAGAGGAACACGGACAGTCTGGTGTAATCGGGCATGGCATCCGCCAGCAGGATCAATTCATGGGGAGTCACCGGCGGCACGTTGATACGAGCGGGCTGTGGCGCTGACGGAATATGGAATATGAAGGGATTGAAGGACAGCAATGGCTCCGAACCGTCCAATCCGCCTCGGGTGGCTGATTCGAGTACCGCCTTCAGCCGCATGCATGAGCGCCGGAACGCCCACCGACCTTCCGGGTGAGGCGCATCATACCAAGCCTTGATGATGGACGGAGTGATGTCGTTGAGTGGCAGGTCCCCAAGACTTGGCAAAAAATGGCCAATGTCCAGGTAAAGATTGCGACGCGTGCCACCGGCGATACCATTGCCGTCGGGCAGCCGGTATTCCTCGGCCCATCGCATCACATAGTCACGGAACAACATATTGCGTTGTGTCCGGCTCTTTTCCTCGACGGCTTTTCGTCGGCTTCGTTCCGTTGGATGAACCCATTCGGCGATGCCGTTACGATGGAGGCTGACAAGATACTTTTCGGCTTCCAGCCATCTACGGGCTTCGAGCTCCTGATCCGGCTTGAACTGGCGTTGGACGCGTTTGCCGGGTTCTAATGGATTCGGATATCGAACCTGCCATGCGATTAGCATGCCGGTTCTGTCATAACGGGCCAGCACGGTTCCCCACTTGCTTCGCGGAGGCTTCTGCGGATGGTTTCCATGGGAATGCCTGATTTTCGGCATATTGATCTCCCTCGATCGCGAAAAGGCGCACCCCGCGTGCGCCTTGTGGGGAGATTGAAACCAAGGAACAGTGTAAGTGAATATACTGAAAGAGCCGTTGCATGTTTTTGTCATCTTGAGATGACAAACCGTCCAGGGTATCTTGAGTTCGACTGCATAGGATTCGATACTTTATATCGTGGCCTTAAGTCTGAGAATCATCTTCTGGGGCTGACCCTGAAGCTATTCACAGACTGACTGCATATTGAGAAAATTATTTGCCTGACCCCGATATGCCTTAATCGTGTAGGAAGACGGACTCAAAGGAGAGAAATGGCTATATCAAACACCATTGAGTTGGCTCCGATGTGGACGCTTCTTCTTTATTGTTCGATGATTGGATGCAATATCTATTATCTGCATTATCTTGATCGGCACCGATTTCAGTGGATTCCTGCACGCTTCTTCGTCCTGCCGATACTTATCTCGATCGTCTCTGCCGTTTTTGTAATGCTGACATATTGCGATGTCGCTTATTCAGCAAAAGCAGATATGGATATGAGAGATTTCTATATCTCATATATCCCTTTGGTTTCCATCCTGTTGGGAATTCTCATACTCATGGAAATCACATATTCCATAAAAATTTCCCTATCCAAGAAGAAGAATCGCAATGCGTAATAATCGACTGGTCAAATCGACGGCCTCCCTCTTGCTCGCCGTCACGGTCTCCTTCTCCTCGGTAATGGTGGCCTTGGTCACGCCGGCCGCCTCGCACAGGGCCTGCTGTTCGAGTTCTTCCTTGGCCAGGTGCAGGCGCACGTTCCATGCGGCGACCTCACGCAGGTGCTCTCCCAGTTCGACGGCCTGTGTCCTTGCCGTGGTGTTGCCGGTCATGTCCGTTCCTTTCGCTCGCGTGCCCTTGGTGGCTTGTGCGCACCATGCTATGGGCGGCGCGCTTGGTTGCGCAATACGACCGCCTCCCCGGTTCGGTCTGGTCGAACCGGGCCGGGAAAAACATGGAAAACGAAAGCGCTCCGCACCGTGTTGGCGCTTGGTGCGGGACTGATCGACAACCTTGGGCGGGATTCCGAGCGATTCAAGTGACAGGAGTCCCGGGATTCGCCCTCCATTGAAAGAGAGTTATCACAATGACCAATCCTACCATCGCTTCCGCCCCGCGTGCGGCGGGAGCCGTGAAAACCATCCCGTCGCTGCGTGTACGGATCGCCCGCGCGCACCTGCTGGCGGTGCTGCTGCATCCCGCGCGCTCGTCGCGCCGTCGCCACCGGAGCGCCTGAGATGGGCCCGGCACCTCCACCGTTGCGTGCCCCTTGCCGGTCCGTCCGTTCTTCTTCATCGCACGCCCGCATACCGGGCGTTTCTTCGCTTTGTTGGATGGCGTTCTCACACCATCCAGCCCCCCCACCGGGAGCGCATCATTTTCCACGCGGGGAAAAGACATGCCGACACGCCCACTCGTACAAGGCCAGACCTCGATCATAAGCACCACAGAAGTTCCTATAGGCCAGCATCGTGGTATCCAGGCCACCAAAACTACCCGACCGTCGTCACCGCCTAACCCGCTTCACCCACACCAAACAGCGAAAGGCCATTTAGGTTGCAGGTTCGTTTAAGGAACGTTATCGGACAAATCATTGGTATTCCAACGTTTCTTTATTTAAGGAGCAACTGCTGGCATACGCTTAATTCGCACAGCCGTCACTTACTATCAGAATTGGTAACTTCTTTAGCGTGCTTCATCAGGTTTGCTTGCCTGTAGGCTGGTCTCAGAAATCAACGGAGCAAGAGGAGACAGCATGATGGTTCAACTGGATGAGGTCACCCGATTCTCTCATATGCCGGAAGGGCAGTATTTCGACCGTAAGAGCGCCCGGATCAAGCCGGAGGATGCGGTTCGGCATGTCATTGCATTCGCCAACGCCTCGGGCGGCCAGCTGGTCATCGGCATCGAGGACGATGGCACGATCACGGGATTCAGACGCGAGAACGCCAAGCCGATCGAATCCTTCGAGCAACTGCCGATCACACTGTGCGCGCCCGCTCCGGTGGTGCAGGCGAGAAGAGCCCCCTGTGTCAACGATGCCGGCGAGGATGATGTGGTGTTGGTGCTGGACATAGCGCCATCATCGAACCATGTGGTTGAGAAGCGTCTTGGTGGCGACGTGTACCTGCGTGAGGCGGACAATAGCGTGCGCTTGGATCGCGAGCAGGTGCGCGCCTTGGAGTACGACAAGGGCCAGCTGTGGTTCGAGGACGAGCTGGCTCGCGGCGGCGCGGGCATCGACGATGTGGACCGTGAGTTTCTGGCGCGGTATAAGCGGGTCATCGGCGCGGAGCACATGGACGACGAACGTTTACTTGTAGCCCGTGATTTCCTGCGCGATGGCCGGTTGACGGACGCCGGTGTGATTCTGTTCGCCGCCGATCCGATGCGGTTCCTGCCTTCGGCGTGGGTACGTGTGCTGCGTGTGGATGGCACCGAGCTGCGCACCGGGCGCAATCTGAACATCACCAAAGACGTGGAGTTCTCCGGCCCATTGGTCAGCGTGGTCGAGAAAGCCGGAGCGCTGATCGAAGCGCTGCTGCGCGACTTCCAGGTGCTTGATGACAACGTGAGGTTCAAAACGGTGCCCGAATATCCGCGTTTCGCGTGGTTCGAGGGATTGGTCAACGCGGTGGCGCACCGAGACTACTCGTTGCAGGGCGACTACACGCGCGTGATGATCTTCGACGACCGCTTGGAGATCACCAGTCCGGGCACGCTGCCCAACCGGGTGACCTTGGAGAACATGCGCACCACCCGGTTCGCGCGCAATCCGAAGATCTGCCATGTACTCACCTCGTTCGAGATGGTGCGCGAACTCAACGAAGGCGTGCACCGCATGTACGAGGAAATGGACGAACTGGGCCTGCCCGCGCCCGAGTTCAGCGAACCCAGCGGCATGGTCGTCAAACTCGTGCTGCGCAACGACATCGCCCGGCGCGTGCCCTACGTGGCCGCAGCCGACGAGGTTCCGAATATGGCCGGGAACAAAACGGATGATCGCGGCCTTGTGGTGAATGGTCAGGAGCTTACCCCGGTGGAGCGCACGGCGCTGGACATCGCTGCGCGTGACGGCAAGGTAAGCACGCGGATTTTGGCTCAGGAGGCCGGCATTGGGCTGAGGCCCGCATCCAAGACACTCGCCGCCTTGGCCGAACGAGGCCTGCTTACGTGGCATGGCACCAGCCGGAGGGATCCGCAACAGCACTACACATCCAAGTAGCTCCGCATTACTCCGCATTACTCCGCATTACTCCGCATTACTCCGCACCGCGCAAAGTCACAGCGGAGGCATGCATACAAGCATCGAACGACTTTGATGGTATGCAGCACCTGTCTTAACTCGAAACGAGGCCAAAAGAAAACATGAAAAGGGGAACCGATGGGAGCGATGGACTCTTACTCCAAGATGCTGAACACTCTTGCCGTGAGCATAGGCATGGCGAGCTTGCTGCGACGTTTTGAAGAACTCAAATCATCCTGGGATATTGTCCACGATTATATAGGAATGAATATCGAAATCATTGTCAATCAATTCCTGCATAGATACAGTTGCGCGCTCAGCCGAGTAGAGATATCGAACACTATCAGCACGTACTTGCCCCCGGATACCGAATTGAATGATGTTCTTTTCTTGAATGAGTGTCTAGTTCGAGCGGATGGTTGACGCATGTCCTAGGGCATGGCTGACAGGTGTTCCGGGGCATGGTTGACAACGATGGGGTTGGCGGCCGTTGTGGCGTCATGGATGCACGGCGGCGGTCCGGCACGGCCGGCGACAATCAGACCACGTCCTGAGCGCAACGCGGCGAGCACCCGCGCGACAAGGCCGTCGCCGCCGACCCGGAGACCGGCGAGATCCTCGCCGGCCAGACGCTCGACGCCACCCGCGAATACCGATACCGCAAGCCGGCGAACGATGTCAACGATGCCCCACGACAGATGTGAAGCATGCCTCAGGAGACCCGTCAACTATGCCCCAAGACATCACACCTGTGGTACGATACAGTCGTATTTCAAATTTAATTGAAATATAACCAGACGATTCGATGGATCCTAAAGATCCATTGAGGGAAGAAATGGAATGATGAGCGTCGACGAAGAAGCCTATGCACGCCGGGACGTGAACATGACCAAGCTCCGCAATGCCCTCCTTGCTGCGGAATCCTCAGAAAATGAGCGTAGGCCTTCAACACATCCTGGACTTACAGTTCGGGATTATTAAGGAGTCGATAATTATCAAACACCTTGGATTATACCTTAAATATGAAAGACTGTTATTCGGAGAGGAGAGCCTCCCATCATCAGCGAAATATTGTCTGCTCTAAGCGACCCGACCCGACGCGAAATCCTTGAGTTGCTTAGGGAACGAAGTATGTCAGCCGGTGAGATCTCTTCGATGCTGCAAATGAAGCCTTCCGCAGTATCATACCATCTGAGTTATTTATATGATTCTGGTTTGATTTGCCGAATGCGTCAGGGGAATCGATTGATTTATCGGCTTAACCTCACTGCAATTGACGAACTAATTGTTTATTTCGTGAATCTGTCCAAAAATGACGGGACTCAGCCTCACGATTTTAGTGAAAAGAAAGAATAGATGAAAAAAAAACGTATTAACATCAATTATATCCATAATATCATACTTGCTAGCACTCGTACCCCTAGTGACTCTCGCCATATCTTGGTCGTCGATACCCGCAGTTGTTCCTGTTCATATTGGTTTTGACGGGAAGATAGACCGATGGGGATCTAAGTGGGAGCTGATAATTGTCGCTGTCATAATAGCTGTTCTATTTATATCTATTGTGACAGCACTTCGACTTAGCTTCCTTGGCAACAATAGAGAAACTGTACATGTCAGTAAAAAAGGGTGGAGCAAAGGAGTATTCTCCGCATCTTTGTCTTTTATCCTTATGGAAATCATTGTCGATGTGTTATTAATAATTTTTTTCGGAACAGTTCATGCAAATCCAGTCAGCATGAATCGAATTATTTCCTCCGGAGCCGGAGTCATATTAATTATCTTTGGCAATATCGCGCCCCTTCTATCAATACCTAGCTGGTTTGGCCTGCACTTCCCCAAACTGCGGTCTCAAGCAAAAGTGGAATCGTTCGTTTCACAATCAGCAGGGTTTTCTGCACTCTTTTTCGGTATTATCTGCATTGTTCTGTCATTCATTGTTCCTCTCCAATACTGCGGAATCATAGCTTTTCTCTGCTATGTATTGTCATTCATCCTGATAATGATATTGTGGCTTGTTGCATTACGAACCATGCACGATGACTGAGTTTCGTCTCACCGTATCTGCACATGAACATGATTCTGAACCGACGAATGTCGGCGAGGTTAGGATAACCGATTTGTCGTTCCTGCTGACGGTCTTACTTGAGAATCAGAAGTATGGGGCTTCTGCATGCCTTGGGGTGTCGATATCCCATGCTTCTGAGCGGCGCTTTGGCTGCACCTCTCAGACGTATTGACGGTGGTTTGTACATAGATGTTTTGGCACGGATCATACATAGTCGTAGGTCTCTCGATGAAGTTGCCGTCAGCTGTATTACAGCAACGGGTGTCAAGTGTCCTCTGCCACTCTTAGAGACAGGGTGAAGATCCAAATGTGTTGTTCGCAATTCTAGGATATACTTCGTTGGGCATGAAACGCAGGCATTCAACGTCAGGGAAACAAGAACTTGTATCAGCCGGCGACCGTGCTATATAATGCAATAAAACGTCTGAAATGTAGTATAAGTCCACCGCACGCTCTCGTTCCTCGGGAGCGGACATACGATAATCCTTTCGTCCAGTCTCCAAGAAAACGTCCGCAGCCTGCTACCCGTCAACCTTCAAAGAAACAACATACTGACAGCAAGGAGGAATCAGTGTTGAAAAAAATGACAACTTAGTACCGCGCCAACACAGAAACGAGAATCGCTCTATATGGAATAGCAATGTATGGCTTTTGCTAGGTCTCGGACTCGGAGCATTCATCGGGCTTCTGACCTACACGCAACATTGGTTGTAACCAATTACGAAAAGATCACTCAATAAATCACGAACTTTTTTGGAGCTTCTTTTACGGTGATATGAACTGATTTTTGTTCCGTATTTCCTCTAACTTGATGAGGGATGATGGAACCATGGCAAGGGGCACGGGATACACGACCGAGTTCAGGGCAAAGGCCGTGAGGCTGCCGTCGGGAGTCAAGGGCGTCGTATTCGTCGGGCGAACGAGATACTGACGACGGCGTCGGCTTCCTTCGCGGCGAGGCCCGACCCGACACGGCCCTGATGGCCGCGTACATCGACGAACACGCCGCGTACTCCACTCGTCCACCCCAAGAGCACATGAAACAAGACCATCTACGATCGCATACGAGCACTCGCTTCCCAAAGAACACGCCACCCGTCGATATCAACATGTACCTTCTTCAGCCTGCCACCCAATGTCTACGAGGACAACCACTCGCTCCCCCTACAATAGTTAGTTGACGACATCCCACATTGTACAGTTGAGATGCCAACTATATACATATACATCTCCACGATTACTCGGCACCAGCCGACGATATGCCGACGGTATTGTCTCGCCATCTAACTGCGAAGCACATCCCACCTTTTGTTCTATGAATACGTAGCACACCGCTTGCTTCGACTTCGCTGTCAACCGCCAGACATAGTAACCACCGTAGAACGGCTCAATGTATACCATACACTCGTATTTTATCAGAGTTAACGAAATACGAGCTGGTTTATGCACAGCCTCATGCTCCAGCCCATCATCCCGATCAAGTGAATAGTAGGCTTTATGGCGGTATGTACGCAGCCGGTAGTCAGCCTCCTTGCGGTCAAATTCTTTGAACATTTCAGCAACTTCGTCCGATACTTCCATAAAGCAATCCGACGTATAAAACGGATAAAAGTCCCACAGATTGATAATAGCCATATTGACCTCCGTTTCGGTTGGTGGTTGACGAGCGACCGAAACGAAGGCGGCGGGGAGCGGCACCGGGGGAATGACTTCGGGACAACATGACCCGAAGCTACCCCATAAGAACGCAGAAGCGCCCGGGCGGCACAAGGCCACTCGGACGCATGAAATGACATAATAGTTAAGGTTCCAACAAATTCCGCATACATAGCCGGAATAACCCGGAGGCGGAGCTATGCTTTTTTAACTGGTGCAGGCTATGCGGACTACAAAAAAATCAAACTGGCATGGCGGCATCCTCCTATTGCTGCCATGCCAATTTGCAAGGGGTAGGGTCTTTGTGAACCTTCAGACAAAAAGAAGCGGCGGCTCTAAAAAGCCGCCGCAGGGTGGACAAGCGTTTCAGAGTGCTGCTGTACGACGGCTTTTTCTTTTGCCATCGTCCGGCAGATCAAAATATGAAACTATAATTCATTGATGGTTGCAGTAATTGACATATTGCGAATTCGCTTTGCCGGAGTATATACAGCTGCGATTGCCGCAATCGAGACAAACAGAAGAATAACACCCAAAGAGATAGTTGGGAACTGCCATACAGCAGATGGAAAATGCTCCGCAATAAGGAAATCATACAGCGATTTGCTAAGCGGCAAGCCAATAGCACAACCAACAACACACCCCAGAACAGCATAAGTGAATGCTTCACAAGCAATCATTTTTGCCATCTGCCGTTCATCCATTCCTACTGCCCGCATAGCCCCGTACTGCTTCATTCTGGCAGACACACTCATGGAAATGCTATTGACAATGTTCATTACTGTTACCAGTGCAATTATTGCCAGAAATGCATAAACACAGAAAACAAAAGCCATATAAGTTCCCATAGTGCGTTCGTCGCGTTTATCTCGGAAGCTATATGTTTGATCTACGGAATTCTGGATTGCCTGAACATTCTCGTCCGTAACATCTCCCGTTGTCTGTATCTGCACAAGAGAATAACCTTCCTCTCCTGTCAAACGGACAAATGTCTCATCAGAGGTAATCAATGTGAGCTTCCCATTTGTCAATCCATTCTCACTGAATGGGTCGTTTTTTAACAGTCCGGCTATGGTAAGGGTTTTATCCCCAATCTGAACAGTGTCACCGATTTTCCATGTGCTGTCCTGATCGGATGTTGCCAAAACAAAATTGCTGTCCCCAGAAACTTTGGACAGATCACTTCCCCTTTTCAAAGCACTGTCTTCTTTCAGACATTGTAAATCAAAATCGTCATAAGAAATCAGATCGACCGTGCCAGAGAAGTTGGCGTCGTCGTTTAGTTTGGCAGAAACATCAGACACATTACGCCGCCCGTAAACTTCCTTCACTCCATCCATTCCGCGGATGGATGTAAGCAGTTCCCGAGGGATCGTATTACCGCCAGCACTTGCAATATCTATATCTGATGTGGCAGCCGACTGAGGAATCAGGCAATCCACAAAATTGACCATAACAGAGAAGCTCAGAAACAGGATGATGCTAAGTGCAAAAGAACCTGTCATCAGGAATAAATTCTTCTTCCCGGAGATTGCATGCCTGACACCAAGAAGGAATTCAATCTTTCCGAAGCCTGTATACGGCGAATGACGCATTGTCTTTTCGTGACCTGCATTTCCGGACACCGCCGTGATGGGAGATACCTTCGCAGCATGTTTTGCCGGAGCATTTGCGGCAATCAGTACAGTAATGAGCCCCACAAAGATACCGCCAGCAATGCCAAAAATACTAATGCCAAAGAGGGGAATATCGGAAAATTCTTCTTTGACTACAAAACGCAGTACCGCACAAAGTCCCCATGTAGCAACAACCCCTGAAACAAGACCGATAGGGATAGCTGTTTTGCACCAGTTCAATGCCTCCAAGCGGACAAAGCGGATGATCTGCTGCTTACTCATACCAATGCAGCGCATCATTCCGAAAAATTGGATTCTCTGTGCAACGCTGCTGTTCATACTGCTGGAAATCATCAGAACGCCCGCGATCAAAATCAGCAGGAACAGAACAACCGCGACAGAAAGAAGGGTTTGCCCCATGGAACTGCCGAGCAAGTCGCCAATAGAGAAACTTCCATGCTTACCAACCAATCGGGCCTGTTCCATCCGGAAACCCATTTCTGCCATACTGAATACTGCTGTTACCATAAACACAGCAAACACAATGCAAAGCAGCGTCATACGATTTTGACGGCGGTGGACTTTAGCGGAGATGGGAATGAGACTAAGATAGCTTTTCATTCACGACACCCCCCGAAATCCGTCAGTACACCATCGGATACCCTTAAAACACGGTCTGCGGTCTGGGCAATGCTTCTGCTATGTGTAATCATAACAATGGTCTGCTCATATTTTCTGGATGCTTCTTTCAGCAGCGCAATGACTTCGCTTGTGTTCTGCGTATCCAGATTGCCGGTCGGCTCGTCTGCCAAGATCAGAGAGGGACGTGTAATCAAGGCGCGTCCAATAGCGACACGCTGCTGCTGGCCGCCAGAAAGTTGGCTGGGAAGATGGTTCCTCCGTGCGGTCAGGTTCAGTACCGCCAGCAATTCTTCCAGATACTTCTTATTGGGTTCTTGGTAATCCAGCAGCACCGGGAAAATGATATTCTGTTCTACCGTCAGCTCCGGGATCAGGTTGAAGCTCTGAAAAATGAAGCCAATATTTCTACGACGAAATACCGTCAAGTTGCGGTCTTTCATAGAGAAAATGTCTTTGCCGTCAATAAACACCTTGCCGGAAGTCGGAGTATCCAATGCGCCGATCATGTTCAGCAACGTGCTCTTGCCAGAACCAGATTCACCAACTATGGCAACAAATTCACCTTTCGGAACAGAAAAGGTTGCACCTTTTAAAGCATGGACAGTGGCCTCGCCGTTTCCGTAGGTTTTTGATAGGTTTTGCACCTCTAATAAGTTCATTGTTCTAATACCTCTTTCTATTTTGGCATAGAAAAAGTACCATACGAATCCTACTGCAAGATGACACTCACCCTACAATTTTGTAGGAATCAGAAAATTGATCGTGAACGTCGTTCCTACGCCCAATTCGCTGTCTACTTCTATTGTTCCGCTGTGGGCTTCAATAATCGCTTCTGCAAGCGGAAGCCCCAAGCCAACACCCTGTGTGTCTTTTGAAAAACGGCTGCGGTAAAACCGCTTGAAGATATGGGGAAGATCTTCCGGGTGGATACCACTTCCATCATCTTTTACTACAACCTGCACCATTGATGTAAACTCACGCCACGAAACTTGAATGGTACTTCCTGCTTTCGTATGATCCAGAGCATTTTTTATGATGTTGCCGATTGCCTCCATAAACCAATGCGCGTCACAGATCAGCATGACAGTATCTTGTCCAGCAAAATTCAAATTTATTTCCCGCTGCTGCGCCTGAAATGCAAATCGCCTTTGGATTTGCGCCATCATATCATCAACATAGTGTTCGCTTTTTCTCAGAACAATCGTCCCGGCATCCAACTTCGTAATCGTGAGAAGATTTTGGACAAGGACTTCTATTCGGTCAAGTTCTTGTTCAGAAAGATCAGTAAATTCCTTAATCGCCGGAGAACTAGCAGTTTCTTCTTGCAGAAGTCCATTGTATATATTCAGAGCCGCAAGAGGCATCTTTAATTGGTGGGATATGTTCGATATGGTGTCTTTCAAGAAAATCTTTGCGTTTCCCTCATTCTCTGCATGAGCATTTAAGATCGCGACCAAAGCATTTACTTCATGGAACAACCGATATAATTCGCCCTCGTCATTACAGTCGATCCGTGCATCGTGATTGCCGGAAATATATCTCCGTATCTGTGTAACGGCGTTTTCCATGATCTGCTCCTGCTTTCTAAAATAGAAATACAAAGAGATAAAGATCAAAGCTCCTATGCAAATTGCAGACACCAATACATACAGTGCTGCAAACTTCCATTGCAGACTGACCGCAGCAACGGAGAATGACGAGAAACCAACGACAATCAACAGGATACAGATGAAAAGCTGTTTGATTTTTCGGTTTGCCAGTATTCGCATAGCACACCTCATTCCGTCTTATTCCATTTGTAACCAAAACGCCGAACAGTGACGATCTTCTGTGGATTGCCGGGATCATCCTCAATTTTTATGCGTAATCTTCGGATATATACCGTCAGGGTGCTGTTGTCAATATAGTCTTCCTCACAGTCCCAAAGCCTGCTCAAAATTTGCTCCGACGACAGGACAATGTTTGGGTTTTCCATAAACAGACACAGCAATTTATATTCACTGGCCGTCAAGTCGATCAGAACATCATCTTTGTAAACTTCATGCTCTAGTAGTTGTATTCTTATTCCATTTGAACTCAATTCTGTATCAGTCTGATTGAAGTTCTCACTTCTGCGAAGCAGAGCATTGACCCTTGACAGAAATACCGCCAATTTGAAAGGCTTTGTAATATAATCGTCACCTCCTATGTCAAGGCCCATAATGATATCCGTCTCTTCATCTGCTGCGGTCAGAAAGATAATCGGCACCTTTGAATTCTGACGAATCTTCTTACATAAATCACAGCCGGAACCATCTGGCAGAGATACATCCAATATAACTAAATCATATTTCCCATTCATCCACAGATTTTCCGCTTCTGAACTTGTCCGGGCAATATCAATCTCATATCCCTGTTTCTTAATTGCAAAGGATAATCCATTAATCAAGCTCAAATCATCTTCGACATAGAAGATTCGTTTCATGTATTATCACCACCCATAGATTTATCTGCTTTACATCGTTTATCCAACGGTTTTTCTGCATCTTTGGGAACCAGCCAGACGCCGGCCATCTTCACAGCGCCGGGAATACGGCCACCGGCGCAATAGTAGTTTACCCGTCGAGGCGTTACACCCCATTTCTCACTTGCCTCTTTCAAAGTCATATAATTCATAGCGCACCTCCATCTGTTCTACTGTAGTTCTTTTGCTCGAACAATATCAATCACCTGCAAACCGTACAATGTGCGTGAATCCTCCCACTGGAAAAACATCGTGATGCGCGCCAAGTCAGAGGGAAAATATCCTTCGGTATTTCCGATCAGTTGGTAACGGGCAATCCGGCTTGCTTGGGCTGCCTGATCTGCCACCTTATCCGCCATGACCAATGCGCCATCGCATCCCTGCTCGGCAATCACATTGACGCGTTCGAGACAATGCTGAAGTGATACCTGATGTGAACTGTGAGCATGAACAGCTGAGCTCAATCATTGCCGTCAAACCGGTCAAGTTCAGGCTCGATGTCACGCTGTCTTTGACCCTGCGATGCAGTACTCGCCTTGGATACAAATCTGCGGTCCTGCCATGCTGCGTCCTGAAATATCCATAGATAGCCACCTCCCGAATCCTCCAGGCTTAGGAGATGTCGTCACCTCGTTTGATTTCATGCGCCGATGGGTGAGAATACGAAGCGTGAATTCAAAACGTGGTCAGGCCACAACGTTTGATGTGCTGTTGCCACTGGTCAGGTCTGGGCAGCGTAATCAATCCCCTTAACGCAATGCCGACAACGCCAGCACTGCAATCGAAGCAGTGAGAATGAACGAGATCGCCGTGTAACCGAGCCGTTCACTACCGAGCCCGGCCAGTGCGCTGACCACAGGGCCGACGGCCATACCAATGACACCCATGCCGGCAGAGACCTTCCCCAGATTCTCCTTGTTAACCAGCAGCGTCTGGAAGCCGCCGACCACAGCGTTGCCTGCCGGGAAGACAAGTAAGGACGCGAACAGAAACGCCATACGCACAACAGTTTGACTGGCAAACGCCGCGCCCAGCGACCCCACGGCCATGAGCAGGTAGAAGGCCACCACCACGATGCCGCCTGGTACACGCTGCACGACGAGGGAGGCAATCACAGATCCGACCAGCACCCCGACCGACACCGACGAGCTCATGAGCGCCGCCGATGGGAGCGCCGTCCAAGTCGGTCGCCGCGTCACGCCCGGAATTGAGACTCATCGCCTTGGGTAGCAACTCGTCGGGGACAATACCCCTGAGCATTGTGTTGGAGGTGCCCCCAAGCAGGCCTCCGCGGATGCCCAACAGCACAGCGACAACGACCAGCGCCACGTATCCCAGTACGCCCACGTGCGCACATGCAGCAGCGGTCAGGAAGATAACGAACCCCGTGGCGCCGAAGATTGTCATGAGCCTACGCCGATCCACGCTGTCCTGGAGCAGACCGCCCGGTAGCTCCAGCGCGCCACGAACGAACCCGATGGCAGAATCAATAAGTGTGGCCAGAGCCGGCGATCCAGTGATCGACAGCGCGATGATCGGCAGACTGAAGTCCTGGATGCTGTTTGACAGCGATGTGCATGTGTCCGCCACTAACCATTGGCCGTAATCCGTGCCCCTCCATAACGACACTGGATTCGTCGCAGCGCCATCCTCTGCCATCAGCGAATTCTCTCTCATGCATTTGCATGCTCTTGTGCTGTCTTATCAGCTATCTTCTTCCTCCAACCACGGAGGACGCCTTCAACTGCCCCAAACAGGAAGGAACGGCTCGCATGATCGTATCCCCTCTAAATCACAGACGATGTTTCCGACTGTATTATTGATACTTTCTCTCTTTTATTACGGTCCTTGTTCTCTTTTTGCTACAATCACGTTACGACACATTGAGCTTGGATCAATTGGAAGAGTTAAGGCACAGATGACTCATCCTTCATAATGACATACTGAAAGAGATCAAGATGAATATTCGACGTATGCAGCGGGCGATTGTCATCTTGCTGATACCTCTTGCACTTGTAGGTTGCTCCTCGACTGAAAACAAACAGTATGGAGGGCAACCTACAAGTGCGTCAGGTGATCAGACCGCGCAAACGGTGCGGGTCGAGACCGGCGACATCGTTCCCACGCGTTCTTTGAAAACGCAGGTCGGCGCTGGCGTTGATTTCGCCGTGCTGGCGAACAAAGTCGGCGTCTTCGTCCCGTCGGTGGAATCCGGCCAGCGGGTCGAGCAAGGGACTGTGTTGGGAAGTGTCGAAGACCGGCAATTGGTTTCCCCCGTGGGCGCGACCGTCGTGAGCGTGATCGCTGCGCGAACGACCGTCCCCGCCAACTATCCGGTCGTGACCCTGCGTTTCGACGGCTTCGGCCTGACCGGGGATCTATCCAATCTCGTGGCAACCGTCGGCAACGCTCCTTTCGCCGGGAAATTCCAGGTCACGGATGGCGTCGGCCCGACGGACTGCTCGGGCGTCGTGCCATTGGCCTCGGACGCATCCTCCGGAGCGGAGGGACAGTCCTCCACGATTTCGATCTCCGATTCCTACGCCTGCCTCATTCCCACCGATTCCTTGGTGAGGGCGGGACAGTCGGCGATACTGGTCGTGACGGCACAGGCACGCAACGACGTCGCGTCGCTGCCGGTCACCGCCGTGGCCGGCAGACTGCAGAAGGGACAGGTCCGCCGTCCCGATGGCACGGTTGTCGACGTTGGCCTGGGCGCCACGGACGGCGCCCGCATCGAAATCACCTCGGGACTGAAGGCGGGAGACGCCGTGTCGGCCACTCCTCCCGATCTGGATCCGCAATCCAAGTAGGGCGGCACCGCATGTCTGAATCAACGAAGCCGCTCGTGGCCCTGCAGGGAGTGTCGGCCGTCGTGACCCTGGGCAACAAGGACAGGCTCACGACGGTGAACGACGTCTCCTTGGAGCTGTTCGCCGGCATGACATACTCGATAGTGGGCAAGTCGGGAGCCGGCAAGACCAGCCTGATAAGCATCATCGGGATGCTGAACACGCAGTTCAGCGGCCGTTACCTGTACAAAGGCCAAGACGTCGGCGCGTTGTCCGACAGGCGGCTCTCGTTCATGAGGGCCGGGCACATCGGCTTCGTGTTCCAGAACTATTCGCTGATCGGTCATCTATCGGCGCTCGAAAACGTCGAGCTGGCATTGTGGTACGGCCAGCATGCCCGCCGTCCCCGCGCCACGGGCGCTTCCGCCTCGGCCCGCAGGCGCAGGTGCCTTGCCGCGCTCGCTTCGGTCGGTCTCAGGGACAAGGCGAGGGAACTGCCGAAGAGACTCTCGGGCGGCGAACAGCAACGGGTTGCGATCGCCCGCGCCCTGGTCAACCAGCCCGAGCTTCTCATCTGCGACGAGCCGACCGGAGCACTCGACACCAAGACCAGCGGCGAGGTGCTTTCGGTGCTGCGGGACGCAGTGCGCGAGCATGCCACGACCTTGCTGCTCGTCACCCATGACGATGATCTCGCCGCCACCTGCGACATCACGTACACCATGTCCGGAGGCGAGCTCCATGCTCCGTCAATTGATTAAGGATCTACGGCTCGCCCCCTTGCGATCCGTACTCACCGGTCTGTCGATGCTCATAGGGATCGTGGCGGTCATACTCGCCGTCCTCGCGGGAACCATCGGCAAGGACTACCTGGTGGCGATCAACGAACAACTCTACGGGCGCACCCCGCTGGTCACCGTTTCCATGAACAGCCCGAGACTGAGCGACGCGGATGATTTCTCGCGCCTCGCCGACGCAATCGCGGCCAAGAACCATGAGACGGCGATCGTCCTCAACCTCGATACCGACATCACGTTCTCTCCCGGAACGCAGTCAAACGGAGGCATCAAGGGAGACGTCGTGGCGACCACTCCCGGATATTCGAGCATCTACAACCTTCCGATGAAATCCGGACGCTGGTACGCCGGCGGCGAACGATCGACCGCATCGATCGTCGTCAATCTCGCCGCGGAGCAGAACCTTCCCAAGGACTCCACCGCATACGCGAAGACAAACCAAACCACGATCGCGACCCCGTTCACCGTGACCGGCGTCGTCAACGACGGACGCACGGATCCGACCATCTATGTCAACGCCCAAGCGCTGACCCAATACATGAGGATCGTTTCGCGAAGCGCTACCATCCTCTGGCTGGATTTCCCGCAACTCGGCAAGCAACGGGTCAGGACCGTTGTCGAAGACATCCTGTTCGACTCCATAGGAGGCTCCGTGTCCGGCGTTCAGACAATCGACAACGCGCAAAGCTACGAATCGGTGATCGCGGTCATGCAAATCGCGTTCGGCGTCTGCGCCATCCTGCTGCTCTTCGTCTCGGCCATCGGCATCGTCAACATCGGCCTGGCGTCATTGGAATCCAGAACACGCGAGCTCCTCGTCAGACGCGCGCTCGGCGCCACGCGGGCATCCCTCATAGGCCTGGTGATCGGAAGCCAGCTCATCATCGGTCTTTCGGTGTCGCTATTGGCCGTCGCCATATCGGCATGCGCGGTAGGCGCGCTCCCGGCGTTCCTGCCGTCATACTCGCCTCTGCAACCCCCTGCGTTCCCCGTCGCCGCCGCCATCGCAGCCGTCTCGGCGGCGCTGGCGACCTCGATCATCGGGAGCCTCGTCCCCGCCATACGCGCGGCCAGGCTCCAACCGGCACTGGCATTGCGGTAGCCCAAACACCACACACATCACCAACAAGGAGATGCAACCAAGATGAAATCCACCCTCATAAACGCAGGCAAGAAAGCGCTGGCGACGGCATGCGTCGGCATCCTCGCCCTGAGCCTCGCCAGCTGCTCCAACGGCGACGTCTCGAATGCGGGCGACTCCAGGAAAATCGTCGGCTACGACGAGATCAACAAGGAATACCGGGAATCCATCGGCAAACTCTCCTGGCCCCAGGACTACACCCCGCCTGAATCCATGCCGTCGGATTCCGGCACGTCCTTCCAACAAGGATGGGGAGACACCCAGGCATCCAATCTCTTCCAGTGCGCGTGGGAGAAGGAATGGCTCAACACCTATTCCTCTCAACCGGAACGCAGCGAAGAAGCGCTCAAGGAACTGGAGAAAGTCCCCGAGATGGGATTCATGAGCCCTGACCGAGCCGATGACGCGACCCGACGATTCTTCAAAGACAACATCGACAAAGCCAAACTCGGCGACCCCTCCGGCATCCAACAAGACGTCACCGCAAACTGTCCAGCATCCTAAGACCCTAAAATAACTAAGAAGGCTATTCGCTGTTTGTGGTGGGTGATGGTCAAGTGGCGGTGACGGCTTTGAGGTCGAGTCTGCCGCAGGTCAGGTAGATCATGGTGGCGAAGTGGTCCATGTTCCTGAAGCCTCTCGCCCGTCGTTTGACGTTCCGGATGACGCCGTCGCCTACTTCGAGCACGGCGTTGGCGTACGGATGCCCGAAGTAGGCGACGATCTCGGCGAAGTGGCGTCGGACCATGCGGGCGAAGTCCTTCATCGGCTCGAGCCTCGAGTGCATCACCCACGAGCACAGGCGATGCAGGCGCACCCACGCCTCGGACGGGGTGCGGCCGTCCGCGCAGACGTCCTGCGGGACCTCGCGCATCCGGCAGGCGCGGCCGGTCCTCAACCGTCGCCCCGTCAGGCTGCGCCTGGCCTCCACCTGCAGTTCGGCCAGGCTTTCCCCGTTCCTGAGCCACAGGTACTCGGCCCGTTTGAACAGCGGGTCGGAGCGGCCCTCCGTCCTCCCGGCCTTGTCGACGGCCCCATTGGCGTGCCTGGCCACATGGAACCTGTCGACGATCCGCCGCGCATGGGACAGATGCCCACGGACGCCCTTCCGGAAGCCCAGGCTCATGTCACAGGCGACCAGACGCACATATACCGGGACCCCGTTGTGGTCCATGAAACCACGCGCGAACCGTTCGACCGTGGCCGGGTCCCTGCCCGGCGTCACGTTGACGACATCGTGCTCCACGAGACCGGCGACCACGGTGATGCAATCGCGGCCCCCGCGGCCGGTCCCGTCGATGCCGACGGCCTCCACACCCATGTAGCCCTCCAGCCTCCTCGCCTCGTCGACGCAACGGGCGACGGACCGTCACAAACGGGTGTCGGTCCCGTCCAATCGCCCGGCGAGCGTGCCGGCGGGCAGGCGGCGGGCCATCTCCACCGCCCACGCCCCGAACAGGAGCGTGAACCCGCCGCCCGGCCTCGCCCACGGGACGGGAACCGTCCCCACCCCGTGCTCGGGACACGCGACGCGGGGCATGACGGCGTGGATGAACGCCTTGCACCGGAAGAAGTCCGGATGCCGCCACACACGCCCCCGCCTGTCATGCACCGGGCAGGCGCCTTCCCGGCAGCCCGTCCCGGGACAATGGAAGCGGGCGCCGGGCTCGAAGCCGATCATGATGCGCAGCTCCCGCCGGCCGCCGCCGGCGTCACGGAAGCCCACGGACCCACCCTTCCAAGGCGACTGCAACCGAAGCGCGGCGGTGAACAGGTGAGAGGCATCCATGCCTCCAACCTACCCGACCGGCATCACCCCGCACCCAAACCACCCACCACAAACAGCGAAAGGCCCCCTACTATTTAAGGTAGATGAAGTTTGCTCTTGTTGATTCAAAGGCTTCGCGAAGAGTTTTATCGCGTTCCAGCATCTGGAAACTATCAGCAGTCTGATTAGTCATGCTCAAGTTATTTATGGCATACCATCTAGTACCTGCCAATGAACCGGATTGCGTAAATTCAGTAGGACGGCAATACCCGGGCAATTCACTATCAGGACTGATGCTTTCCTCAACTAGGCCTTGTGCGGCTATCACGCCAACTGCGATATGCTCGTTGTCGGCATAAAGAACGATTTCACGAAGCTTGCCGAAATACTGATTTCTCACGCGAACGGAATTGCAGAATAGTACTTTCCCGTTGTGTGTATCTGAATATCGAATCAGTTCTTCCAACACCTCACGGGCGGTAAGATGTCTGCCACAGATGTCTAAGCTCGTCAGCTTAAACGCGGCAGCGCGAATAGGTTCATCACGACGCGGATCCCGATATGCAATTTGACGGACGGCATCGGGATTTACCCAACCATGCGTGTATCGCGGATCGATGGAAGCAAGTAAGGACATCACCGCGTCAATGACGTTCTCCGGGTCCACGTACAACAGGTTTTCATGATGCGCCTCGCGGTTCCGGATTTCGCGTAGTTGCATTAGTTTCCTAGCGATTTGAATTCGACCGTTTTCGTCGGCAGAGACCTGTGGAAATGCCTCATGCAGTGTGCTCGTCCACAGGCGTTGTGTTCTTTCGGTTTTATGCGAGGTGTGTGGTTCGCCTATTAGACGGCACCAAGTGCCGAACATTAACTGGGCCAGAACATCTTGATGTCCGTATCCACGATCCGTCCTTGGGCTTTTGCGCCTGACGATACGCTCTAGAGAGGCTTCCTGAGCATGCTGGTGCGCCTTGAAGATATCCGTGCGAATCAGCGGGCTGATTGCCGAAGGGATACGCATGCGCTCGAAAGGTTTCTTCTCCCCGTTGTAATGATAAGAGTCCACTCCGCTCCAATACGGCGTGCCGAGCTCAGACGTGCTGAGCTGGGATAGAGCGTGGTCGATGCTGTTGCGTAGTGCGATTTCCGCGTAGCTGAGGATAACGTGCAAGGCCCCTGCATACTCCTGATTCCAAGAGTGCAGCGCCAAGGCTTTCTCCAAATCTGGCAGCTCGCGACGGTAGCGATCCAGTCGCGCTTGGCCCAGAAAGCGTTCGGCCACCTCCTGACGCTCTTGTTCACTCCTGGTTGATTTCATGTCCATGCCAATCAATGATATACTGTGTGATGTTCGATAGGCTTGACCTATCGGTTGCTTTCACCGGCCCGTTTCCTATATTGGAAGCGGGCCGAGTGCTTTTCGAGCAACGAGCAAGGCCAAGAATCATTCTGATTCCCGCATATATCGTTTATGAATCATTCTGGCGCGTATACGCGCTCCGGTGATGTTCATTCTCCAACGAGCTAGTTCAATGCTGACATTATATCGACTGGCGACCTCGTCATCGGAGCAATTTCTATAAGCGAGTTCAAACGCGGCGTCTTTTGGAATGATCATGCTGGCTCCAAGTCAAACGGCTTCCTCCTCATACTCGCCTCCCAGCCCGCAGCTACGATCCGCGGAAAAGGATATTTCAAAAGGATGTTCCAGAACAAAATGGGCAATTTCATGACAAAAGGTCGCCCTCTGTCTCTGAATAGAGTGAGAGTCATTGATTAGAATGACGACACCTGCACGATTGGGAATAAGCATTCCGGAGAAGACGTCATTCCCTGATCCTAATAGATAGTCTCGTTCCGGCCCTTCTAGTTCACTGAGCTTTACGACCGGTATCCCATACATGGAAGAAAATGCAAACGGGTCAAATGCTCCCAGCAGAGGCGTGCCAGTCTCAAACCGAAGTTCCGTGGCAAGATTTTCAGCGTGAGCTTTAAAACCCCGCTTCATTTTTCTTTCCCTCGAACGTGTTTAAGCGTGACGCTGACAATCTGTTCGAGGTACTGCTTATCCTCTTCACTTAAATTTTTTTGCGCCCTCAGAAGGGGCACAAATTGCCTCATAAGATCATCGTCATCATGTGGATTAACCTCTTCTTGTGCTCCCCCCACGAAAAAACGTTCCGCCGGGATTCCTAGCCACCGGACAATGGTGGCGAAACTGTCCGTGTCTGGTTTGAGGCCATTCCTGAGTCGAGACAACAATGACGGACTCACCCCTATCTCTTCTCTTTGGCTAGAGTCCTCCACGAAAGCCCCTTTTCGTTTCTAACGAAGTCCAACGTGCGGTAAAGCGCAACGATATCTATTGTCGTTTTTCCCATAAAATCAGTATTTCACAGTTAAGACGATTTGTCATTTCTGAAATATGCGCTAGAGTCGTTACAGTGTTTCACTTCCAAAACACTAGAGGTGCGAAGAAGGCATCATGACATTCCCCGAACGCCGCATAGTCCAACATAGAACAGATGATCAGTGGGAGGTGGTAGCACCGGACTCAACTCGTGCGAGTTCAATCGCCCCCACACAGGCTGACGCAATAAGCAAAGCGCGGCGCATCCTTTCAAAGACTGGCGGAGAACTGCAAATCCGCGGATTGAATGGAGTCATTCGAGCGCAGGACACCATTGCTCCCGGACATGATCCCCGAAAATCACGTGGATAGGAGACAGTCTTGCGCTGTCGACGATAGAGCAATCGTCGACAGCGCGTGAAGCGAAAGCGGGCGTACATGATTGAGTGGATTAAAACAACGATTCATCTATTCGACGCAATAATGTCGTTATGCCGACAAGCTGTATTGCATACAATTCCAATAGCCAAAAGATTATTCAGCCGCATCAAATTCTTGTCCAAGCAATGGAAAACCTTAAAGCAACTAAGGCATTCAAATGATAGAAGATCATATAAGAAGATTTTTATTATTACAATAATAGTGACAGCATGTATTGAAGTTATCTCAGACATTCCTTTGTCACAATTCTATACTCTTCTGCCTCGCGAAGAATATGAAGAAGTTTTTCCTTTCATCATCACTATCTTCAATAAAACTTCAACCTTTATCCACTTCCTTTCCGGTGCGACAAGTGCGATGCTGGTTTCACTTACCGTAGCAACGTCAATCAAATATGGGCTGCAGCTAATAAGCTGGAGGTGGTCCATCGCGGGATTGGCCCTTACTGTGATTGTGACAATAATTAACTCCAAGTATTTAATCGTATTACATTTATGTGAAGTTATTGGAAGAATAATACCTCAAAATAGTCTAATTCACTATTATGGTGCACTTCCTTATACCTGCACCCTCTGTATGATTTATGTCTCAGCAATGGTTCTTATGGAAAACTGTGTGGATATGATTTTCTGCTGTGATGCACTATTAAATCGAATCATTGTTACCCCAGTTTCAGAAACTGATCCTGACGTTTTGGAGTGGCAGGGTCAGCTACGTCCGCTACTGGTCAGCGCTCGCATGAAATCATTGAGCGGTAAAACTGACCAATAAATCTCTGATGTCCGCCGCAGGACCACCTGGTGCGGGGTGATGCTGATGGTGCGTTCGGAACCCGGCGGCCGGCCGTCGGGCTTGCGGGTGTGCTTTTCTTCTAGGGCCCCGGGAGGAGGCGGGCTCTGGAGTCCCCGTCTCCCCCTTTCCCGGAGAGGGGCTTGTGATTGCATGTGGGAAAGGATTTCGTATGAGGTTCGGGAAGAAGAGCATCGCCGTGGTGGCGTCAATCACTGCCGCCGCGGCGTTGCTGGCGCGTCTGGTTCCGGTTGCGTTGGCCGATAACGGCGGAGGCGGTTCCGGCGAGGGATGCGGAGGCGACCATGGCGGTCCTTCCCAGACCGCCGACGTGCATTGGATCTACAAGGATTCGTGGCCGGCCACACTGGATGGTATGAAGTCAGCGCTGAGTGACGCGAACGTCACGCTGTCGTCGGACCTGTCTGATGGCGCGAACGAGTACGTGGACATGAACAAGACCTTGAGCGACGCGATCGATGAATGCCGGCGCTCCTATACGGGTGAGGGGAACGCGGACTGTCGCATGGTGGCCGTCGGATACGCCCGGCTCGGGAACGGCGCTCGACCTGATCGCCCCCCCGGATACGCCGCCGACCTCAACCTCCTCGACCCCACCGACTGGACCGTCCAACACGTCTGGTGCGCCGGCCGCCAAGTGAAGTAGACGCCTCCCTGTAGACCGGAGCCGGTGCCATTCGTCTTCGATGACGCCTTATATCCAAGGAACGAAGCTGGCGCGCGGCACCAGCTCGGTCGTCAGCAGAATGTGCCGCCGCACCCGCCGCTCATGCTTCAACCCATCGCATGCTGGTGGTGGCCGCAAACCCCTCGTCAGATTCCGCGCGGCCCACCGCCGCGAGCATGCGAGTGTCCAGACAACACCGTCATGCGCGCAGCGCATGACCCGGGGCCACGTTCCCACGCCGATGAAGGAGAGTATATCGAACAGCCCCGCCTGGAGCATTCTCTCCGCAAGCGGAGCGGATGTCATCTATAGATGACATAATATCCCGCAACAAACCATCAATGAAGACACATCTGACATCATTAGATGTAAATCAGTTTCATTTACAGGAGGGGATATGACTACTGATTTTTCCGGCAACAGTGCACTCTTTGATATCTGCACAGCGCCAGCAAAAGCGATGAAATATCTACAGGAATTTGACGAAGCTGTTCAAAGCAAGGGATTTCCGTGTATTTTTGCGCCATTAGCATTCCGACACAATGATTTATTGTTTGGCCTTGCTGATATTTCAGCAGGATATCAGCAAATAATACTGTTGTTCAATGCGGCAGTTCAGTCAATCATGAAAAATTCGAATCAGACAATTGTTCTTTGGATTGAAGGAACGGATACCAATAATCTCGAAGAAGATAAGAATATAGCTTCCGCTATTCTTAAGGAACTACTAACAGCGGATCAGACACCTTGGCCTGCTTCCGCACCCACTAATCCGAATGATCCCAATTGGGATTTTTGGTATGGAGGTGTTGACTGCTTTATCAATTTCAGTACCCCACATCATGTTAAACGCCGTAGCCGTAACCTGGGAAGTGCTTTCACGCTGGTAATTCAATCGCGATCTACTTTTGACCATATTGGGAAGAACCCGATGCAGATACGTCATCGTATCCGTGAACGTATTGCACAATATGATACAATCCCGATGTCCCCGGCCTTAGGAGAACACGGTAACGCTCCGGAATTGCCACAGTTCTTCCTAGGCGACGATAATATCGAGGCGTCCATGCTGCTGACCGAACAGGATATCCTCAGGCGGATCAAATGATGAAATCTTTAAATACTCGAGACAAAATACTGCTCGCAACGGGCATGGTTATGGTCGGCTCGTTGGGTATCCAGACCTCGTCGTCCTTGTCGGCGTCGTTGTTCGATGCGTTGGGGCCGATTCCGGTCAGTTCGATGCGTATGCTCATCGCCGCGATCGTCATGCTCGTGCTCATCCGTCCGAAACTCACGGGCAGGTCGAAAGGCGAATGGCTGGGCATCGTGGTCTACGGACTGGCGATGGCGGCGATGAACATCTGCCTGTACTCGGCCATCGACCGCATCCCGATGGGCGTGGCCGTCACCCTGGAATTCCTCGGCCCATGCGTGGTCGCCCTGGCCGGATCTCGTCACTGGCGCGAGGGACTGTGCGCGGTGGTCGCGCTGGCGGGTGTGGGATTAATCTCGTTCACACCGGGAGGCTACTTCAACCCAGCGGGCTACCTGTTCGCGCTGGGCTCGGCCTTCTGTTTCGGTCTGTACACGCTGTTCGCGGACAAGGTCGGCAAGGCGGGCACCGGGCTGGACGGACTCGCCCTGTCGGTCACGGTCGCCGCGCTCGCCACGCTGCCGATATCCGTCGGCCATGCCACGCACGCCACTGCCGTCCAGTGGGGCGTCATCGCCGCTTCGGCCGTGCTGGGCGTGGCGATTCCCTACACGATGGATACGCTGTCCGGACGCATCACGTCGGCGCGCGTGGTCGGCACGCTGTTCTCCATCGACCCAGCCATGAGCGTGATCATCGCCGCCCTGATTCTGCGCCAGACCATTACGCCGATGGCCGTACTCGGCGTCATCGTCGTCTCCATCGCCGGCGCCCTGCTCGTATGGACAGCCGATAAAGCGTAAGACGGGCACAAGTGGCTGGCAAGAACAAATGCTTCCTGTCGGCCACTCTATTCCATCATTGAACACTAAATCCTTGGTCAGCGGCATAATTTCTTAGGGTTATTCGCTGTTTGTGGTGGGTGATGGTCAAGTGGTGGTGACGGCTTTGAGGTCGA
>OAUJ01000035.1_pt1 | contig 78058 bp, 58 predicted proteins | sample 1501261 | NCBI WGS metagenome assembly OAUJ01 (sample SAMEA2580042, study PRJEB22360) | human gut metagenome | biome: human gut; feature: human-associated habitat; material: faeces | place: Denmark | collected 2008/2010 | reverse complement strand
TGGCGGGCCAGGTGATAGCCGGCGGAGATCCGCTGAACGCCGCCAAATACCAGTTCGTGGTCTTCGGCGCCATCGCCGCGCTGACCTTGCTGGCCGACGGTCTGATCATGGCCATGGTCTATCGCACCTGCTTCACCACCGAGGACCAGTACGCGCGATAGCGAAGGCGGGGCATGGACCCCGCCTTCGGTCATGCTCCTTACAGAGCGCCCCTACGCAGAATGTCCGCGAGAGACCACACCACGTGGGCGATACGTGCGAGCTCGGCATGCCGTCCGACCGACAGCCACTGTGCGCGATACCGCTCGAACCACAACTCCAGATCGGCGGCGAGACGATTCGCCCCGCTGCCGACGTCCTTGCCGTCGGCCAACGCCAGCAGTTCCTCGCCAAGTTCGTTGAACAGTCGCTGCCCGTCCAGCATTACCGACAGGAACTCCGCGGTCAGGCCTCCCTTGTCCAGACCGGCGAACGCGTCGCCGCAGTCAAGCAGCACCTGATCGCAATCCCGACGCCGTTCGATACGCTCGCGGTTCCACTGGAGCATCCGCCGGCGCGCGTCATCGCATCCCAACGTGCGGTCCAGCGTGAGCCTTCCACCGCTCGAACGTTCCATGCACGCCGCCACATCCATGTTCAGCGCGCCGGTGCCGGAACCATATTCCAGCTCCAGCACCTGCACGGCAAGGTCCCAGGGGAACGACACCCCATCGGAGTCGATGCGGGCGAGGCAATCCATGATGCGACCGGATTCGTCGCCATACACCAGAGCGGAGATTCGACGGTTCATCTCATGCGCATCGATCTCGATCGGATTCCAAGCGTTCTGAGCGCCATAGCACAGGCCCGGCACGCTCAGACGCGGATCGTTGACATGGCCGTAATCACCCCAATCGGTGACCACCATGCCTTCCGCATCGTACTTGGTCCCCGCCAACGCCATGTGATACGTGTTCAGCCAGGCGCCCGCATAATCGGGGAAGAACCGGCTCCAAGCCCGCACCGCGGGGCACACGAACTGTCGACGGCCCTGCGCGGCGATGGTCTGGATCTTGCTCTCGTCGATCTGCGGCTCGTACATCCAGTTGAGCATCGTGATGTCGCCGGGCAGCAGATCCATCGTGCGCGGGCTTTCGAGCGCGATGTCCGCCCACAACATCGGCTGCCGACCATGGCGGGCGAGCGTTTCGCACAAATCCCTGACGAAACCGGCATACAGTTCATCGCGGCCGGCTTCCGGTGCGTCCTGCGCGGATCTGCCACGTCCCAAGTCGAACGTCTCATCGCCGCCGATATTGAAGGACTTCGAACGGAACAGCGGCGCGTATTCCTCAATCAGGCGCGAGGCGAAATCATGGGCCTTGGGATCGGCGGCGTTCAGCGTGTGATGCTCCATGCGTTCGATGAAGCTGAACGGGCGGTCGGCGTCTTCGGGGAACTCACCCAGCCCGCGATGCTCACGGGTGCGCAGATTCATGTACATGTGCCCGAACGTGGCCAGCGACGGCACCAACTCGATGCCGCGACGCGCGCAGTACTCGTCCAGATACGTGATGTCGTCGGCCGTGAGCGGATCGGTGCCGCGCCACGCCTCGCTGAGCTCGACGAACGCGAAGGCATGCTCGACATACAGCTGGAACTGATTGTATTTATATAAGGCCAGCTGGTCGACGAACCAGGTGAGGAACTCCATCGTCGGCACTCGTCCGCGTGTCACGTCGAGACTGTAGGCGCGCACCGGGAATGCGGGCTTGTCCTGGATATGCAGGCAGGGGATGGCACGCGAGGTCTGCCCGATGATCTGCCGCAGCGTCTGCAGACCGTATCGCAGTCCGCTTTCGCTGCCGCCACGCACACGGATGCCCTCCGATTCGGACACATCCAGCGTGTATTCGTCATGGGCCAGCCGTGAATCCAAGCCCAGGGATATGACGGTGCCGTGCGCGCGGCGCCTCAGGACGGTGACGCCGAGGCGGTGCCGAAGTTCATCGGACAGCTGCTCGATCGGCAACGTCTTCCAAGACTGATCGGCATCCTCGATCGTCACCAGAGGACCGATCAAAGCCGTGCCATGGGTGTACTCCAATATCACCGGGGCGGGAATCAGAGTAAGACGCCGCGTTGCGTCGTCGGCCTTATGTTCGGAAGTGGGCACAGCTACTCCTTTCATGTGGTTTTCGTTAGCACGCCAGGGGATATTGTACGACACCGGCGAATAGGCGCGAAGAGAACCGTTCTCTATTGGCCGATTGGCACCGCTCTTGGACCATCGCCCCTTAGCACCGCTCCAGCAGACGCTCGGCCAGTCCCCGAAAGACCTGACCGACGCCATCCGTGCGCAAGGCGCCATCGACATCCAGCACCGCGGGACGACCCGCCTCGCCGATCTCGCGCACTTCGGGATCCAGCGGCAGTTGGGCCATCAGCGGCACGCCATAGCCAAGCGCCGCGCTTAACTGTTCAGACACGCGCTGACCGCCGCCGGCACCGAAGATCTCCAGCTTCTCGCCCTTGTGCTCGTAGTAGCTCATGTTCTCCACCACGCCACACACCTTCATCGGCACCTGCAGGGCCACGAGTCCGGAGCGCACGGCGATGTCAGAGGCGGAGGGCTGCGGGGTGGTGACCACCACGAGTTCGGCGTTGGGCAGCGCCTGGGCCACGGAAATCGCCATGTCGCCGGTGCCGGGAGCCAAGTCGAGCAAGAGGACGTCCGGCTCGCCCCACCATACGTCAGACAGGAACTGTTCCAAGGAGCGCTGCAGTCGCGGCCCACGCCACAGAATCGCCCGGTCAGCACCGGCGAACATGCCGATGGAGATCAGTTTCACGCCCCACGCGGTGACCGGCATGAGCATGCCATTCAGATTGGTGGGCTGTGTATGCACGCCGAACAGGCGCGGCAGTGAGAAGCCGTAAATGTCCGCGTCGATGGCGGCCGTGTCGAAGCCGAGGGCCGCAAACGTGGCGGCCAGGTTCGCGGTAACCGAGGACTTGCCGACGCCGCCCTTACCGGAGGCGATGGCGAAGATGCGGGTCTTGACACCCGGTTTGCTGAAGGGGTTCCGCTTGCGTTCGGCCTTGAGGTTGGCGACCAGATCGGCCAGCTTGTCACGGCTCATCGAACCGACTTCGATATGAGGCAGCAGCTGTGCGCCCGGATAGGAGCTGACCGCGCCATTGATCTGGTTGGTGATGGTCTCGCTCAGTGGGCATCCGGGAACCGTCAGCTCAACGTGCACGGTGACGTCGTAAGTGCCGGCGTCCGACGATGCGGGCGCGGCTTCGATGGCGGCGATCATGCCGAGGTCGGTGACCGAACGACCGAGCTCGGGGTCGATGACCTTGCTCAGGCGTTCGTAGATGTCGGCTTCAATCTGACGTGCGTCGCTCATATATCCGTATCCTCCTTTAGGGCCTGTTCTACCCTAGCGTGTGATGCAGCGGCATGCCAGAGGGAGTGGAGTAAGTCACACTGCGCACGCGCTGCGGATGTACCTCTCCCATTCCCGCATCCGTTTTGCGGACGACTACTTCCCTCAGTCGCACAAGGCGACAGCTCCCCTCAGAGAGGGGAGCCAAGTCAGTCGATGCTACCGGTTTCTAGGAGCTGGGCGAATTGGGCTTCGCCCAGCATGGGGATGCCGAGTTCCTCGGCCTTGATGGCCTTGGAGCCGGCGTTTGCGCCAATCACCACATAATCGGTCTTCTTGCTCACCGAACCGGCCGCCTTGCCGCCGCGCTCGATAATCGCCTCTTTGGCGGAGTCGCGCGAATAGCCTTCCAACGAACCGGTGACCACCACGGTTTTGCCGGCCAGCGTCTGCGGCAACGAACTGGTCTCGGCCTCGTCGACACCCACGCCGGCGGCCTGCCAAGCACGCAAAGTCGCGCCGCGCCAGTCGCCGGGTTCGCGGGTGGCGGCGAACCAGTTCACCACCGATTCGGCGATTTCCGGGCCCACCCCGTCGATGGCCGTCAGATCTTCAATCGTGGCGTTTTCGATGGCTGCCAGCGAGCCCATCGCCGAGGCAATCAGGCGTGCGGTAGGCGGACCGAGCCGGCGAATCGACAACGCGACCAGCACACGCCACAGGTCGGCGTGACGGGCCTTGTCCATTTCGTCGAACATCTTGCGCGTGTTTTCGCCGGGCCGAACGATCACCGGTACATCCGTGACGCCAGTGCGCGTGGTCTTGTGATCCACGCGCACGATGACCGCGTCGGCCGGCACGTCATACTCGGGATAGGAGGCTGCGGCAAAGCCCGGCATGGTACCAAGTGGAGCCTCAGCCCCGGTAGGTGCGCCGGCGGCACCTCCCTGTGTTTCGGCAGATTCGATTGCGGCCTCCCTTTGCGCGCGTTCGGCCAGCTGCTTGGCCGTGAGCTTTTTGGCCGGCGTGGGCGCGGTCCAGAAGGCGGGCACCTGATGCCACAGGCCAGAGCCGCCGACACGCTTACGCACCTTTTTCTTCTTACCGTTCGCACCGACCGTCTCATGCACCTCGACGATTGCGGCCTCACGCCACACGCGCACGTCGCGCAGATCGGCGGCGGTCAGGTCGAACAACCCGGATTCGTTGGACAACACCGGCTTCTGCGCGGCCGGCAATTCCAGCCCTTCCACCGGCTCATACGGGTCAGGCTCTTCGCCGGGGACGACCAGCACCTCGGTGATGTTCGGCGCGTAGGTCGCCACCGAATCAGGCCGGTTCTCCTCCGGGTTGGTCAGAGCGATGGCCGATTGTTCGCCCAAGTGCTCGATGTCGAACGCCTTGCGTGAGGCCAGCGAAATCACGCGCTCGGTCAACTGGGCCGGGCAGCTTTCCACATTCGGGCAGCGAATATCCTTGTCACCCTCCTTGGCGGGTGACAGTTTCGAGCCGCATGAAGGGCAGAACTCGGGCATGACGAATTCGCGCAGCTGGTCCTCACGCCCTTTGCGCCGTTCAAGCACCGGGCCGACCAGTTCGGGAATCACATCGCCAGCCTTGCGCACCACCACGGTGTCGCCGATCAGAATGCCCTTGCGTTTGACTTCAAATCCGTTGTGCAGCGTGGTACGAGCCACGGTGGAGCCGGCCACGTAGACAGGTTTGAGCACGGCGACCGGCGTCACACGGCCAGTACGCCCCACCTGCACGGTGATGTTGAGCAGTTCGGTGTTGACCTCTTCGGGCGGGTATTTGTAGGCGATGGCCCAGCGCGGCGCGCGCGAGGTGGCACCGAGGGTGCGCTGCAGGCCCAGGTCATCGACCTTGACGACAATGCCGTCGAGCGCGTGCTCGATGTCGCCGCGATGCTCGCCGTAGTACTCGATCATGTCCAAGATCTCCTGGAATGAGGTCACCGCACGATTATGCGGGGAGACCGGCACGCCCCACCTGGTGTATAGATCGTAGGCTTGCGACTGGTCGGCGACCACATCATGGGTGCCGCGCGGATGGTCCGCCCCCCAGGTGAGCTGCCCCAGACCATGCGCATAGAAGCTCAGGCGACGGGTGGCGGTGATGCGAGGGTCTTTTTGACGCAGCGAGCCGGCGGCGGCGTTGCGCGGGTTGGCGAAGGGCGCTCGTCCGGCGTCCTCCTGCTCGTTGTTCAGGGTGTGGAAGTCATCCCAGCGCATGAACACTTCGCCTCGGATTTCCACGAAGTCCGGAACGTCTTCCTTGGGGCCGCCGAGGTTGGCGGGAATGGAGCCGATGGTTCGCACATTCAGGGTGATGTCTTCGCCGGTAACGCCGTCGCCGCGCGTCAGGCCCTGTTCAAGCACGCCGTTGCGATAGATGAGGTTCAGGGCGAGGCCGTCGATTTTGACCTCGCAGCTCATGGGCAGGGGCTTGGATTCGGGCCAATCGAGGTCGCGAATCACCGAATCGTACCAATCCTTGAGCTCTTCGATGGAGAAGACGTCATCAAGGCTCATCATGCGGCTGGGGTGGCGCACGGAGGCGAAGTCGTTGGAGAAGGAGCCGCCGACGCGATGGGTGGGCGACTGTGGATTGTCCAATGAGGGGAACGCCGCTTCGAGTCGTTCGAGGCAACGCATGCGCGCGTCGTAGGCGGCGTCGGAGCTGACGGGTGAGTCGTCGATGTAGTAGGCGATCTGATCGGATTCCACCCATGCGGCCACGCGAGCCCACAGGCGGGCGGCGGCCTCAGCGGTCATCGTGTTCACGTCGAAACGGTCGAGGCGTATCGCGTCGTCGTCAGTGGGCTGCAGTGCGGCTATCCATTGTTCGGAGCCAGGGGCAAAACGTGCAATACCGGTATCAGGCCGGACCTCGGCCACATCCCCATCGTCGAAATCCCATGCCAGTTGTTCGTTCGTGCTCATGGTTGTCTATCCTAGCGGGCTCGGCTCCCCTCGGCCGGCTATACCGTCAACTCCCCTCAGGCGGCTATGCGGATAGCGAGCGCAGGAACTGGGCTTGGATGATGTCGATGTTGTCGCCTTCACCGTCATTCATGCGGGCCACGGCCACCGAGAGCGTGCGGGCCGGCACGAACATGCCTTCATCCACGCACACGCGGGCGGCGTCACGCACGATGTCGGCCACTTCGTTATGCGGCCAGACCGGCAGATCATGCGTGGCAAGCACATGGGCGGCCGTCTCCACCGATTCAGGCACCGGCATGCACTGCGAGTCCGCACGGGAAACCAGTTCCTGCAGTTCGCTTTCCAGCGAACCAATGGCCCCGGGAGCGATGTGATCGCTCATAATGTAGGCCGCGGCGGCTGTGTCGAACCGGTCAAGCATCCATTCGGCGTACGCGAACCGGTAGTAGGCGAACGCGGCATCGTCGCGGTCCAAGGCCACGCGCAGAGCATTCAGGCAGGCGGCGCGTGCCGAATCCCAATCCTCATTGCGGGCCAGTTGGATGGCGAGCTTCAGATGTGAGAGCGGGTAGGCGGGCGCGTACGCCACCATACGGTTGAGGTGCGGGATGGCCGCCTCGGCACCCTTGATCTGGCTCAACACGTCAGCCAGCTCCATGTGTGCGTAGAACAGATTGTCCGGGATGAGCACCGTACGCTCGTCCAATGTGGCGAACAGTCGGTTGTAGACCACGCGCTCGGCATAGGAGTTGAAGTATCGAGGTACGCCATGGCCTGCCGCATACACCTGATCCAGATGGGACACGGCCGCTTCGGCCGCTTCGATGGCCTGATCGGCTTGGCCCGAGAACAGCATGTCTCGGGCGCGCAGACGCTCCTTGTCAAGATCGTCAGCAAGCGTGAACGTGAAGTCCGGTGTGTCCTTGCCATCGATCAACGCACTGGTGACCTGTGAGGCCAAGCCGGTCAGTTCGGGATCGCATATCGATTCGATGACCTGCATGGCTCGCTGGGCCTTTTCCACGGAGCCGAGCGACGTGTTCCTGGCGATATCGTGGAATTCGTTGACGCCATGCTGTAGTAGGCCCACTCGCTGGATAGCCAGTCCGGCACTATTCTGTGCGCCCAGCACGTGAGCGGTCGCCGGGCTGAATTGACGGTCGGCCAGTTCGGGCTCCTCCTGGGATCCGGTGGGAGAGAACCGGCCGTCCGCCAAGTCGAAGTCGGCGCTGATGGGTTTCAGACCACCTTCGCCGTCCACGTCCATCACGGCACCGAACATGCGGTAGGTTTCCTCGGGATTGTCGAGCCCAGCGGTGTCCAGTCGCTTGAGGAAGGCATCACGGGTGAAGGTGACGGTGACCATATTACGCACGGTGGGATTGCGGCGCAGCACGCTCATCGGATCATCGTCCACGCCGGCGGCCCCATCAGCACCGTCAGTGCCGACGCCCTCGCCGCCGATACCGCCCAGGTCGTCGCCTGCGCCGGTATCGTCCGGCATACCGAACGCCATTTCGTCGATATCGACGCCCTTCATCAGATCTTCGAACTGCGAATCGATGGACGCGGCGCCATCGGCGTCAGCGGATTCGGCCGCGGCCTGATCCGTAGCATCCGCAGACGGTCCGGTACCGTTGCCGGTTCCCCCGGTCGTGCCGCGTTCGTCACCGGACGCCATCTGCCCGAACGTCTCCTCATGGGTGATGGGGCGGGTCGGGTCGCCATGGAAATCACCATCTTTGGGGTCGGCTTTGGAACCCACACGCCCCAAATCGCCACTGCGCAGATGTTCAAAAGCGCTTAAAGCCTCGCTCATCATCGCCTCGATGGCGGAATCCTGTTCGGCAATCGCCTCTTCAAGACCAATGGAATCGATGTGCAACGACACCTGGCGTACGGATTCGCTGGTGCCGAAACTTAGCGCGGCCATCATCAGGCCGACACGCAGGTTGTAGGCGGCGCTCATCGACGCGCGTTCGGCGCTGCTCAGCGCACGCCACGTACGTCGAGTGGTGTCATACCGGCTATCGGGCATCATCGAGGTGCCGGCGGTGGTGAAGCCAATGGCCACTTCACCCGAATCCAAGCACGACCGGAACTCCACATCAAACCGATACGGCAACCGTAACCGGCGCAACAGTGAAGAGAGGGTCTGACGATACACCCATTCGTCGCTCCTCGCCGGCGAATACGAAGGCCGAGCGGCTTGAGTGTTGGTGTCGCTCCTATCAGCCCGCTCTACAGCGTCCTCAGTACTTCCAGCGCCCGCAGCATTCGTCACACCCGAATCCGGCACGTTCTGCTGGGTCAGCACATCTCGAGGATCGGGGAATTCACTGCGAATCTGTCCAGCCGTGCGGGCGGCGATATCGACCAGGCTCAGCACGGCCCGACGCTCCTGCTCGCCATCATACGGGTCAAGCGCCATAATCGCAGGGTTCTCGATGAGTTTCATGTCAATTTGCGCGGCCTCGGCACGGGTCACCGTATCTTCCGTAGGGTTGCGTCCCAAGGAAGCGTTGCGCTCCAGCCAAGCGCTCACCGCAGCGAATCGGTTGAGGTTGCCTTCGATCTTCAGGGATTTCAGCGCCTGCCCGAATGCCAAGGACTTATCCCACGTAAAGAAATAGCCGCTCGAATACGTCGAGGTGTACAGGTGCAACGGTTCGGCGCCATGCACCGCTTCCAGCCCCGGCGTGGTGTCGAGAGCGCCGGCTTCGCGCATCAGATCGGCGAAATGATCCTCCAGACCGGAGGCCCGCATGCCGTGGGCACGTGCCGCCAAAGTGTCACGCACCGAACGGCGAATCGCACCGATCGGCGCCTCACGGTTGAGACGGCGGAAGATATTGCCGGAACCGAATCCGATGAGCAGACCATTGATCTGCGGCAACATATACGTGGCGAAGAACGCGATGGTAATGGCATCGCGGTATTCCAGATCATGACGCATCGCAGGCGGCAGATTGGCACGCATCTGCTCAAGCGTGTACCGGTTGCCGGCCTTGAGCCATGAGGCGAGCCATGTCATGCGTCCGGTGTCGTCACGTCCCACCACGCCACCGGTAATGGCCTTCACACCGTCAGCACCATGACCAAGGACGCGCCCCAAACCACGCCCATGATGCAGCGCATTTCCCAGGCCACGGCCTGCACGGGAGAAACCGGAACGCGAACGCGGCTCGTCGCTTTCGCCCAGCCGCTCACCGTCCGGCAAAGTCACTTCTTTTTCCTTGCCGAACATGAATCGCGCCTGCATATCCTGCACGTCCATGTTGGGGTCGGCGCCCACGAATACGCGGCCATGCGTATCGGCGAACGCCACCTGCGCAAAATGATCGCGGTCGGGGAAAATGCCAAGCGAAAAGCCACGGCCTCTGGTGGAGGGCAGCTGCGCCCATCCAAGCACCAGCCCTTCCGGCACGTTCTCCAATTCAGGGAAGGTGCGTCGCTTGATTACAGGACTCAGCGCCACTGCATGGCGAGTCAGTTCGTCGATAATGCCGCCTTTACGCTCACTGGTCTCCTGCAAGGCATCGCCGAACGGATTCGTATCGTGCTTCTTCGGCTTGGACAGTCCCAGATCGGCCGCGAGCGCGTTCATCGAATCCTTCAGCCCGCCCAGCAGTGGCGCGCGGTTGTGATTCCCATGGTCCGATGTACGTTTTGGCATGATTCACATTGTCTCTTGTTTGCCCGACATCAAGCCCGAATAAAGCCTATAGAATAAATGCGTGCATTCCATAGACCACCCTCGCGCAGCCCGTCCGATGCCGTCGAAACATGAACGGCATCTGACCAGCCGTCCGGATACCCGGCACCGGCTGCGTTTGGCGCGCCTGCTGATCGCCTTGCTGGCCGCCGTCGCCGCCATGGAGTGCATCGTGTTCAACCTGCCGTTCTGGCGTACGCTCGGAGCGAGCACGGATACGAACGCCGTGCATAACACGCTGGGTTCGGGTCTCACGCGCCGCAATGATGGCATGTTGACCGTCACCGATCCGACCAAGGCCTATCTTGAACTGACCGCGGATGGCACGTCGGATTACCTACGCATCGATACCGAGAGCAGCAAGGTCATCGATAAGGCCCGCGAGCAGGCCGAGGCCGAATCCAAAGCGAACGACGATAAGGAAGTCTTCAAACCGCTGGCGACCATTCATGTGCGCGCGGATGTCGATGGCATCACCGGCAAGGCCCAGTCGATGAATCCCGACGCCATTCGCAGCCATTATGTCAAGGCGCCGGGTGCCGGCATCGTGCGTATTTGGATTCAGGAAGAGCGCGGCGCGATCGTACCGGTCACCGACGCCCGCGCCAACGTGCGCGTACCGTTCGTCATCAATTGGATGCGCGTGCTCGCCATGGCCTTGGTGTTGCTGATGATTGCCGCCTGGAGGCCGGGATCGCGCCTGTGGCGTATCACGCTTGACCCGTCCAGCACTCGGCAACGACTTGCTTTCGTGGGGCTTATGGCGATTCCTACCCTGCTTATCGGCGCATCCATCATCCGCGAACTGTGGTACGCGTCTCCGCTCGTCTTCCACGTTTCCGGCGATTACACCTATGATTTCGACCAGTATGGGCATGTGGCCGATGCGCTGGTCGCCGGCCGGCCCTGGCTCGACTTGCCGGTTCCCGAACAACTGGCCGCCACCGAGCACCCCTATGACGTAGCCACACGTGCCCGGCTACTCGCCAATGGAGTCAGTCCGCTCTACTGGGATTACGCTTATTATGACGGTCACTGGTATTCCTATTTTGGCGTGTTGCCCGCAGTGCTGTTGTTCGTCCCCTATCGTCTGCTGACCGGTCATAATCTGCCGACATCCGTCGCCGAGTATATTCTCGTGCTGCTGTTCATCATCTTCTTCTCCTTGCTGTTGCTGCGCGTCATCCATCGCTTGATGCCGAAGACTTCGGTGGCGGCCGCGTCGTTAGTAGTGGTCTCATCGTTGGTGAGCGCGCAAGTGGGGTATTTGCTGTATCGCACGAACTTCTATCAGATACCGTTCGCCGCATCGCTGACGTTGACGTCGCTGGGACTATGGCTATGGCTCGGCGCGGACACGTCCCGCCGCCCGCTGAGACCATCGGACCGATGGCAGGCGGGCGATGCCAAACCTCTCTCCCTGCCACGACTGGCCTTGGGCGCCTTGTGCATTGCGGCGAATTTCGGATGCCGACCGACGTTCACCTTGGCCGCATTGCTTGCGTTCCCCCTGTTCTGGCCGCAGATTCGCGCGCTGGGCAACGGTCTGCGCACACGCCGTATCAAGCCGTTGCAGGCGTTGCGCGCGCCGCTTGCGGTAATCATCCCCGCCATTCTCGTCGTGACGCCTCTGATGGCGTGGAACATGGTTCGGTTCGATTCCCCGTTCAATTTCGGTAATGCGTATCAGTTCTCCGTATCCGATATGACCCGGTATACCACCCCGTCCGCGGATATGCCCGCCAACATCTGGTATTACCTGTTCCTGCCGCTGCGCTTCATGGATCGTTTCCCGTGGCTGGCGGGCTCTCCCGCCCCGATGCCGCAATGGGGCTATTACGAGGTGATGGTCGGCGCGATTTTCACGGCCACGCCACTGACCGTGATGGCTTTGGCGCTGCCCCTGCTGCGCAGATTGGAGACGCACGGCATGCGGCCATGGCTGATGTCTTGCTTGGCCGTGGCGGCGGCGCTGATCGTGTTCGACAGCCGTGTCGGCGGTCTGGGATGGCGGTATTCCGCCGATTTCGGCTGGCTGATCTCGCTGGCGTCCATACCGGGGCTACTGTGGCTGGTCAACGGGCGCGAACCGAGCCGCTCATTGGCGGGGGCCAACGACGCCGCTTCAGACGATGGCATCGCCCGCGTCACTCCGTGGCGTTGGCTGATGCGCTGGGTCGTGGTGCTGGCCGTATTGTGGGCGCTGGGCATAGCCGTGCTGGGTTGCTTCGTGCAGGCGCGCGACGACGCCATGATCGTCAACGATCCGACGCTCTGGCATCGGGTTCAGGCATGGTTCACGATGCTCTAGTCTCGTATCGGCGTCGGATCAGATCCTCATAAAACGCCACAGCCTCAGCCGGCGCTCCGTCAAACACGACCGCGTGCTCGTCCAGTACCAGTACGCGGTCGATGGCGTATTCGGGCCGGCGGATCATATCCGTGTCATGCGTGGCGAAAATCACCTGCTTGTTGTAGCTGAACAACGCCTTGGCCACATGCGCGGTGCCAATCTCATCCAATCCCTTGCTCGGCTCATCCGCCACAATCGCACTCGGCTCAAAGCTCAGCGCGGCCGCAATGGCCAGCAGGTGCCGTTTCTCGGAATCCAGTTCGCTGGCCGTGGCCTTGGATACCTGCGCCAGATCAAAATGCGCAAACAGATTGCCGATGCGCGCATGACGTTCTGACTCAGGCACCTTGTGCTTTTTCAGCGCTTCGGAAACAGCATCGGAAATATTCGCCGCTTGGTAGAAACTGTTCGGAATCTCCTCGCGGCGAACTTTGCCGACCAGATTATCGATGCGCTTCGCGTCCTTCTTCACAGCCGGGCCAAGACGTTCCTCACCGCCCGCAATGGTCACCGTGCCGGCGTTGGCCTTCAACGAACCGTCCAGCAGACCCAGCAATGTGGATTTGCCTGCGCCGTTCAGTCCGATCACGGCCACCCGCCGCTCGCTGATGGTGATGTCCGTGGGAGCAAGTCCCACGTGCCCATCATCATACGTATGCCCGGCCTGATTCAAAGTGAACGTCAGCGATGCCGGGCGTGGCAGTTCTTTCGGTCTAAACAAGAATCCCATGCCGCTATTGTACGTGGAGTACAGGTGCGGTGCCGGCAAACACCGGCCTATCGCAGCAAAGCGGCGACGGTATTGAGCACGGCGCGGATGCCACGCTCGAATTCGTCCGGTTCGGGCAGCAGGGAAACGGCCAGGTATCCATTGGAGGTCATGTCGAAGAAGTAGCCGGGCTGTCCGGTGAGTTGGTGCTCGTCAATCAGCCGCAACACCATTTCGTTCTCATCGATGACTGAGGGCACTCGTAGCAGCACGTTCCAACCGCCTTCGGCCCGTAGCACGCTGACCAGCCCGTTGGGATCGGCATTGAGCAGCGTATGCAGCTTGGCAAGATTATCGCGCACGCGCTCCCCCACCCGTCTGGTCTGTGCAGGCGCGGCGTTCAATAATGCGGGAATCCGTTCGGCGATGATGTCACTCATCGGCAGATAATCATCGGCGATGACGTCCAGTCGACGCTGGGCCTCGGCAACGTCCTCGTCGGGTCCGGACACCTGAATCCATCCGACTTTGGCGTGCGGCGCGGCCAGCATCTTGGAGAATCCGTCTAGGGCGAAGGTGAGCACGCCGCGCTCCCCCGCAAGCCGTGCGTTGTCGGGGAAAGGTTCGAGAGAGTAATCGAAGAACACTTCATCGGCGATAAGGGCGATGCCATGTTCACGGCACAATGTCACGATACGTGCACGCTCGGTTGGTTTTACGTACGAACCGGTCGGATTGTTCGGGTTGATGAGCACCAATGCTCTGATGCGTTCGCCACCGGGCTCGCTGAGTAGCCGCTCGAGTTCGGCGATGTCGATGAACCAGGAGCCGTCGAATTGCAACTGGTATTCGACCGTGTCGACGCATTCAAGCCGTGCAATCGACTCGATCAGCGGATAGCCGGGTTTGGGTGCCAGCACCGCGTCGCCGGCGTTGCAAAGTAACTTAATCAGCCATGAATACGCCTCGGACGTGGAGCTCAGCAGGTACAGGGCGTCCGGGTCAACGCCCTCGATGGCGGTATTCGCATTGACGAAAACGGCATGGCGCTCGTTCCCGCCCTCGCTGGCGGCGGGCGAAGCCGACTGAGGGCTGCTTGCGTCTACCACGTTTGCCGTATTGAGGAATGCGGCCAATGCTTCTCGTGCCGCACGCGGTCCACGCGGGTCGGCCGTATACATGCTCGGCACCAATTCGGGTGCCAGCCCGTGGCGGGTCGGATTGGAATCGTTGAGTTTGCTGAGTGCGATGCCGTTTGCCTTGGCTGTCGCCTCGGCCGCCGCAATGGGATTCGGCGCAGAAATATCCACACGAGAAGAGAAATGCACGCTCATACCCTCCCACGATAAAACCACCCCTGCCGAGCCAGGTATATCGAGGCCTCATATCCACCAGCATCCAGCACTACGACAATCGTGCGGCACGGCAGCGGAGTCGTCAGACATACTATGACTTCAATCCACATCGAATAACGGCCTAGCTACATTCATTAGGTCATTTTCGCGCTCATTAGGTCACTGCTAGTCGAGCCTCACAATTGTTGATGCTTGAAACGCCGCCATTCCGAGCCCATTGCAATTCAGGTTTGGAATGGGAGTGACCTAATGAACACAAAATCGACCTAATGAACGAATTACTCATTAAAAAAGGCCGCCCGAAATACTTGGACGGCCTTACATATGGTCAATACGGCTCCTGCGCCAGCAGAAATAACTCAGCTCACTGCTGCTTGGTGCTGGCATAGTAGGCGGCACCGACGATGCCGGCCTGGTTACGCAGCTTGGCGGGCACAATCGGGGTCTTGATATCCACGTACGGCAGGAACTTTTCGCTCTGACGGCTCACGCCGCCGCCGACGGTGAACAGGTCCGGGTTGAAGTACTTCTCCATAAGGCCGTAGTACTTGGTCAGACGCTTGGCCCACTTCTTGTAGCCCAGTTCCTCGTTCTCGCGAATCGCGGAGGAGGCGTACTTCTCGGCGTCCAGATGCTTGGCGCTCAGGATGATGTGTCCGAGTTCGGTGTTCGGGATGAGCGCGCCGTTGTAGATCAAGGCGGTGCCGATGCCGGTGCCCAGTGTGGTGGCGATGACCAGACCATCCTGGCCCTTGGCGGCACCGAACTGGACTTCGGCCAGGCCGGCGGCGTCGGCGTCGTTCACCACGACGACCGGGCGGCCGCAGGCTTCGGAGAACACCTCAGTAACGTCCACGCCAATCCAAGACTGGTCGAGGTTGGCCATGAAGTCGAGCTTCTGGCCGGGCTTGATCGGCGCGGGGAAGGCGATGCCAACGGGTGCGGATTCAGGCACTTCGAAGTGGTCGAGCTGCTGCTTGACGATTTTGGCCACGGCCTGAGGAGTGGAGACCTCGGGAGTGAGAATCTTCAGTCGCGGTTCGGCGAAGTCGCCCTTGGTGAGATCGACAGGTGCGGCCTTGATGCCGGAACCGCCAATGTCAACACCAAAAGCCTGTGCAGTTTCAATCATCGTTGACCTTCCTTTCCTGATATGTCATCGATCCACGATTTCGCCCAAGTCTAACGCGACCATCACGCGGACGCGCCGGACGGGCCGGGGCATGACCGTCACTCAAGCGACGGCATGGGCTTCCAGGTGGGGTCGTGCATCAGCTTGCGCGAGTCCCACCAGCCCTTGGCAATCTGCACCAAACCGGTCTTGAGGTGCTCGCGATCCACCATCACCAGGCGAATGACTTCCTTGGCCGCGGTGAGCACGGTACCCAGTCCAAACACCAGCGGACGGAAGTCACCATAGGTCATGAAGTACCGGGCCATGTATCCGCGGTTGCGCATGATGTGATACCGGTTCATGTCGGATGTGGAGTTGAGCTGGCGCACGCCGGCGATATCCCAATTGCCGATTTCGCGCGTACGGCGCAGGATCACGTCGGGCACCACAATCGGGTTGGTGACCTTGCTGGCGCGGTAGCCATACATCGTGTCATCCCAGTAGATGAAGAAGCGCGGGTCCGGCAGACCGATTTCCGTGACCACACGGCGGTTGAACAGGCCGCCTTCGAAGCACAGCGTGTCCATCACTCGATACCCGGCCGGGCCAAATGCGGCGGGCGCAATCGGGTTCGGAATGCCCAGCGGCACAATGAAGTCGTACTGCCAGTAGAACGGGCCGCCATCGTAATCGAATCGGGATCCCTGAATCACCTCGTGCTTGTCGGTCCACTTGGACAGCTTGGCAATGGCGTCCGGCAGCACGGCCACATCGTCGTCCATCACCCAGAACCATGCGGCACCCAGCTCGTAGGCTTTGGCCACGCCGGCGGAGAAACCGCCCGCACCACCCAGGTTCTCGGTCTGCGGCGCATAGACCACACGTTCTTCGTTGCCGGACTGGTCGGCCACGGTGGTGCCCCATTGGCCGGTCACCTTGCCGGCAAACGCAGCGACCATGTCCGCCGTCTGATCGGACTGCTCATTGTCCACGATGACAATGCGCCACGGTGCCTGCTCAAGCGCCAGAATCGAATCGAACAGTACCTCGAGCAGCTGCTGACGTTTGTAGGTGGTGACGATCAGGGCAAGCTTGTCGATGGTGTTGTTGGGTTTCTTCACTTCAGCCATGGCTCCCATTGTTGCACTTGACCGGCACAAGACGAATTTCTGCACAGTGAAACGCGGGTTGCGTACGTCCGGCGCATGGCGTATGAATAAGCCTGTCAGTTTCAGGGAAGGTGCAATTCCTTACTGGCGGTAACCTGTACCCCGGGTTTCATAACGGGGATGGCGGGAAGCCCGCGACCCGCGCAAGCGGCTGATCCGGTGAGATTCCGGAGCCAACGGTATAGTCCGGATGAAAGAAACGAGGGCTCATTATGAGCGTATCTTCGCGTATCCGCATGCAAGTTGTTCGTTCTGTGGCGCCCGAGGCCGAGGGTTCGGCCAGCGCGTCCACCGCCAGCACCAACGCCAAACTTGGCTCACACACCACTGGCGTGGCCGATTCCGGCCGCTGGTCCACGCGCCGTATCGCCATGTATGCACTGTTCGTGGCGCTGGCGATGGTCACCAGCTTCATTGAATTCCCGATTACGCCGGTCACTTGGCTGAAGTACGACCCGTCCGGCATCGTCTGCCTGATCGCCGGCTTTGCGTACGGTCCGGCCGCCGCCGCAATCGTGTCTGTGCTCGGCTTTGTGCCGCACATGTTCGCCGACCCGTGGGGTTCGCTGATGGCTGTGCTGGTGGCGCTGTTCCTGTCTGTGCCGGCCGCGTTCATCTACCGTAAGATCCGTACGCGCAAGGGTGCCGCCATCGGCATTCTGGTGGGTGCGGTGCTGGCCATCGTGGTGGCGCTGGTGGGCAACCTCATCGTCACGCCGATTTACGCGCACATGACCTACCAGGCTGTGGCCGCGATGATTCTGCCGATTCTGCTGCCGTTCAACGTGGCTAAGATGGCGATTCACGCCGTGATCACCTTCCTGATCTACAAGCCGGTCTCCAACCTGCTGTCCAAGCAGCAGTGACTGGCCTGAGACGGGCCTATGCCCGCCACGACTAACGACCACTCAACGACCACTCAAAGAACAAGAACGCAGAACTCCGGCCTTTGCCGGGATTCTGCGTTTTCGCCTATCAGTTACGGATTACTGTTTCATGACCGTTGCACCCCGTTCCTTCGACGCCGACGAGTTCCACGATTCTGCCGAGCCCGCTCCCCCCGCCGCCGTACTCAAGGACATTCGTTTCAGCTATGACCGCGGCACCTCATGGGCTTTGGATGGCGTTTCGCTCACGGTCCATGCCGGCGAACGCCTATGCTTGGTCGGTCCGAACGGGTCGGGCAAGTCCACGTTGGCCCGTCTGATTGCGGGATTGACCGCGCCGGACGGTGGTGAAGTGACGTTACTGGGGCAACGCGTGCACGAAGCCGGCCCGAATGCCGACGCCTATCGCGCTGCCCGCCGCGGCATCGGTATGGTGTTTCAGAATCCCGAGGATCAGCTGGTCACCACCGTGTTGGAGGATGACGTGGCTTTTGGCCCGGAGAATCTCGGGCTGGAGCGCGGGCTCATCGGCGAGCGCATCGTTGATTCATTGCAGGCCGTGGGGTTGGCGAACTTACGCCAGTCCGACCCGACCCGTATGAGCGGGGGGCAGCAGCAACGCGCCGCCATCGCCGGCATGCTGGCCATGAACCCGGCGATGCTGGTATTGGATGAGCCGACCGCCATGCTGGACGAATCCGCACGCGCCGAAGTTATGCGCATTTTGGATGATTTGCAGGCGCGCGGCACCACTATTGTGCATGTCACGCATCATCCGGATGAGACCGTTCATGCCGATCGCATCGTGCGCATGGAGGCCGGGCGAATCGTTGGTGTCACTGCAGCCGCCGATAATCGACCCCCGCTAGCGGAGGCTGTCTCGCAAAGCGAGACTGAGGGTGGCATCGGCACAGAAGCCGCCCCCAGTCGTCCTACGAACGACAGCCCCCGCCAGCGGGAGCGCGAAGACGGCTCCGAACTGCCGCTGCTCTCCGATGGCATCGGCGATATGACGGACCCCATTATTCGCGTCTCGCATCTGACCTATCGCTATCCTTCGGCCACACGGGCGGTTATCGATGACCTGTCGTTCACCATCGCGCGCGGTGAAACCGTGGCACTGATGGGCGTGAATGGTTCGGGCAAGTCGACGCTGGTGCGCATGTTGTGCGCACTGGCCGCGCCGACCGCCGGCAGCATCGAGGTGGCCGGCGTTCCGGTGGCCTCGACCGGCAAACGCGGTAGCAACGCACGGCCGAAGCCGGCGAATCGCAGGCAATTGGCGCAATTGCGCCGGCATGTGGGTTACGTGATGCAGCATCCGGAGCACCAGTTGTTCGCGGACACGGTGGCCGAGGACGTGGCGTACGGCCCGCGCAACCAAGGGCTTGGCGAGACCGAGGTGGCCGACCGTGTGCGCGAATCACTGGAACTGCTGCATATCGGGCATCTTGCCGACCGCTCCCCCTTCGATCTGTCCGGCGGGCAACAACGATTGGCAGCCATTGCCGGCGTGCTGGCTTGCAATCCTGACGTGCTCATCATGGACGAGCCGACCGCGAGTCTGGACGCCCAAGCCAAGAAGCGTATCCATGAGCTGTTGCGCATGCTCAAATCGCGTGGCGTGACCGTGCTCATCATCACCCATGACTGGGAGGAGGCCGAGCAAATCGCCGACCGCGTGGTCCGTATGCCGATTGCCGCCCCCGCATCCGGCGGCCCCGTCACGGCCACCGTCACCGCCACGGCCGTATCCTCCAACGGCCCTGTGCACTCAGTGATACACCGACTTGACCCGCGCGTGAAGATGGTGGGTTTCCTGGCCGCCATGTTCACGATGTTCGCGGTGAACACGCCAACCCAGCTCGCGCTGGGCATTGCCATCACCCTGGCCGTTATCGCGGCGGCACGCCTGAACCCGTTACGGGTGCTTGAATCCATTCATCCGATTCTGATCCTGCTGGGGCTGATGGGCGTGGTCAATCTGTTTGTGGTACGCACCGGCACGCCGGTGGTGGTGCTTGGCCCGCTAAGCATCACCGATCAGGGCGTGACCATAGCCGTGCTGTACGCCTGCCGTTTCGCATTGGTAATCATTCTGGGCGCGGTGTTCCTCACTACCACCACGCCTACCGCCATGACCGACGCCTTCGACACCCTGATCAGCCCGCTCAACCGACTCGGCATCCACGCCCAGGAGATCGCGCTGGTCATGAGTCTGGCATTGCGATTCATTCCAACGCTGACCGACGAGACCCGCGCCATCGTCGATGCCCAATCCGCGCGTGGCGGTTCCATCGAAACCGGTTCGCTGGCCCAGCGTATCAAGGCGATGAGCGCGATTATCGTGCCGATTTTCGCCGGCACGTTGCGTCACGCGGACAACCTGAGCCTCGCACTTGACGCCCGCTGCTACGAGGAGAGCATCCGCCGCACCCACTGGCGTGCCCTGACCATCGCCGCGCAAGATCTCGTATTCGCCGCTGCCGTCATCGCCTACATCGCCGCCATCATCGCGCTGTAGGGCGGCAAACAGCACAGACAGCACCGGTTGCTATGCTGGTGTGGTTATACGAAAGATGTAAGGAAATTCCCATGGCATTGACCAAGAAGCAAATCAAGCAGCTACGCGCGATGGCGAACTCGCTGAAGCCCCTGTTCTATGTGGGCAAGAACGATTTGACCGAGTCGGCCGTCAATCAGGCCGATGAAACCATTGAGAAGCACGAGCTCATCAAGTGCGCGATACAGGACGGTTCGGGCCTGACCGCCAAGGAAGCCGCCGCCGAGCTTGCCGAGCAGCTGAACGCCGAAGTGGTGCAGTCCATCGGCAATCGTTTCGTGCTGTTCCGTCGCTCCCGGCGCGACGATGTGGAGCATATCCGCTTGGTGCGCGAGTAATGTTCGCCCCGCTCGATCCCGTAGCTTGATATGAGTAATGGCGGTTGGAATCAGTCCGATTCCAACCGCCATTACTCATATTCGCCCAGCGAGCACCGTCACTGATCCAAGATGGACCCGACGATTCCCGCAACAATGGTCAGAACCAAGGACCCCAGTACCGACCACCAGAAACCGTGTACGAAGACGCCCACGCCGAACAAACTGACCGCCAGCCAGCTGGCGAGTCGCATGAACAGCCAATTGATAATCAAGGTGACCAGCCCGAGAGACAGAATCGCAAACGGCAGTGCGATCAGATGCACAATCGGCTTGATTGACGCATTAATCAGCGCCATGAACAAAGCGAACGCGGCGATGCCGAGAATCGGAGGCTCCCCCACCGGGGTCATGCCGGGAGTCACCGCGACCATGACGGCGGCGGCGATAGTCATAATCAACCAGCTGGTCAGGAAACTTTTCATGGCCCAATCGTAGCGCGGCAGGTTCTACTATTGTGCAAAACGTGAGATGATGTTGTGCAGAAACGGTAAGAAGGTACTGCCGTTCCCGATTGAGAAGGGACAGATCCACATGACTGATGATCAACAACAACCGTACGGTTCGGACAGTGTTCCGCAGCCGGCACAACCTGCACAGCCGGCACAGCCGTCGTACGGCCAAGATGCCGCACGGCAGCCGCAGGGCTATGGCGCCCCACAGCCCGCCGCATACGCTCAACCCGCCGCCGGAAGCTACGGCCAGCAGCAGCCGCAATACGGCCAGCCCGCCGGCGCATACGCTCAGTCTCAGTACGCTCAGCCGCAGTATGGCCAGCCGCAGTATGGCCAGCCCGCACAGCCCGCAGCGGGCTACGGCCAGCAGCCCGGCTATGGACAGGCCTACCAGCAGCCGAATGCCTACGCACAGCCGCAATACACCGCCGCTCCGTATGCCGCCGCCCCGGTGTGGCAATCATCCAAGTCCAAGTTGGCTGCCGGCCTGTTGGGCATCTTCCTCGGCGGACTTGGTGTGCACAACTTCTATCTCGGCAACACCGGCAAGGCCGTGGCCCAGCTGCTGCTGACGCTTGTCGGCTGGATTCTGCTCGGACTTGGCCCAATCGCAGCCGCCATCTGGGGCTTTGTTGAAGGCATCATCATTCTGTGCAGCAAGCCCGGCTCGCCGTGGCATAAAGACGCCAACGGCTACGAACTATCAGACTGAGACTGACCTCGGGCCACGTTCATTGGGCCTCTGATCAACCACGCCTCTGCAGGTATCATCTCGATGCCGCAGTCGTAGCGGGATGCGACACGCCGGCCGTGTACATGAGTTCATGTACACCTGATACAGGCGAATCAGTATCGCACGAGATTCAACAGTTCCTGCTGTTTGGCATAGCGGGAAACGTTGGTCAGGGCGATGCGGATGATGTGTTCGGAAGTCTTTTCCAAATGATTGCCGCCGGCCACATGCGGGGTGATCAGGCAATGCGGCTCATCCCACAACGGACTTTCCACCGGCAACGGCTCAGGCTCAGTGACGTCCAATCCGGCACCCTGGAGCCGTCCATTGTGCAAGGCGTCGGCCAAGGCCTCGGGATCGATGGCGTCGCCACGCCCGGCATTGATCACGATGGCTGTGGATTTCAGACGCCCCAGACGATCCGCATTCAGCAGATGATGGGTCTGCGGCGAGCGCGGCACCGCCATCGCCACCACGTCCGCCAATGGCAACAGCGCTTCCAGCCGCTCGAAGCCATACATCTTTTCAATGCCCTTGGCAGGCACGTCCGCATGACGGCGCACGCCGAAGGTACGCATACCTATGGATTGGGCAAGCTGAGCGAAATGCGACCCGATGTCGCCGACGCCGATAATCAGCGCGATGCCACCTTCCGGGCTCAATACCGGGCCTTCATCCTGCCACTGATGATCGTGCTGATTGGAGGCATACCGGTTGAGGTTCTTCATCAATGCCCACATGGTGGCGAACATGTGTTCCGACACGCTTTGGCCATACGCGCCGCTCGCATTGGTGACCATGGTGCCGCGAGGCAGCACACCCGGGCGGATGTACGCATCCACACCGGCGCTGAAGGTCTGCAACCATTCAAGACGGGTGTATTGGGAAGCCTGCGAGACCGGGAAGTTGCCGATGACTGCGGTGGCTCGGGAGCGAAGCTCCTCGGGAACAGCGGCCGACCAGACCATGTCGCCGCGGTGCGCTTCGTCGCCCACGAATTCCTGCGGCACATCGCGGGCCGCCTTGGCGAAAGCGCGCCGTTCTCCTTCGTTGAGTGGCAGGCAGTTGACAATCAGCTTATGCGTGTTCTCAATACCCATGGTTCACCAAACTAGGCGGCAGGGCGGATATTATCGCGTGTTTCCTCATGCTGAACCAATGCTGAACCCATGCCGAACCCGCCCCGCCGGACCAATGCCGAACCCGCCCCATCAAACCCCACCCAACCAAGGGACAGCCCATTGCGCATCGACCGTAGCGTCCGCCCCGAACCGTACACTCGCAGGTGGTTTTGTGATTCCATAGCGTGCAGCCAAGGCAGCACGATTGCCGGTTTATCCGCACGCACAGGTACCTACGCCGGTTGGTAAACCTTACATTCCATACATTGCAACCGAACGTTTAGGAGCATGTATGCCTGAGCAGCATATTGATAACGAGAAGATTCCCACACGTCTTATCGGCGCGATTGTGGCTGTCGGCTCACTTGCCTTCATTGGCATTCTGACCGAAACCGTGATGACCGTGCTTTTCCCCGCACTGATGCGCGAATTCCATGTCGACACGGCCACTGTGCAATGGATTACCACGATTTATCTGTTGGCGGTGGCCGCCACCATGCCCATCAGCTCGTTTTTGAAGCGCCGATTCGCACTGAAAACCATTTTTCTTGCGGCTGTGATTCTGGCCATCGTTGGCTCGCTGATCATGATCGTCGCCCAAGCCTTCCCGCTGCTGATTGTCGCCCGCATTATTCAGGGCATTGGCTCAGGCGTGGCCACGCCGTTGATGATCAACATCATTCTGGAGCAGTCTCCTCGTTCGAAGATCGGCCGATTGATGGGCGTAGGATCGCTGGTCATTACCGTGGCTCCGGCCATCGGCCCGACCGTCGGCGGCGCGGTGACCACAGTGCTGCCGTGGCGCGCGATCTTCGTCATCGCCATTCCGCTGGTGCTAATCGCAGCATTCATCGGCATGAAGTGCATTGAGCAGAAGACACCGACCGAGGCTGCCTATCTTGACCCGATTCAGCTTTGGTCCATTGTTGTCGCGCTGGTCGGTCTGGTGCTGGCGCTGAACCAAGGTGGCGTGGCCATCAGTGCGGCGGTGTCCGGCAAGTCAGCCACACGCTCCGGCATTATCGCCATTGTCAGCCTGATTGTGGGCCTCGCCTTGTTGATCGTGTTCGCCATGAGTTCCAAGCGTGCCTTCTCCCCGCTGCTGCGCCTTGGCATTCTCAAGGATCCCGCCGTACTGTTACACGCCTGCGCATATCTGCTGCTGCCATTGGTCGCCATCGGCTACGGCTATGTCATCACCAATGTGGCACAGCTTTCGCTCGGCACCACGGCATTTGTGGCCGGCTCCCTGGTGCTGCCCGGCGCACTGGTCGGCGCTGTCTGTGCCCCGCTTGGCGGCTGGTTCTACGATAAGTTCGGCGCGGTCAAGCCGATTCTGATTCCGATCGGCATCGCTATTTTGGGCCCAGTGCTTATGCTGGTGTTCTCGATGCAGCTTACGACCGTGCTGCTCGCCGGATTCTATTTCATTTTCGGTCTGTTCTATTCCATCGGCAATGCGAATGTGATGACCAGTGGCCTGTCGGAGGTCTCTTCCGGGTTCAAGCCGGACGGCAACGCCATTTTCAACACGTGTCTTCAGTTTGGCGGCGCTGCCGGTACCGCACTGTTCTCCACGATTCTTTCCGTGGCTCAGGCCGGCGCAGGAGAAGAAGGCACCGCTGAGTTTGCTCACGCCACTGCCGTCGGCGGCACATGGACGTTTGCCACGATGACGGTTATCTGCCTGATTGGCTGGTGCTGTCTGGCCACCGCGTTCCGCATTCGCGCCTCACGCCGGCGCGCCTAAGACTGTCAGTCCGCGGCCCGCGACGCCTCCCGCCCGGATTCGTCACCGTGCAGTATCGTGCGGATTCGGGCGAGACGCTGGCTGACTTCGTGTTCGTAGCCGCGATCGTTGGGATGGTAGTACTCGGTGCCACGCAGCTCTTCGGGCATATATTCCTGCGGTGCCACGGCACCGGGCCAATCGTGCGCATACTTGTAGCCCTCGTGGTTGCCCCACTCTTTCATAAGCTTGGTGGGGGCGTTCCTCAAATACAGCGGAACAGCGCCGATCTTGCCGGCATCCACGTCCGCGAGCGCCTGGTTGATGGCGTTATAGCTGGCGTTTGATTTGGGCGCGGTGGCCACGGCAATCGTGGCTTCGGCCAAAATAATACGTGCCTCAGGCATGCCGACCAGCGCCACGGCCTGCGCCGCGGCCACGGCGACCTGCAAAATCTGCGGGGCGGCCATGCCGACTTCCTCGCTGGCGGCAATCATGATGCGACGGGCGATGAAGCGCGGATCTTCACCCGCTTTCAGCATGCGCGCCAGATAATGGATGGCGGCATCCGGATCGGAGCCCCGCATGGATTTGATGAATGCGGAAATCACGTCGTAATGGTCATCGCCGTCTTTGTCGTAGCGCACGGTGGCGGTGTCCATTACCGTAGCCACGATTTCGGGGGTGATGATGGGTCGGCGTGCGCCCTTTTTGCGGGCTTCGTCGCCGGTGACCGCGCCAGCCGCGGCCTCCAGAATCGTGAGACTCTTGCGTGCGTCGCCACCGGCCATGCACACGATATCGGCGATGGCTTCGTCCGTGGCTTTGACCTCGCCCTTGAGACCGCGGTCATCAGTCAGCGCGCGCTGCACCAGTTCGGTGAGCTGATCAGGCTCCAATGACTCAAGCTTGACGACCACCGAACGGGAGAGCAACGGTTTGATGATGGAAAAGCTCGGGTTCTCGGTGGTGGCGCCGATAAAGGTCACGTCGCGGTTTTCGACGGCGGGAAGCAGCGCATCCTGCTGGGATTTGGAGAAGCGATGCACCTCGTCGATGAACAGTACGGTTTCCTGGCCGCGTGACACGAGCCGTTCGTGAGCGCGGGTGAGTACGTCGCGCACGTCTTTGACGCCGGATGTCACGGCGGAGAGTTCCTCAAACACGCGGCCGGATTGGCCGGCCACGATGGTGGCGAGCGTGGTTTTGCCGACGCCTGGAGGGCCGAACAGGATTACGGAGCTCGGCGCGGTGAGACTGCCTTTGCTGGCCGGATTGGCGAGGCGGCGCAGCGGCGAGCCCTGGCCCAACACCTGCGTTTGGCCAATCACCTCGTCCAAAGTGCGTGGACGCATGCGCACCGCCAACGGCCGTGTCATCGACTCCGGCGCATCAGCCGCCCCAAACAAATCGTTCTCACTCATAACGTCCTATAGTACCCCAGTGTTCGAACAGACGTTCGAGCTACACCTTGGCTTCCCTCAGAGAGGGGAGCCAAGAAAGGAATCAGTTACTCACCTTGTAGTCGTGGAAGACTACTTCGCCGGTGTCTTGGGTGGCGTCGAGGTCCACGATGCCTTCGATGGCCCAGTTGTGATCGCCATCGGAATCATCGATAATCTGACGCACCTTCCACATATGCTCGTCGTTCTCATGCTTGTCATCCAACATGAACAGTTCGGGCGAGCGCGCTTCGGCGCCGATGCCCACGTACTCGTGCTCGTCGTAGTAGTCGTCGAGCACATCTTCCCATTCGTGCACGCCGTAGCCCCAGTCTTTGTCGAGCGCGCCAAGCTTGTCCGGCTGGTCGAGGTCCATAAGCTGCACACGGCGGAACATGGCGTTTCTGATCAGCACGATAAGGCCTCGTCGGTCCTCGACCACCGCGTTCTTCTTGCCCGGCGCCGCCAAGGAGGCCGCCGCCTCGGACTGGTCGGCGGAATCGCCGGCGTTCTCCCATTCATCCACCAGCGAGGAGTCGATGGAGCGCACGAGCACGCGCAGCCAGGAGATGATGTCTTCGAGTTGCTCGTCACGTTTTTCGGGCGGCACGGTACGCGCCAGCGTGCGGTAGGCGTCCGAGAGGTAGCGCAACAGGGTACCTTCGGAGCGGGCGATGTTGTATCGGGTGATGTATCCGGTGAAGTCGGAGGCGGGTTCCACCATGTCGCGCACCACGGATTTCGGCGATAGCCAGTAGTCGTTGGCCCACGGCACATCGTGGCGGTACTGGTCGAACGCGGTTTCGAGCATGTCTTCCAGTGGCTTCGGATACGTAATCTCCTGCAGCTTATCCATACGCTCGTCATAGTCGAGTCCATCGGCCTTCATATCGGCCATCGCCTTGTCTCGGGCCTGACGCTCCTGGGCACGCAGCACCTGCTTGGGGTCTTCGAGCGTGGCCTCGGCCATGGAGATCACGTCCAGCGCATAGGTGTCGGACTCGGGGTCCAGCAGTTCGAGCGCGGCCAGCAGGAACGGGGAGAGCGGCTGGTCGAGGGCGAAGTCGTCCGGCATATCAAGGGTCATGTAGTAGTCCTTGCCGCCGTCCTTGCGGTCCTCGGTTTCGATGACTTCGGTATCGAACAGGGTTTGGAAAATCTCGTCGGCCCGCTGGTGCAGATGCTCCTTTTGGTCGGGGGTCTGCGCGGAATCGTCGATGAGATCGTCGATACGGGCACGGGCGTCGCCGCCCTGCGCCACTTCGTTGAGCACCATCGAATGCGTGATTTTCAGGTGCGGGACCAGGGTTTCCGGTTCGGCGTCGATGAGCTTGTCAAACGTGCTCTGGTTCCAGGTCACAAAACCTTCCGGAGCCTTCTTGCGCTTGACCTTCTTGAGCTTCTTCGGGTCTCCCCCGGCCTTGGCGATGGCCTTCTGGTTTTCGATTTCGTATTCGGGAGCCTCGGCGATCACCAGTCCCTCGGTATCGAATCCCATACGACCGGCTCGTCCGGCAATCTGGTGGAATTCACGGGCGCGCAGGCGGCGCATCTTGGTGCCGTCGAACTTGGTCAGGGCCGTGAGCACCACGGAGTGAATCGGCACATTGATGCCGACGCCCAATGTATCGGTGCCGCAGATCACGGGCAGCAGACCCTGCTGGGCGAGCTGTTCGACCAGGCGGCGGTAGCGAGGCAGCATTCCGGCATGATGGATGCCGACACCGGTGCGCAGCAGTCGCTGCAGAATCTTGCCGAAGGCTGTGGTGAATTTGACGCCTTTGATGGCTTCTGCGATGGCTTGGCGCTGTTCCTTGCTGGACACGCCAGTGGAGGCGAGCGCCTGCGCGGTCTCCAGCGCGGCGTCCTGTGAGAAATGGACCACATAAATCGGGGTTTCGCCGTTACGGAAGGCGAGTTCCACGGTTTTTTCCATCGGATCGAGCGTGTATTCGTAGCTTAACGGCACCGGTCGCGGCGCGTCGGCAATTACATCCACGTCCGGGGTGTCGTTCAGATCCGAGAGCTTGTCGGCAATGGCGTCCACATTGCCGAGCGTGGCGCTCATCAGCAGGAACTGGGTCTGCGGCAGCGTGAGCAGTGGCACCTGCCACGCCCAACCGCGCTCCGGATCACCGTAATAATGGAATTCGTCCATCGCCACGAGGCCCACGTCGGCATGGGTGCCTTCGCGCAAAGCCTGATTGGCGAGGATTTCGGCGGTGCAGCAGATGATCGGCGCGTCCGCGTTGATGTGGCTGTCGCCGGTGATCATGCCGACGTTGTCGCGGCCGAACACTTCGACCAAGTCGAAGAATTTCTCCGACACCAGCGCCTTGATCGGAGCGGTGTAATAGGAGCGGCGGCCAGTGCACAGGGCGGCGAAGTGCATGCCAAGCGCCACCAGCGATTTGCCCGAACCGGTCGGGGTGTTCAAAATCACATGGTCGCCGGCCAAGAGGTCCATAATGGCCTCTTCCTGATGCGGCCATGGTTCGATGCCTTTGACGTCTTCCACCCAGCCGAAGAATCGTTCGTAGATGTCATCGGCCGTAAGATTCCGTTCGCGCTCGTTACCGTCCCATTCGGGGGCCAGCCGCCCCAGGGATCCGTATTCCTTCTCGTCAGTCATAATGCTCAGTCTACCTAGTGGCCTATTCCGGCGGCACGAGCCACCCTCCGTCGCTATGCGGCGCCTCCCGCCAGCGGGCGGAGCCATGCGAAGAGCCGTGCCATGCGATTGGCTCCATCAGTGGGAGGATCGCTCACGCCAACCGGCGGCGCACCTCGTCGGGGTCCACCTCGGGTTCGAGGGGCGGCCAGGTCATGTTCATGTTCTTCAAGGTGGTGCGCAGCAGTTCGGAGACCACTGCTCGCGAATACCAGCGGTTATCGGCCGGTACGAGGTACCAAGGTGCGGCGGCCGTGCTGGTTTTCTCGAACACCTCCTGCCATGCGGCCATATACTCATCCCAGCGGTCGCGGGCCTCGAGATCGGAGATGTCGAATTTCCAGAACTTGGTGGGATCGTCCAGTCTCCCGAGGAAGTGTTTTTTCTGTTCTTCCTGGCTTACCACGAGGAAGATCTTGAGGATGGCGCATCCGCTGGCGGCCAGTTCACGTTCGAAATCGTTGATCTGGTCGTAGCGGGCACGCCATACGTCTTCGGGATAGGTGCCATAGACGTGCGGCATGACCACATCTTCATAATGGGAGCGGTCGAATACGGCAATCCACCCCGGCTTGGGCAATTCACGCTTCACGCGCCAGAGGAAGTCGTGGTCAAGCTCCTCGGCCGCAGGCTTGCCGAAGCCATGGTAATGGATGCCCATCGGGTCACCTTGGCTGAACACGTGACGCACGATGCCGCCCTTGCCGGAGGCATCCATGCCTTGCAGCACGATGAGCAGCCGCCGTGTCGAGCCTTTGACGCCATTCGCGTACATGAGCCGCTGGTATCGGGCGATTTCGGAGGAGCTGATCGAAATGAACTTCTCGGCGTCCTCTTTATTGCCGTCGAATCCGGGAGTGGAATCGCCTTCGACATCAGTGACCTGCATGCCGTGGTGGAACATAAGACGTTGAGCGGGCGGCAACGACCATACGGCGCTGAGCAGTTCACTGGATTTCGCCGCACGTGCCAGTCGTTCAGGCACGCTGGCACTGGAGTCGATGGTGTCTATACTATCCGCCGCGAGCTGTAATACCTTGTCGATCCGTCGATCGGTTTTGGATTCCTTTCCCTTGCCGTTCTTGTTGTTTTTTCCTGAGGATTTTCCGGCTGTACCCCACTTGCCGGCCTCTTCAGGCTTGTTGGTTCTGTCGTCGTCCTTGGCCATGCTCCCGATTGTACGTCTTGTAACTCAGGAGACCTAGCAACGTAGCGACATTCACATTCCACTTGTTACTGCAAATCTATAGGCATGCAGTCGTTCGGACCGTAATTGTTGGCTTTGCACCAATACCTGGCACCGTCGGCAATCCCGAGGGTATGGGAGGGAGATGAAGCCGACACCGTATGAAGGCAAACTCGGTAAATCTCCAAACTGAACTTTGGCTGAATTACCGCTGAAGCTGGTTCTTGGATTTGCGTCGAACCGTCCGTATTCCGCCGACAATCGCGATTACAGCGGTACCGATGGCTACGCTGATCAACGCCGGTCGTTGCGCGGCATGGAGGGTGTCGAGATCCGGCCCGGCCGCAATGGCGCTGTTTTCACCCGCCGAGCCATCAGACGCCGGGTGATTGCCCGCGTCGGCGTACTGGGCATTGACCACACTCGGGCCGGTAAGCGCCACCTGGTCGGCGGCCTCGACCTTGGCCACATCGCCGTGCTTATCCAAGGTGACGCGGGCGCACAGGGCTTTGGCCCAGTTGATACGCTGCCAGCCGTCGCTCGATTGCCATAGGGGGTATCCGGAATCCAAGGCAGTGGCTTTCAAAATCGCGTTGCGCTGATCGGCGTGCAGTTCGGGATAGGCCAGTCGCAGCACGTCCGCCGCCCCGCGCGGGGCCACGAGATCAGCGCCGGACTGGGCGGTATCTTGCGGGAAGGTGTAGGTCAGGCGTGCGGTGTAGACGCGCACGGCCGAGGCTTGGTCCACGACCGGCTCGGTGGCCACTGGGTCCAGAAAATCGTTGGTGTAGCCGCCCGAACCGGAGGCCTTGGTGTTGGCGATGCAGGCGGCGAGCGTAGTGCCGTGGCCGTCCGCGGCGCAGCGGGACACCAGATAGTCGCGCAGCTGCCGGGACGCGGGCACGATGGACGAAGCGAATTCGTTATGCCAGTACTGCCCGTTCTGGGCGGATGCGCCAATGCGCCCACCCATGATGTCAAGCGGATAATGCACGCCGAGCACGATGCGGTTGTTGCCGGCCTCCGAAGTGCGGGCCATGATTTGCGGCGCAAGTTCGGGAATCATGCCGGCCAGCGCGATACCCCACGAATAGGCGCCGGTAGTGTGGCCGGGGGGGGAGGAACTGTTTTTCTGCAAGTTCGAGTAGCCGGGCATGTGTTCGAGCCATGAGGGCGATTGTTTGATATCGAGCGTGGCGGGCAGTCCGGCGAGATCGTTAGTGCCGCCGTAGCTGCTTTCCGCACGGTTCAGATAGGGGCGCGGATGCATGGCCGCACGTTTTGAGGCGTAGGTGGAGGCCACGTTAAAGGAGAAGATATCGGCGACGGCGTTGAGTTTCCCGGATTTGAGCCCTTCGCTCATATATTTGCCAAGCACCGGACCGAGCGCGTCCGGCATGGTTTCCTCGGCTTGCAGATCGGAGTCGACGAGTGCACGCTTGCGTTGGGCGTTCAGGCCATCCTTATCGAGATTTTCGGCGGCTTTGTGGTTAATGGCCACGGCCAAATCTTCGTCGAGCTTCATGGTATCGGCGTGGAGCACCTTGCCACCGTGTTCGGCATCGGTGGGGGCCTGCCAATAGTTCTTTTCGTAGTCGGAGAGCAATGCCACCCAATCCGGGTTGGGCAACTGGTCGGCCTGCGCGATTGCGGGCGTCGCGGCTAGCGTGGCCGCCAACGCCAGCGGCGCAATGGTCGCAATAGCAAAAACGGAGGATAGGTGCCGGAACATCTTCATATGTTCCAACCTATCCTCCGTGAAAGCTACGTAGCCGGAACCCAGTCAAACACTCAGTAAATTCTTCGTGCCGGCTTAGCGGCGATTGCGCTGACCGTCAGGCCTCTGGCTTGTCCTCAGGCTTTTGAGACTCTTGGAATTCGCCGGTTTCCGGGTCAACCTGTGACTCGGGCTGGGTGGCGTCATATCCCTGTTCGTAGCGGGTGCGCTGCCAGTTGCGAATCGAGGCGTTGGTGCCACGGTGATGCACATGGTATTTGCGCGGCGCACCACCAAACGGCAGCTCTTCGACTTCCTTGGCCACAGCGATCTGGTTGACATTGGACGGGTCTCCGGCGGCGATCGGCGCCACGGGCTCGGCCTCGGTGGGCGCGGCCGTGCGCTGCTGCATGCGCGAAGGCAGCCATTCGGCGAGCCTCGACAACAGCCAGCAGGCGACGAAGTAGATCACCGCAGCCATGACCAGCGTCTGCAGGATGTTGAAGTACATCGAGCCGAGTCGGCGCGATTCCTGCAGCAGGTCGGTATACATGATGATCGAGCCCAGAGCGGTATCCTTCAACACCACGACCAGCTGGGTGACGGCGGCCGGCAGCATGGCGTAGACGGCCTGCGGCACCTCGATCTCCATCAACGACTGTGTTTCGGTCAGGCCCAAAGCGAGCGAGGCCTCGCGCTGGCCGCCCGGCAGATTGCCGACGCCGGAGCGCACCAGTTCGGCGACCACCGAACCGTTGTACAGCACCAAGGCCAGCACCACGGCCCAATAGGACGGGCTGGGCAGGCCCGCGAACGCGAACCATCGCCAGAAGAAGATCATGAGCAGCAGCACCGGCACCGCACGGCAGAACTCGACGATCACGGCGGAAACGCCACGTACCAGCGGGTTCGGCAGCAGTCGGCCCACGCCGAACACCAGGCCGAACACCACGGCACCCACCACGGCCACGACGGTGGCCTTGATGGTCATCCACAGTCCGGGCAGGTAGAAGTCGGTCCACGCTTCACGTTCGATGGCTGGCTTCCACAGCTCCCAGCTGAGCTGATTCTCGCCATCCGGCGGGTTGTGCAGGCGCATGAGGATAAGCACGAGCACCACCGCGAACAGAATGCCTGCGATCCAGTTGACGATGCGAATGGTGCGCCGGCCCTTGGGACCAGGCGCGTCGAACAGCACGGAATTCGAAGTATCGGCCATATCCGTCACCTCCTTACGGCGAGCTTGTTGGACAGGTACGTGGTGAGCATGCCGATAGGGATGATCAGGATCACGTAGCCGAGCGCGAAGATCAGGAAGATCTGGATGATCACGTCGGGGCGGAATTCGATCATCTCGCTCATCAGCGAGGATGTTTCGGTGGCCACGGATGCGGCGGCGGCCACGGTGGAGTTCTTGAGCAGTGCGATCAGCGTGTTGCCGAGCGGTGCCACGGAGCCTCGGAAGGCCTGCGGCAGGATGATCTCGGTGGCGGACTGCATGAAGCCCAAGCCCAGCGCTCGTGCGGCCTCGGCCTGGCCAATCGGCACGGTGTTGATGCCCGAACGCAGCGATTCGCACACGAACGCCGCCGTGTACAGGCTCAGGCCGGTGACCGCGAGCCAGAAGAAGTTCGTGGCGAAGGTGTCGGAGAAGCTGAGCTTGAGCTGCGCGTAGGCACCCAGCACCATGAACACCATGATGATGGTCAGCGGCAGGTTCTTGAACAGTTCCACATACGCACCGGCGACGGCGCGCAACGAGGAGATCGGCGAGATGCGCATGACCACGAGAACCACGCCGATGACCGTGGAGAACAAGGCCGACCACAAGGTCAGCTCGAGGTTGACCAGAAAGGCGCCGAACACGTCATAGTGGCCGAGAAGTTCCATGAATCCGTTCATCGGTCCTCTCCTTCGTTCGGGGTGGGCGGGTTGTACCGCACGTCGGGCGTGTAGTCGACGCCCTTGGTGTTGTCGCTGATGGCGTTCTCCCACGAGCCGTCCTGGATCATGTCCACGATGGCGTTGTTGATTTTGGTGGCCAGCTGCGTGTCGCCCTTCTTGATGCCCACGCCGTAGTGTTCCTGCGTGAACGGTTTGCCGACCACCTTGAGCTTGCCGCGCGAGGCAGAGGCCAGGCCGGCCAGGATGATGTCGTCGGTGGTTACCGCGTCAACGATGCCGGAGAACAGGGCGGTGGCGCATTCGGCGTAACCGGGCTGTTCCATAAGCTGGACTTCGGAGGCGAACTTCTCCTTGACGGTGGCGGCGGAGGTCGAACCGGTGACGGAGCATAGGCGCTTACCGTTCAGGTCTTCGGGGCCGTTGATGGAGTTGTCGTCCTTGCGCACGAGCAGATCCTGTCCGGCCACGAAGTACGGGCCGGCGAAGGAGACGGCCTTCTTGCGCTCGTCGGTGATGGAGTAGGTGGCGAGGATCATGTCCACGTCGCCGTTCTGAATCATGGCCTCACGCTGCTTGGAGGGGGCTTCCTTCCAGATGATCTGGTCTTCGGAATAGCCGAGTTTCTTGGCGATGTACTTGGCCACGTCCACATCGAAGCCCACGTAGGTGCCGGACTTCTTGAAGCCCAGGCCGGGCTGGTCGAATTTGATGCCGATGCGGATCTTGCCGGTTTCGTCCGCGCCGCAGGCGGCCAGCGACATTGTGCAGGCCACGGCGGCGAGCGCGGCGATCACGCGGCAAGCCTTCCGCTTGAACGTATTGGTGAATGTCATTGGATTGCGTACCCGTCTTTCAGTGGGTGAGGATCTTCGAGAGGAAGTCCTTGGCACGGTCGGTCTGCGGATGCTCGAAGAACTCGTCGGGCGTGTTCTCTTCGAGAATCTGGCCGTCCGCCATGAAGACGATGCGGTCGGCGGCCTTGCGCGCGAAGCCCATCTCGTGGGTCACGCAGATCATCGTCATGCCTTCATGCGCGAGTTCGACCATCACGTCGAGCACTTCGTTGACCATTTCCGGGTCGAGTGCGGAGGTGGGCTCGTCGAACAGCATGACCTTGGGGCGCATGGCGAGCGCGCGGGCGATGGCCACACGCTGCTGCTGGCCGCCGGAGAGCTGGGAGGGCATCTTGCTGGCCTGGGAGTCGACGCCCACGCGGGCGAGCAGGTCCATGGCCAGTTGCTCGGCTTCCTTCTTGTCCATGTGACGCACCTTGATGAGGGCCAGCGTCACGTTTTCAAGAATGGTTTTGTTGGCAAACAGGTTGAACGACTGGAACACCATGCCAACTTCGGCCCTGAGGTTCGCGAGCTCCTTGCCTTCCTGTGGCAGGGGCTTGCCGTCGATGCGGATGTCGCCGGAATCGATGGTCTCAAGGCGATTAATGGTGCGGCACATCGTGGACTTGCCTGAGCCGGACGGGCCCACGACCACCAGCACCTCACCCTTGGTGACAGTCAGGTTGATGTCCTTGAGGACGTGCAAAGCACCGAAGTGCTTTTCGACGTGGGTCAGTTCGACTAGCGGACGGTTCAGGTCCTCTTTGCCGGGAACCAGCGGGGTCAATTTGGCCTTGCTTGGTGATGTTGTGCTTGTCGTGCGCGAACGCACTGCTGTTTCATTGTTCGTTTCAGACATGAGTGGGAGGATAGCACACCGACGTTTCCAATGTGTACACAGTATGTCCACACAGTTGCTCAGTCGATGTCTCATTTCCGCATCAGACATCGTGATGGCGGCATAAGCGACTTCGGCATGTCTCCCGTTTCCGGAAACATCGCGGGAGGCCGACCGACTTTTGCCCCAGGATGAGTTGGGGCCAGCAGTGGGACAATGGTGACATGAGTCTCACTGGGGAAAACGGCATTGGGCATCGGCATACATTCGCGCTGAGTCGCGCATCGCTCGGCGTCTGCTGTGCGCTGATTGCCTGCTGCGTGGTGGCCGAGACGTTGCTGCGATGGCAGAGCTGGCACGTGTTGTCCTATCTGCTGATTCCATGTTTGGCCTTGGTGTCGTTGGTGTTGTTGCCATTCATGCCGCAGTCGGGCGCATGTCTGGCGGTCACTTTGTATTGTGTGGGGCCGGTCTCGCCGTTTCCCGTGTCGTATTCGTATAAATGCGCCAGGCATGTTGAGCGTGGCTAGCTGTTAGCACGTGATGAAGGTGTTATACGGTGGATGACACTCCCGAAGCGCGGTGGATAACCGGACGCAGCGCACGATATGCCGGTGGATAACCGGTTCGCGCCGCTTAAGTTATCCCCATTTTCCAGTTTTGCCCCTGTGCCACCGTGGAATGCGCTACGCTCGGCGCATGAACGGATACAGCGAAGCGCCGCACAATGGCGAAATCAACAACTATCTGCGCAAAGATCTTGACGCCAAAGCCACGGCCAAGAACACGGCCTGTTGGAATCTGCTGGGCAAAGTGCGCACGAAACGCACGTTGTGTTTCTCGCTGTATACCGCATTGGAATTATGCGGCGTGGAGTTGCCGAGGCACAGCACGTTGCCACAGAAGGACTTTTATGTGACGGTGAGGAGCAAAGGGACCCGCTCTTCATTGGACAATGTCGACTATCGCATATGGAATGCAAAGTTCAACAGTATCGCTTTCTCAAACGGCGTAACCTGCATGCACCCCATGGATGCGTGGATACAGTTTGCCCAATATCTCAACCTCACTGAATTAGTGGTGCTGGCTGAAGCGCTCATCAGACGTTATGGATATGCCATTGAACAATTCACTCAACGACTAACAGCCTTTCACCGCGTTATTGGCCGTGCGCGTTGTGAGGCGGCGCTGAAGCTCGTAAAACCATCGGATTCCGTTCAGGAAACTCGTACACGCTTGGCGCTTATGCTTTTCGGCCTGCCCATACCGCAAACACAATACGGCATTACCGATTCAGAGAACGGATACACCTATACCGTTGACATGGCTTATCCACAATACAAAGTCGCTATTGAATATGATGGCGATCATCACCGTCGCTTCCGCAAACAATATGTGCGGGACCAGCAAAAACGTCGACGTCTGCGGCAATTGGGCTGGACCGTCATCGAGGTGTTCGCCGATGACCTGTGGAACACCGCCAAACAACGTGCCTTCGCACAAGAGGTTGCCACCGCGATGCAAATACCGCTTCCTGGCCGTCCTCAACCTTCATGCCGGGTATTAATAGACGGCAGCCTTACCATCAATGCGCGCAAAGGGGAATACAGGAGGCGGAAACAAGCAAAACACAACAAAGCATCACAACATTAATCAAATACGGAGTTGTGATCGCTCCTCATGGGGCGGCAATTCCCTCATGGGGCGGCAATTTGCGCATGGGGCGGTTTGAAGAAATTGTAAAACCGCGGAACTAAGCCATTTTGACCTACCGCCCCATGGGGTTTTCACCGCCCCATGGGTTGTTTACCGCCCCATGAGGAAGTTACCGCCCCATGGAAGGATAATCGGCAAACGCCAAGGAGGACACCGCATGGTGCGAGGTTTGCCGCATGGCGGAGGTGCCATCGGGCGGAGTATCTGGCACACCTTAGCAGGTATTTGGCACATTGGGCCCCACCCGCAAAAAGCAAGTGGCCCTTGGAATAATTCCAAGGGCCATTTGCGGCTAATAGCACCGGAGCATTACTCCTCGAAAATTAATCTACGCGTGCGGAGACCGCAGTTCGAAGCCGAAGACGCACTGAAGTACGTCGAGTGCTGAGGAAAGGCGGTATACGCTTCGTAGATTAGTTTTCGTCGGCGTCCGGGTCGTAGTCGACGCCGGTCTCGGCGCGCTGCTCGTCGGAGATCGGGGCCGGAGCACCGGTCAGCGGGTCGCGGCCGCCGCCGGCCTTCGGGAAGGCGATGACGTCGCGGATGGAGTCGGCACCGGCCAGGATGGACACGGTGCGGTCCCAACCGAGGGCCAGACCCGCGTGAGGCGGAGCGCCATACTTGAATGCCTCAAGCAGGAAGCCGAACTTCTCGTCGGCCTCTTCCTTGGTGATGCCCAGCACATCGAGCACACGGGCTTGGATGTCGTCGCGGTGGATACGTACGGAACCGCCGCCCATCTCCTCACCGTTGCAGACGATGTCGTAGGAATCGGACATGGCGTGCTCGGGGTCCTTGTCGAACTTGTCGATCCAATCCTTGGAGGGCATGGTGAACGGGTGGTGCATGGAGGTCCACTTGGAGTGGCCGACAGCCACATCGTCATCATCCGGATCGTCGGTGGGCTTGAACAGCGGGAAGTCCACGACCCAAGTGAAAGCGAACTTCTTCGGATCCAGCAGGCCTTCGCGGGAGGCGAGCTCCACACGCACGGCACCCAGCAACAGCTGGGCAGACTCGCGAGAACCGGCGGCGAAGAACACGGCGTCGCCTTCCTCGGCACCAACAGCCTCGCGCAGGCCGTTGCGCTCCTCATCGGACAGGTTCTTGGCGACGGGGCCCTTGAGCTCGCCGTTTTCGCCGAAGACCACGTAGGCAAGGCCCTTGGCTCCACGCTGACGTGCCCAATCCTGCCAAGCGTCGAACTGACGGCGCGGCGTGGCGGCACCGCCCTTGAAGACCACGGCACCCACGTACGGCGCCTGGAACACGCGGAACGGCGTGTTCTTGAAGTATTCGGTCAGTTCCACGAGCGGGTTGCCGAAACGCAGATCCGGCTTGTCGGAGCCGTACTTGTCCATCGCGTCCTTCCAGGTGATGCGCGGTAGCGGCAGCTGGACCTCATAGCCGGCGGACTTCCAGATGGCGGCGATGACCTTCTCAGTCATGGCCATCACATCCTCCTGGTCCACGTAGGCCATCTCCATATCAAGCTGGGTGAACTCGGGCTGACGGTCGGCGCGGAAGTCCTCATCACGGTAGCAGCGGGCGAGCTGGTAGTAACGCTCGACACCGGAGACCATGAGCAGCTGCTTGAGGAGCTGCGGGGACTGCGGCAGGGCGTACCAGGAACCGGGCACCAGACGGGCCGGCACCACGAAGTCGCGGGCGCCTTCCGGGGTGGACTTAATGAAGGTCGGGGTCTCGACCTCGGTGAAGTCCATGTCTTCCAGCGCGTGGCGGGCGGCCTTAGCCATGTCGGAACGCAGCTTCAGATTGTGCTGCATGGACGGGCGGCGTAGGTCGAGGTAACGGTATTTCAGACGCACGTCCTCGCCAGGCAGCTTGTTCTCGGACTCATTCTCGAGAGCGGTGGAAACCTGGAACGGCAGGGCGTCGGCCTTGGCGAGGATCTCAATGGTCTCGGCCACAACCTCGATCTTGCCGGTGGCCAGATGGGTGTTCTCGTTGCCATCCGGGCGCAGGCGCACTTCGCCGGTAATCTGAATCACGAATTCGCTGCGCAGCGGGCGGGCCATATCCTCGTCATAGATGACGACCTGCACGAGGCCGGTCGAATCACGAAGGTCGATGAAGGCCACGCCACCGTGATCGCGGCGACGGTCAACCCAACCGGCGAGGGTGACCTTCCGGCCCACCAGGGCCTCGGTCACTTCAGTGGCATGATGTGTTCTGTAAGCCGTCTGGCTCATTATCTTGTTTCTCCTCGATTTTTCGCGCGAATACGTCAGATTTCGACGGTTTGCTGGGCAACCACAGTATCCGGCTCCCACGACGTGCAATCGGCGGCAACCTGCTCGCCCGTGACGATGTTCTTGACCTCGTCGCCAGCGGGCTCTGCGCCTTCCGCACCTTCGGCAGCGGTGGCCGGGAACCACACGTACGGAATGCCGAGTTTGTCTGCGTACTTGATCTGCTTGCCGAGCTTGGCCGCGGTGGGTGCCACGTCAGTAGCGATGCCGCGCGCACGCAGTTGGTTCGCAATACGATTGGCGGCCGGGCGGTCCTCTTCATTCCACACAGCGACCAGCACGGCGGCCGGGCTGACACGGTTGGCGTGAGCGCCGGCGGTGTGCAGCATGTAGCTGACCAGTCGGCTCAGGCCGATGGACAGGCCCACGCCCGGGTACTTGCGGTTGCCCTGGGAGGCGAGATTGTCGTAACGGCCACCGGAGCAGATGGAGCCGAGTGATGCGGCACCGTCGAGGAAGGTCTCGTAGACGGAACCGGTGTAGTAGTCGAGACCGCGGGCGATCTTCAGGTCGGCGATGACGGAACCGGGGCGGATGACGGCGGCTTCGTCGACGATCATGGCCAGGGTATCGAGTCCCTGACGAGCCAGCGTGTAGGCCTCGGAATCCTTGACGATGCCGTGAGCCTCGCACAGCGCATCGAACTTGGCGGCAAGCTCGGCACCGTCGGAGGCGTTGAGCTCGGCCAATTCGAGGCAGGCGCGTGCCTGTGCTTCGGTGGCGCCGCAGGTCTCGGTGAGCAATCGGGCCACCTCATCGGCACCGATTTTGTCGAGCTTGTCGATCTCGCGCAGCACGCCCTCGACATCCGTCAGACCAAGGCCGCGGTAGAAGCCTTCAGACAGCTTGCGGTTATTGGCGTGCACGGTGGCCTTGGGGAGGCCATACGCGCGCAGCTCTTCCAGCGCGGAGACCATGACCAGCGGCAGTTCCACTTCATAGTGGTCGGGCAGGTCGCCGGCGCCGATCACGTCGATGTCGGCCTGCACGAACTCGCGGAAGCGGCCTTCCTGCGGACGCTCGCCACGCCACACCTTCTGAATCTGCCAGCGCTTGAACGGGAACGCCAACGCACCCGAGTGCTCGACCACATACCGGCTCAGCGGCACGGTCAGATCGAAATGCAGGCCCAAACGCTCTTCAATCGGAGTGTCGGATTCATGACCGACCTCCTGCAAACGGCTCAGCAGGTAAATCTCCTTGCTGGTCTCGCCCTTTTTCAGCAAAGAAGCGCCGGTTTCTACCGCTCGCGTCTCAATGCCGATGAAGCCGTTGAGCTCAAAAACCTTACGAAGCGTATCGATAACACGCTGCTCCACAACACGTTCGGAGGGGAGCCACTCCGGGAATCCTGATATTGATGCACCTTTAGCCACGAAATCAATATAATAGGTGAGGGTTGCGTCAAAACTTCCTGGTTCGCCCGGGATGGGAGACGCTCCCGCTTATGCATTCTACGCTTTAAGGAGCTGGCCATGGCCGACGAAACTGTCACCGAACCCGTAAACACCGCTGCGCCCGAAGAGCAGGCAACGACACCCGCACCCGAGGCCAGCGCGGCCACGCCGGCGCCGACTCCGTCCCCCGCTTCCATGCCGAAACCGCACGCGCCCTCCCCCGCCGCCTTCGCCAAGAAGACTCCCACGGTCAAGCAGCATGCCGCCGCCCCCGCGGCCGCCCCCGCCGCCTATTCCGAGGCCGACGTCAAAGCCGCCGAAGCTTTCGGCCGGGTCGATGACAACGGCGCCGTCTTCGTCAAGGACGGCGACGGCGAACGTGAGGTCGGACAGTTCCCGGACGCCTCCAAGGAGGAGGCGCTGGCACTGTACGCCCGTCGCTTCCTGGATCTCAAGGCCAAGCTCGATCTGCTGGCCGCGCGCCTGACCTCCCCCAACATCAAGACCCGTGAAATCGACGAGTCCGTGAAGCTGCTGGGCGAAGAAACCGCCGAACCGGCGGTGGTGGGCGACCTCGCGGCCCTCAAGGCCCGTTACGTGGAACTGAAGGCCGCCGGCGAGGCCAAGAAGGCCGAGATCGCCGAAGCGCGCAAGGCCGCTCAGGCCAAGGCCGTCGCCGAGCGCACCACCATCGTCGAGAAGGCCGAAGCTCTGGCGGCCTCCCTGGGCGACAACACCAACTGGCGCTCCACCGCCGACAAGTTCCGCAACCTGTTCGACGAGTGGCAGAACCACCAGCGCACCACCGTGCGCATCGACAAGCCGGAGGCCGAGGCGCTGTGGAAGCGCTTCTCCGCCGCCCGCACCACCTTCAACCAGGCTCGCCGCAAGTGGGCTCAGGCTCGCGACAACGAGCGTACAGCCGCCAAGGAAGCCAAGGAAGCGATTATCGCCGAGGCCAACGAGCTCAAGGATTCCACCGCTTGGGGTGAAACTTCCCGCAAGTTCAACGATCTGATGGACCGTTGGAAGAAGGCCGGCCGCGCTGGCCGTAACGAGGACGACGAGCTGTGGGCCAAGTTCCGTGAAGCCGCCGACACCTTCTTCAACGCTCGTCAGGCCGATCGCGATCAGATCAACTCCTCCGAGAAGGAAAATCTGGCTGCCAAGGAGGCTCTGCTGGTCAAGGCCGAGGCTCTGGTGCCGGTGAAGACCGACGCCGAGGCCAAGAAGGCCCGCCAGGAGCTGGCCAAGATTCAGGAAGAGTGGGATCAGATCGGTTACGTGCCGCGTGACGATATGCGCCGCATCGAGAACCGTCTCGACGCCGTTGACAAGCAGATCAAGGCCATCGAGGATGCCGCTTGGAAGCAGACCGATCCGGAGGCCGACGCCCGCAAGTCCAGCTTCGAGGAGCAGCTCAACGCCCAGCTCGCCGAGCTCGACGCCAAGATCGCGGCCGAGTCCGACCCGAAGAAGAAGGCCAAGCTCGAAGCCGAGAAGGCCACCAAGGAGCAGTGGCTGAACGCCATCAAGTAAGGATCTCGTGCCAGGTTCCCCTCTAAGGGAAGCTGGCAGCAAAGCTGACTGAGGGGAGTTTACGGTATAACCGTAAACTCCCCTCAGTCGCCTATGGCGACAGCTCCCCTCAGCGAGGGGAGCTGTCGCCGTATTTATGCCGTTTTCTCCTGCCCTATACTCATAACTTCACCCCATAGTTCCTTAGTCACCCAGTAATTGGTGTCTTACGCCTGAGTTCCTACCGGTGCTGCAACAACTGCCTGAGCCCTTGATGTGCGGCCAGATATTCATGCAACGGCTGACTGTATGGCATATTCAGCTCGCCGTAATTGGTTCCGGCACGGAAGGCGAGGTAACTGTCGCCGCCCTGAAGCAGATATGAATTGGACGCGATAATCACCAAGTCATCGTCCGCAATCGGTCGGCCGTCAACGGTGAGGTTCACGATACGAACCGCCGCATGTTCGTCGGCAGCACACTCGTCAGCGGCGGCATCAGCATCAGCGGCAGCATCGGCATTGCCGTTCCCACCGGCCGTACCGCATTCGGCATACCGATACGTCACGTTCGAGGAGATGCCGAGCCAGCGCCGCTCCAGTCGCCCATCGTCACGGCGAAATTGCTCGGCGAGCACTCTCTTCACATCGCGCCCGGTGAGCGTCTCATGCGCGGCCTTGAACTGCAAGGCCATGAGACTATCCACCTCGCGCACGGTGACTTTGCCATCGCCATTCATATCAAGCCGTGGAGTCCGCAGACTGCCATCATTCGAAAATCCGATTACCGGCAAGCGATTTCCGGCATACACATGCTTCATGATTGACTCGCGGTTTGCGTCCGCCACCAGCACACCGACCGTATTCCCGTGCTTATCCGAACCTTGTTTGTCGAAATTCACACCGGAGGCCAAAGTGCCAATCACCGCGCTGCCGGCATGATTCGAATATGTTGCCGCCGCCTGGTAAATATGCTGCGCGCGCGATACCTCATCGTTCTCCTCAGCACCGGCAGACATCCAAGCGGCTTGCGCCGGATGCGCATTAAGCCCTTCCACGCCCAGCACGCCGTCAACCGCCGTATGGCTGGTGCCATTGCCGAGGTCAACGTCGGCCACTCGCACCGTGGCGCGACGCCCGGCACCGGTGATGATCAAATCCTGCACGGCCATGTTCCGCCCAAAGCTGCCCGCCTCGTAAATAGGCGCGCCACCAGCGGTCGTACCACGCTTGATCGCATGATTGTGGCCGGTGTATACCACATCAACATCTCGCCCAATATCGGCGGCGGCTGAGGCATCGGCGTGCAGCAAGGCCACCACCGCATCCACCTTTCCGGAGCGCTTGAGTTCACGGGCCACGCGATTGATTGCGTCCACCGCCCGCTCGTCAAGATCGGCATCACGCGTAATCTGCGGAGTGGCTACCGAGCCGAGCGCATCAGTAAGGGCACCCACGAAACCGATCCGCTTGCCGTTCACCGTTCGAATCGTAGAGTCACGTACATGGCTCAGCAGCCCGTCAGACGACTTATTGGCGGCAGACGTGTTGGCGCACAGCCAGTCGATGCCATTGCTGGGATCAGCGATGCGATTGTTGAAATCGGCGACACCGCGGTCGAACTCATGGTTGCCTACCGCCGAAATCGTCAATCCCCACGCTTTGGCCATGTCCAGCGTGGGTTGGTCCTTCTCCACCGCCGACTCATACGGGGAACCTCCCACCAAATCGCCGGTCGATACCGGGATCATATTGCCGGGATTATGGCTGTCGGCCACGGTGAAGGCGGTGGCGTTGTCCGCACCACGTTCGATATGCCCGTGAAAATCAGTGATGTCGGCGATGGTCACCGTACGGGTGCCGGAAGATGGATTATCGCCGGAAAAAGGAACGGCTCCCGTGGTTCCCGCACAAGCATAAGGAACCACCAGAGCCGTAAGGATAAGCGCTACTGCACCAAAAGTGATCCCCGATCGCTTGCCGGCCCACCGCCGGTTCTTCATATTCCTGCTCACACCAGTCACGCTAGGATCGTCGATTGAACGGCCATGCCTAGGAAGGCGACTCTCAGGTGAATTCTTAGCGGCGTCTTGGGATGGGAAAGGCCTGACCCCCGTACTATCAGGGTCAGGCCTTTGCAACCCGAGTCACTACGAATGCGTCGGCAAGGGGAGATTACTCGCCAAATTCCTCGGCGCAGATCTCAGCTACCGCATCCACGCACGCCTCGGCAATCAGACGGCCGCACGCTGTTTACCCGCGAGGAGACCATCGACACCGGACTCGCCCTGCTGCAATAATCCGACACAAACAGTAGCTCCCCTTGACAGGGGAGCTCCGCAACTACTTATATGCGCTACTCCTGCGCAGCGTCGCCAGAATCGTCAGCGTGCACGGGCGCGGCTTCGGACGAAGTTTCGGCATCGGTGGCGGCACCGTCTTCGGCGGGCTTATCGGCGGCGGCCGGCTCCTCGAACTTCTCCCCCTTGAAGGTGAATTCGCCGAGGATACCCTCGCCTTCCGCATCCACCATCACGCGCTGACCGTCTTCGAGATCGCCCATCAGGATCTTCTCGGAGATGGCGTCCTCAATGTCACGCTGAATCACGCGGCGCAGCGGACGGGCACCGAGCAGCGGGTCGAAGCCCTTCTGCGCGAGCAGGTCCTTGGCGGCGTCGGTGAGTTCGAGCGACATGTGACGGTCGAACAGGCGGTCGTTGAGCTGCTTGATGTCCAGATCCACGATCTGGCGCACCTGCGGCTCGGTGAGCTGCTTGAAGACGATGATGTCGTCCAGACGGTTCAGGAACTCCGGGCGGAACTGCTGCTTCAATTCGGAGCTGACCTGGTCCTTCATGCGCTGGTAGCTGGACTCGTTGTTGGCACCCAGGTTGAAGCCCGTGTTGGCGGCCTTGGCGATGTCTCGCGTACCGAGGTTGGTGGTCAGGATGATGATGGTGTTCTTGAAGTCCACCTTGCGGCCCTGACCGTCGGTCAGGTGGCCGTCATCGAGCACCTGCAGCAGCGTGTTGAAGATGTCCGGATGAGCCTTTTCGATCTCGTCGAACAGCACCACGGAGAACGGCTTGCGGCGCACCTTTTCGGTGAGCTCGCCGCCCTCCTCGTAGCCGACGTATCCCGGAGGCGCGCCGAAGAGCCGCGAAGCCGCGTACTTCTCGGAGAACTCGGACATGTCCACGCGAATCAGCGCGTCCTCGTCGTCGAACAGGAATTCGGCAAGCGTCTTGGCCAGCTCGGTCTTGCCGACGCCGGTGGGGCCGGCGAAGATGAACGAACCGGACGGGCGCTTCGGGTCCTTCAGACCCACGCGAGTACGGCGGATGGACCGTGACAAAGCGGAAACCGCCTCGTCCTGACCGATGATGCGCTTGTGCAGTTCGGCTTCCATGCTGAGCAGTTTCTTGGACTCGGCCTGAGTCAGCTTGAACACCGGGATACCGGTGGTGGAGCTGATGACCTCGGCGATCACGTCCTCGTCCACGACCATCTTGACGTCGGACTCGCCTTCGCGCCAGGAGTCCTCCTTCTGCTTGCGATCGGCTTCCAGCTTCTCCTGCTTGTCGCGCAGTTCGGCGGCCTTCTCGAAGTCCTGGCCCTTGATGGCCTCGTCCTTGTCGGCGGAGATCTTGGCGATCTTCTCGTCGAGTTCCTTGAGCTCAGGCGGGGCGGTCAGGCGCTTGATGCGCAGGCGTGCACCGGCCTCATCGATCAGGTCGATGGCCTTATCAGGCAGGTTACGGTCCTGGATGTACCGGCTGGACAGCTCGGCTGCGGACTGCAACGCGCCATCGGTGATGGTCACGTGGTGGTGGTTCTCGTAACGGGAACGCAGGCCCTTCAGGATCTCGATGGTCTCGGCGATGGTCGGCTCGTGCACCTGAATCGGCTGGAAACGACGTTCCAGAGCCGCGTCCTTCTCGATGTACTTGCGGTACTCGTCGGTGGTAGTGGCACCGATGGTCTGGAGCTCGCCACGGGCCAGCATCGGCTTCAGCATGTCGGAGGCACCCAGCGCGCCGTCGGCCGAGCCGGCGCCCACGATGGTGTGGATTTCGTCGATGAACAGCACGATGTCGCCGCGGGTCTTGATTTCCTTCAGCACCTTCTTCAGGCGCTCCTCGAAATCACCACGGTAGCGGGAGCCGGCCACCATGGAACCGAGGTCCAGCGAGTAGACCTGCTTGCCCTTCAGGGTTTCCGGCACGTCGCCGGCTTGGATTTTCTGGGCCAAGCCTTCGACCACGGCGGTCTTGCCCACACCGGGCTCGCCGATCAGCACCGGGTTGTTCTTGGTGCGGCGGGAGAGCACGACCATAACGCGCTCAATCTCGTTGGTACGACCGATGACCGGGTCCAGCTTGCCTTCGGCGGCTTCAGCCGTCAGGTTGCGTCCGAACTGGTCGAGGATGGCGGAACCGGACTTGTTCTGCTTGTCCGCCACGCCGCCGGCGTTGGCCAGTTCGCCCTTGCCGTCGCCAGTGCCGGAGTTGCCGCGGATCATATCGATGGTCGCGCTGCGCAATTCGCCCAGATCGACGTCCATCTTGATGAGCACCTGGGTGCCCACGCCCTCACCTTCGCGGATCAGGCCGAGCAGGATGTGCTCGGTGCCGATGTAGCTGTGGCCCAGCTGCAGGGCTTCACGCAGCGAAAACTCCAGCACCTGCTTGGCGTGCGGGGTAAAGGGGATGTGCCCGTTCGGCGCCGCGTTGCCCTTGCCGATCATCTCTTCGACCTGCTTGCGGGTGGCATCCAGCTCCACGCCCTTCGAGGCGAGCGCCTTGGCGGCCACGCCCTCACCTTCTCGGATCAGGCCGAGCAGCAGGTGTTCGGTGCCAATGTAGTTGTGCTGAAGGGCCCTCGCCTCTTCCTGCGCCAACACGATCACGCGCCGTGCACGGTCGGTAAACCGTTCGAACATGCTTGTCCTTCCTCAATTGACATTCCGTCTCACTCTACCGATTCACGATGACGTTTATTCATCGGATTCCATGAATTGCGCCGTAAGAGGATAAGAAAACGATATGCTGGTTCTAGATTCACCCGTAGTCGATTACAAGGAGGCTCGAAATGAGTGAAGCGACAACCAAGCCCGACATCGTTGTCGGCGTGGATGGTTCCGATGAATCCTTTGCCGCGCTGAAGTGGGCGCTTGAGGAGGCTTCGTTAACCGGTCAGAGCGTCAACGCCGTGTTTGGCTGGACGCATTCCTGGGATATGGGGTCCGAACCGGACAGCGACGAGGCCTGGGCCAAGGTCCGCCACGATATTGCCAACGAGCTGCGTGTGTGGGTCGACAAGGCCGCTGCAGGCATCGACTTCGATCCGGCGAATCTGAAGCTCACCTCGGTGAAGGCCTCCGGCACTTCGGCCCTGCTGCAGATCGGCCATGATGCGCAGCAGATCGTGGTCGGCCGCCGCTCGCTGAGCCGTGTGGCCCGCTGGTTCATGGGGTCCCTGTCCGCTTCGCTGGCCGAGGCCGCCGAAGTGCCGGTGACCGTGGTGCGCATCGCCGGCAGCGAGGATGAGACCGTGACCGATGCCATCGCCAATGCCCTGACGCCAGGAGACCAGCCGGTCCACTACACGCAGCCACAGCCCGTGGTCGAGGTGGCTCGCCGCCCGGTGGTGGTTGGTGTGGATGGTTCCGAGACTTCCCGCCGCGCGTTCGACTTCGCGCTGGAAGAGGCACGACTGCACGACACGCCGCTGCATGTGATGTTCTGCTGGCAGCTCAAGGATTTGGGCGTTATTCCGGGCTATGAGAACGCCGTGGCACCGGTGAAGGTCGGTCAGCGCCGCGCCGAGGAGATTCTCTCTGAGCTGATGGCCAAGGCCCGGATTCCCGATGGCGTCAAGGTCAGCGCGAATGCCTTCCATATTCCCGCGTCCAAGGGGCTGATCGCGGCATCGCGGTACGCCAGCCATCTGGTGGTCGGCTCGCGTGGCCTGTCCGGGCTGGACGCGCACTTCCTGGGATCGGTGTCCCGCCAGATCATGAACTTCGCCGAATGCACGGTGACCGTGGTGCACTGAGCCCGCGCAGATGGCATAACACGCTAATACGAATCTCGGTGATGGGCTTTTGAGGAGAAAGCATCCCCTCTCAAAAGCCCATCACCGAATACCAATTTATGGAAGATTTCAGTCATCCATTTTTGCTCTCCCGTGTTCCCTACGATCAAGAGAAACGAAACATGAAGAATCCACTCACTGAAGTGGCCTACCCTAATTTGTCATTGATTATCTCATCCTGCAGATAATACACATTCCAATCAGATGGTTCATTCGCCGACCCCACGGCACCATGCGTATAAGGAACCAGCAGGAATGGCCTCGATGTATCTGGTTGGACAAAGCCAACTGAACATTGCCCATCCAGGCATAAATACCGACGCAGGGCATCCGAATCAACGCCTTTGGGAAAATACCAAACGACGGCTTGATAGGACAGCATGTCGGAACGCGGCACGTCATCGCAATCAGAACCGGAACCTTGCATACATGTCGCCTCGTCCTCCGGCCCGGTTAGCGTCAGGCCAATGCCATGCCTATAAAGAAAATCCTGGTTCTTATCCCCTCCTATGGTCAAGGAATCCGTGACGTTCCCGCTCTGTAATGGATCGTTCACACCGACCTGTCCAACAATGCTTCCATAAGTGTGCATAAACCAGCAAACGCCATCAAGACGGCAATACATGCCCGAAATGCTGCGATACGATCCGTCCACCGCAGCTCTCACAATATCGTCCATCGTGTAATCGTCTCGAGATTTTAGCGATTTGCTTACTGCATCAATTGCCACAGGAAGACCATCGACCCATGAATGTTCCTCACTGCGTACGGACCGTAGTTCCCGAGCAGATGCGTCGCCATCACAACTGAAGGTCTGATTCTTTATGCCGTCGTAAGCTGTGGAATCCTTGCGAAAATCAAATGCACTGATATTGTCGAGACCATTATCGGATAGAGCATTTTTCCGCGCCTTCGAAAAACGCCGATACTCAGCTCTGCAATCAGCAAACGCATGGTTCTGATCTTGTATTGCCTTCGGGGTAATCCAAAAGCTATTGACGATACACAATATGATGATCAATACACCCGCAATTATGGCAGCAATAATCATAAGAAACGAAGAACGTGCAGCATGCACGGAATTGACAGTGAAAAACGACGATGTCTGACGACGTCGCTTATCACGATGCAGGACAAATACCACTAATGACAGGATGATTCCCACACCGGAAATACCCCATCCTGCCATGCGCATGCTGCCGATATATTTAACGGGCAACACTCCCATAAGCATGATTCCCATTTGAGCGACCAACGCTACCAATGTCAGTCCGATTGCACTGAACAGCAAACAGGTCAATACACGGATAGACGATTGCCTCATGGAGGATGCAACTGCTACGGAGTCTGCGCCATCTGCCGCCACGGCAAAGGTATCGAACGAGGTCTCTCGCGATGCCGTTGATTGTGCAACGGTTTTTTGCTGCCATACAGTATCAAGAGGTTGTCCGCAGTACGGGCAGAAATTAGAAGCTTCCATTTCTATATGTGAACCACACAATGGGCAGAACATTATGTCTCCTTTTGATGTGTCTTTCGGCCTTACCAGTGCAGCTACAAACGACTACGAAGAGCTAAGCATCATTGCTCATCAATCAACTCCTCAATGCTCCAAAATGACGGTCAGTTCGTCATCGCTGTAGGTCCATGTCGCGGTGATGCCATTCCATTTATCTGTTTGCGTGCCGTCTATCGGACGGGTATGGTCGATTTTCGTTTGTATGGAATTGGGCATATTCAGTTCGTCGTACACACATTGGGCAATGGCGTAGTTATATGAATTTGCGGTGATGGTCAGGGTTCTGCCATTATCGCCGATGTTGAACATGTTGTATTCGCCACCGACGTTGCTATCCCAATCGTCCGAGTCAAATTGGGTCTCACATGCGTTAATCGCACTCTGGAACGAACGATAACGTGTTGTCCACAGGCCGACGCCAATGTATACGATTATTGCAGCGACGATAACGGCTACGGTGACAACCACGGTCGTGCTGGTCCCGGACTTGGTGGGTGCCGGTCGGGAAACCGATTGGGCGGCCTGTATCTGCCAATTCGAATTCGACTGAGTCGGCGGATTCGACGAATATGATGATTCCGCACTTGGAGCAGACACCACCACTGACGGAGTTTTCGTTTCCGGAGATGTCTGCGATTGTGCCGGCTCGCCGGAAAGAATCAACTTGGTCCCGCATTGCGGGCAGAACTGCTGCCCAGGTGCCGACTGCGCACCGCATTTATGGCAATACATCATGTTCTCCTTCGAGCTCAAGCATCCTTATCACTGACCAGCAGCAGAATGCCGCTGATCAGATTGACGAAAATCAACGTGCACACGGCGAACGTGGTGGTATTCGGCCTTTCGCCGGTGTATAAGCGCCAGCTATACACCGTCATTGGAATCATCCAAGCCAAGCAAATCAGAAACAGGAAACCTGAACCGGACGCAAACAAAGTGGCGACGCCATATAGTCCATAAAGACCGCAGAACACGATATTCACTATGGCGGCGATCAGACGCAACGTGCTGTCGCGACTGGTTTTCACATAGCCCCTTGGCGTAAACGTCTGCACAGGTTGCTGCATATAGATGTATTGCGGTTGGGGCTGCGTCTGCGTAAACTGCGGCACAGATTGAAATTGTTGTGATTGAGGTGCCGTCTGCTGCTGTGTTGACAGTAGTCTTGCCCCGCATTTGAGGCAGAATATTTGCCCTTCAATACTGGTTTTCGCACCGCATTGGCCACAAAACGGCGGCACCTTCGGCTCCTGCACCGCATGCAGGAATGTGGTCTGCGTTTCCGTCTCCGGCAATTTCACGCCACAGCGCGCACAAAAACGCTGTCCGTCAATCGAAACCTGTGCCCCACAGTTGCCACATGTCACCATGTCGAGCTCCTTTCTGCAGCGCTCCGTCTATGCAGACAGATGCAAACTGCCTTTTGGAATACGATGGAATAAAATACACCCGTGAAATCAGCCGAAGCGTCCTCTCTACTCTTCTGAAGAATCAGTGGAAGACGATTTCATATGGCAATACAACATGCTGTTGTTAGCATCATACACACAACGGGCATCAAGATCACCATCGACGGATTGATACTCCATTTTCGAGACGGCCGATTTCGCCTCATCGCTAGAATATACATATTTCGACGGGTCCGAAGCCGCCAAGCCAAACAGCTCCGACATCAATTGAGTACCATCCTGAAAACTCTGCTGCGAAAAAGACGAACCATCGCTACTGCCGATACCCGCCTGTGAAGCGATGCAGCCCAGTAAGCGGACCGTTTGCATGGTTCCGGAATCATCCATAGACAATGCAACACGAAGGTGATCGCCGTCATCCGCAAAGTCCGCCGCAGCAGCATCCCGCACTCCATCACATTCCGAAACAACCTTTGCGGTCAACGGGTCACGATTTGCTGAATCGGAATCAGGGTTACCGTTATTATTATTTGATGTTTTTATCCAGCCCAATTCGGCTATCTTGCCGCTATCGCTCAGTACATGCCATCCTGCGATGAGCATGGCAATTCCAACTACAGCTGCGATAATAATGGTAATGATCTTCTTTTTTGATGAGATATTATCCGGTCGCACGCTCTCAGTTGAAGCCCACTGTACGGCCAAAGGTTCAGCCGATTCCACCCACAATGATGGCGTCTGCACTTTGCTGGTCCGTTCGCCGGATATTGCGGAATCGGTACTGCTGGAATTCTTTGTTGTCCGTTTAAGCAATTTCGCTCCGCAACGCATGCAGAAATCCTGATTATCACGAGCTTTTGCCCCGCATTTATGGCAAAACATGATTATGCTCCTTCGTATGCCGTTCAATGATTGTTGCAATTACTGTTTGTAGAACACAGAGTCATCGGAAAGGAGGTCGGTTTGCTGCCACCCCATTGATTTGAGATTTATACCGGAAACCCACAAATACGGTTTGTCACCGGCAGGTAAATTAGAATAATCCACGGAATCTACTTGAAAATGAGAGCAATATTCCTCAATATCCGTACCAGGCATAACATAGTCAAACTCAACCTGCGTTCTGCCATCATTCATCATCTGACAACGAGCACCATCATCTACATCAGATGCACACAAATAGAGGGGTACAAGGACACTCGGGTATCCAGCGCCTCCCATATTTCCGGTATGTAGGTTATACGCGACAGGTGTTCCGTCATCGGCCGCCGGTAGTGGACTCTCCCCAGCAGATGGTGCAATGCTATTGCCAGCGATGACTACGCAACTGCCATCTTTGCGGCAATATGTCCCCTCAATCGGAGTCATGGAATCACCTTCATAGACGGTTTTGTAAAGGTCGAGGAACTGATCATAGTTCGGCGTCACGGGACTTTCCGATTGCTGACTTTTGTTTTGCGGCTGCTCCTCGATATCCTTTTTATCCTGCGATTGCTCTTCCGCGTCTTTATTGTCCTGCGACTTGTTCTCCTCATCCTTGTTATCTTGAGATTTTGTCTGTGCTTGTGCCGCGGTCTTGCGAGCCTCATTCGCGGCCTCTACCACGTTGATGCTATTCACTGTCATCACGCATATTGTCGTTGCAAGAAATGCCGACAATAACGCAATACATACCGGCGCAACGGAACGAACGATCACGCTCAATTTTGGCGCAGACCGCATCGCCTGGCTATTGGTGTCATCAATCACTTTCCGGATATGGCTTTCCAAAGCATCGACATCAATATCCAACGACATGGCCTCATGCTCGGAATCGGCGGAAAACGAATGGCCCATGTCCGCTTTCAACATCGCTTCCCCGGCCGTGGGCATAAAATGCACATATTTGCCAACGGCAATCAGGAACGAACTGGTTCTGCATGACTTCGGCAATACCTTGAGCAGCGGACGCATGGCATCATGAATTTCCGTGATCGCCGTGCTGTATACCGGCTCCATTCTTTTGTCAGACACCGTCTCGCGGCATTTTCTATAGAGTTCCGGTGTTTGTATCAGCGATACGACCGATATAACAATGGCAATCGCTGCGCACACCAACGAAGGCACACCTAATTTCAGCAACAAATCATGTTGATGTGTCTTTCCAACCGCAAATGCAATGGTGATACCCGCTGAAACGATAAGAGAAATCACCAGAACGGCGACTATTCTCAGCAGATTTTTATGCCATTTGTTTTCGGCGACATATGCATCATCGTTTTTTTCTTGGAATTGATTGATAGCAGTTTGCGCCATATACAATATGCGTAATATTTTATAGGAAACATCTTCGCTGAGACCTATAAGTTGATCCGAGAGTACATTCTGCTGTTGGGGAGCAGGATTGGCGTTTATTTTGTCGGTGTAATATACCGATGTATTGGCATCAATACAAAACTTGGAATCATCCACACCATCATCTAAGAATTCTTGCAACGAAACACCACATCTGCCGCAGAACAATGAACCTTCCGGCAGTTTCGTGCCACATTTGGGGCAAAACATTATGGATTGATCATCCTTGTCCATCACAGTGCATCCCTTTCACGCAACATTGCGATACGCAGGAAGTGCAGATATACGCCCTTCCCTCTGGCTCTGACGTTACCCCCCCCCGGTATCTTGTCAAAAGGGCTGACGGATCGGCCGCGGCGACATCACTTTCCGCGCTGATGTTGCTCAAACAAATTCAGCGGCGGCATTCCGAGAAAGATATGTTCTTTCTGGAATACCGCCGCTGAAAACGAATGGATTATGGGCTATTCGAAGATTATTCCTCGTCCGCCCTGTTCTGGCGCAGCTGCTCAATGAGATCGATGACGGTTTCGAGTTCAGGAGTCACATCGTCTGAAGGACGAACGTTATCCTCTTCGTCGTCCATCTCATCATCCTCATCATCATCGGCAACGGTGTTGTTAAGGATGTCCTCTTCGGTGGCCTCGTCGTCAGCATCAGACTTGGACTCGTCGCTGGAATCAGCTGCATCAACATCCACAACGGAATCGGATGCGTTCTGTGCAACGGACTCATCACCGGCAGACTGGGATTGCGAGGTCCCGTCGCCTGCCGCCTCCTCAGCGGGCTCGGTATCGACGGCGTTCCCGTCAACAGTCTTCTGTGCTTCGATATCATCACCGGCAGGCTCGCCTGTCTTGTCGGTTTCGCCTTCGGCCTCGTCCTGGGCAGCCGGCTCCTGCTTGCGCGGACGATCGGCCACCACGTCGATATGCAGATCGTCGAAAGCAGGCTTGGACTGCACCCACAGCTGGCTTGGCTCGGGAGGTTCGATTTCGGAATGCTCACCGCAGCCGTGGTCCAAGGAAACCACGCGGCCGTCATCCGGACTCCACTTATTGGCGCACACGCCGAACATACGGTCGAGTTCGCCCGCGAGCGGCACGAAGAAACCACAGGTGGAGCACAGGTTGCCTTCGGCGGTTTTGGTGCTCAACGCTTTGGGGCCTCGCGGACCTTCATACCAGCGCTTGGCAGCCTGCGCACGCCCCAACGAGGTCAGCACGTGACGGCGGGTCAGTCGGAAGGCCTCGACGGCATCGTTGACATCCTGCAGCGAGGATTCCTCGACTTCGCCTTCCTCGATGCGCTCGTCATCCGGATCGGTGCCGATCGAATCGGTGGGAGCCAGATCCGTGGGCTCAAGGCGATCCTTCCAAGGAATCCACTTGGGCGGCATCAACGCGCCCTCAGTGGGGATCAAGGAGGATTCGCTGACGGTCCAGGAGTCGATCTCCTCGTCGTGATACAGCGTCACCGACCATTGCCATCCTTCGTAGCCACGGATATTCGCGGCGAAGCGGAAGTCAGTGACATGATCCTCAAGATCATATGAGGTAACGAAATCCCCCACCTGATCGCTCTCGTCGGCCACTTCGAGCAGCACGGCGCGCGCGATGGCGTGAGGGTCCGGTGTCACGATGGTTTCGGTGGTATCAGTCATAGATCAGATCAGTCCTGTACATCGAATTGATCCGCCACCGCACGCAGCAACGTGGCCAGCTTTTTGCTGTCGGCAGCAGATGGGTAACGGTGACGGCGCAACGTATTGCCAGCCGCATCAAGCATCTTGATGAGGTCCTCGCAGATGGCGGCCATGTCATCCGCCTTCGGGCGGGTGGCCTTGACCAAGCTGGGAGCGGAGGCGATCAGGCGAACATCCATGGCCTGCGGCCCACGACGGCCGTCCACCACGGAATACTCCACCTTGGCCCCCTTGCGCAACGTGGTGGCGCCAGTGGGTAGGGCCTGAGCCGGCAGGAACACATCCTTGCCTTCCTCACTGGTGATGAAGCCATAACCCTTGGCTGCGTCAAACCAACGAACTCGACCGGTGGGCATTGCGAACCTTCCTTAATCCTCAATGGAAATAGTAAACCGAAGGTACAGTTTACCTCACAGGGCTTGACCTCACGCTTTGGGCTGAGTCGCCTGAGTCTTACGCTCAGAGCTGAACCAAGAAGTCTTCTGTTTGGCGTCCTTGGTTTTTCCGGTGGACTGCTTGGGCTCAGGAGCGGCGATCTGCTCAATCGGCAGCACCACGGTGAAGGTCAGGCCTCCCCCATCGGTGCCGGTGGCGCAGATAAAGCCGTGATGTGCTTTGACCACGGATTGCGCGATGGCCATGCCCAAACCGGTACCGCCCTTTTCTCGGGCACGGGACGGGTCCGCGGTGTAGAAGCGTTCGAAAATCTTCGAGCGTGATTCAGGCGGCACGCCGGGGCCATGGTCCACGAAACGCAATACGGCATATCGATAGCCGGTCTGCATCGAGGCACCTACTTCGGCGGCGTCGATGAACCGCCGCATTGACGCGTCGCTGGCGGGCATGCGAGCGAGCTGTCTTGGATCGATGGCGGCCGGCATCACACCGAGCGCGGCCTCGGCAGGCGAATCGGCAGGCGTGTAGCGGTGGATGTTGCCCACGATGTTGGTCACCACCTGGCGCAGTCGAGAGGCGTCGCCGGGCAGTACAACCTCGGGCCAATCGCCTTCGGCAAGGTTGAATTCGGCGGGATGGTTCAAATCGCGCGCCGGTTCGAGGGAAATCTGCATGCGGCGAACGGCACGGTCCGGGTCGAGCGCATGCAAGTCATCGACGGCGTCGGTGACCAGCGACGAGAGTTTCACCGTGCCGGTCACATCGATGCCGCGCCCCTCATCGAGACGGGCCAAAGACAGCAGATCCTCAACAAGAACCGTCATGCGCTGGCTGGACCGTTCGATATGTTCGATGGACTCGTCCGCACGCTCCAAGGCACCAGGCATATCGCGCTGCATCTTATACAGCTCCGCATAGCCATGGATGGCGGCCAACGGGGTGCGCAGCTCATGGCTGGCGTCGGAGACGAACCGTTTCATCTTGTCGGTGGTCTCCTCCTGCTCATGGAAACTGGATTCTATTCGGGCGAGCATGGAGTTCAGCGAGGCGGCCAGGGAGCCGACCTCGGTGTTTTCCGGCGCGGAAGGAATACGCTGGCTCAGGTCGCCGGCGGCAATCTTTGCAGCGGTTTTCTCGATGCGCTTCAGCGGCGTCATCGTGTGCTGGATGATCAGCGTGGACAGGGAGCCGCCGAGCAGCACCACGGCGATGCCGACCACAATGCAGTATCGGGTGAGTGTGTTGACGGTGTCGATCTGGTCGGCCAGTGACAAGCCGATGTACACCACGGCCCGGTCCTTGCCGTTTTGCTGGAAGGTCACCGGCAGAATACGCCATGGCGCCCTCGCCGTGACGATGGCGGCATGGTTGGCATTGACAGTGGGGTTGGCCAGTACCTTGGTGATGGTGTCAGAGGAATTGGAGTTTCCGTTGGCCGGATCGTTCTGGCTGTCCGCACTGTCGGACTGCACCGTGATGATCTGCTTGGCCACTGCCTGCGTAGTGAATGCCTGGCCGAGCGTGATGCCACTGGTATCACCATAGGTAGGAAGAATCGGCACCGATACGATACCGTCCTGCATCTGCGGCATCAGCGGGGTCACGACCAGAGGATTGCCCTCTTTGTCTTTGGTGCCGTCGGTATATTGAATCTGCAGAAAGTACGAGTTCGGCCCCGATGAGTCATTTTTTGACAGCAGATCGATATTGTTGACCACCAGCTGGCTTTGCGAGCTTAACTGGGTGTCGGTTTTCTGCAGCATGTAGTTGTTCACCAACGCGCGGATGGAGAAGGAAATCACCGACACGCCGATGAGCAGCACGGCGATGGTGCAGGCCACCAGCTTGCTGCTCAACGAGATACGGTCGATATGCCGCATCAGCATGTTTTTCTTACGTTCGTTCCGCTCTTGGAAATGGGCGGCGAACGGCGGCATTGCAGGCATGGGATTCGTGTTCGGGGCGGCGTTCGGCGTGCTGCTCGGCGGTACGCCGCCTGACTGCTTATCGGGGATACTCATGAGATTACGATGCGTTATGGATGGGGCGACTAGTTCTTCGGTTCGCGAATCATATATCCGATGCCGCGCTTGGTTTCAATCAGCGGGGTAACCTTGCGCTTGCCGCCTTCGCCGTCGTCGACCTCGATGCCGTCGACTTTCTTACGCAGGTAGGAGATGTACGATTCGACGATGGCTGCGTCGCCGCCCCAGTCGTATTGCCAGACATGGTCGAGAATCTGTGCCTTGGACAGTACTCGGCCCTCGTTGTCCATCAGGTAGCGCAGCAGCTTGTATTCGGTAGGGCTCAGGTCAACCGGCTGCCCTGCACGGGTCACGTCGTGGGAGTCCTCGTTGATTTCCAAGTCGGCGACGCGAATAATCGGGTCATCTTCCACCTGTTCGCGGGTACGGCGCAGAATGGCGCGGATGCGAGCCACGACTTCCTCGAGGCTGAACGGCTTGGTGACGTAATCGTCACCGCCGACGGTCAGGCCCATGATCTTGTCTTGGGTGTCGTCACGAGCGGTGAGGAACAGCACAGGGGCGGTAATGCCTTCCTGGCGGATACGGCGGGTGACGGTGAATCCATCGATGTCAGGCAGCATGACGTCCAACACGATGAGATCAGGCTGCACTTTTTCGATAACCTCAATGGCTTCGGAACCGGAAGCGGCGGTGTTTACCTCGAATCCGGCGAAGTGCAGGGAAGCGACCAGCAGTTCTCGGATGGACGGCTCGTCGTCGACAACAACAATCGATGCTTCAATAGGCTTACTCATGCCTTCTAGAGTGTCGTGCTCTTCTGGGCGTTTCCTGAATGTCATCTTGGAGTTCGGCCTTGGAATCCTTCTTGATCTCCTTGCGCCGACGAATCACCACCATGACCACGATGATGATGACCAGCGCCACCAACACCACACCCATGATGATTATGCCTACGGTCACCGTGGACGATGAGGTGGAGGCTTTTTTGGATTTCACGATTTGATCCATCATTGCCGTTGCCGCGCCAGACCAGCTCGGTGGGTTTTCCAGTAACGGCTGCTGTGCGACTTCGGATAGCTTATCGACGGTTTTGTTATCGAGAAGCCACTTATCGGAGTTCTTGGACACGACGACCACCAGGTTGCCGTCATTCGAGGCCACGGCAAGCATCACTGTGTTCGGCTTGGGATTCATGGACTCCATCACGGTTGCCGCCCAGTCTTCCGGTTTCTGTTGACTATTGAAACTGGAAAGATACAGCAGATGCACGTGTACACCGGTTTCCTTCTCGGTTTTGGCGATGGCATCCGTGACTTTGGCCGCATGGGAGCCCAGGAGATTTTCCGTATCCGTGATGTTCTCGGTGATGGTCACGCCGCTGTCGGTGCTGCTGCTGGAGCTGTCAGAGCTGTCACCCGAGTTATCCCCATAGGCATTTGCGGTTATCCACATTGCGTTCATCGCTACTGCAGCAAGGGCGCAAATGGCGCAAAAAAGCCATTTTCGGACCATATTCCCGCAGGCCGAACAGGACGGCTCCGAAGCTAGGACCACAATAGTTGTTTTTCCGTCTGCCCGATTCGTTGTTGACATATCCTCCACCTTAGCGGCCGGTATTGGCAAGCGGCCGCCATACATACCATTAACCCTCTAGAAAAGGAGCAACGATGCCCCAATATCAGGTAGATTCCGAGCGAATCCAATCATCCTCGGCCGCAGTGGCCACTTCGATCTCGCAAATCAGGCAGGCCGTGGGCGGCATGTACACCAATCTCAATGCCTTGCAGGACGCATGGCGAGGTTCGGCGGCCACCCAGTTCACCGCGGTAGCCGAACAGTGGCGTGCGGCCCAACAGCAGATGGAGGCCTCACTCGAGTCCATCCAACGCTCGCTGACGCAAGCCTCCACCGTGTACGCTGACGCCGAAATCCAAGCTTCGCGCCTGTTTGCCAGCTAGTTTCTTGGCTCTCCCCCGGAGGTGAGCTGGATCGTGAAGCGAGACTGAGGGGAGTATCCCTACACCGTAGCTCCCCACTCAGTCGCACTGCGTTCGACAGCTCCCCTCAAAGAGGGGAACCAGAATACAAAAAAGGGGACTCCCGAAGGAATCCCCTTTCAGCTCAATCAGCTAGCGATCGTTTGCGGATCAGTAGCCCATGTCGGCACCGGCGGCCGGGGCAGCAGGCTTCGGCTCCGGCTTGTTGGCAACGACGGCCTCGGTGGTCAGGAACAGACCAGCGATGGAGGCGGCGTTCTGCAGAGCGGAGCGGGTCACCTTGACCGGGTCGGTCACACCGGCGGCCAGCAGGTCTTCGTAGGTGTCGGTGGCGGCGTTGAAGCCTTCGCCATCAGGCAGGGAGCGGACGGTGTTGATGACCACGTCACCGGACACGCCGGCGTTCTCGGCGATCTGCTTGATCGGGGCCTCGATGGCGCGGAACACGATGGCGGCACCGGTAGCCTCTTCGCCGGTCAGGGAGGTGACGGCCTCAGCCTTCTCGGCCTTGGCAGCAGCCTGAACGAGGGCCACGCCACCGCCGGGCAGCAGGCCTTCCTCGATGGCGGCCTTGGCGTTACGCACGGCATCTTCGATGCGGTGCTTGCGCTCCTTGGCCTCAACCTCGGTGGCAGCGCCGACCTTGATGACAGCCACGCCGCCGGCCAGCTTGGCCAGACGCTCCTGCAGCTTCTCACGGTCGTAATCGGAGTCGGTGTTCTCGATCTCAGCGCGGATCTGGGCCACGCGAGCGTCGATGTCTTCCTTGGAGCCAGCGCCCTGAACGATGGTGGTCTCGTCCTTGGAGACGATGACCTTCTTGGCATGGCCGAGCACGGAGGTGTCGACGGACTCGAGCTTCAGGCCCAGTTCGTCGGAGACAACCTGAGCACCGGTCAGGATGGCCATATCCTGCAGCATGGCCTTGCGACGGTCGCCAAAGCCCGGGGCCTTGACGGCGCAGGACTTGAAGGTGCCACGGATGTTGTTCAGGATCAGGGTCGGCAGTGCTTCGCCATCGACGTCCTCAGCGATGATCAGCAGCGGCTTGCCGGTCTTCATGACCAGCTCGGCCACGTGCACGATGTCCTGCTGGGAGGAGACCTTGCCGGAGGTCAGCAGAATGTACGGATCTTCGAGCACTGCGGTCTGGTCGTCAGCGTTGGTGACGAAGTACGGGGCGATGTAGCCCTTGTCGAAACGCATGCCCTCGGTGAAGTCGAGGTCCAGGCCGAAGCGGTTGTTGTCTTCAACGGTCACAACGCCGTCCTGGCCGACCTTGTCCAGAGCCTCAGCGATCTTCTCGCCGACCTCAGGGTCGGCGGCGGAGATGGTGGCGGTAGCAGCGATCTGGTCCTTGGTCTCGACGTCCTTGGCGGCAGCGACGAGTTCCTTGACGATGACCTCGGTGGCCTTCTCGATGCCGCGACGCAGGGCGATCGGGTTGGAGCCGGCGACCACGTTCTTCAGACCCTCGTGAACCAGGGACTGAGCAAGCACGGTCGCAGTGGTGGTGCCGTCACCGGCGACGTCGTCGGTCTTCTTGGCGACTTCCTTGACCAGCTCGGCGCCGATGCGCTCGTACGGGTCTTCAAGGTCGATTTCCTTGGCGATGGACACACCATCGTTGGTGATGGTCGGAGCGCCGTAGGTCTTGTCGAGCACGACGTTGCGGCCCTTCGGGCCCAAGGTGACCTTGACGGTGTTGGCGAGCTTGTCAAGGCCCTCCAGCATGCCCTGACGGGCTTCCTCATCATAAGAGATGATCTTTGCCATGGTTGCGTATTCCTCCAAATGGCTAGGTATACCGGTTATCACTCGCAAGCGTCGAGTCGTGACGACCAGCCGTCAGCTGCCGATTATCACTCTCGACCTCCGAGTGCTAACCCAGACATTAGCACTCGCGACCGCCGAGTGCCAACATCATCGGCGGCGATTGCGCTTTGGGCATGAAAAAGCCCCAACCGTCGAAACGGTCAGGGCCTTCAATGCACATCCTTGCGTGCGTGTTGCTCACTCGGAGCGGGCTTCACCCGAAGACAGCTTGACAACATCCTTTGCCTGCGTGCCTTTGCCGGACGAAGCGGGCGTATACTCCACGCGATCGCCTTCGTACAGCATCTTGAACTTATTGGTGCTGCCGTCGTCCTTGATTTCCGCGTAGTGCACGAAAACGTCCTCGCCGCCGTCGTCCGGCTGGATAAACCCGAACCCCTTCTTGGCAAGGAAGAACTTCACGGTACCTTGTGCCATATCTGGTCTTTCCTTTGTTCCCTTAGGCGTCGCGACACAAAACCTATAGGGAACGTAAAAAGAACCTCATCGCGCTCCCCCTACCTCGCGACTAGATGACGATTGTACAGCGACGAGGGAACAATCCCAACCGCAGCGGCACATTTTCGGTACGAATTATTCCATAGACGCGAGAACGCTCACAGTTTTCGATGTATTTCACGCCGATATAAGGGGCGCATCAACAACGCTAGTTGAGCAACACCACCGTAATGGGAACGGCGAGTCCTTGCACCTGCTCCACAGCCGAAATGCCAAGCGTGGTCGCCACATCCTCGGCGGTGGCCTTATCGGTCTCATTCTGATACCACACCACAGAAGAAGCCGGCAATGTACCGCTCGGATTGGTCGCCTCGACGCTGGTGTAACCGGCGGTCTGCAGCACATCGGCCTGCCGAGCTGCATATCCTTGGATTCCTGTGGCGTTGACCACACGCACCTGCGTGGCCTTATTCACAGTCGCGGTGGCTTCGGACTGCTGAGACTGCTGATTGGAGTTTTGATTCTCATTCGAGGATGTCGTGTCACTGTCGGTATCGGACTTTGCCGAATCCGAAGTCGAGTCCTTGGACGAATCGGCCGAAGTGGACGAGGAATCATCCTTGGTGCTGTTCTTGGTCTCAGCCTTGCTGGACGAATCGGACTTGGACGTGGTCGCCGTCTGGGACGATCCTCCTATTACATTCTTGTATTCCCCGGAAATCCATGCCCAGGCCCCGACACCGCACAGTGCGGCCACCAGAATAACGACGATGAACGGGCAGAGGCGGGCCACTACCGAACGAGCGCCACGGTGAACTCCCACCGGCCCCTTCGGAGGATTGTCGAAGGAATCCGGTTCATAGGATTCGTAGGTCATCGTGTCGCGTGCCATAATCGCCCTTTCTTCCTGCAAAACTACCCATGAGTGTAATCGGCAAACAACTCATCAGTCCACCACACCACGCCCCGTGCACCGGATATGCACGTTTGACTACAGTGGTGAGTCATGATCAAACCATTGAGCGAACTGGTAGAGCCGGGATGGGCCCATGCCTTGGCCGACGTGGAGCCCACCATCCACCATATGGGCGATTTTCTTCGTGCGGAAAACGCCGCCGGACGCCCGTGGCTGCCGGCAAGCCACAATATTCTACGCGCGTTCACCATCCCGTTCGATTCCATCAAGGTGCTGATTGTCGGCCAGGACCCCTACCCGACCCCGGGTCACCCGGTGGGCTTGAGCTTCTGCGTGGCGCCGAATGTTCACCCGCTGCCGAAAAGCCTGGTCAATATTTATAAGGAATTGGTTGACGACCTTGGGGCGCCCATGCCCACCAATGGCGATCTGACACCGTGGACGGAACGTGGGGTGATGTTGCTCAACAGATGTCTGACCGTCGGCGTCGGGCGGCCGAATTCGCATCAGGGCAAAGGCTGGGAGGAAGTCACCGAGGCCGCGATTCGTGCGTTGAACGCGCGCACGGACGCCGATGGCAAGCCCAAGCCGCTGGTGGCGATTCTCTGGGGGCGTAATGCGCAAAGCCTCGAGCCATTGCTGACCAATGCCTTCATTATCAAATCGCCTCATCCGAGTCCGCTGTCCGCTTCCCGCGGATTCTTCGGCTCCAAACCATTCTCCAGAGCCAATCAAGCCCTAGTCACCATGAGTGCCGAACCGGTGGATTGGACTCTTTAGACAGACCAACAGTCATTGTAAGTAGTTACAGTGGGGACATGACTTTGTTCCCCACGCAACCGAACATACCTTCGCAGACCACCGCCGCACGACCGGTCACCGTTCCCGCGCCCGGCGTGTCGGCTCAGCTGGGTGCCGATGACGCCAAGCGCGCACGTATCCTGGCCGACATCATTCGGGCGAGATTCGCCCAGACACTGGTGGGTCAGGATAATCTGCGCGAATCGCTTATCGTGACCTTGGTGGCCGGCGGGCATATTCTTATCGAATCCGTGCCGGGCTTGGCCAAGACCACGGCCGCCCAGACACTCGCCACCTGCGTATCCGGCTCGTTCAAACGCGTGCAGTGCACTCCTGATCTCATGCCATCCGATCTGGTGGGCACGCAGGTCTTCGATTTTGCGTCGCAGAAGTTCACCACGCAGATCGGCCCGATTCACGCCAATTTCGTACTGCTGGACGAGATCAACCGTTCGAATGCCAAAACCCAGTCCGCCATGCTTGAGGCCATGGCCGAGGGTGCCACGACCATCGGCGGGCAGTGTATCGCCTTGCCCAAGCCGTTCATGGTGATCGCCACCGAGAATCCGATTGAGGAGGAGGGCACGTTCAACCTGCCCGAAGCCCAGATGGATCGTTTCATGATGAAGGCCGTCATGACCTATCCTTCGCCCGACGAAGAGGCTCGGATGCTGGCCATGCTCACCCGCCGTGGCTCCGACATGATCGGTCCCGACACCATCACCGGCGAACGCATTTCCGTGTCCGACGTTGATTTTTTGCGCAAGGCGGCACGCCGCGTGCATGTTTCCGACGCGATCATGCGTTATGCGGTCGATATCACCGCCACGTCACGAGGTGCCGGTTCCCGCCCCATCAAGGGACTGTCATCCTTGGTGCGTTTGGGTGCCTCGCCGCGCGCCACCATCGCCTTGACCCGCATCGGCCAGGCGAAGGCATTGCTGTCCGGGCGCGACTATGTGGTGCCCGAGGACCTCAAGGCGTTCGCTCATGAGGTGCTGCGCCACCGTATTATGCTGACGTTCGAGGCACTGGCCGATGGCGTGGTCAGCGATCAGATCGTCGACAAGATCGTCGAAACGGTTCCTGTTCCGTGAGTTCCGATTCCGTTCGCAAGAAAATCGAGGCCCTTGGCACTCAGCTGAGCCTGCCTACCGTAAGGAAGGCTTTGGGCGTGCTGGAGGGCGAACACGCATCCGGGCGTCGTGGCGGCAGCGGCGATGCGATGGATGTGCATGCCTATGAGCCAGGCGACGAATCCCGTCTTATCGATTGGAAGACCAGCGCCCGCCAAGGCCGCCCCATGGTGGTCGAGCGCGAGCGCCTGTCGACGTCACGGGTCTGGTTGCTGATGGACGCTGGCCTGGAGATGACTGGCGTATGCCCTTCCGGAGAACGCGCATGGCAGGTTGCCGCCAATGCGCTGCGTATGTTCGCCGCACTGTCGTTGCGCCGGTCGGACGATATTTCGCTGGTGTTCGGCGATGAGTCCAGCATCACCCGCGTGCCGTTCAACGGTGGGTTCGCGCAGTTCGAACGCACGCTGGACAAGGCGCTTGACCGTGATTGGGATCATCACCGTAATATCGACGCGCTGCTGGAATATGCGCGCCGTATCAAGGATCGCGAGGCATTGATCGTATTGGCCACCGATGAGCATGCGATGGAGGAGCGGCATATCACCACGATCCGTCGTATTACCCGCACCCATCCGATGGTGCTGATCGATGTTGCGACGATGAATCCGTTCAAGGCCGTCTCATCCCGCCACGCTCCCGCCGACGGCTTGAGTGCACGGCGCGTGCCGGCATTCCTGCGCAACGCCAAGGCAGCGGCCGAGGTCGATACTCATCGCGCGTATATGGCCGCGGCTTTGGAACAGGAGCTCACCCGTGCCGGTTCCCATATCATTCGAGCCGCATCCAGCGAATCCATGTTCGATCGTTTCGTCGCCCTGGTGTCCCGGGCATTGGCCCGCACCACACGCAATAGACTGGGCACCGCACCCGAACTGGTCGGACTGACTTTGGCGGGTGATCTATGATGCACAGCATGTTCCCCATCATCCCGCTCGCCACTGATCCCGGCGATCTCAGGCCCGTGGAGTCGTTGGCCTTGACCACTCCCCTGGTGATGGCCATCGTCGCATGCCTGTTGCTGGCGGTAGGTCTGATCGCGTTGATCATCATGCTGGCTCGCCCCGCACGCAAACCTCGGAACAGCGACCGTGCGCGTGGCACTCATAGCAATGCCAGCTCCAAGGCCGAGTGGCGTGCCCGCATCGACGATGTGGTGGCCCGTCATGAATCCGGAGCACTGCCCCGGCATGAGGCTTTCGTCGAATTGGCCGTCATCGCCCGTGATTTCGCCGGTGCCGCATCAGGCAAGGAGCTTAGTTCCAGTACGCTGACCGATTTGGCGTACCTGAATCGCACGCCCGCGAATCGCCAAGGATTGGACGCATTGAAGCAGACCATTAGCGCGTTGTATCCACCTGAATTTGCCGATGATGCCCGCAACCGAATCGCCCAGACGACCAGCGTGCAGCAGGCCGCCGAGTGGGTGGCGAATCTGGTGGAAAGGTGGCGTTCATGATGCTGGCATGGCATTGGCCTTGGGCCGCTCTGGCCGGCGTCTTGGCGGCGCTGGCGATTATCGTGCTGATTGTCGTGTTCGCCCGCCGTAACACCGCCGACGACACCCCTGTATTCTCGATGGACGACGATCTCAATACCGAGCACGCTTCCCGCCTGTTCCGTCAATGGCGCGCTTTGGGCCGTCTCGCCATCAGCGTGCTGGTGCTTGCGCTGGCGCTGGCCGTTGTGCTGGTGGCTCGCCCCAGCCAAGTGGATGCCGGTGACGAACGCGCTTCCAGCCGAGATATCGTCCTGTGTCTGGATGTGTCGGGGTCCACGCTCCCCTATGATCGCGAAGTCATCGATACCTATTTGGAACTGGTCAAGCATTTCGAGGGGGAACGTATCGGTTTGAGTATCTTCAACTCGACCTCACGCACGGTGTTCCCGCTGACCGACGACTACGAACTGGTCACCAAACAGTTGACCTCCGCCAGCAAGGCGCTGAAAGGCGTCGAGTCGCAGGATGACGTCGATAAGATGTCCGATGCCGAATATCAGGACATCGCCAATTGGCTCGAAGGCACGCAGAACCGCAAGGACGCCACCTCCTTGATTGGCGACGGCGTGGTGTCTTGCGCGGCGATGCTCCCCGGTGTCGCTTACGGCGAAGCCAATCAGGCGAATGCCGACCGTCAGCGTGCGGCATCCATCGTGCTGGCCACCGACAACGTCGTGTCGGGCAAACCCACCTATTCGCTGACCGAAGCGTTGGATTTGACCCAGCAGACCAAAATCACCGTGGACGGCCTGTATTCCGGGCCGAAAGCCAGTGAATCGGACCAAACCACAACGGATATGAAGTCCGCGATCGAGTCGCATGGAGGCATCTTCCTCACCCAATCGAATGGCGCGTCGATAGATGAGCTGGTACGGGATATTCAGTCGCGTAGGGATACGGATGTGGAGAACAAGGCGAAATCCTCAATGGTAGACGCTCCCGGTCTGTGGACGCTTGCTCTGACCGTGATACTCATTATCTGGATCGTATGTGCATGGAGGTTGAGGCGATGAACGGATTCACCTTCCCCCCCGCCTTGGGCTGGGTCGCCGGCGGACTGCTGGCGGCCGGGCTCGCCGTACTGGCCATTCTCGAAATCGTATTGTTTGTTCGTCGCCGTGCTTCCAGTGACGAGACCATGTGGGCTTGCATACGTCGTACGCTTATGCTGCTCATCGTAGCGGTGATGGTACTGACTCCCAGCGTGGTATCGTCTACCACCTCACAGGCCATCAATGCCACCGATGTCATCGTGGCGGTGGATACCACCGGGTCGATGGCGGTGGCCGATGCCACATACGGGTCCGAGAAGACCATTACCCGCATCGATGCCGCACGTCAGGCCGTGCATGATGTGACCGCCGCTTATCCGGACGCCAGTTTCGCGGCGTTACGGTTCGGTGCTTCGGGAACGCTTGATGTGCCGCTGACCCCGGATGCGCCGGCCATCGATAATTGGGCCAACACGTTGGCGGTGGAAGCCACATCCGTGTCGGCGGGCTCCAGTCTGGATGCTCCGATCGATCAATTGCTGCTGACCGCGAAGTCGATTCGTGAAGCGCACCCGGATGATGCGATTGTGCTGTACCTCATCACTGACGGCGAACAGACCTCGAATGTGACGCGTCGTACGTTCTCGTCACTGCGCCAGTATCTCAATGATGGGTTTACCGTGGGCGTCGGCTCGACCGAGGGCGGCAAGATTCCCGTCATCGCCGATGGCGTCAGTGCCGGAGATTCCAACACCACGGACCACTGGGTGGTCGACCCGGATACCGGCGAACCCGGCATCTCCAAGATGGATGAGAAGAACCTTAAAGACATTGCCGACGAGATCAGTGGCACGTATGTGGCCGTGAACGCTTCACAGACTTTGGCGGATGCGGTTTCGGCCAGGTCGTCGAAGCAGTGGCGCATGACCACCACGGTCAAGGAGCGCACACGCACCACGCCGGTGGTATGGCCGTTGGCCATTGCGTTGGCGATATTGCTTGCCATGGAAGTCGGTGCATGGATCGCAACCTCAAGGAGGCTGCTGTGAGGAACAGTAACGAAATCCACGAGAACGATGGCTCGGCGAATATTCGGATGCGGGCGAAGTGCCCGCTTTGGGCACGTATCGTCCTGGCTTGTGGCGCCGTATTGCTGCTGCTGGTTGCCGGCGTGGCGTCAGTAAACCTGTCCGCTTCGATTACGTTCAATCAGGCCACCGCATCATTGAATGCCAATATCAAAGCGGCTCAGGACGAGTCGACTGATATCACCACGCTCAAGGCGCAACAGCAGCAGACCGATGCGCAATTCGCCGAGGCCGGGCGAATGCGTACGCTTCTGTTGCCGCAAGTCAAGGACGCCATCGACACCAATGCTTCGATTTCTTCCGAGCTGACGAAGATCACCCTGAAACAGGCCGAGGCGCAGAACAGCGGTTCCGATTCCGGGCAAGCCCAATCGGCGCAGCAATCCGAGAGTTCCTCATCCAATGCAAAAAAGGGCGGCGCGTTGACCGACGAGCAGAAGAAGCAGGTCGAGGAGCTGATGAAGGCCAATCAGCAATCCACCGATACCCAGTCGAACACCACCCAATCCAAGCAGAAAGCGACGCAGAACAAGGGTACCGGGGCCACCAAGCCGTGGTAAGCAGTCGTTCACGGTTGCTCTTTTTCTCACACCCTCACGGGTCATGGCCTTATCGCGGCTGTTTCCCGGTTTCGGCTGTCGGCTTTGGCATTTATCCAATTTTCGATAGGCCATGGCTGATCCAAGGTATGTCCAAACAGGCTATTTGTGGATAATCGTTACGACTATGCACAACACTTGGGGATAACTTCACCCAAAATCGGCAAGCTAGAACCACATTGGTCGTTCCGGCTGGACAAGCATGAGTCTTGTCCTTTTAGCTGGATATATGAATACCTACACCAGCAACCCAGCACCCATCGATCCCACCGGCGGCTTTGCCGGCAATACGGTGACGCCGTTCGATTACGGCACTTGCCCTTGCCATGCGGCGGTACAGCGTAGTCGCGACCTCGTGTCCGTCCAGCGTGCGGCCACACTGGCGCAATCGGACCAGACGGCGGTGGCCGTGAACCGCTCCAGCAACATCGTGTGGACCGGTAAAGCCGCCGATCTATTCCGATCGCGGCTCAGTCGCACCGCACAGTATTCGGCCAGTCTCGCGCAAGACATGGAGACCACCCACCGATTGGCTTGGGGGTCGTCATGAGCGAGCACGATTACTGGCAAGTGGAATCGTCCGTTTACGGCGGAGTGGGATATGCGCCAGCCACTCTTGAAGAATATGCCGCCATAGCCAAGGCTCTCGATGACGAGGCGGCAGGATTTGCGGCCATAGCCACGGCTTGGGAATCGGCCGCATTACAGTTGCAGTCACATCGGCATAGTGCGCCGATGTGCGTCACCTTGCAGTCGGGCGATCCGAGCGCCGTTGTTCCCGGCCATGTCACTGCACCATATGCCGCGCTGGGCAATCGGTGTTATGACCATGCAACGGCATGTCAGCGGTTGAGCGATGATCTGCGTGGCGCGGCCGATCTGCTGATTCGCGCACACTCTCTGTATTCTCAGGCGGAGATGACGGCTCGGCGCATGTTTACCGAATTATTGCAGGCCGGCACACAGGCCAAACCGGGATATGCCGCGGCGGGTGTTGCCGCTGTGGCGGCGGGCGGCTTTCTGGCCGGCTGGACTATTGACGGCAAACCGAACCCGGCATGGATGTCCACGTTCACCTATCCGTTCCAGGAAGGAGTGCTTAGCGGCGCGGGCGGAATCATTGGCGGCGTACCTATCGGCAAGAGCATTGCGCACACCGATGAGGTCAACAAGGCTGCGGGGAAAATCGCCAATTTCTCCGGCCCGGCGAAAGACGTCGTCCAAGGCAATCATCTGGACGTGCGCGAGGTGCAGGCGAATGCCGACGTTGTCCGCGCAAGCGGATCGGTGGCCGAGTCAATGGAGAATCTGCGCAGGCTCGCCGAAGAGCGGCTCGGCAAAATCGAGCTGAACAGCGGACTCGAATATGGGACCATCGCCATTCAACGCTATGAACGATCTGATGGAACCAACTCCTGGCTGGTCACCATCCCGGGTACCGATGGACAGCCTGACTCACCATTTGGCTGGGCGCAGAACGTGGAACTGATGAGCGCCGATCAGGAGCGCCGCAGGAAAGCGGACAGCGCTCGCATGGTTGCCGAGGCGATGCGTCAGGCAGGCATCGGCAAGGATGAGCCCGTGGCGCTGATCGGCCATTCCCAGGGTGGTATCGTTGCCGCCACGCTTGCCTCGGATTGGGCGGAGGAATATACCATCGAGCATGTGGTGACAGCCGGATCGCCGGTGGCCAATCATCCGATTCCGCAACGCACGTGGGTCACCAGCGTGGAAATCGATGATGAACTGGTCGCCGCACTGGATGGTGCCGCCAACCCGGTCACCGATAACTGGCTCACCGTACAAGGGCATGTATCGCCCGCGCCCGCGGCAACACCATCCACAGTGCATTCGGACGGCTCATGCACTCCCGGCGCAACGCCCATCACCGGTCTGACCCCATATGACGCCGCACCCGTGGCTGGTTCGACCAACGGCAGGGAGTTGTCGCACTGGATCAAATACCATCAGGCCGCCTATCAGAACGCCACCGACCTCGGCTCCCCCGCCGTGCAACGCCACGAAGCCCATTTCCAGGAAGTTATCAACGGAGAGCTCAAGGAAACCCGCTACTACCAAGGCCGCATGACCCAGTCCGCGACCATTGCCCCTAGCGAGCGAACCACCGAGTTCAGCACGTTCGGCGGTTAAAAGTAAATACCACACTTGACAGAGTTGTCAAGAAAGGAGTTAACAATATAATGACGAGTAGGAGATGGCTCATCAAACTGATGAAGCAAGCGGCAGAACGCAAGAATGTCACGTTTGAAAGTATCAGGCAAGGAGGGAGTCATGAGATATTCCAACTCGATGGACTTATGATTCCCCATCCCACGTCATAACGAAATCGACAACAACCTCGCGGACATTATTTGCAAAGAAGCAGAAGCCAAACTCGGGAAAGGCTGGTATCAGCAGTGAAAACATATCAGGTCATCGTTCGTCCTGGCGAAAAATACTGGATTCTTGAGATTCCCGGTATCGGTTTCACGCAGGCAAGAACAACAGCAGAGATTGAAAGTATGGCACGCGACCTTATCACCGTCATGACACAAGATGCTGATTTCGCACTCACCGTAGAGACAAAGCTGCCGCAATCCGTGCAGGAGCATCTTGATGAAGCTCGGCGACTGCGCAAGGAAGAAGCGGAATGCAGATCGAACGCAGCGCGGGAAACTCGCGCCGCAGCACAAGAACTACATGGCATGGGTCTCGCCCTACAGCAAATAGGCGATATACTCGGGGTCTCACGGCAACGGGCACATCAACTTGTCAATGCTTAGCATCAATCGGCTACCCCACAATGCAATCACCGCAGAGACGCGGCTAGCGCCACTTTCCCGGGATTGTTGCGCTAGCATGCCCGAAACCCCCTCTATCAGCGCAACATTCCCGGGAAAGTGGCGCGCAAAGAGTGTCAGGCGCGTCGCTCGATGAGTGCGCGGCCGGATGCGAGGCGGTCGAGCACACCGGTTTTGGCGATGGCCAGCATCAGATACCAGGCCATCACGCCGCTGATAAGCACGCCGCCGGTGACCTCGGAAATCATGTGCACAATGCCACGCGGGCTGACGAATGACACACCCACGTAGCGAAACAGCATCAGATATGTGCCGTATTCCAAGGCGACCAACGCACCGGATGCAATGGAAATCGGCAGATTGAACATGCGGTAACGGGTCAAGGCGAACGGAATCTCAGCGAAAACACCTTGCAACAGCGCCGAGATAATCACGAAGCCCAAATCGAACTGGCTACCAATCACCGTTTCGACCAGCGTGCCGATAAGGTTCACGTACAGCGCCGCTCCGGGTTTGCGCAGAATCAGCACCGCCAGCGTACCGGAGAAGTACCAGACGGCGTGCACGATGCTGGCGAAACCGGGCAGAATCGCGCCGAATACCGAAGAGATCGGCATGTACGCGAAGTTGAATCCCCAGAAGATCACGCCGCAGGCCGCACCCAGCGTGGCACCGACCGCGATATCCAACGGCTGCCATTTCAGTGACGATACGGCAATCGGACGTTTCGGAAGAGTATGAATGGTGGTTGCAGGCATGGTGATCTCCTAGCCTTAAAGGCCGCACACAGTAATCGAACCACGGGCGTTCCTTGACCTGTGCGGCTCGGGCGGGAACGCCGCACCACAGTATAGCCGCTCGGTTCACGGCTGGAAGTACCCTTGGAGGTTATGAAGCTTACCGATATTTCCCCCGCAATCGCATTGACCCCACTCGACGGCCGTTATCACAAGGCCACCGCCCCGCTCGTCGAATACATGAGCGAACCTGCCCTGAACCGCGAACGCATGCGTGTCGAAGTCGAATGGATGATTCTTCTGGCCAACGGCTTTGAGGGCAACGGCAACCAGCCGATCGTTGACGGCGTCAAGCCGTTCACTGCCGAAGAGCAGGCCTTCCTGCGCGCCATTCCCGAGGACTTCGGCGCCGAAGGCATCAAGCAGCACGCCGCTCATGAGGCCATCACCCACCACGATGTGAAGGCCGTGGAGTACTACATCGATGATCAGATCGACAAGGCTCCGGCCGAGCTGACCAACATCAACGACGAGCTGAAGACCCTCGTGCACTTCGCCTGCACGTCCGAAGACATCAACAACCTCTCCATCGCCCGTTGCGTCAAGAACGCGATGGAAAACGTGTGGACCCCGGAGTTCAAGCGCATCATCGACCACCTCGCCGGCAAGGCCGAGGAATTCAAGGATATGCCGCTGCTCTCTCTCACCCACGGCCAGCCGGCCACGCCGACCACACTCGGCAAGGAGCTCGCCGTCTACGTCTACCGTCTGAACCGTCAGCTCAAGCACATCGAAAACCAGGAGTACCTGGGCAAGATCAACGGCGCGACCGGCACGTTCGGTGCCCACTTGGCCGCATGCCCGGATGTCGACTGGATCGCTGTCTCCCGCGAGTTCGTCACGAACCGCATGGGCCTGACCTGGAACCCGCTGACCACGCAGATCGAAAGCCACGACTGGCAGGCCGAGCTGTACTCCACCGTCTCCCACGCCAACCGCATCATGCACAACCTGTGCGTGGACGTGTGGATGTACATCTCCCGCGGCGTGTTCGCCCAGGTGCCGGTCAAGGGTGCCACTGGTTCCTCCACCATGCCGCACAAGGTCAACCCGATTCGTTTCGAGAACGCCGAAGCCAACTTCGAGATCAGCTGCTCGCTGCTCGACACCCTCTCCGCCACGCTGGTGGAATCCCGTTGGCAGCGCGATCTGACCGATTCGACCACCCAGCGCAACATCGGTTCCGCGCTCGGCTACTCCTTGCTCGCCCTGACCAACCTCATGGGCGGCCTTGAGTCCATCCACCCGAACACCCACGTCATCGAGCGTGAGCTGGATGAGAACTGGGAGGTGCTTGGCGAGCCGATCCAGACCGCCATGCGCGCCTGCGAGCTCAAGGGCCTGCCCGGCATGGACAAACCGTATGAGAAGGTCAAGGAGCTTATGCGCGGCCACACCATCAACAAGGAACAGGTCGAGCAGTTCATCGACCAGCAGTCCTTCGACCCGCAAACCGCCGCCCGCTTGAAGGCTCTGACCCCCGCCACCTACACCGGTGTGGCCAGCCAGCTCGTCGCTTTCGACCGTTGAGATAGGTGCGATGCGAGTCCCTCGAATCCCTTGCATCCACCACACTACTGCGCTGAGTCGCAAACCGAACCGCAAACTGAACCGAACAAGGACAGGCGTCAGGTAACCATTTCATGACTACTGAACAGGATCAGTCCACTACGGAAGATCGCCCGGACAAGGCGACCTCCTCCACTACCGACCGGCCGATCGCCTCTGGTGACGGCCGGTCGGCCAGTTCTGCTGTCAGCGGAACGGACAGCCCGACAACCGACGGCAGCAACGATTCCGGACCATACATCGACGACATCGCCCCGCGCCGCACGCGCGACTTCGGCGACCTGACCCGAGCCAGTCTGTCGCTATTGATGGCCGCCGTGGTCATGGTGTTCGCCGTGTATCTGGGCGGCATGACGCGCGGCGTCGAATCCGACGCGCATACCGCCGCCCAAGCCATCAACTGGCTGGCCGCTTTCCCCTCCACCGTACTGACGCAGCTGGCCACCATCGTCATCGTGATAATCGTGCTCGCTCAATTGCTACTGGCCCGGGAATGGCTGCAGGCTGCGGTATCCGCGCTGGCCATGTTTGCCGGATACGGCATTGTGTGGGTCATATCGACGGCAATCAGTAGTCTGAACGATTCCGCCCTGCCAATGGCACTGGTCTCAGCCGCCACCTCATACGGTTCCGAGCTGCTGCCCGACATCTACGCCGGCATGGCGTCCTTCCTGACCGCCGCCGGGCCACGCCGTACCCGCTCCACGGTCAAATGGAGTTGGAATATCCTGTATGCCATCGCCGCGGTGATGGTGGTGCTTTCGTGGCATTCGGTTACCGGCATGCTGGTTTCGATGGCCGCCGGTCGCACGGTGGGCATGCTTATTCGATTCGTGGTCGGCACGCAGAATAAAGGCGTGTGGGGCAAAGATCTCGTCGCGGTGCTCTCAAGCATCGGATTAGAGACCACCTCACTCATCCGGCATCAGGAGCCCGGAATCAGCCATGGCTCATTGTCTGCCACTTTGGATGACGATTTGGCGGAAGGCTCACGCATCTACGATGTGGAGACCGCGAATAACCGCCGGTTCATCGTTTCCGTCATCGACGCGCAAACCCATACCGTCGGCTATCTGAAGCAACTCTGGGATTGGGTACGTTTTACCAGCGTGTCCATTCGACGCGATCGTTCCGTGCGCGACGCCGTTCAGCATCACTTTGCCATGCTGCTCGGCCTGCACAATATCAAACTGCCTGCGCCCGCCCCCTACGGCATCGCCGATACGGACGAGTCCGCGATTCTGGTGCTGGATGCGAACACCATCGAGATGCCCGCCAATCTGAACACGCTCACCCAGGCGGACGCCGTAGCATATATGCGATATCTGTCTGTGGCGAATCGCCGTGGATATACGCACCGGCGCATCACGCCTGATACGCTCGCTAGGCTTGAAGATGGCACTGCGGTTATCGCCGGCTGGCTGAATGGCGACAACGCTTCCGGCCCGGCCAATACCGCGCTTGACAAGGTCCAGTTGCTTGCGCTGTTCGCCGCGTTGATCGGCGTGGAACCTGCAGTCGCGGCTGCCCGTGAATCTTGGGGCGACACGACGTTGACCGCGCTGGCCCCGTTCATCCAGAAAGTCGCGGTTCCCTCCCCCACACGCGCATTGGTCACATGGGACAAGCAGCTGCTCAAGGAACTGCGAGACCACATCAACACCATAATTGATGAGGAGACCGCCGAATCCGCCGAGCCGGTGACGCTTGCCCGCTTCTCCTGGCGTTCGATGATCACCATGCTGCTGGTCATCGTGGCTGTGGTCGTGGTCTTCACCCAGTTGAAGCCCGAGGAAATCATAACCGCGCTGACCAACGCCAACCCGTTGATGGCGGTGGTAACGCTCGCGTTCGGTGCCTGTGGCTGGATCGGATCGTCGATTTCGCTCGGCGCTCTCATGGATCGCAGCAAGCGAGATAACACGGGCGTGTTCATGAGTCAGGTTGCCGGCGGCTTTGCCACGGTATCCATGCCGGCCGGCGTGGGGCCCGCGTTCGTCAACCTGCAGTTTCTGCGCAGATCCGGCTATCGCAACACCCCGGCCACCGCAATCATGAGCGCCGCGCTCGTGGTGTATTACGCCGTGTACTTCTCCATGCTGGTGTTGATTGGCCTATTCACCAGCCGCAATATGTTCTCCGGCGCGATTCCGACGAATACGTTGGTCCTTGTGCTGGGCGTGGTGGTTGTGGTGTTGTCCATTGCGATGATGATTCCGCCGTTGCGCCACTGGGTGACCCGTCGTCTTATGCCGCTGGCCAAGACGTATATCAACCAGCTGCTGGACGTGCTTTCCCAGCCCCGACAGCTCACGGTCAGCTGCCTGGGCGCACTGTTCCAGAACACGACCACTGGGCTCGCTTTCTGGGCGGCCTTGCAAGCGTTCGGTTATTCATCAAATCCGATTGAAACAACGTTCGTCTTCATGCTGGCCTATGCGTTGGGTTCCGCGGTGCCCACCCCCGGTGGTTTGGGCGGTGTGGAAGCCGCGTTGACCTTCGCATTCGTGGCGGTCGGTGTGCCTCAGGGCGTAGCTCTATCCGCCACGTTGCTGCATCGCGTGGTGTTCTATTGGCTACGAATTCCTCTGGGCGCAGCCGCTATGAAGTGGCTCGACCGTCATAACCTCGTCTGATCTGTCCGTTTTTGTCCATCCTGGGCTTCAGAACACGAAATAGATGTGAAAAGCCTTATACGATGCGGATTTTCGCAGGAACATGCGCTAGTATCATTGATGAAAACGTGGACGAAGCAAAAGTGCTCGCCCCCTGACCCAAGAAGGATGCTTTATGGCATACAACAAGTCTGATCTCGTCTCGAAGATCGCCCAGAAGTCCAACCTGACCAAGGCTCAGGCCGAGGCTGCTGTTAACGCCTTCCAGGATGTGTTCGTCGAGGCTATGAAGTCCGGCGAAGGCCTGAAGCTCACCGGCCTGTTCTCCGCTGAGCGCGTCAAGCGCGCCGCTCGCACCGGCCGCAACCCGCGTACTGGCGAGCAGATTGACATTCCGGCTTCCTACGGCGTTCGCATCTCCGCCGGCTCCCTGCTGAAGAAGGCCGTCACCGAGTGACCTTCTGCTCGTAGCGATTACTTCGAGCATTACTGACGACAAAGACCCCGACCGAGATGGTCGGGGTCTTTTTGTTGCAGTGCTTAGATGGGGGGCTATAGGAACCTCTGTGGTGCTTCAGCAACGTCTTATCTTCGTTCCGAGCCGGCAGTGGTACGTGCTGCGCGCGATGCCGACCTCGGCCAGCAGGCTCTCGGCATTGACGTGCGGCTCCTCACCGGCCTTTTTGACCGGGATCGTCTTTTCCCGGCTTGTCAGGTTGTCCGGGTCTGCGCCCGGCTCTTTTCCCACCAGCTCCGCCGACACCGGTGCGGCCATCGCACCGTACGGTGTGGCCATTGCGTTGCTTGCCGCCGCGGGCATCGCCCTGTTCGCCGTCCGCAAGAGCACCACTCGTCGCTGACGTGACTGACATAATGGACGGTAGACGCTGAAGCATAGTTCGCGAATACCACTGAACCGGGAGTCGATGATTCCCGGGTTTTCCATGTTATTGCTACGGTACATAACACACGCATATTCACGAGGAATGCTCACTGGAATATACGAGGGAATGCTCGCAACACTTGAGAAGGGACGTCGTTATGCAGATCATGTATGTATGCACCGGCAATCAATGCCGTTCCGTGATGGCCGAATACTACACCCGAGCCAGCTTGCCGACCGAGGAATTGGCTTGCAGAGCGGCAAATAGAGCCGGCAAAAAGACCGGTCAGCCATCGCGATGCCGAAATTGCATACTTCTATATTCAATACGGCTGATATCGCGGGTTCCCGTTTCCCCTTTCCTTGGCATTGGCTGGATCAGCGCTATTCGAGGAGCGCAATACGCAGGTCAAATGTTCTTCAATTATGCAATTATGCATGCATAGATTTGTATAATACGAAATTAGTCGGCTACAATTAGCGACGTAAAAAAAGACACGTGACCAATGCAATAAGGAGAGCAA
>OAUJ01000032.1_pt1 | contig 80335 bp, 67 predicted proteins | sample 1501261 | NCBI WGS metagenome assembly OAUJ01 (sample SAMEA2580042, study PRJEB22360) | human gut metagenome | biome: human gut; feature: human-associated habitat; material: faeces | place: Denmark | collected 2008/2010 | reverse complement strand
TTCATGAAACCAAGCGAGAAGATCATCGAACTGCTCGACGCCGCGTGATAACCTCAACAACCGACAACGTGACCATGGAAGGCCGCTCAAACCTCAGGTGTTGCAACCACCACTAGAATCCGCCTTATCGCCAAATCCATCAGGCTCTTGTACCCGGTCTGGAAGTAGCTGTTCGGACTGGAGGACTGCTTATCATCACGATCCGGTTTCACGGATCCGCCGTAGAACGTATTCTTCCCGACGGCCTGCGTCACCATCCTGGGACCATCACGCTCGATGGCCTCACGGTGTTTTTCCAATATCGCGCTTCCACCGGTGATGGAGGCCATGGAATCAACGATGAGCCCGACAAAACATCACCAGCCCCTCGCAGGACACACGCCGTAAATCGTGTCCGACTCGGACAAATATGCAGCTAGAATCTCTTCTTCACCACATTGACGACCAAGTGGCCCACCTTGCTGACGACCATGGGACCGTATTTCTTGGCGAAGGCAGGGGCTCCGGTATCACGTGTCTGCATGAGGAGCACAGAACCTACCCGGAAGACGAAGCTTCCTGAGGTTCTGCGTCAGTCTTCATCTTGAACGGGTTCATCTTCCATTTCCTCATCGTCTATTGCGAAGGCTTCGTCGGAGATACTGATTCAGCAATCAGGAGACATGGTCATTGACATGTCTTTGCTCCCATCCTGGTCAGCACCCGTATGGGCCCATGAACCTGAATCCGTTGAAATGCATCATATAATCGGGAGTGTCGGCACACCAAGTATGGTTATAAAGTTGTATGTGGAGAGCGTCAAGCCGTTCTCTAACAAGCTGAGATGTTCCCAATCGGTACGCACGAGCTGTTTTATATTCAGTAGCAGAAGAACCGCCACGAACAAAAACAGAAACGTCCCTATAGAAAAATGATAGACAAGGTGTTCGTCGCCGGCACTGATACGGTGTCTTTTGTTCCAAATCTTTTGCATAAATCAATCACTCCTTTCTGAGTACAATAAAGAGCAGTCAATCCTAAGACTAACTGCTATGTATGCATAGATATGAAATTGCGAAACTGGAAGTTATCGCTCTGACATATATCTCTGTATTTCATCAGAGGTCAATTTTCTTATTTGCGTATTTGCATATTCTCTGTATTCTTCAATCATGAAAACAGGTCTCATATCTTTGCAAGTTTTTCCTTTGTTCTTCTTTAGATATAACAGCAAGTCCTCACCGTCCGCAAAGATTTTGTATGAAAGTCTGCCATTCTCACTTTTCAGTTCGTAAATACCACATGACTTTTTAGTACTATAATCAGCAGTACGCAAATATAATTTCGCTATCTCTAACGATCTAAAAGGGAAATTCCACCGTTGCAATCCACGTTTGGGGTCATGCTCAATGCAAATACACCTCCCGCAAGTCCCACAGATGTATTGTGTATGATTTTCTAAACAATCTAATGGATTTAAAAGTGGTGTTATTCTATTCTCGTCAACATAACATTCCATACACATTTCAGATTCACTCCTTCTGCAACTTCAAATGCGTTGCTTCCTTCATACCCATATTATAACAGTTCCATATATCTGCTACAATAAAAAATCTACCCACCAAATTTATTTTTTCGGTTGTCCCTGCGGTGTATGGTTCCGTGGATTGCCTGCGTTCTTCAATACAATGTCCTCTGCTTTTACATACCAATCCGCATCTGCACCCGTATAGGTCTTTCTTGATACCGTATCGGCTCCGGGATTGACAAGCTCCACAACTGCATTATACGGAAATTCCCTTAACGGTACTTCTGGCGGTACAGACACGGGAATAATTCCACCATGCAGACTACAGTTTAAATCAGGCTCTTGTGTTGTTTTCGTGGGTGGTGGTTCGTCGGTGAGCCATTGAATCCCAAATGGTCGTCGAGGACGTGCCAGCGGACGATTCCCCGTTGTGTCCCGCTCCCGCGCCGGTGGTCCGGGTGCGGTGCCGGAAGGCGGCACCCCGGTGTTCGCGCTGCGGACGCAAGTGCCCTGAGTACGACGACGGGGGCGACGAACGGCGACGGCCCATCGACCAAGCCGGGGCCGGTCTGGAACGATGGATTTTCCGGGCCTCCCACAGCCGCATCCCCAAGATCGTCGAACCATGCGGGAAGACCCACGGACGCGAAGACGACATCCTCGGGGCCATCGGACTCGGCCACTCCAACGCCGGGCCCGAGGCATTCAACGACAAGATCAAGATCACCATCCACATGGCCTACGGCTTCCGCCACGCCGACAACCTCATCGCCATGATCAAACTCCGATGCAGCGGCCTACCCATCCACCTACCAACACCCATCCTCTAACCCACGAAAACAGCAGAAGGCTCTCAAATGTATAGCGACGAATATCGCACCTTGTGATTCGACGTATTTTACAAACTCCAATCGTCTGGAGGATTTTGCTAAGGCTATGGGATTTAATATACATAGATCGACGTATACCGGTTCTTTGTTTATGTAGGGGAATGATTGATGGTTCGGTTTGCCTGTTTGTATAATGCGCTTATTTATCTTGGTGCCGGATGTTTTTCGGTCTACTATATGGTGGCCTATCATGATGTGGGCCTGTCGGTGCTGCTGATCTCCATCGTCAATGTGGTGTTCGACGTCAGCGAATCGGCCAGCGAGCTGCCCACGTCCGTGCTGTTCGACCGGTGGTCCCGGGAACGGACGCTGATCATCGGCGTGTTGTGCCGCGTCGCGGGATTCATATTGATGCTGTTCTGGTCCGCGAACTTCGCCGTGCTGTGCCTGGCCAACGTGCTGGCCGGCATCGGGGCCGCGGTCGAAAGCGGCGCGGCGTCCTCGCTGTACATCGAATACGCCCGCAAGCACGATCCCTCGCTGGGTATGAAGACCTTGGTGTCAAGACTGTCGGCGATGATCGGTGTGTGCACGATATGCGGCGGTGCGGTCGGTGCCGTGCTGTTCCTGCTTGACTCCCAGCTGATCTGGCTGGGCGCGATGGTGTTCTATGTATTGGCGATCATCCCGCTTCTCGGTCTGATGAGGGCCGGGTCGCGCACCAAGGCCGCAGCGACGGATGGGAGCGGGACGACGGAACGGCAGGCCGAGGCGTCCGTCGAATCCGATGGATCCGCCGAGCCGGGCGAGTCCGGGACCTCGCTGACGGTGTTGGATCATGTCAGGCAGACCGTGGCGGCCGCGGCCGTGCTGCTGCGGAAGCCGGAGATATGGAATATGGTGGTGTTCAATCTGGGTACGTTATCGGTGCTGACGTTCTGGCAGCTGCTGCTGATGGGCCACCAGACCGGGGTCTGGTGGCAGTTCGCCGGCCTAGTGTTCACTAATATCGCGCAGATCGTCGGCAGTCGTCTGGGTATGCTACGGCTGCATCCACGTTCCGGCGACATTGCGATCCTCGTGCTCATCGTGTCGGCGGTGGTGCTTGCGGCCACACCGATGCCGGCGGTGAGGATCCTGGCGTTCTTCGTGTTCTCCTGCGCGCAGATGTACGTGGCGAACACGATCTCCAGCAGCTTGCACGAGAGCATTGACGATTCGATCCGCGCGACCGCGTTCTCCGTGGGATCGCTCGTATTGATGGCCTTCACCGCGGTCGTCACCCCGCTGTGCGGCTACATCGCCGACACGTTCTCGATTTCCTGGGGTACACTGACGACGATCCCCCTGCTGGTGGCCCTCCTCATCGCCGGACTTGCGCGAAAGCCTGAATCCGACAAACGGGTAAAAGTCGATATTTCGTTGGATTGAGACGTCAAGGGCTTGCGGACACGATGTCCGCAAGCCCTTGACGTCTATATGTCATTCATTCATGATTGGAATGCGCTCCTCCTACGCGTGCGGTTGAATGGTTAGTCCATCGCTATCGTCGGAGGGTGTCAGGGCCGAAGATGAAACCGTCTGTTCCGGGTGCGTGATCCAGGTGGAATGGATTGGCAACGGTGTACGACTTGTCGCCGGGTTTCACGTCGTCCGTGTCGAATTCGTTGGAATCCTTGTCGAGCAGTGGGCCGTCCAGCGAGGCGGGACAGTACACGGTGACGTGCCAGTTGCCGTCGTCCATGGGGATGAGCACGGTGTAGTGCCCTGGAGACCGTCTGCTGCGGCATCCCTTATGGATGATTCCTTGATAAAGGAGTTTCGGGGGGGCGGGTAACAAAACCCCGGAACCGAAGTTCCGGGTTTTTGTCTGGCTCCTGCGGCTGGGCTTGAACCAGCGACCGTCCGATTAACAGTCGGATGCTCTGCCAATAGACAACGGGCAATTCGACTGCCATGTCAGGTATGGTAATCTCGAACCAGCCAGAAGATCGATAAGCCAAATTACCTGCGACTGAAGTGAGGACGGAATCATGCGTAGCGAGTCCCCTGGTCTGTTGTATTGCGCGGGTGCATTAATCGCAGTGACCTCTTGGGCTCTTTTCGTGTTCTCGAAAGAAGTCCATCGGAAAGGCCGAACAGTATCCATCCTGAGATTGCCCGTCATTTGGATACTGTTCCTCGTGAGTTCGGCGCCGGCTCTCGCATCATATCCGGTTTTTGAAATATACTCAGGATTCATGGATCCGGATGTCCTCGATTTCTACAGTCAGCCATTCATACGGCTACTGCCAGCAGCGACCTGCATAGTGAATCTGTGCGTATCGACATGCTGCTCCATGGCTCTTGTCAGCAAGCGCAGAAAAACCGAACATCGAAAAATCTGAACCACAGCGTTCGAGATGAGATGCCATGGAAAAACCGCTGTTTCCGCTGGCCTTGGTGCCGCTGGCCGTCGGATTGGTCCTGATATCCGTCGTGATCGGATCCAAAAACCGGGAAGAGAACGCAAAAGGACTCTTCTGCGTGTCTTCTCGGCGCTCATGGTCGTTGCCGGCGCGTTGATCATCGCGAGACAACTCGTATGACGCTTCACGCTGCGGCTCGGCTTCCCGGCTATCGGACGCGGCCAGTCCACGGCTCTCCGCGCCATTCCCGCAATCACGTCTCTTCCCCGGTCTCAAGCCCATGAGACACTTGGAACCATGGCTACCATTATCATGCGCACCTCGCATGATAATCCTAACCAACTGTTTTTGGCTTTGTTCCAAGGCTTTCGATTTTTGGGAAACCTACCGATTACCCTCGTTTCTCCACGAGGCACCTACAGGCACCCAAGAATAATCCGGGAACGTTCCACCACCCTGCCGGCGCTCAGCGTCTTCGCCGACCGGCACAGAAAAGTGCAATACCCCCTGTGGTTTCATGATGTTCCGCATGGGTGGTGCCCAGAAGCATTCACCCGGCAGCATGTCTCCATGGCGGACAATAGACAGAACGATACGCAGCCCGTGCAACCGTCCCAGCCGCCAATGGCATCCAAATCCATCCCGAATCCCACAGGCCCATTGCAGACAGCCCAGATCAGCTGGCTCATGGTCCAAAGCCGCCTGCGACGCCACCGTCCCAATAGCAGGAACGGTCAGCTGCGCAGTATGATTTCCGCCCTGTCGGCCAGTTCCCGTTCGCGCACACCCATGGCAGACAGGATCGCTTGGCTCCGCGATGGCATGGTGGAGGTCACCCGTGCGACCAATGCGGAGAAGCGACCGAACAATTCCAAGTAATCGTCCTTGTCAAGCAAATAACCAAGATCCCCGATGGCCTGATACACGTTCTCGTTAGCGCGCCCATCGTACCGGGCACAATAGCAGCGCTCGTCATGCGCGCACAGGTTGCGGTAGAACACCAGTCTGTTGAAGATGCTGTCCAGCCGCTTGATGGTGATGCGCCGTGGCCTGTCGTGCGTGTCCGCATACAAACCGGTGAAACTTTCGGCGACCGCCAATCGGACGGCCGGGGACTGGACTTGGAAGAACCATACCGTCTGGCCGAAGGAAAGATCGTTGGCCAGCACCCACAACGGGACCTGGCCGTTGTGGTCTTCCATGCAATGGCGGATATACGCCTTGCCGCCATAGTCGCCCCTGTTGCGCGGGTTGCCGTCCAACTCAAGTATCCGCTTGAAGACCTTGTCGATCAATGCCATGGCGCTCGGACGGCACCTGGAATCATAATAGTCGGGATTGAGATACGGGTTGACCTCGTCGGGGTGCAGCCCGGTGAACTCATGCGCGCACACTGCCTTGAGCGCGGCCTCCGCCCGTGTGATGGAGGAAAACAACAGTTCACGCAACTCACGGTCGAACAGGAACAGGGCGTACAGATCATCGAAACGCGCGCCCGTTCCGTACCGGTCATCACCAGCGGTCAGGCATGCCTTTCGGTCGAGGAACAAATCCTTATAGCCATTGACGATCGGATAATAGCCCTCGCGCCTGAGCACATGACCCGCACCGGCATCGACGGCCATGCCACGGGAGCGCAGAATGCGCAGCTGTTCGTTCACACTCCTGTAGGGCTTGCGCAACGACATGGGTCCGACCTCCCCCAATCCAGCGATGAAAGCACTGAGGCCACCCCGCGTCCACGGAATGGCCTCAGCGAACCGAACGAAGTCCAGCTTATTTCGCTGTTACAGAATAGCGCCAATCCCCCGCGAATGCAACCCAGCCAGACGGCGGACGATATAATGAAACCTCCATATCATCATTCCAGAGGCACACGCCGGTCCATCAAGACCACCACCAGAAAAACCCAAACGCCCACAAAGGAGAAGACGCGCGCCTCCACGAGGCCTGTATGACCCTCGCTCTTTCAAGCGTCTGCACGAACCGGGCGAAGTCGTAGATGTCGTATGTCGTACATCGATGATGTCGGGTCCCCAAGCAGGGTGCTCGTGGCTCTTCACCAGGAGGCTGGAACACTTTCTCGTCGATGCCGCAGGAGCGACGCAAGCCTTCCGCTCCTTGAACTGGGCCTGGCCTCTCCGGCAAGCCCTACTACAATAGGACTCACTCCTCCGCAGTTCGAGAATCGAGTCAATATGTGCCGAATTTGCCACATTCTTGCAGGTCTCCTAGTGTGTGCCGGACTCCTACGCACAGTAAGCGGCTTTATTTTTGACTACCTGCATCCAGAATACGTGTCTAGCTTTCCTTCATATCTTTATTTTTTACGAGCGGTTCCCTTCCTTGTCGCTGCTGGTGCTATCGAAACTATTTTATTCCTGACAAAAAGGAGAAATAAATAAAGAAACTCAAACAAATTGTCACTGCTCTAGTATCTGTAATATTGGCTGGAACTGTGACAGTAAATGCGTCGGCAGCAGAATCTATGGAAACTCCCTATAGGAGTCCTACCCTATCCAGCTTTCCGTCTAATGCTTCTCTGGAAGATCTTGAGAAAGCCTCAGATAACGAAGATCTGAGAATTATCTCATCTCCTTCTCGGGGCGCTAATTACAAAACGTGCGCTGCAGAGGCTGTAGCTTTACTGCGGATTTATTCTACTACAGGATCCGGCTCGTCATCTAGTTTCACGAATCTCGGTCATTCTTGGCTTATGATCACAAACCTGTCTGGTTCTACGGCAGACATTGCTGTGATTAACGTTGCTGATGGTAAATCTATAACAGCAAGCACTTGGGATGAATCCGTAGATGTCAGTAGAGAACATAAGGGTCTGTGGCTCAATCTTGATTCGAAGCTTAATTCCAATGATATTAATCTTCAGAATGTTTCCATTCAATTACCCTTAGGGCAAATTGATTTAGATACAGTGAATACTAATATTAAGAATAACGATAAATGGGGTTATCTTACCAACTGTTCTACTTTCGCTTCAAAAATTTGGAATTCAATTGCTAGTGGCAGCAGTAAAGTTGACGCTGGATCCATCAATACAACAGCCAGTCTAGCAAAAAGTATTACAAAAGTTGGTGAGGCAGAATCATATACATTGTTAAAGTACAATACTTCTTCACCGCATTACGATTCCGTATATTACGGCTATCCTCCCAGAAAGAGTAATAACAATAATTAGACAACCAAATCTGTCCGGTAAAGCCAGACTAGTTTTATCTATAATGTGAGCCGCAAGTGTTGGCATAGCGCTTGCGGCTCATACGCACGATAAGCAAGAGCCACAGCATTCCCACCCGGTCTCAAGCCCATGAGACACTGGGGACCATGACTACAGTTATCATGCGCACCTCCGAAGGTGACATGCGCATGATGCTTCTTCTTTGGGATGTGACATCAGGAAACAGATCACTGAAGATTGTTGAAATTCCAGTCAAAACCACTCCAAGAGCCCTGAACAATCCCGATTTTCCCGAAAGATAGAATCCCCGAGGCCGCAGGGTGTCACCTTATTCAAAATCTCCGGCATAGGCAATTATTCTTTTTTTCTAATGGTTTCCAGGAAATAGAGAAAGACAAAATGACCGATGTCCAATGGAGACAGGAAAAGACGGAAATGGGGATGCGTCGTCGCCTGCAAGGACGCGGACGGAAGGATCGTCTCCTGGCAGGCCCGATACCAGAGTCCCGTCAATCCCAGGCAAAGAATCTACCGCCGATTCGGATTGGAATTCCAGACCGAGGCGTACCGCTGGCTCGACGAGGAGCACGCGCTCGTCATCGACCATAAAAAGGGAATCCGCAGGTGGACGCATCTGTCGGCGAGGACGATGCACGGCAGGGTCCTGTTCTCCTCATACGCGACGCGTTTCGTCGCTGGCCTGCGGAAGAAGGACGGGTCGGAGCTGAGCGGCAGAAGCAAGCGGATCCAGAAGGCGGCGTTGGACAAACTGCTCCCCTGGTTCGGCGAGACGCCCATGTGCGACATCACCGAGGAATTCGTCAACGAATGGTACGCGAAGGCATGCGACGAGGTGCGTCCCTCCGCGCTCGAGCACGCGGTCTGGCTGCTCAAGCGCGTGATGAGGGCCGCGACCGAGAGGCAGCCGGACGGGGGTCCGCCGCTATTGTCCTCGAATCCATGCAATCTCGTCACGAGGAAGAGACCGTCCAAAAGACGCGAGCAGGCGCCGATGACCAGGCAGGAGATCGACACGCTGGTCGAGGGTTTCCCGGAATACTACCGCCTGTCGATCCATCTCGCGCTGCTGGTGGGCGGGCTGCGCATCGGAGAGGTCTGCGGACTGCAACTCAGGGACATCGACCTCGAACACAGACTGCTGTACGTGCGGCATTCCGTGACGCAGGGTCCGGACGATCTGGGCGAATACCGGCTCGACGAGACGAAGACCCCGGAAAGCCACCGAGTCGTACCCATCCCCGCACCGGTCTGCCGTCTCATCAGGGAACATATCGACAGGTTCTGTCCCGACAGGGATCCCGACACGATGCTCTTCCACGCGATCAGGCACCCGGAACGGGTCCTGAACCCGACGACGATCCAACGGCAGTTCCGCACCGCGAGGAAAAGAATCAACCGCGAGGACGTGACGTTCCACTCCCTGCGCGCGACGCACGCGACGATGTTCATGATCCAGGGCGGCACGCTGCGCGAGACCATGGACGAGCTCGGCCATGTGGACGTCGACGTGGCCGTCCGATGCTACCAACGCGTGGTGCCGAGACACAGGCGCGACGTCGCCGAACGACTGGCGCTCGAATATCTCCCCGCCGGGGATCCGGCCGGCATCAAGGCGCAGATAGCCCAGAAGGAGGAGGAAATCGACCAGCTGCGGCAGACCGTCGCCGGACTCCGGAGAAGACTGGAAGAGCTCGAAGACGACGGAAGGGAACGGAACCAGGCCGGATAGGCATACCCACAAAACCGAAAAACCAACTAACCGGAATGCCGAAAAATCCTTTTCCCTTAAAGCGGCACCATCGTCGCCGACAACACCGATTATAGAAGACGTGGTGTTTCCACGCCGAGAACAGACTTGGCCCAAAAGCAGAAAAGGGAGCAATAATGGCTGAGGCACAGGAGCAGGAAGAACCGCTCAGTGAAGCCAAAGCGGGAAAGATTCTTGACGCGGTCTATGAAAAAATCTTGAACGGCATCCCCCTGGTGAGCCGTTCGGTAGATGAAATCGCCGACGACTACCTATCCCATCACGACACGCCGGAAGCCGCCGCGCGAAGCCTGGCTCGATGGCAGGTCGCCAAATGCGGCACGTCGGGATTCCTCAGCGGGCTAGGCGGCATCGTCACCCTCCCCGCCACTATTCCAGCGAACATCGGCAGCGTCATGTACGTGCAGATGCGGATGATAGCGGCCATCGCGAAGATGGGTGGATACGATGTGAACTCGGACCAGGTGCAGACACTGGTGTACATGTGCCTCACCGGAACGACGATCGCCGATATCGTCAAAGAGACCGGCATTCAGATCGGCGCGAAGTCCCTCACCGCGGCGATCAAAAAAATTCCCGGAGCCGTGCTCACGAAAATCAATCAAAAATTGGGCTTCCGTTTCCTCACCAAATTCGGAGAAAAGGGCGTGATCAACCTCGGCAAGCTGGTACCCATCGCCGGCGGCCTGATCGGCGGAGGCGTCGATATCGCCTCGACCATCGTCATATCAAGAAACGCCATACGCATGTTCATCGAGGATGAAACACTCGACATGTCCGAACCGACCGAAGAAGAAATTAACGCCGCAGAGGATATAACGGTTGAAGCCACAGACTGAGAGGCTCGCCGTCATCCGCGCCGCCACTATCACAGGCCAACGCCTGGCGCGAACCGAATCCCCGACGAAGCCGGAAGTATGACGCATGCCAAAATACCGGAACCGGTGAAAACCGGGAAACCGAGACAAGGAGAAAAGTTATGAAAACTTGCGACAAGAACGATTAGGACTTCATTGAAGTTATAAACGCAGGAAGAGCGCCGGGATTGATTACAAAGGTCCTAGGCACTATATGGGTCATTAGGCCGAAGGCCTTTGTAATCAATCCCGGCGCTCTTGTCATCCCCGTCTTGTCGGGCAAGGTTCTTCCGCAGCGTGTCACCGAATCTATCCAGCAGATCCGCCCTGTTGCGGATCGGATAGGACGTGCGAAGGGCCTCGCCCTCCCTGATCCTGCGAATCGAACGTGGGTGCGGCGACCCGGCGCATGGCGCGGCGCTCGGCCCTGGTTGGCCGCTCGAGAATCCACTCAGCGAGCGCGCGGACGAGGACGGAGGCGACGATCACGCCGATGGAACCCCAGAAGCACGGGACGAAGTCCGGCTTCGCATGGTCGGTCCAGAACCAAACGACCAACGCGAGGATCAATGCCAGGCCGGCGGCCAGGGCGGCGAGCTTGTGGAACACAAGGGCGAGCGTGCGAATGGGATGCGTGACCAGTCCCACCGCCAGCGCGACGATGACGAGCAGTGCGACGAAGCCGGCGACGATGACGGCGACGCCCAGGTATATCGCGAGCATATAGAGTCCGAACATGATCGGCCTTCCTTCTCTCTTCTACTCCGTTTCTTCGGGCAGATAGGTGTAGCCGACGGCGACGCCCTCCGCCTCGAGCATCTGCTGCTGAATCAGAACGCTGTTGGTCTGTGCCGTGTACTGCTTCTGGGCCATGTCCATGCTTTCCTGATGGCGCAGTCCCTCGACGTCGGCGAAGACGAGCCGAGCGGGATCACGCCCAGCAAAGTGTTCGGGCTCTTGTACATCACCGCGCATGTTGCTCGCGGCGACGCTGGTCCTGAGCCAGAACAGGACCACGGACGGGCTGAACCGGTCGACGACGATGCCGGCCTCCCCCGGTCGCGTAGGTGAATTCTGTCATGGTCTGCTGTGTTTCGGTCATTTCCTTTTCCTTTCCTTGTTGTCGTTGAAGCCGAATGCGATGCCCTTGTCTTTGTCGATGATGAGCATGGCGTCGAATTCGCCGCCCTTCCTCGAGGTGAAGCCCTTCACGCTGACCTTCCGACCGGCGAGCAGCCTGCGCATGGTCGCGTCGGTGACGGTTTTGCCGGCCACGGTCGTCCAGGCGCGCCAGCCGCATCCCTCCGTGGTCCTCCATGTGCCGTCGGATTGTTTCTCGCGCCGGTTGGTGGAGCATTGGAACACCTTGCCCGTTTTGATGACGGGCTTGCCGCAGCGCGGGCATGGGCCGAACGATTCCGTGTCCCGCGTCCTCGTCTGCACATGGTCCTGCCGGACGGCGGACCGCGCGTCGGCCGGGATGCGCACGGCGAGGTCGCGGAACTCCGTTTCGACCTGCGCGGGGTCAGCATGGTTGTGCTCGACCTCCGAGAGACGTCGTTCCATGCCGGCGGTCAACGCCACGTCCTTGAGCTTCGGGGAGACCACGTCGATCAGGGATCGGCCCTGTTCGGTGGAGCGGAGCTGCTTGCCCTTGCGTTCCACGTATCCTGTGTGGATCAGCTTCTCGATCACGTCGGCCCTGGTGGCCGGGGTGCCGATGCCTCCGGAATGGGATTCGTCGTCGTCCAATGCGGCCTTGAGCTCCTTGTCCTCCACCCATCGGCTGGCGTGTTCCATCGCGGCGAGCAGCGTCGCCTCGCTGAACGGCTTCGGCGGCTTCGTCTTTCCCTCGGACAATGTCGCACCGCATTGCGGAACGGGCGCGATGGAGACCCCGACGACGAGGTTCGCGGGGATGATGTTGCCCGCAGCCTCGTCATTGTCGTGTTCCTCCTGCGGCCCGTCATGTTCGATGGCATGCCAGCCGAGGGAGACGGGCTGGTCTGACCGGCTGGCGAACCTGGTCTGCGATTCGTCGAGCGTCGTGCCGTCCGTCGGGTGCCGTTCGCCCCAGGCGGGGTTGATGTCCGCGACGACGTTCGTCACGTCGTGCACGTAGTCGTCGCCTACGGCCTCCCACATGCGACGCGCCACGCGAATCAATACGAGGCGTTCGTCGTCGCCGAGTTCGTCGAGCGTCGCCTTGCCGGCCTGCATGGTGGGAAGGATGGCGGTGTGTCCGGCGACCTTCGTGTCGTCCACGGTCAGTTCGAGACGCGGCCGTTCCGGTTTCGCGGACGGTTCGATGAAGCCGGTGACGAGGCGGTCGCCTTCGGTGAGGCCGCGTAGCGTGTCCAGGTCGTCGTGCGTGATGTACTGCGAGTCGGTGCGCGGATACGTCGCCAGTCTTTTCTCATACAGGGATTGCAAGGCGGCCAGGGTGCGGGCGGCGGTCAGGCCGTGCAGCCGGCTCATGTCCTTCTGCAATCCGGTCAGGTCGTACAGGCGGGGCGGCGCGTCGTGCTGCTGTTTGCGGTCGGCCTTGAGGATCTTGAAGGTGAAGTCGTCCGAGTTGACGATCCGCAGCAGCGTCTCGGCGTCCTCCCGCTTGTCCAGGCGTTCGCCGGCCAGCTTCCATCCGCCCATCGGGGCGACGACCTTCCAGTACGGTCGGGCCACGTGGCCGGTAATGTCCCTGTCGCGGTCCACGATCATGGCGAGCGTGGGCGTCTGCACGCGGCCGACTGTGAACCTCGCGTTGTAGACGAGCGAATAGGCGCGCGACGCGTTCATCCCGATCAGCCAGTCGGCCTTCGCGCGGATCATCGCCGAATCGGCGAGCCCCTGGTATTCCGTCTCGTCCTTCATGGACGTGAGGGCGTCGCGGATGGCGTCCTCCTCCAGGCTCGCGACCCACAGGCGTCGCATCGGCTTGGAGACTCCTACATGCGCCACGATCCTGCGGAAGATGGCCTCGCCCTCGCGGTCGGGATCGCACGCGTCGACAAGCATGTCGATATCGTCGCGGCGCATCAGTCCCGCTACGACCTTGTACTGGCGGTCTGCGCCCTTGTCCCGGCTGACCTTCCATTGCCAGTCGGGTGTCGGGTCGATGGGCAGCGTGTCGAGGCTCCACTTTCCCCAATCGTGATTCTTGTATTCGTCGGGCGCGGCCAGGTCGACGAGGTGTCCTTGCGCCCAGGTGACCAGGTCGGCACCGACCTGGATGTAGCCGTCGTGTTTTTCCGCGTGACCGCCGACCGCCTGGGCGATCGCCTGGCCGACCGAATGCTTCTCGGCGATGATCAGTCGCATCTCGCATCACGTCCGATCATCAGTAGTTGCCGGACGCCCATGCGGGCCGTCCGTCGTCCGAGGTGTCGGGTTCGGCTGCGGGCTCCTGCGGGGCGGTCTCGTCGTCCGCGGCCTGGACGTCGGATCCGGTCGTCTCCGGATTCGATTCGGCGACGGTTTCCGGTTCGGGTTCGGCGGGCGGGGTTTTCCTTCCGGCCGGCGCGGCGACGAGCTCGCCCTTAGCATCGAACGCGATGTTCTTCTCCGTTCCGGTCATCGCCAGCTTGTCCGCGATCATCGTCCGGCTCATGCCGGGGAACGCCTCCTCGAATTGCCTCGCCGCGTCGCGCAGCGCCTGCGCGCTTTTGCGGAAGTTGTCGAGGCGGTTGTCGAACTTCTTCGCCGCCGTCTCCTTGCGTTTGAACGACTCGCGTTCGTCGCGCAGGAAGTCGTCCACGTAATCGGATGCCATGTCGTGTTCCTTTCCAGTCTTGTTTTCATCGGTTCCCGGTTTCGATCCGGCTGGAACCATGTTCGCGCGATCGGATGCGCCCCGGTTTGGACAGTCGGGCTCCGCCAAGGATCACACGCGTGTGATCCTGGCTTCGCCGGAAACGGAGCGCGGCCCTCGGGGGCCGCGCGCGATCATCGCCGACCCTTCCGGGATTTCCAGGCGTTGGCGCCTGGAAGGGAACGGTCGGCCGGCCATGGTTCATCATCGCAACCCCGCACCCGCGTCTTCGGACCTGCATGTTCCATGCCTCGCTCCGGGAGGGCTTCGCCCGATTATCCCGAATCGGGCACGGCCCACGCGTCCTCCACCGCGCGGCGGTGTTGCGAGGCTGCCCCATGTCCGGCGAAAGGAAAACGGAAAGGCCGGCAGGACATCAAGGAGTGGAACCATGCAGATGGAACCGATGGAATTGCAGCACGTCGTCTTCGAGACCGACGAGGGACGCGTCGACGCGATGTGGAGCGACGTGCGTCTCCACACGCACGACATCCCCGACGGATGGCACTGCTACGCCGTCAGGGGCGACGACGGCGGATGGCCGCCATGCAGCATCGAGAAGAGCGCATGGGTCAACCACGCGGGTGACATCGTCACGCCCGACGACCTCGACCCACTGCTCGAAAGGAACGACTGGATGCTCGTCATCAGGGACTGGTGGTTCACCGACGAACCGTTCGAATGAAAGGAGACGCGGACATGAAGGAGAAGGGCAGGGCCATGGAATGGTTCCGGACCAAGCACGACGAGCTCGCCGGGACGACGCGGACCAACTTCGCCGCGCACGGCCTGGAGCCCGGACGGGAGGCCTACCATCTGGGCAGCATCTACTATGCGACCGCCGAATAGATGGAGGCCATATGCCCGGCGGGCATCGACTTAGACCGGTACGCGACTCTGGCGAACGGCAACGTCGGATACGACGAGGCCGACGCGCATTGGGACGACGCGGCATGGTGGGACGAACAGGAGCGGGCCATGTGGCACGGAGGGCACGGCTCGCTGACGGGAAACGGAGTTCGGCACCGGTGCCGCGCGCATCCCGAGGATTTTCTTTTGGCCGGCCGGCTGACAACCCGTCAACTCACACGCAGCGAAACCGGAGGTTTCGACGCGTTCTCATGACGGAACCCGCTACCACCGCTAGCGCTTTCGCTTGACTATCCGGTCAAAAGATAAATATCCTAGAATGGAAGACAACGAAAGCAAGGAGGCGGACATGCCGGTCATCAGCATGTTCTTCGGAATCATCATCACCATGAACGCGGACGATCATGTTCCGCCGCACATCCACGCCAGATATCAAGGACACGAAGCGTCCTTCACCTTCGATGGCAACCTATTCAAGGGAGACTTCCCGCGCAAGCAGCGCAAACTGGTCGAGGCATGGGTGTTGCTGCATGCCGAAGAGCTGGAAGCCGACTGGGATCTGGCCTTCAACCTCGAGCATCCATTCAGAATCGACCCGCTACGCTGACAAGGAGGCGACGGACATGACCATCGACTATTCAATCAAAGTGACCCAATGCGAACCCATGCCCGGCTACAAGCTCAAGGTCACCTGTTCCGACGGGGCGACCGGAATCTTCGACATGTCCCGATACGTCGAACGCGGCATGTTCAAACCGCTCAAGGACACGCAGACGTTCGACCGCGTGCGACTCACGTTCGGCGTGCCCTCATGGCCCGGGGACATTGACATCGCCGCGGAACGCGTCCGCTCCGACATGCAAATCATCTAGGAGCCCGCGCACCCTTGCCCCGACCGTCACCAAGACGGCCGGGGCTTTTTCATGTCCGCATGCATGACGGACATGACGCGCCGCCGACCCCGCGTTTTTTCGCGAGGCCTTTTCATTTCCCGCGCTCCAAGTGTCCAAACCCATCGCCGTTTCCACGAGGGACGATTGGCGTAAGACACCGGTCTTCCCCTCAAGGCCATGAGTGAAAGGAGCGAGGAGTGAACGCGATCATCCTTCACGGCATTCCGCAATCATGCCGTGCGAAATCGCTCCCAATCAATGAAATTGATATGGGAGTAGCAAGCGACGTGATTGTAGCTACAATCACTCGATTCGCGGTGCGAATCGGCTTGCCGGGAAGACCCGTACCCCATAGTCGGCAGAGCCTCCAGACCGCTCACGCGGCATCACAGAAAGCCCAACTCCGCACCTCCAAGAGAGGTGTGGAATGAGCTGGGCAGCAGGCAGAGATCGGAACATCTGCAAGCGAATCACGTTCACTCAGGACGAGTGGGAGCAGGTGCGGAATCTGTATGAGGAGCTGACCAGGTACGCGCCGGAGCACCGGTCGTTCAGCTCCTACGCGCGCAAGATGCTGTCCGAACGAAGAATCCACGTCACCGAGATCAGGCCGCTGACGGACCCCGAGCCGCTCGCCAAAGAGATCGGCCGCATCGGTGTGAACGTCAACCAGATAGCCCACTGGGCCAACGCGAACGAGCACATCACCGCCGAGCAGGTGGCCGAGCTCCGCGCGTCGTTCGCCCGCATCGAGCGTCTGCTCGGCGACCTGTTCGCCGACAAACGCGAAGCCCGGAAGGACGTGTGAGCATGGCGGTGGTCAAGCTCGGCAAACCCGTGAAATCGAATCTCGGCGGCCCCAACGGGGCGATGGCGTACATCATCGATCCCGCCAAGACCGACGGCGGAAGACTGGTCAGCTCCAACTACGAGCGGACCGGAACGGACTACGACGCGCTGGCCGATCCAATGCTCGAAGACAACGAGAACTCTCCCAAAGGCATCCGAAAGAACAGCCGTCTGGCGTACCACATCAAGCTGAGCTTCAGTCCCGACGACCCCGTGACACCGGAGAAGGTGCACGAGCTCGGTGTGGAGTTCGCACACCGCATCACCAGTGATGAATACAAGTTCGTGGTCGCCACGCACACCGACCGGCACCACCTGCACGACCACATCATGGTGTGCGCCGCCTCCCGGTACGGGAAGCATCTGAAGGCCGAGCTGCCCAAGGACATCATCGACCAGTGGCGCGCGGTCAGCGACGAGATATGCCGCCGCGAGGGACTGAGCGTCGTGTTCAACCCCGTCGTGGAAAAACAGACGCGCAAGATGCGGGACGGTACGACAGCCGAAGGCGACGACGGAACGTCGCCGGCACGCGACCCCAAATACGTCGATGAAGCACCCGTGCGGAGCGCGAACGAACCGGAGGCGACGGCGCGGAAGGCCTCGGGCGGGGAGCCGTTGGAACGCCGGTACGGCATGTCGATGGAGGAGATCTACGCGTCCGCGAAAGGCCTGGGCGTCAAGGACAGGCTCCGCATGCTGATCGACCTGACCTCGTCCATGGCGGAGAACTTCGAGGACTGGAAGGACATACTCGACATCCGAGGCGTGGACGTGACGGTCCGCGGCCAGCACCTCACATACATACTCAAGGACACCGGCTTCAAGATCCGCGACACGAAACTCGGCCAGGCATACGACATGACGAACATCATGGCCGGGTTGCAAAGCACGCCCGTCATCCCCATCACATTCAACCGCAGACTCGTCGCCAAACAGACCAGGAAGACGATCACCGTGTGGCTGCCAAGCACCCACCGAAGGAAGAAGATCACGTTCGACGCGAAGCGCCTCGTGGACGACGGCGGCTCCACACTGCGCGCGTTCCTTCCCCGCGACCGCGACCAGATCATCCTCGACCCGTCCAACCGGTACGCCGGCAAAACCCCGACGACCGGCCTCTACCAATGGTTCGGCGAGCCCACAAGCCGGCTCGAACCACTGACCTCGCCCGAACGGCTGCCCCTGCGCTACGGGGTCAGCCCCGCCCAGCAGCGCTACTACCAGGCGCAGGCGCGCCGCCTCGACCGCCTCGCCGGCGAGGCGAAGGCGCTGAACGCGGCGATCCGCTGGACCAGGCTCGCGGACGGCGACAGCGCCAAGGGACTCAGGCTGCTGCGTGCGAAGGTGCGCGAATCGCACGACGAACTCCAGGCCGCCGTCATCGCGTTGCACGACGCGATCCAACAGGGAGACCCCGACCTCGTGGCCGAGACACGCGGCGAGATGGAACGCCGCGAGGCCCTGTGCGACCGGTACGAGGACGAGCTGTCCGCCATCGAACGCGAAATCCACACGACCCGCGACCGCGAGCAAACGGAGACCGAACAGCGCGAACAGCAGCAGCACAAGCGTGGACGGTCCATCTGAACCGTCCCAGGAAACACCAACCGACAACAGAAAGGGAACCGCAATGCCAATCGAGGAACAGGCTGAGGAGAAGATCCAGAACGCCGTCCAGACCATCATCACCGGAGGCGCGAAGCTCATGCTCAGAATCCCCAAGGGCGTGGCCATGGCGATGCTCCGCTCCGGCATGAAGCTCACCAAGACCGGCGTATACGCCGCGGGCGAGGCCGTCAAGAACAAGATCGACAGCGGCGAGATGTCCGAGAAACGATTGCAAAGAAAGAAGGACGGCGACCTGCACGAGCTGCAACTCGACGACTCGACCATGCGCGAAGTACAGCACAGCCTCAAGACCGCCGGCATCGACTACCACCTCGAACGCGCCGACCAAGGCCAGTTCATCCTGCACTTCGCCGGCAAGGACGAAGACCATGTCCGCCACGCCGTGCAACGCGCGTTCAAAGGCATGGGCCTGGACGTCACCGACGACGACTTCACCGTCGAACAGACGGAACAGCAGGAACGGACGACAGAACAGACCCGCAACGAACCGGAAACCCCGGCACGGGAGACGCCCGTCGAACCGGCCGCGAAGCCCCTACCGCCCCAGCGCATCGCCTGGGACTTCGTGGACCCGGAGGTCATGGAGATGGCCGCGAACAGCCTCGCCGCCCGGCATCCCGAACTCTCATGGGACAAGCTCATGGGCGACACGACATGGAACGAGCAGACCGGCCGCGACTTCGCGGACCGGATCATCGGCAAGGCCGCCGCCGACCCGAGCCTGCGCGACGAGCTCGACGCCATCCTGCGCGACGACTACGGGCAGGGCACGCAAACCCAGGAGCAGAACCGTGCGCAGACGCCCGAGCCAAGCCGGGAGACGCCGGCAACGGAGCCGGAAAACCAACCGGAACCCACGCCGGCCGAGGCCCGGGCGCAGGCCGAGCAACAGCAGACACAGGCCAGAGCAGACAATCCCAGGCCGGCCGGCAAGGAGCAAAAACCGAAGCCAATCCGATCTAAGAAGGCACTGCTCGAACGGTTCAAGACCCGGCTCAACGAGAACCTCGCCGAACAGAAGAACCACATGCCACCCACCCAGAACAGGGACCGCACGCCCCGCAAGGGCCGCTGAAAGGAAACCACAATGAACCAGCAGGAACAGGCGACGAAAAGCGCCGCGATCTTCCAGGACACCATCAACGGAACCAACGACCCGACACCATGGCCGGTGACCATGTGGGCCTCGTCCGGCGACACGATCTGGACGGCCGGCACGGCAAGGACTGCCGGCGAGGACTCGGTGGGCATGATCTACGGTCCTGGCGACACCATCGTTCACCGGAACACAATCGCCGGCGACACCACCCGCGCCACCGAATCCTTCGCCATCCGACCGGCGGACGGGCAAAGCCCGATGGACGCGATGCTCGCGGGCATCGAACAATGGAACCACCGCCATCCCGACCGGTGGGACACCGTGACCACACCGGGCCAGTACCGCATGACGGATCCGACGACGGGACGGCCTCTCCCGATGGGATGGAGCGCCAGCCTCGCCGCAGCCGCGTCCGCAGCGGGCCGGCTCGACCCCGACCTGCTCCAGGCCAGCCTCATGCAGAACGCGGTCGAGCACGAGCCGCGCCCCTGCGTGTTCTTCCTGGAGGACAACGGATACGACCTCATGGTCTTCTCCTGGCACCGAAACCAGCAGGGACTGTTCGACGCGATGAGCTTCAAACACCTGCAATACGACGACCTGAGCATGCAGGTCACCACCATCAACCACAGCGAGGACATGAGCGAGTCCTTCCCCGCCAAAACCATGAGCGACGGCGAACTGCTCACCCAAAGCCGCATCTACCGGGACGAATACCAGCACTGGCGCGAACAGGACGGCGGACCAGTCGCCCACGGCATGACCGGCCGCGTCATGCGCAGCGGACTGCTCAAACCAGGACTGGAACAGAAGCCACTGCTGAACCTGAACGACGGTCGACGCGCCCCGGACTGGGACGAGTTCACCGACCAGGCCGCCATGGCCATCCTCCAGGGCCGACCCATCTCACCGACGCCAGCGCTCCCCCAACAGGAACAACCAACGCAGGCCACCGACCCCGCCGCCGCGACACAGACACCGGCTCGGACGGCCGCGACGACAAAACAGGTCTGGCCGAACGCGTGGGTGGCGAACAGGCTCGCGCACACCTATATATTGCGCGCGAAGGACGGACGCGACTGGCCGAAGATGATCGTCGGACTCCCCCGCGGCACCGCCATCGACGAGCAGGACCTGACCGGCTGGGCCACCGACATGTTCATGAGCGGAAAGAACCAAAAGCAGAAGAACGAGGGACGGGCCGTCAACCTCAGATTCAAACCAGACACCCCGGTCGAACTGTTCACCGGCCGCGGCACGGAACGCCGCACCATGCAGGTCGACCCGCAGACGCTCGTCCAGGCGATCATCGACGCGCAGAAACGCAACCGCGACGCCGAGGAGACGCTCGACACGGCATCGGTGGAACTCGCCTCGAAAACCGTGGAGGAATCCTGGCCGCAAATCAGTCGCATGCAGGGCCGGTTCACGGAATACCAGCGCGCCGGCACGTACAAGCCGGCCGTCGCAATGAAATGGGCGCGCCGACTCGTCGACCGGACCGCCGAAACGGACGAAGAACGGTGGACCAACCGCCAACGCCGCCAGGCCGCCGGACTGCTCATCCAGGAACTCGCCGGCACACAGGAACCGACGCAGGACAGAGACAAAACGGCGAGCCGGCCAACCGTCGAACAGGACGCGGAGGCGACGGACACGCCACGGAAAACGGAGCCGACCACGTCGACGGAACAGGGACGGGACCACGACGAAGCCGGCTCACCGGCCCTGGCCGCCGTCACGGAGACGAAAGCCGAATCACCGGAGACGACGAGGCACGACAAACCGGAACGACGGCACACGGACCTGAAGTCAACGCTTGACCGGTTCCGGACCAGGCTCAGGGAGAACCTCGACGGACTCAACACAGCCATGCCCGCACCCGGCCTCGACCAGCTGGACGAGCCCACGCCGGAACGAGGCCGCGACCTCGACCGGTCGGAACCGAAACGCCCGGCGCCCGAGCGGGAGCAGCCCGCGTCCAAGTGCCACGGACTGGGACTGTAGGCCCCACACCCACTGTAGGGGCGGCGCGCTTCCGCGCCGCCCTGCATTCATTCCACACGAAGGAACAGAGGACACGCATGACAACAGAAGCAAACGACCGGCCGGAACCCGTCATCTGGTTCGAGGGCACTCTCATCAGGGATCCGCAGCCACACGGAGGGCAGGACGACTGGCTGCTCGAGACACTGGCCGATGCCGACGGGCCGAAGATCACCATCCATGCCAGCGGCGAGGATCACTCGGCGAACATCCGCGACAACGCGCACAGGGGATCTCGCCTCATAGTCAAAGGCACCGCGGGAGACGAGGGTTCCGGCGTCGATATCGAGTCCACGAGCCTCGCGTTCGATCCCAGCCACGACGAGCCGGACGGGGAGCAATGACACGGACCACCGTCAGCGGCATCAGACCGGACAAGACCGGCACCGGCGAATGGATCGACATCAACGGCCATGTCGGCCGGCTCATGTCCACGCTCATGGCAGACGGACGACCATTCAGCATCGACGCCGACCCGGCCGGCATGACCATCGTCACGCCCCTCCCTCCCCCGGCAGCCGGCATGGAGACGAAAGCGTCCGACGGGAACAACGCCAAGATCGAAACAGGCTCGGACGAAGGGCGGATCACCAGCAGGAAGACGCTGTACGAGCGGTTCAAGACCCGACTCAACGAGAACCTCGACGAAAGAAAACAATAGAAAGGAACAACCATGGAACGAATAAGAGGAATCGTCATCAAGACACTGACCATCCTCGCGGGATTCTGGCTCGCCGACCTCGCAGCCGCACGCATCCAGGACGGCATCGCGGCCGGCGAAAGCATCGAACGGATCATGGACGACATGACGACCATGCTCCAGCACCCGAACGCCCTGGGATTCGACCGGACCAGTCTCCTGTGCGGTCTTGTCGGCGCATGCGCGATCGGCCTGTTCCACCTCTACAGGTGGACCAACCGCCAACGCAACTGGCGCGAAGGCGAGGAATACGGATCAGCACGCTGGTCCACCAGCCGGGAGATGGCCCCATACACCGACGGCGACACCAGGCAGAACCTCCAGATGACGGCCACCGAGGGCCTGAGCCTCGACGCCCAGGCCACGCGACGCAACCTCAACACCACCGTCATCGGCGGATCCGGATCCGGCAAGACCGCCACCCACGTCATCCCCAACATCCTCAAGGGCAGCATGAACTACGCGTGCACCGACCCGAAGGGCGAACTCTACGCGCGAACCGGCAAGGACCTGGAGACGATGGGCTACGAGGTCAAACAGCTCGACCTGGTGGACCTGACCAGCGAGACGAAATTCAACCCCATGCGCTACATCGACCCCGACAAGCCCGACGTGGCGCTCATGCGCCTGGTCACCAACATCATGGACAACACCAACGGCTCCACACCCAAGGAGCACCAGACCGACGACTTCTGGACCAAATCCGAACGCAGCCTCCTGACCGCGCTCACCGCGTTCGTCTACTACCTGCCCGACGACATTCTCAAGGACTGCCTGCACATCGACGCCGGCCAGACCCTCAACGCGGTCGCCGACATTCGCGACCTGCTCGAAGCCAGCGAACAGGACGAGACCAAGGAAAGCCAGGTCGACGCCGTCGCCCGAACCGCCACTGAAATATACGAGGAGACCCGCGCCGAATGGGAACGCAAGGGCGCGGACCACGACGACCCGGACCTGCGGGAGGCATGGAGGCTCGCCCAGGGCCTGAAGTTCGCCGCCCGACAGTACCGGCCCTTCACCCAGGGCGCGGGAGAGACCAAGAAGGGCATCATCATCAGCCTCGGCGTGCGCCTCGCCCCATTGACCGTCGGCCCGGTCCGCGAGATCCTCTCCGACGACAACCTCGGCATCGACCGGATCGGCGGATACCAGGACGAGCACAAGGGCGGATACAAGCATCCCAACGGGAAGACGGCCATCTTCCTCGCCCTGCCCGACGAGGACCCGACCTTCAACTTCTTGGCCGCGATCTTCTACCAATGCCTGTTCGACAGCCTCATCCGCCGCTGCCGCACCTACCCCGGCGAATGCCTCGCCACGCCATTGCACTGCTTCCTCGACGAGTTCGCCAACGTGGGACGCATCCCCAACTTCGACAAGCTCATCGCCACGATCCGCTCGCGCAAGGTCAGCGTCAGCATCATCCTCCAGACCATCGCCCAGCTCAAGACGATGTACAAGGACTCGTGGGAGACCATCGTGGGCAACTGCGACTCGGTGCTGTTCCTCGGCGGCAACGAGCAGTCCACCACCGAATGGCTCAGCAAGCTGCTCGGCAAGGAGACCATCGACATCCGCACCACCAGCGACTCCAAGGGCGTGTCCGGCAGCCACACCACCAACTACCAGCGCACCGGCCGCGAACTCCTCACGCCAGACGAGCTCGCGCAATTGGACAACGACAAATGCATCTACAACCTGCGAGGACTGCACCCGTTCCTCAGCCGCAAGGCATGGCCCGGAACCACCATCACCAGACCGAAATCCACGCTCAGGCACTCCAAGGAATGGAAGGCAGCGGCATGAAGCCCAACAGCTACACCTTCAACGTGGACAAATGGAGGTTCATTGTCTCCACGAATTTGGATCGCATGGTTTCACGAATCACAACCCCGGATCGCTGCCGGGCAAGCCGGTGCCCTCGTCTGATGGCGCGGGTACGGACCATCCCGGAGAGGCTCCGCCCGTATTGGCGGAGGACGACGAGCCTCCCGAAGACGGACGTCGAACGGTTTCGGAACCGGATCCGGAACTTCCTTGGGATTGGGATTGGCTTCCTCCCGAATATGAGGGTGTTTGCCGCTGTGGAACCGATTGGGATTGCGATGCCTGCGCCTGCTGCGCGGCGGCCGCAGCGGCTTCCTGTTCTGCCTTGGCTTTCACCTCCGCGTCGGCCTTTTCCTTCGCCATCTTCGATTCGTTGACCTCTTTCACGGCTTTTGCGATGGCGTCCGCGTCGCGTTTTTTGATGGCGTCCAGCAGGCTTGCGCGGGTCTTGTCGTCCGCCACCTTGCCGTCGGTCTGCTTGTACAGCGCGTTCGCGTCGTCCACGGTCTTGTCGAGTTTGCTGTCGGTGACGGCCTTGGTCGCGGTCTTGAGGTCGGTGAGACGGTTCTTGAGCTCTTTGGTCGTTCTGCGCAGCGCCGCAGTGGTCCTGTCCACGTCGGATGTGACGGCGTCGGGCGCGCAGGAACCCTTGATGGTGGACGTCTTTGCGTCCAGGAGCCGATTCAACGCATCAAGCGTCTTGGGCTCCGCGACTTGGCCGCGACTGGTGTCCTTCAATAGTCTGGAGGCTTTGGCCGTGGTCCTGTCCAGGTCGGACTGGACGGTCTTGCGTGTCGCTTCGGCCGAGTCGCATGCGCTGATTGCGGTCTCATGCGCCTCTTGCCGCATGGCAGCGGCACGGCGGTTTTTGATTTGCAGTCCCATCCAGGACACGGCGATGAGGCTCGCGGCCATGACGATCGCGACGAGCGCTTTCCCGACCGGGAAGACGCGACGCACCTTCAGATCGTCGGGGTCGGCCGAGTAGGTGACGGCCGGCCCCGACGATTCTGCTTCCGGTATTGGAGGGATGTCCGCCGTATCCGATTCCAAGTCGGCGATTCGTTCGAGTGCGGCAAAATCGTCGTCGGCGTCCTTCAGGGCCTTCTCCGCGGAATCGTCGGGAGGAGACTGCTCCGCCGGCGCAGACACGGGCTCCTGCCCCGGCTCGTCTTCCGGCGGCAGCGGCGCGGACGGTATGGCGACGCGACGGCGGCCGCGCATGGACGCGGGCGGCAGCGGCGCGGCACCGGCCGTGTCAAAGCCTTGCTCCTGCGCGGTATGCCACCATTCGGCGAGCTCCGGCCACGCGTGTGGATGTTCGGCGATCAGGCGCATCCATGGACGCCAACCGGGCTCGTTGGCCATGGCGTACAGCTGGTCGACCGTAAGCTTGGGGCTGAGAATCGGCTCACCCGTCTTCCTGTCGATCCTGGTCATTCCTCTCCGCCCTCGTCTTTGATGAGGACTGGCTGATCCTGTTCGTTTGCCTTCATCACTTTTGTTCCTCTGGTTTGCCTTCATGCACCCGGTATCCGCCTTCCAATGGGCCCTTGACCGCCGCGCATCGCCAGCCGTCGTCAGTGAGCGTGTAGTCAAGCACCCAGGATGCCTCCAGCCCGGTGGATACGGCGCATGTCGCCACCCGCCGCCCCGTGGACACGGGGAAGCCGGTGAACTCGGTCTCGGGCAATGGCTGCGGGGCTATGGATGATGCCGGTATGTCGAGGCCGGCGGCATCCGGCGTGAAGTATTCGCCTTCGAGTTGGCCTCGTTCGTCGCCCATGTAGACGCCGAGCGCTTTCGGCGCGAGGTCGGCGCACGGATCATCCTCCGTCGGCGTCGCCGGCTCGGTCTCTTCGTCTCCAGCCGTTTTTTGTCCGGGTTCGGTTTTCGTTCGCGGCCGGGCGACGGTGCTTTGCGTGTCCTCCGTGGTTCCGTTGCCGGCGCATATCACCGCGACGTTTCCTCCCAGGATGAGGAGCGCGACCGCAAATCCCGTCGCGGCGATGATCCTGTTCCTCTTTGGTTCCATGCTTGGTTTTCCTTTCAGTGGATGTAGCGGACGCCACTTCCGGCTGCGGCCAGTTGGGAGGCGCTGATTTCGCGTGTGGATACGACGCCGAGGCCAAGCGCGTTGGACTCGCTGATCAGGATCGACCCGTCCCCGCGGACCTCCTCGACCATGGCGACATGCCCGTAGCCGGCGGACGCGCCCAATACTCCCGGTTGGAACACGATGACGCTGCCGGCGGATGGGGAGCCGTCCACCGTGTAGCCGGCCGACGCCGCGGAACCTGCCCATGTGGCGGCGTTGCCCCACCCTGGTATCGGTTTTCCTATGTCGGCTCTTCTGGTCGCGGCCCACCAGGTGCACTGCCCCCATGGGTATCTCGTGTCCGGCGTGATGCCGGCCGTGGACACGATGCCGCCGGAGACCGTCAGTTTCGGTTCGAGGGAGCCGACCGTGCCACCCTCGGCGGTCCCCGTTGCGGTGTATTTGGTCGCTGCGAGTTCCTTGATCCGCCGCACATAGTTGATGGTTTCCTCGAAGGGCGGCACCATGCCGTATCTGAGCACGCTGCCCAGGCCGGCGTTGTACGCCGCGAGGGTCAGCTCCAACGTGTCGCCGGTCAGTTTCCCGGACTTCTTGGCCGTCTCGACCTGCGAGGCGAGGCCGCACATGTAGTTGCCCTGGCTCCAGATCGCGTCGTGCGGGTTCCAGATGTCGGCCTTGCCGTCTCCGTCGCCGTCCTTGCCCGCGGACGCCCATGTGGATGGCATGAACTGCGCAATGCCCTGCGCTCCGGCGGAGCTGCCGGCCTTCGGATTCCAATTGGACTCCTGGTCGATCTGGGCGGCGATGATGCTCGGCGTGACGACCTGGCAGATGGATCCGGCGCGGATCACGTCGGCCTCGTATTCCGCGGGCACGCCCGAGACCGTGGATTCGCTGGCGCTGGATCCCAGGAACGCGCCCATGACGGCCAGGAGCACGCCGAGCACCGCGAGCATGGCCGCGATGACGGGCATGATGGGAAGGCTGATGGAGGCGGCCCCCGCGATGACGCGGGACGCGGCCATGCGCACGAAGTTCGCGGCGGCGCGGGCGGCGCGCACGGCGGCCTGTCCGGTGGCTTTCGCTCCGCGTACCGCCTTGGCCGGCGAGCGGCGGTGCCGCCAGATGAATTTGGCCGACGAGTTGACGCCTTTCACGCCCGCGCGTGCCGCTTTGAAGGACAGGTCGCGTGTGGTGCTTCCCAGCTTCGACGCGAAGTCGTCGTCGGCAGCGGTGAGCCTCGCGCCGGCTTCGTCCATCCAGCCCATGCCGGTGGAACCCATCCGTTTGACGCTACGGCCGGCTTTCCCAAGGCCCGCGCCTATGTGCTTGCCGATCCGCTTGCTCGCCTTGCCTTTCGCGGCGAACTTGCCGATCTCATCGCTGGGCTTCGCCTCGGACAGCGCCTTGGGTTTGCCGGCCGTCTTGCGCATTCCCCTGCCCGACCGCAGGGCGCGTTTGCCGCGGTTCATGATGCGCCGCGCCCTGCCGGCCGTCCAGCCCACGCCGTGCATGGTGGAGGACATGCCGTGCATGCCGGCGCGGCCCGCCATCTCGGCGGCGGTGTGGCCCATGGAGTCGGCGATGTCGGTCCGGTCCGAGCCGAACTGCGCGGTGCTGGACACCACGCCAGTGGCCGCGCGTCCGATGCGGGCGCGTGTGCCTCCGGCGTGGTGGGCTTGGGTTCCGCTCATGCGTTTACTTTCCTTCCTGGAAGGTCGTGGAGTACAGCCGGTAGAGGTCGCCGCCCGCGGGGATGCGACCGTCGAACGGCACGTAGGCGCTGCCGATCTTCATGAGTCCCTGGCCGGGCAGCACGCCGGTGAAGTACTGGCGCTGCTCCTCGCTCAGGGTCAGCAGCTCGCACAGGGCGTCCGCGTCGGTGCTGTTCTGGCTCAGGAGCATGAGGAAATCGCTGTTGGACAGCATCTCGCGCGCGTCCTGGAGGTCGAGGATCTCCTCGACGTTCTGCGTGATGCCGGTGACGCCGAGCCCGTATTTGCGGGCGCGCTTGTAGATGTCCTTGAACTGGGCGGCGGCGTACTGGTTGGAGAAGAAGCGGTGGAACTCGTCGACGTACAGCCAAGTGCGCCGCCCGTTGGCCTTGTTGCGGATGACGCGGTTCCACACCTGGTCGATGACGACCATCATGCCGAACGTGCGCAGCTCGCCGGACAGGCCGGACACGTCGAACACGGTGAACCGGTTGGACAGGTCCACGTTGGTCTGCCCGTTGAAGCCGCTCATGGAGCCGGTGATGTACGGGTTGAGCGCGTCGGCAAGGTACCGGCTCACCTGGTCGCCGCCCGCCTGCAATTCGTCGTGCAGGTCCTGCAATGTGGGCTGGACCACTCCCCCGCCCTGGTTGCGGTAACGCGTGTACAGGTTGCTGACGCACTGGTCGACGAGTCCCTTCTGGAGCGGGTCGAGGCCGTCGATGCCGCCTATGAGCGCGCCGATCATGGAGACCACGTTGTTGGTCTTGTCCTTGACGGGGTCGGAGGCCGAGTCGTCCTCCAGGACGATGTCCATCGGGTTGACGCGCGTGCCGGTGCCGGCGCTGATCTGGATGATCTGTCCGCCGAACGCGGCCGCGAGGGCGAGGTATTCGCGTTCCGGGTCGATGACGATGACCTCGTCGTCACGGTTGAGGAACATGCCGGCGATCTCCTGTTTGACGGTGAAGGATTTGCCGCCGCCGGACGTGCCGAGCACGAATCCGTTGGAGTTCATGTGGCTGCGCCGGTCCGCGAGGATCGGGTTGCCGCTCCTCGCGTTGCTTCCGTAGAACAGGCCGTGCGGCTCGAACACCTCCTGCGTGGTGAACGGGATGAGGATGGCCGCGCTGTTCGTGGTCAGGGTGCGTTTCATGGGCAGAGGGTTGTTGCCCAGCGGCAGTTCGGCCGTCAGTCCCTCCATCTGCATGAACTTGAGGCTCTCGGCCGTGCAGGACTGCGCGTTGACCTTGGCCTTCACGTTCCTGCACGCGACCTCCAGCTCCTCCTGGCTTGCCGCGGACACTCCGATCACGATGATCGAGTCCACGAGCCTCTGGTTGGTGGAGCGCAGCTCGTCGCGCAGTTGGCCGAGCTGTTCCTGCTGGTCGGCGAGGTCGTCGGGAAGGTCGTCGGGGTCGAGGCCCTGCTTGCGGTTCTTGCGCCGCTGGTCCATGATCTGCATCTTGACCTCGGCGTTCTTGCGGCGCACGAGCGTCATGCTTTCGCCGCGGTCCATGGGCGCGAGGTGGATGCTCACGTCGACGCGGGCGCGCAGTCCGGTCAGGTCGTTGACCAGCTGGTCGGACAGTTCCGGCGGCAGGCTGGACACCCACATGGTGCGGTGCAGGTATTTCGAGTCCAGGGATTCGATGTCCAGCTGGGTGGGATTTCGCGCGTCGATGCTCCACGGGCACACGAGGTCCTTGGTGTCGGGTTTGCCGGGCTGATGCTCGAAACGGCGTTCGTCGAACCGGAACTCCTCGCCGGGCCGGAGCACCTCGGCCATGAGGCGCAGCCGGTGCTCGCGGTCGAGCCGGGTGGCCTTGCATGCGTCGATGGAGCGCATCTGGCTGACGAGGTTGTTGCACAACGCGTTCAGGGTCGCGACGGCGGCCTGCTCGTCGCTTTCGCGGACGGTAACGGTCAGGGTCTTGACGGTGCTGGTGTTGCGGCTGACGGATTCGAGTTTGCCTTGGGCGAGGCGGTTGTAGTCGAGCCGGTAGTGGTCGAGGCCGTCGCCGGTCTCGTCCATCATCACGTCGGCGAGGATCTCGCGCACGCCGCGTGAGCGCGTGTAGGAGGCGATCTGCACGCTTTGTCCGGCCTCGAAGCTGTTGATGAGCTTGGCCCACCGGTCGATGATCTCCATCTGGTGGGATTCGGGGCTCAGCTGGTAGTTGATGTCCTGGAAGAGGATGGTGGCGCTCCACCGTCCGTCGTCCAGGCTGGCGATCCCGTTGCGCAGCATCGCGTCGTAGCCGATGAGCTGCTTGACGCCCTTCGGCAGACGCGTCGCCTTCTTTCTCCGCGCCTTCGCCCTGGCTTCGGCACCGCCTTCGGCCGGCGCGACCACCGGGGTCTTCTTCTTTCCGAACATTCCTCACCTTTCCTTGATCGTTGGTTTCGCGCCGGTGCGGTATGGTCTGCCAGGACCGTCGAGCAGGTAGACCTCGCGCTGCGTGTAGTGACGCAGGATGTATTTCAGGTATTTCTCGGGCATGAGGCCCTTTGGCCTCACCCATCCCCATACGGCTATGGGCAGGCCGGGCGGGAAGATCAGGTACATGGCGAGGTTGGGGTCCATGCCCAGCCCGAGCCACAGTCCGACGTATCCTCCCCCGCACACGATGGCGAGGATGACGGCGGCGAGGCACTGCCGCCAGCTCATTCCCATGAACACCTTCGACTCGATGGTGGTCAATTCCCGGTAGACGGGCATCTGCAACGCCATGATGTTTGCTTCCTTTCGTGGATTGCGTTGTGCTTCATTCGCCGCCGAAGAGCTTCTTGGCGACGGAGTTGGCCGCCATGACGATGCCGATGAGCATGACGCTCGCCAGGAGCAGGCCGGTGAAGTTGTCCATCACCCAGCCGGAGAGGCTGTCGCCGTCCTTGAACTTGCTCGGGTTGAGCGTGCCGCCCACGAGCGTGCGGTACATGAGGATCGCCAGATACAGGGTCGCGCACTGGAACACCAGAGAAGCGTACTGCTTGAAGTAGTTGATGCCCCACTGGCGGGTCTCCTCCTGGGCGATGAACGCGATCGGCAGCGGGTTGAACGCGGTGAGCATGTAGATCTGCACGAACCGCAGGAGGATGACGACGGTGACGACGATGGTCGCGCCCTTGGAGACGAGGAACGGGATGAGCAGCAGGATCAGGCACGGTATCTGGCCCAGCACGCCGGCGGAGTCTATGGCGTCGCGCATGCTGTCGCCAAGGCCGAGGCCCGACGACGCGCCCGTGGTGGGCGCCGCCGAATGGATGCCGCCGAGCACGCTGTCGCCGATCTCGTCGATGGCCTGGAGCATGAGCTCGCTGTGCTGGGCCGCGGTGAACACAAGCGTGAGCTTGAACATCGCCATGGCGACGAGCTTGACGCCCAGCTCTCGGTCGCCGTCCGCCCGGGTGCTGACCCTGGCGAGTTCCAGGACGCACATGATCGCCAGTATCGTGCTGGCTATGGGTTTGACCGCCGAGCGGGCGACGGTCAGGCTCAGCTGGTACATGCCCGCGTTGTATTCGGCGGGGGTCTTCAGCAGGTCGGCCACGAGGTCGTCGCCGACGCCGGACCCTATCGAGTTGAGGATGCCGACGATGAAATCGACCATGCGTGGCCTCCCGTCTACAGGGCGATGTTGGAGAACAGGGCCGCGGCCGCGATGATCAGGCCGCCGCCGACGACCTGCCAGACGCCCGACTGGGTGGCGGGGCCGTTCTGGTCCTTCAGTCCTCCGGCCAGGGTGACCACGCCCCACACGGCCCACAGGCCGCCGCCGATGATGGCGAACTGGCTGAAAAGCTGCAACGCGCTGGTGACGACGCTGCCGCTGTCTGCCGCGATGGTGATTCCGTACATGATGTTTTCCTTTCGACTTGTTTTGGATGACATGACCACGGTATGGCCGTCGAGAAGGCTCCGGTTTGGACGTTCCCGACAAAACCGAAGAGGCTCGGACGATGGTATGGAAAAGGCCCCGCCGACCGTTCGCCGGTGGGGACGGGTCCCGCCGGCGCGCGCCGGGCTTCGAGTGCCATGTGGAAACGGACGGCATCATGCGAAAGGAAGACGGACCGATCCGCCACAAGGAGAATGGTGCCGTCCGTTTCCGGTGCCCGTGCCGGGAGTCGAACCCGGTGCCACTGGGAAATTGTGAGAGGCGTGGCGTGCCGTGCACGGGCCGGGGCGCGCCCGGAGGACCGGACGCGCCGTTGTTCAGTTATTCATCACTGGGCATCGTCGGATGCGTGTTCCGCTCCGGCCGTCACCGCCTTCCTGCGGCGGCGTGCCACGGCGATGGCCACGCCGTTCCAGTCGTCGGTGGCGGACTCCACCTTGGTGTCCGAGCAGTAGTCCTTGCCGTCGATGGTGACGACGTCATCGGACTTGCTCTCGGTCTTGGCCTCGGGCTTGGAGCCGGACTCGTCGTCCGAGGTGCCGTCGCCGAATGGGGCCGACGTGTCGACCGGACATTCGGTCAACGGGGTTTGCCTGTCAGCCATGTGCAACCTCCAGAGGAATGATGATGGTGCGAACAATGTCAGAGTCGATGATGCGGCGGGTCGCGGGCCGCTGCGGGGCGCACCGTCTACAGGCCCCATCGGGAGCACGGCTCCACGGATCCACGGTTCCACGGTTCCACGGGTTCCGGGCATGGGAAAGGCCCTCCGCCGGGAGAGGCTGGCGAAGGGCCTGGGGGTTCGCACGCCGTCCGGGGCACGGGATTCGGAAGGTATGCCCCTTTCCAGCATGTGAAGTCAATGGAGGGCGTTCCGGCCGTCATCGGACGACGAGGCCGGAACGCCTCGGGGTCACTTGCCCGCGTTCGCGGCGGTGTGGCGGCCGGAACCCTGTGCGCGGTGGCGCTTGCGGAACACGAGCAGGGAGCCGCCGGCGAGCAGCACCGCCAGGGCGCCGCCGGCAAGGCCGAGCACGGCCGTGCCGGTGGAGGCCAACGGCTTGGCACGGTATCCGTTCCAGTCGTCCGTGTTGGATTCCACGGTGGTGTCCTCGCACAGGGTCCTGTCGCCGACCTTGACCTGCTTGAGGCCGGTCGTGTCGGACGCGTCGCCGTCGACCTTCGTGTCGCCGGTCTGGTCGCCGTCGGTGGACTGCTGGCCGCCGAACTGGTCGGTGACGGGGCATTCGACGAGCGGCGTGCCGGTGACCTTGACACGGTCGGTGTGCTTGCCGCCCTGCTCGACGCCCTTGAGGGTGCCGGTGATGATGGTGGATTCGCCGGGCTTGAGCACGAGGGTGTCCCAGTTGTCCGGATACTTCAGGTCCGTGACGTCGCCCTCGCCCGCGATGGTCCTGTCGACCATCTTGAGGTCCTTGGCGAGATACCAGGCACCCTCACCGGTCGAGGAGTCCGTCTTGGACGTGTTGGTGATCTTGAACGCGATCTGCTGGCTGTCGCCGGCCATCTTCAACGCGTCCTTCACGTCGTCACGGTCGCCGGCCTGTTCGCCGGAGGCCACGTCGTACTTCTCGATGTGGATCGACGGGGTCATGTCCGGAGTGCGGGTCCACACGATGTTGGATTCGAACTCCTTGTCGTTGAAGTATTCGGTGAACCGGTTTTCGACGCGGTCGGAGACCTTCAGGCGCTTGCATTGGATGTACGCGCGCCAGCCGTTCTCGTGGCTATTGTCCGCGGACACGAGGGTACGGTACGCTTCGGTCGCTTCGACGGTGACCACGCCGTTGGCGTCGGCCGCGGCGTCGAACAGGTCGCCGCCGAACTTCGAGGAGTCGAAGCCGCTGCCGGCGAGCTTGTCGCCCTTCGCGGCGATCACCTTGCCGTCCCTGTACAGGTCACGGCTCGCGTACACGGCCCACTGGCCCGTGTACTGGTCGTATTCCGTGTTCAGCGGGTCCACGATCCTCCACTGGTCGACCCGCGGGTAGGCGCGGCCGGCCGGGATGATGGAGCTGTCGAACAGGTAGAGGAACGTGCGGTCCTTGTACACGCTCCTGCCGTCGATGCTTTCGCCGCCGACCTTGATGGTCACGTCCTTGGCGGGGTTGATTTCCTTGAGCGGGTTGGACACCTCGTTGGTTTCCCGGGTCAGGTCGTTGGTGACCTGGATGGCCTTGTTCCTCACCGTGTAGCCGTCCTCGACCTTGACGACCTTGTACGGCATGACGATCCGGTATTCCTGGCCGAGGAGGTTCTGGTCGATGCTCGGATCGGAAAGCGGATCATGCTTGGACGAGGACGCGTAGGCGGCGAGGTCCGTCGGCTGGGGATCGCCCTTCACGGTGACGCCCTTCTTCGGAATCCACGTGTCCACGGTCTTCGCGTACACGTACGCGACGCCGTCCTTGATCTGGATGTTGAACTTGCCGGTCACGTCCTGGCCCTTGGAGTCGAGCACTTCGATCTTGGTTCCGTCGATGGCGAGATGCTCGTCGTCGAAATCATCGGTGATGCCGGCCTTCCACACGCGGTATGCGTTGTTGGTCTGCTTCAGGTCGAGGGTGACGACGTAGTTGCCGGTGTCGCCCAGCAGCATGGTCTTCCCGTCGATGCTGATGGACGGGTCGCCCTGCTCCTTGGACTGGTTGTCCTTCTTGGAGGGATCATGCTTCGGGGGCAGGTTGTCGACGATGTTGGACGGGGTGATCGAATTGTTCAGGGTGAGCATCCACTGGTTGTTCACCCTGCGGTCGGTCGGCGCGTCCTTCGCGACGGTGCCTTCAAAGCGGATCTGGACCTGCGGGTGGGAGCCGGCCTGCCAGTGTTCGGCCACGTACTTGTCGGAGTACGTGATGGTGAACTGGTGGTTGGCGTTGTCCCAGGCGACGGTGTAGTCGCCTTCGACGCCCATCTGCGGATCACTGGTGGTCAGCTGGTCGCCGGTGGCGAGGTCGGTGACCTCCAGGGTCTGCGGGTCGGGTTCGAGGTACTGGTCGTACGTGTCGGTGTCGCGGATGGACACGATGCGGTACGCGAGGTCCGACGGGAGTTGAGGCCGGGTGGTGAGCCTGTATTCGACCTTCTGGCCCGGATACACGACCTTGTCGTTCGCGTCGTTGTTCGCGCCGCCCTGGCTGCCTTCGGCGACGACCTTCTTGACGACCGGCGGAACGTAGCCGCAGATGTACGGTTCGTTGGTCGGCTGGGACTCGTTGTTGACCTTCTCGGAACCCTTGTTGGTCAGTTTCGACCCGTCTGGATTCTCGCAGAACGTGAGTTCGTCGCCCGCGTTCTTCTTGAAGTCCTTGCGGACCTGGGCCGCGCCCTTGCCGTTCGCGAAGTTCACGACGCCCGGCAGGAGCAGGCTGATCTGCTTCGGATTCTTCAATCCGGCCTGCGCGGCACGGTATTCCGGCTTCGCGGTCGCGGTGACCTTGGTGCCCGCCACGGTGATGTCGAACTGGTCGGTCACGTCACGGCCCTTGTTCGCGATGTCCGCGACGGAGGACGCCGCGTCGGTCGTGGCGTCCTCCTCGTACACGCGGATCTGCGACTGGTCGGACGCGAGGTCCCAGATGTAGTCGGCCTGTCCGTAGTCGTCGGTCAGTTTGATGTCGGTGACCTTGACGAGGTCGGACGCGATGACGCCGTTGACGACGCTGGCGACCTGGTCGCCGTCGAGGAACTTCAACGTGTCGGCACCGGTCTTGTTCGACCCGGTCGGATCGACCACGGCGGCCCACTTGCCGTCATCGCCGAGCTTGATCCAGCTCTTATCCGGGTTCGGGCTCCACTCCTTGACGGGCGGCTCGTTGCCGGGCACGGTCTGCTGGTTCCACTGCTCCCAATCACCGTTGGTGAGCTGGACCTTCTGGCCGGCCTTGAGCACGTCCTTGAGGAACGCGCCCTTGATGGTCATGCGGACCTTGCGGTCGGCGGCCTGGTTGTAGGTCGTGTCGAGCAGCTCCTGCTTCGCGCTGACCCACACCCTGTCGTCCTGCTTGTGCACGTCGAACAGGTTCTTCGCGTCCTTGCCGTCGATGGTGACGGTCACCGATGCGGAGTCGAGGTCAATGTTCCTGGCGCTCTTGGAGAAATCATCGCCAAGCTCGTAGGAGCTCATCTTCCTGGCGAGGTTCCTGGGCAGCAGGCCGTTGACGGTCACGCCGAAATCGTCCTGCTGGACGAACGTGTGCGTGTCCGCGTTGACGTTGTTGGCCCACGCCGAGTCCTCGGCGTTCGCGGCCTGGCCCTGGTCGGCGCTCCATACCTTGTCGGGCTTCGGATTGCGCACCCAGACCGGCGGCTCGTTGGTCGGCCGGGATTCGTTGTTCCAGGTTTCGGTGGCCTTGTTGGTCAGTTTCTTCTGGTCGGCCGCGGCCTGGGCGTTCGGCACCTGCTTGACGATGCCGCCGATGTACAGTTTGACCTTGCGGTCGGCGGTGCCGAACGCGGTCTTCGTGAGGAACGACTGCTTCGCGGTCGCGGTGGTCGTGTGCTTCGCCGTGTCGATCGTGATGTCGAATTGGTCGGTCACGTCCTTGCCGTCCACGTACACCCTGACCTGGTCCTTGTGGTTCCAGTCGATCCACTGGGCCGACGCGGTCCAGTCGTCGGTGATCGAATAGGAGGTGAACGGGTTGAGCAGGTGCGCGGGGATACGTCCGTTGACCACGGCGCCGATCGCGTCGCCGGTCACGAACGTACGGTTGTCGCTGCCCTTGTCGTTCGTATGCTCCGGATCCTCGGCGTTCAACGCGCCGTTGGAGTCCAGCACCCACACCTTGTCGGGCTTCGGGGTGACCTTGCCGACCTGTTCGCTGTTGCCGGTCTGGCAGTGGCTCTTGTCCGTGCTGCCGTATTCGTCGCCGGTCCAGCAGGCCTGGCTGTCGTCCGGAATGGTGTAGTCCGAACCGGTCGGGGTCGCGGACTGGGGCACGTTCAGCGTGTACTGTCCGGACGCGGGGTTCAACACGTGCGCCTTGACGATGCGCTTGCCCGGCTGGCTGTCATCGACCGTGATGTCGGCCTTGACGGCGTTGCCGTCCTGGTCGGTCACGGTGACCTTCGAAACATCGTCCCTGTCGGTGCCGCCGATCAGGACCTTCTGCGCGGTCACGTCGATCGTGTCGTACAGCCAGAAATGCTCGCTCGCGTTCGACTGCGCGGTGATGTGTGCCGTGTACAAGGAACCGGACGCGATCTGCTGCGCGTCGGAAGTGACCTGCTGGCCGGCCGCGTTGGTGAGCTTCTTCGACGGCGGGGTCGGTACCGGCTTCCAGGATTCCCTCGCGTCGGCCGAGCCCGCATGGCCTGCGTCGGCCTTCATCTTGCCCTGCTTCGGGACGTTCACGTCGTAATAGTAGGAGCCGGCGGGCCAGGATTTCCATGTCTTGTCCACGTCCCTGAAACCGAACGACACGTTTTGGGTCGTGTTGTTGTCCTGCGTGAACTGTTTGGACGCGGTGCGGGTCGTGCCGTCCAGTCCGGTCCAATGCAGGGTGATGGTGCCCGTCACGTTCTCGCTGATCGAACTGTTGCCACGGCTCGTGGTGATCGCGTCGGACACGTTGCCGGTCGCGCCGGCCTGGGTGAACGTGCCGCCGGCCTGCGTGCTGACGGTCAGGTCGTAGTTCGGCGGTGCGGGCTGGTACTTGTCCAAAACGATCACCACGATCGACGGCTTCGAGGAAGCCCCCACATTACGACGCATGATCGCATCCACGCTGTTCGACGGATCATCATCGAACGGATATGAGGTCCTATATACGGTGCTGCCGTACTGGTATGTTCCTGGAGCTACGTATTTGTTCCAGTTGTCATACCAGCCGCCGGGTAAAGAGGGCGAATAGTAACCGGTGCCGTTGTAGATGAAGTTGCGGCCTGAGATGTAGGGCACCGCGCCGACAGCGACCACTCGGCAGTCACCATCGCCCTCGCCGGGATGTCGCTGCCGGAAACCGGTCTCGCATTCCGTGCGGGCCTGGTCCAATGCGGCCTGCGCCTTCGTGACGCCATCGCCCTGCAACGTCACGCCGGCGTTGTTCATGGCGGCGCGCACCGAATCAAGACTCGTGGCCGGACCCCATGCGCCCGAAGCGTCGTCCTTGTACTGCCAGAACTGCACCGCGGACAGGTTGCCGCCCGTGCCGGGCTGGTTGCCGCCGCCACCGCCCGCGAACGCGGTCGATGCGACGACGCCGCCGGCACCAAGCGTGGCGATCGCAGCCACCGCCGCGACACCGGCCTTCATCATCTTCCTGCCAAAGTTCATGTAAATGAACCTCCGTTAACCTTGTCTGTTCATCCCCTCCCCTCAAACTTTCCGGTCATGGCCCCGCCGCCTTTTTTCAAGGGGTGGCGGGGCTTCCGACCGCAGGAATAACGGGAGGTAGCCGCCGGTTGGCCCGGCAGCCACCAACAAGCCTCACAGACGACACGCCGAACCACGGAGCATGGCGTCTACAAAAATCCGGAAGTATTTCCCGGCAACACGGGCACACGGGAATGCGGGGACACGGGTTCACGGGGAAATGGGTTTCCTTTGCGAAATCCATGGAAAAGGCCCGTACCGGTTTCCCAATACGAGCCATAAACAGCCATTCATCGATCAGTGATGGTAGTAGCCATCATCCTTGCCGGTGCAGCTGTTGCCGCAGCCGTAAGAGCCGTTGAGGTTCGGCTTCGGGGCGGAGCCGCCGGCCGGGCCGGAGCCGGACGTGGAGCCGGAGCCGGTGCCGCCCGATGTGGTGCCACGGTATGTGTTGGAGCCGGAAGTGGAGCCTTCCGTGCGCCTGTACGCGCCACCGGAGTAGGAGGAGCCGCCGTTGTAGGCGGATTGGGCCTGCGCCTGAGCCTGGGCGGCCGCTGCGGCGGCTTGCGCATCCGCGTCCGTCTTTGCCTGGACGCTCGCGTTCACGCCATTGATGGCATCCTCCACCGTCTTGCGCGCCCCGTCGATCTTCGCCGGATCGTTCCCGTCCTTCAGCCCGTTCGCCGCGTCGATGGCGTTCGACAATGCGTCGCGGGTGGCGTTGTCCGCGACCTTGCCGTCCGAATCCGCGAGCAGCTTCGACGCCTCGCCCAGCTTCGCCGTCAGATTCGTTTTCGCGGTTTCCAGGGTCTTCGCTGCCTTGGATTCGGTGACGGCCCTCACCGCCTTCGACAGGCTCTTCTCGTGGGTCTCGTACCAGTCGGCCTGTTCATTGAGCTTCACGGTGGCGGCATCCAGTCCTTGCGCGTCTTCGGCCACGCAGCCCTCGTATTCGGGTGCCATGGCCTTGAGCTCCTTGCCCAAGGATTCGACGGTCTTCGAGTCCTTGACCTGTTCGGCCTTGACGGCGGCGGCATCGGCGGCATCGCCGTTGAGCAGCGCGTTGTATTCGTTGGCATTGTTGCGCACGGCGTCGGCGGCGGCGGCGCACGCCTCCTTGGCCTCGGCGAGCTTCGCGCCGCTGTAAGCGTTCCAGCCGACGATGCCGGCCGCGACCAGAATCACCGCGCAGACGGCCGCGATCAGGGGCGGCAGCCACTTCGGACACTTCCTTCCATCCTTGCCTGGCTCCGTGATGTTCTCGGCGGGTGTTTCGACGGGTTCGATGGCGCTGGTGGTCTTGCCGACCCCGCCCTTGAGGTTGACGAAGGCCACCTTTTTCGTGTTCGTGGTCATTGGGATTGTTCCTTTCATCTGTATCGGATTGTCTTCAGAAGAGGGTGTCCTGCAAGGGCGGGGTGTGTGTGGCGGCGGCCGGGGCCTTCGCCTTGCCGGTCGAGCGTGTGGTGGTGCGCCATCGTTGCTGGCGCGCGTTGCGCTGCTCGGTCTTGCGGCGTTTGCATTCCTTCTCGCGTGCCGCCGCCACGATCTCGGGGTTCTCGCGGATGTACCGGGCGAGCCGCCGTTCGGCGGTCGGGTCGTCGGGGTCGAACCGGAATCCGGTCTCCTGCGCGGTCTTCAGCACCTGGCGTCGGGCGCGCAGGGGCAGTCCGCCGTAGATGCCGTACTGGTCCCGGACCATGATGCCGAACGCGAGGCATTCGGCACTGACCGGGCAGGCCTCGCAGATCCGCACCGCCGCGCGGCGCAGCTCGTATTGGGTTCGCCGGTTGGGAAGGTCGTCGGGCCCCCACATGCGGTCCGACCACGAGTCGGGGAAATCCGCGCACTCTCCCTTCAGGAACATTGTTCTCCTTGTTCATAGGTTCACAGCTTATTTCAAGCCCAGGTACGTTTCGAGGGCAGCATCGACCACTTCCTGAATGCGCATGTCATGCTCGGCGGCCCAGGTCTTGAGCCTGCGTCGGGTCGAGGCGCGCAGGCTCACGCTGGTCTTCACCCAGCCCTCCGCGTCGTTCGGTTTCACGGTCCTCCGGTTTTTCGGTATTTCGGTTTCCACCGATTCCGGTCTTCCGGTATCCGCCGGTTCCGTCCGGTTGCTGTTGAGCAGCGCGGTCAGGTCGCGCGGACGGGGCGTCAGGTTCATGTTCCTCACAGGTCCTCCTCCTTGTCCTTGAGCTGTCGCATGGTCTGCTTGAGTTCGGCGGCCAGGTCGCGGTACTCGTGCAGGCGGGACCCGCGGGGGCGAGTGGATTTCGCGTTGAGGATGTCCTGGCGCTTCGGGATCAGCGCCTCGAAGCACGCGATGCCCGCGTCGTCCATCCATGCCAGCGCGTCGCGCAGGGCGGTCGTGTTGGCCTCGGTGCGGCACAGGAGGATCGCGGCGGGGACGCCGCGCCGGTCGCACAGGTCCTTCACCCCGGCGGCCTGGTCGAGGTCGATGCGGCTGGGGCTCGACGGGATGACCACGAGGTCGGCGTTGTTCACCGATTCGTCCAATGCGCGGCCGTATGGGGCGGAGTCGATCAGGATCCAGTCGACGGGGTCGTCGAGACGGCCGTTGATCCCGTGCAGGTGCGTGATGTCGGCCGGCGCGGCGGACATCACGTCGAACGGCAGCGGGTCGTCCAGCTCGGCGGCCTTGTACCACCAGTCCTTCGCGTCGCCCTGCACGTCCGCGTCGGCGACGAGCACGCGCTGCTCGCCCCGGGACTGGTCCACGAGGGCGCAGGCCAGGAACACGGCGCTGGTGGTCTTCATGCTGCCGCCCTTGCCGGTCGCCAACGCGATCACCATCGGCTCGCGGTTCTTCTTGTCGTTCATCGGTTTCTCCTTATTTCGGTATGTCGGTATCCGGTTTTTCGGCATTCCGGTTAGTTGGTTTTTCGGTATTGCGGTTTGTGCCGCGTCCCACGCGGATCGCGACGGAAAACGGTCAGAAGAGGCTGCCCTGGACCAGGCCCTTCGGCACGGGTTCGGTCGGAAGGGACAGCGGATCGTCGTGCGTGTATTCGCGGCGCGAGCGTTGGCGGCGTTTGGTCCGTCGCCAGTAGTCGCGGCCATCACGGCGCATGCGTTCGGCCCAGTCCGGATGTTCGGCCAGCCAGTCACGGACCCGACTCTGTGGGATCCGGTGCAGGCCGCCGTCGGCGATGTGGAGGTCACGGGCGATCAGTCGGGCGAGGATCCAGCGGCTCGCATAGTCGAGCCCGCCGTACACGGCCTTGTCCTTCCAACCGTTGACGAGAGCGCGGCTGATGCAGTCGAGGCGCATGGGGCACGCGGCACACAGCACGCGGCCCTTGCCGCGCAGCCGTTCGTCGACCAGGTCCCGGCCATCGTCGTCGGTCGTCGTGTTCCACATGCGATCCGCCATGGCCGGGTCGACCGCAGCGATTCTCGCGCAGGCCGGCATCATGTCCCGCCCGTTCATGGCCGCCGTCCTTGCGTCATCGGCGTCTTGCGGGCCTGGAGGCGTCCTATGGCGGTTTCGCCGGGATTGCGGGCGGCCCATGCCCGGGCGTATTGGATCAGCAGGCCGACGGCCTTGGGATGGCCGAGGCGCTTGTTGCGCCAGTAGACGGCGTGCAGCTGCCAGATCAGGTCCGCGTGCCCGTCGAGCTGCGGGTTGGCGAGGAGGAATTCGCTGAAGCCCGCCTCGGAACAGTCGATGCGCGTGGTCATGCCGTCGCCTCCCCTCCGGCCGTCGCGTCCTGGCCGTCCAATTCGGCCAGCGTCTCCACGGCCCAGTCGGGCAGCCATGGCACAGCATCCGGTTCCGGCACGGCCGCCGGAACCGTCTGCGCGTGTGCGTCGCCGTCTGTGCGGCCGGCTGCGAGGATCATGTCGTCGTTGAGTTCGTCCCAGTGTCTGGCGAGGGCCCGGCCGGTGCGGATGCGTTTGGGCCACCAATCGCCGTTCATGGCGAAGCCGATCGCGCCGACCATCACAAGGGTGGGCCATTGCGCTCCCTGGTCGACGAGCCTGCGGTACAGGCCGATGATGGCCTTGCGGTCGGCTTTGGTCGGTGAGGGCGTGGCCAGGCCGAGCATCGAGCGGTGCGCACCGAGCGAGGCGAGGACCCGTCCGGCCGCTTCGGCGATCTCGGTGTCGTCCTCGTCGAGTTGTTCGGTTTTATTTTTTTCGGCGGCGGTCGCCCCGCTTGCGGGGAGATGCCCCGTAGGGGCAGAGGGGAAGGAGGGTTTACTCGGAGGGTTTACCTGGAGGGTTTTATCCTTATATAGCAGCCCTGCGGCATTTGCAGTGCTGGGGGTGCAGCTCTCGCAGTGCTGGAGGTGCGAGATTTGCAGTGCCGGTTCCGGGTCGTTTTCCAGCCCTGCGAGATTTGCAGTGCTGGGAATCGGCTTCGTTCCAGCGTTTTCCGGAGTCACGTCCTTGGATTCGCCGTTTTCCATGATGGTGGAGGCGGCGGGGTCCACGGTATTGCCCATGGTCTTCGGGTCGTGTTCCGCCGTGTGCGTCTCTTTGATCCATTCGAGGGTCGACGGGTCGGATTCGACCGCGAGGTCCCACACGATCTGGCAGTACTGGGGCAGACGGTTCCTGCCGCCCTTGCCGAGGCGCGCGTACCGTTGGTCGCCACGGCGAATGAAGCCGCGCTCCTGGAGAGTCTTCAACGCGGTGCGCACGGTCCGTTCCGAGAGTTCGGTGACGTTGACGATGGTCGCGATCTTCGGATAGGCTGCGGTGCCGTCGTCGTCCGCGCGGTCCGCGAGGTAGACGAGCACGGCCTTCGCGCTGGCGTTGCCCACATGGCATTTGAAGGCCCATGACAGTGCGATGTTGCTCACGGCCGCTCCTCCTCACGCTGCTGGGCGGCACGGCGTTCGTCGGCCAATCTGGCGGCCATCTCGTCGCCGAGACGTGCCGCCCGGCACAGGGCCAGCGTCATCAGCCATGAGAACGCGACGAACACGATCAATACGATTGCAAGCCAGTTCACGCGAGTCTCCCTTCCATGGACGGGTGCGCCATCATCGACGCCAGGCGGCGGGAATCGACGGAGCCCGGACCGTTGTGGCGGGCGAATGCCGCCACGACCGGGAACGTCCAAACCGGCGCCTGGAAATCCCGGTTACACTCGGGAAACACAGAGCAAGACATGCGGAATGCTTTAGTAAAGTCGTTCATGTGTGATCACTACTCCAAGACAATGCATTGGGCGGCCACGAGGTCGGCGATCCGGCAAGATACGGGATCCGCGGCCGCTCGGAATATTGGTTGCACCGCCCGTCCCCGACGCTCCAACATCGGGAACGGGCATTTTTTTATCGATTGCAGAGAAAGAGAGAATTCCAAATGAGATCAGACCATCGCACCACCTCCCTCAACGAACCTGATATTCGTCCGGCGCGAAACCACGCCGAGGCAGAGGAAATCGGAAGTCTCCTGCTCGAAGAAATCGCGCATCCAGGATTCATTCCTGGACCAGAGTTCGTCTGGCAGGGTCAAGGCTTTCTCAGGCCGACGCTCATAGGCGCATGGTCCCAGAACCGCTTGGTAGGTGGTGCCTCGCTCAGTCCATACATGGAACACACCAAGGCCTTTTTGGGGATTGGTCGAGCAGACGCAGCGAAGGCGGTCGCACGGCTGATAGCTGAAACTGACGGCATTGCCGTCAGACCCGACCATCGGCGTGAAGGCGTCGGACGAAAGATCAAGTTGTTCTGCGACTCCTTCGCGGCACAGCACCACGCTGCGATCATGGTCTCCGTCACCACCAACGAAGCAGCGGCAGGCCTCAACCACGAAGCGGGCCACATCGTCTTTGAACGGTGCGACGGCCTCGTCATCAAATACGTAGACACGGTCGGCGAGCCACTCATATGGCTTCATGACCTGGATGGGACGATCCCCGAAGCGGCATGGTCCGTCTCCGTACTCGGCAAAACGTATGGACCAACCATAGTCGTCGGTGAGCAACGGGCCATACGGCGTGGAAACGCCGACAAGGACATCCAGTGGGTTTTCGCCGTTGACGCGGCGGGCCACGCTGTCGCATGACACTTCGTTGCTCATGACGCCCTCCCCTCGGTCAACAGCAGGCCCGCCACCATCCGTTCGCGGGCGGAGAGCTGTGCATCGACCTCCCGGAAGGCATGCGTGTAGGCATGCGTGGGGCGGAGCCAGGAGTCGGCCAGTCCGCGGGTCTCGCTGCGGCGCAGGGCGCGCACGGCGCAGGCCGGGCAGAGCTCCAAAATCTCCGTGTCGCCCGGGACGCAGTAGTTGCGCCAGCCGTTACGGGCGAAATAAGCGTCGCGGGCGGCCGAATCGTAGTCGTCCCAGAACGTGCTCCAGACCACTGTGTGGCAGCCATCGCACACCGTGACGCAATCCCACCGGCTGTCCGGCCATTCGGACTGTTCGTAGATTCCACCAGCCATCACGCCACCTCCTCATGATCAGCATCAAACCCCAGCAAATAGTCGGTAGACACATGGAAGTGCTCGGACAACACAACGATGTCTGAAGTTGTCCAGCCAATGCGTCCCAAGAGTTTTCCATTCGCCGAAGTTTTCGATAAACCAAGCAATGAACCGAGTTGGGCACAAGTAAGTCCCTCATCCTTTACCAGAGCACTTATTCTTTGGGTCACTACATTCATAGTTCTTTCTTCCTGACTTGGTTCATTTTTACTGTACTTTAGCATAGCGTACAGTTTGACTGAACGCAAATCGTATGAGACACTTAATTAAGAAATTCTGAACCATTTTGGGAAGTGATCATATGTCCACATCGGAAGTCTCACCAGAAACACCTTTGGATAAAGGACAACGTGCTGAAGCGGCGATCCCGACCAACGTGAGAGTCTATCTAGGACTAAGCGGAAAAACACAAAAAGCACTTGGAGAAGCTTTGGGCATTACCAAAAGTGCTATGTCCATGAAGATGTGCGGCAAAGTTGGATGGTCAGTAAGCGATCTTGTAACGACCGCCGATTTTCTAGGTGTCACGCCGAGCGCCCTAATGGATGACACAATTCTCAGCAAAGCCGAGGCTGGATATGCAAAATCGGCCGAGTATGGAGTTTTTGCCGAGAAGCCAGGTGCTTTGGTAGGTGCTGGCTCCCCCAGGTTCCTTGTCAGTCCCTTCAACCCCGACGCCCCGATCGAGGGCAGAATCTCGGGTGCTGCTAAAGGCGCCTTGGCTGGTTTCGTGCCATCCGGGGTCCCGTCCGGCTCGAGTTCCCCGTCCATGCTCTCAAAGCATGATGAGATTAGGGTTTCCGGCCGGTCTCAAGCCCATGAGACACTTAAGACCATGACTACCATCATCATGCGCACCTCCGAGGGCGACATCACCATCAACCTGTTCGACGACAAGGCACCGAACACCGTGGCCAACTTCCTGGGCCTCGCCACCGGCGAGAAGGAATGGGCCGACCCGTACACCGGCCAGCCTTCCCATGAACCCTTCTACAACGGTCTGACCTTCCACCGCATCATCAAGGATTTCATGATCCAGGGCGGCTGCCCGCTGGGCACCGGTACCGGCGGCCCTGGCTACGAGTTCGACGATGAGATCGACCCCGGCCTGCAATTCGACAAGCCGTACCTGTTGGCCATGGCCAATGCCGGGCTCCGCCGTGGCATGGACGGCAAAATCCACGGGACCAACGGCTCGCAGTTCTTCATCACCACCGTGCCGACCCCTTGGCTCAACGGCCATCACACCATCTTCGGCGAAGTCGCCGATGACGACTCCAAGAAGGTCGTCGACAAGCTCGAAGCACTGGACACCGATTCGTCCGACCGTCCGCTCGAGCCCGCAGGAATCCTCTCCATCGAAGTGAAGCGGTAAAAACCGCCCACACCTTCATGCCACAAGTGCCACAAGGCGGGGCCCCGATCCGACGATTCGGACCGGGGCCCCGCCGTATGCCACCCACATCCCTACTTCATCTTGCGTAGACGGGGTTCGGCGGATTCCTTGGCACCGGTGATGCGGTATACGTCGAACACGCCGTCGATCTTGCGCACGGCAGCCAACAGCGAGTTGAGATGCTGCGGATCCGCCATCTCGAAGCTGAACTGGCTGGTGGCCACTCGATCGGAACCCGTGGCGATCGTACCCGAGATGATATTCACGCCATGATCGGAAAGCACGCGCGTCACATCCGACAGCAGGTTGCGGCGGTCCAATGCCTCGACTTGAATCTTGACCATGAACAGACCCTTGGTGCTGGTCCATTCGACCTCGACCACACGCTCGGGCTGCTTGCTCTTCAAGTCGATCATATTCTGGCAATCGGTGCGATGCACGGACACACCCTGGTTGCGGGTGATGAATCCGATGATGTCATCACCGGGCACCGGCATGCAACAACGGGCGAGTTTGATCCACACATCGCCCACGCCCTTGACGGATACCCCGGTGGAGCTGCTGGAGGTTTTGCGCTCCACGGGCTTGAGCGGCAGAACCTCCTGCTCGACCTCTTCATCGACCTCGTCGGCACCCGCGTCCTTGACCAAATGCGAAATGACGTTCTGCGTGGAGACCTGACCGTCCCCGATGGCTGCGAACACGGCGTCCGCGTTCGGGAAGTTGAGATCGTCGGCCACACCCACCAACGCTTCCGGGGTCAACAGCGTGTTGACCGGCAGGTTGCGTTTGCGCATCGCCCGGGTCAGCTCGTCGCGACCCTCCTCGATGGCCTCGGTGCGGCGTTCCTTGGAGAACCATTGACGAATCTTGTTGCGCGCCTTCGGACTCTTGACGAAACTCAGCCAGTCGCGCGAAGGCCCGGCCGTATCGGATTTGGACGTCAGAATCTCGACGGTGTCCCCGTTGTCGAGCGTGGTGTCAAGCGGCACCAGACGTCCGTTGACACGTGCGCCCATCGTGCGATGACCCACTTCGGTGTGCACGGCGTACGCGAAGTCGACGGGCGTGGCATGAGCGGGCAGGGATACGATCTTGCCTTTCGGCGTGAACACGTAGACTTCGGACGAGCCGAGATCCTCCTTGAGCGAACCCAGAAACTCATTGGAGTCGGGGGTTTCGCTGGTCCAATCGGCAAGCTGCTGAATCCATTTGAGATTGTCGGCTTCGGAAAGCTCCTGGTTCTTCTCGTCACGCCTACGGTCGGACTTGTCCGGAGAGCTCAAGGCACGCCCGGCCTGACCGTTCTCCTTGTACTTCCAATGCGCGGCGATGCCGAACTCGGCACGACGGTGCATGTCCCAAGTGCGAATCTGGATTTCCACCGGCTTGCCGCCCGGACCCACCACCGTGGTATGCAGCGACTGGTACATGTTGAGCTTCGGCATGGCGATGTAGTCCTTGAACCGGCCGGGAACCGGGTTCCACCGCGCATGCACGGCACCGAGCGCCGCATAGCAATCCTGAATCGTGTCGACGATGATGCGCACGCCGACCAGATCGTAGATGTTCGCGAAATCATGCCCGCGCACGATCATCTTCTGATAAATCGAGAAGTAGTCCTTCGGGCGGCCGGTGACGTATGCCTTGATGCTCTGCTCATCGAGATCCTCGTTGATCTCCGCCAGAATCTGCGCCAGATACACGTCGCGCTGACCGGCCCGGCGGGCCACCAGCACAACGATCTCGTTATAGATCTTCGGATAGAGCACTTTGAAGCTCAGTTCCTCAAGCTCCGTCTTGATGGCGTTCATACCGAGACGATTGGCCAAAGGGGCGTATACGTCGAGGGTTTCGCGCGCCTTCCTCTGCGCCGACGTGGTCTTCACATAGCGCCAGGTGCGGGCGTTGTGCACACGGTCGGCCAGCTTGACCACCAGGGTGCGCACATCACGGCTCATGGCCACCACCAGCTTGCGAATCGTTTCGGCCTGGGCGGAGTCGCCCACTTCAAGCTGGCTGAGCTTGGTGACGCCATCGACCAGACCGGCCACGGTGTCGCCGAATTCGGCGCGGCATTGATCCAACGTGTAGTCGGTGTCCTCCACCGTGTCATGCAGCAGACCGGCCGCCACCACAATCGGCCCCATGCCCAGATCCGCGAGAATCTGGGAAACGGCCAACGGATGGATGATGTATGGTTCGCCCGACTTGCGCCGTTGCGTGCAATGCTGGATGACGGCGCGCCGGTACGCGCGGTCGAGGATGGACAAATCCTCACCGGGATGGTGGGACTTGCACACTTTCTTGATTGGTTCCAGCGGATTGAGCGGATCGGCGCTGATCTCGCAACCCAGTTTACGGGCGGCGTACTGCTCGCCATCAATCTCTGCCATGCCAGTCACCTCCCTCGTCATGAAGTTCATTGTAACCGCGAACCAGTGCCATGCGCACGCACCCGCCCGCCATCATTGGTTCCGCAACCGTTGTTGCCGTCATCACCTTGGTCATTCAACCGGCCTAATCCGGTCAGGACGCCACTCCCGTCGAACCGAACCCGCGTTCGGCGCGATCGGATCCGGGCAGTGTCTCGGCCGGGATGAACCGAGCCTCAACATACCGCTGAATCACCAATTGAGCGATGCGATCGCCCGGATGGAAGACGGCGGTGTGCTTCGGATCGAGGTTGATCAGCGGCACCTTGATTTCGCCACGGTAGCCTGCATCAACGGTGCCAGGCGCGTTGAGCACGGTGACGCCCTGCTTGGCCGCCAGCCCGGAACGCGGGTGCACCAAAGCCACGTAACCCGCAGGCAGGGCGATGGCCACGCCGGTGGGCACCAATGCCCGCTCGAAGGGCTTGAGGGTCACGTCGACGGTGGTGATGAGATCGGCGCCGGCATCGCCCGCATGCGCGTACCGGAGCAGGGCCGGGTGTTCGGGGTCGAGGCTTTTGACCAGGACCTCGGTGGATTCGGGCTCGTTGTAGGTCTCGTCGAACGCCATCAGGCGGCGCACTCCTCACACACCGGCTGGCCATCCTCGTCCGTGTAGGCGAGCTGGCTACGATGCTTGACCAGGAAGCACTGCGAGCAGATGAACTCGTCACCCTGCATGGGGATGACGGTCACCGAGGAATCCTCGTTGCTCAAATCGGCGCCCGGCAGTTCGTAGTCTTCGGCGATGGCGTTCTCATCGTCGTCGATGTCGCCCGAGGCGTTCTGCGAGGACTTCCCCAGCGCCTGCAGCGATTCCTCGTCCTCATCCTTATTGCGGGGGGAATCATAATCCTGAGCCATCATGGTCCTTTCGTCGTCTTTGGTTCGTAAGTCGATATATATAGCACGGTCAGCGCCGTACTCGCCCATAGGATACACGATTTGAAATACTCGTAAAGTTCGACACGTGGGGCATACTTAAAAGAAGTAATGTCTTTGCGACGGAAAGTGGTGCGAATATGCCAGATGATCGGCTTGAAAAAGCCCGTTTCGTACGCGTGAGCAAGACGGGGGACCTCGTATTCTCCATTGGCGGCGGGGAAATGGCTGTGAGCGTGGACGACACGCTCGAACGGGCGATTCTTGAGGCCAAGCAGGTCAGAAGCGAGATGCGACAGGCTCCCCAGCCGCATCAGCAGTCCACTTTGCCGATTTCCCAGATACAGTCGCTGATTCGCGCCGGTGCCGATCCGGCCCGCGTCGCGGAGAAATATCATCTGAGCGAAACGCTGGTACGTCGTTTCTCCATGGCTGTGGAAACCGAGAAACAGTATGCCATCGAACAGTTCCTTGCCGTGGCGGCACCCAAAGACAGCAGGGTGCGCACCATCAGCGAACTGGTGGAACGCACGCTGGCCTCTGCGGGAATCGGCATGGAATCAGTGACCTGGAAATCCACCCGACGCGGACTTGAGCCTTGGCGCATCGTGGCGATATTCACTTCCGCGGGCCGTGAGATCCATGCCGAATGGACGTGGAATATGCACGACAATTCCGTAATGAGCCTGAACAATGCCGCTCGAAAACTGCTCGGCGAACAGAATCCGGAATCAGCCACGGATTCCAAACTCAAGCCGACGATTCCTGAACTGCCCGGCGACTCCGTACGTTCCGCGCGTATCGAGCGCGCCGTGTCTGCTTGGGCTGCACCTACGCCTTCGATTCCGGCCGCACGGCCTGCCGCAATCCGGCCCTCCGTCACTGCCACAGGTTCCATGCCCCCGGTGGACCTATCCACGTCCATCTCACCGGCCACGAACCAGGCTCATGACGCTACGGCCCCCAGCCCGGTCTCTTCGCAGACCGCCAGCTCTGTTTCGTCATCTGCCGCAGGATTGCAGCAATCGCCTGCCACGGCACCAGAGCAGGGTTCTGACAATATTTCGGACAAGACCATACGGCGTGGCCCCGATGCACAGCTGGTAGCCACCGAGCAGGAGCGGGCGGCCGAATCCGCCGCCACCAAACACGAGGCACCAGCCAAACCGGCCAAGCGTAAATCAGGACGTTCGGCCGTACCAAGCTGGGACGAGATTCTGTTCGGAGACTGAATTTCCGAATCAGGCCATATCGATCAGGCAGGGAATATCCATTTCCAATGCCGTTTGGGAGCCATGCACGCTCGGCAGGTGAGTGGCTTTGTCTCCTTGCGTACGCGAATCGACGAGGGTCACGGCTCCCGCTGCCTGCACGACCACATCGCCGAGCATCGGCCGGACTCGCTCGCAGACCGGTCCAAACAATCCGTCCGCGATGGCCTCATCCCTGGTCCGCACCAAGGCTCGGTCTTGCAGGTAATCGCGCCACCGGCAAGCTATATCCTCAGGTCGTTCATCCGGCTCGGCATACAGCATCAGCGAGCGCGGCTCTCCCCCGACCAGTGACACGCCTCGGGTGAGCTGCGGTTCAACGGCGATGTCAATCCGCTGGTCCATGTCGGTTTGCACCATGCCGTGGTCGGCCACGATGACGATCAGCGTGCCTTTGGGTGCGCTGCGTTTCAGGAGCGCGAGCTGGGCGTCGATATGTTCGAATGCGGCCACCCAGTGTTCGGAATCCCACCCGTAATTGTGGCCGACTTTGTCGGCGTCACGGATGTACAGGTAGGTCAGGCCGGGGGTGCGTGAGGCGCGTGAGGCGGCCAGCACACGATCACGTGGGGTGACGTTGCCTTGATAGTCGGTGCCTCGCAATGCGGCTTCGGTCAATGGTGATCTGGAGAACTTGGGCAACCCCGAGCTCGTGACGCGCACCTCTTGAGCCGCAAGTTTCTCGAACACCGTCTCCTCGCGCTGCAGGTCGAACGGATCGACCATGGGCGGCACAGGAATGTGCGGATTGGCTGGTCTGGCTGCCAGCGCGTCTTTGAACTGGATGAGTTGGATGAGCTTATGGCTGGCGGGTTCGAGCTGCGTATAGCCCGCCATTGCGGTCAGTCCCGGGCAGGTTCCGGTACCGAATGCGGCCATGGCCGCCACAGTGGTGCTTGGAGCGCAGGTGGCGACGGGCCGCTGATTGGCGCTTTCGTTCATCAGCGAACGCAGATAGGGCGCGTGGCCGAGGCGCATGGCGAGGTTCCAGAAGCCGAGGCCGTCCACGAGCACCACGATGGCCGATTCGGCGTCGGGCAGTCCCAACGCGCGCTGGCAGGCCTTGGGATCGGCGTGGACCTTGGTGGGAGTCGGATGTCCGATGGCGGCGGACAAGGCGGGCAGCACGGCGGACAGGTGCAGCGCTCCCCCACGCCGATCGGCCGGGACGTCATCCCCATAGCCCACAGTGGGCACCAGCCGCAGCAACTCGTCCATATCCGGCGTCTCAACACTCATAGTTGCCCATTCAAGTAGCACCCCTCCCCTTGGCTCAGTGCGCAGAGAACGGTTCTCAATAACAACTGTGCGCTCCAACGCACATAATCAAACAAACGCACATCGACTGAAACACTGGAATCATGCCGTTTTATCGGCAGACATGTGCGATTGGCGCATCGAAACCAGCGCACAGTTGTTATCGAGAACCGTTCTCTGCGCACTGTTTCGCGCCCTCCCGCTAATATGGGGGCGTTCGAAAGGGAGTTTCATGGCATCACACCGCAAACCGTCCGCGCAAACCTACGATCCGCGCACGGTCAAGGAGCATATCGTCGAGACGCCGCTGAACGAGGAGATGAGCAAGTCCTTCCTCGAGTATGCGTATTCGGTGATTTACGCACGCGCACTGCCCGATGCGCGCGATGGCTTGAAGCCGGTGCAGCGCCGCATCGTCTACCAGATGGGCGAGATGAACCTGACTCCCGACCGCCCGTATATGAAGTCCGCCCGCGTGGTGGGCGAGGTGATGGGCAAGCTCCACCCGCACGGTGATTCCGCGATCTACGAGGCCATGGTGCGTTTGGCACAGCCGTTCGCGATGCGTCTGCCGCTGGTAGACGGCCACGGCAATTTCGGCTCGCTGGATGACGGCCCTGCGGCCTCCCGTTACACCGAGGCCAGGCTTGGCCCGGCGGCTCTCGGCATGAACGCGGACATCGACGAGGACACCGTCGATTTCACGCCGAACTATGACAACAAGCTCAAGGAACCGACCGTGCTGCCGGCCGCCATCCCAAATCTGCTGGTCAACGGCGGCTCGGGCATCGCCGTGGGCATGGCCACGAACCTGGCCACCCACAATCTGGGCGAGGTGGTAAACGCCGCCAAGTTCCTCATGGCGCATTCGGACGCCACCCTGGAACAACTGATGCGTTACGTGCCCGGCCCCGACTGGCCCACCGGCGGCACGATCATCGGCCGCGACGGCATCCGTGAGGCCTATGCCAACGGCCGCGGTACGCTCACCACGCGCGCCGCCACGCATATCGAGCATGTCACGGCCCGCAAGCAGGCCATCGTGGTCACCGAGCTGCCGTACATGGTGGGCCCAGAGAAGGTAATCGAACGTATTTCCGACGGTGTGAAGAACCGCAAGCTGGAGGGGATTTCCGGCGCGTTCGATCTGACCGATCGTCATAACGGCACGCGTATCGTCATCGAAATCAAGACTGGTTTCGACCCGCATGCGGTTCTGGTGCAGCTGTTCAAGCACACACCGTTGCAAGACAACTTCGCCATGAACAACGTGGCGTTGGTGGAGGGCCGCCCGCACACGATGGGTCTGAAGGAGATGCTTCAGGTGTGGGTGGACCACCGCCGTACGGTGATTCGCCGCCGCAGTGAATATCGCAAGAAGAAGGCGCTGGAACGCCTGCACCTGGTCGAGGGCCTGCTGCTGGCCATGCTGGACATCGACGAGGTGATTCAGGTAATCCGCACCTCGGATGATGCGGATGCCGCGAAGAGCCGTTTGATGGTCGTTTTCGATTTGGACGAGGTCCAGGCTCAGTACATCCTCGACCTGCGTCTGCGCCGACTGACCAAGATGAACCGTATCGAGCTTGAGGCCGAACGCGATGATCTGAAGAAGCGTATCGAGGAGCTGACCCGGATCCTGGCCTCCGCCGAGACGCTCGACCAGGTGGTCACCGACGAGATGGACGAAGCGGTCGCCAAGTGGGGCTCGCCGCGCCGTACCGTGCTGCTGGATGCCGACCCGGATGGCACGTTGACGCCGGTCGTGGCGCAGGGTGCCGGGGCTTCGGGCGTGTCCAAGTCCGCGCTCGAAGCGGTGAAGGCCGCCACCACGATTTCCTCCGCCGAAGCCGATGTGGCCGCAGCCGCAGCCGCAGCCAAGAAGACCGGCGAACAGTCCGCGCTGACCGGAGCCTTGAAGATCGAGGACGAGCCGTGCGTGGTGATGATGAGCGCCACCGGTTTGATTGCCCGTACCACGCCAAGCGCGATGGACGTGTTCAATGTACGGTCCGCATCCGATGAACGTCTGCGAGACGATCAGATCACCACAATCTTCGAGACTTCCACGCGCGCCACGTACGGGCTGGTCACGTCGGCCGGCCGCCTGGTGCTCGCGCATGTGGTTGATTTGCCTGCCTTGCCCGCTGCCGCCACATTGTCGCTGAAGGGAGGAGTTCAGGCCGACGAACTGATCGGCATGACCGAATCCACCGATCCGATTCGCGGTGAGCGTGTGATTACGGCGATTGCCATGGAGCAGCCGACGTCCGGCAAGGCCAGTGCCAAGGATGAGAGCGAGGATGGCGGGGCCGCCGAGGCCAAGCCGTTGCCGTCGCTGGCTATCGGTACCCGTAACGGTGTCATCAAGCGTTGGAATCGTGAGGCACCCACCACCATGGATTCCTGGCCCGTCATTGATCTGAAAGATGGCGATGAAGTGGTATTCGCCGCCGTGGCCGAGGATGACGACCGTCTGGTGTTCATCTCCTCCGATTCCTCGCTACTGACCTTTGAGGCGAAGAACGTGCGCCCGCAGGGTCGTACCGCGGGCGGTATGGCCGGCATCAAGCTGGCCGAGGGTGCCCGTGTGGCGGCCTTCAACGTGGTTCCCGCCGGCAAGGTGGCATGGACCTATGAAGAGGGCGAGAACGGCTTGACTTCCGGATCCGGTGCAGTGGTGCTCACCGTGGCCGGCGATTCCGATGCACTGCCCGGCACCGAAAACGGCGCGGCGAAGGTCACTCCGCTGGAAATGTACCCCACCAAGGGTCGTGCTACCGGCGGCGTGCGTTCCCAGCGCTTCCTGAAGGGCCAGAACACGCTGATTCTTGCCTGGGTGGGCCTCTACCCGTTGCACGCCTCCACATCCGCAGGCTCCCCAGTCGAGCTTCCCAAGCCCGATATGCGCCGAGACGGTTCCGGAGTGGACCTCGCCTCCCCCATCGCCTTCATTGCGTAACCTCAATTAAGCTCCCTCTGATGGGCCGAGCCGTAAAGCAAACACCCCACTGGGGTGTTTGTAGGCGAGGAACGAATGACAGTGAGCCAAACAATAGAGAAGAGACCCTAAACCCGACCTATACTAAGCATCAAGGAGGTGGCGATGAGACTACTGGTTGCCGTATCCAATGAACCGTTGGCCCGCGCCATTCGTGGTGCCCTACTTGCCGGTCGTCATGAAGTGTCCTTGGCAAGCACCGGTAGTATCGCGCTCGCCGCTGTCGCCAAGGAGTCATTTGACGCAGTGATTCTTGATGAATCCCTGCTCGGCAGTTCCACCAAGCAGCTCATCGAATCCCTACGCAATGCCCGTGCCTCCGTCAAGATTCTGCTGCTGACTTCGACGCCACTCAGCAAAACCATTGGCGAAGGCAGCCGCTGGCGAGCGCTGCCTGACGAGTACGCCCCTATCGAAGAGACGCCCTACAGCTCCTTCAGCGCGGATTCACGCGCAAACAACTCAGATGCCGAAGCCGAACAACGCTCGGACAATGCCGCCGCTAGCGCACAAGCTAACGTACGACGCCCGGATGCCACGCTGAGCAAACCATTCTCCGATGGCGAACTGCTCTCATACGTCGGCTCGCTTGCCACCGACTCCCCCGCCATGATCATTCGTGGCAATCTCACGTTGGACACCACGAATCACAAGGCCTACTACGCATCCACGCACAGCGCAATCTCACTGTCCCGTCTGGAATACAGTTTGCTTGAAGCACTGGTCAAGGCTGATGGTCGGTTCGTCAACACCAGCGAATTGGTCAAGCTCGTCGGTGGCCCATTCTTCGAGCAACAAGGGCTCCTCAGGAACGCCCTCTACACACTGGATAAGAAGCTCACCCGCGCCGGCCTCATCATGACCCAACGCGGCTCCAACTACCGCATTCGATAGCTGGGCTCAATCAGTACAGCCGCATGCCTCGGGGAACGGGGGTGAAGCCGGACTGGTGGAGGATGCGGGCGAAGGGGTGACGCGCGTTGAGGGGTTCGCCATTGATGTCGCTGAACGTCACGGAACCGGTGCCATTGCGTTTGAGGGCGTAGGCCAGTTCTGTGGCGGCCTTACGCATCTGTTCGTCGGAATCGTTGGCAGCGGGTTCATGGTCGACCGATTGATCGAACGCCGTCAGGTGCTTGGCTTTGGCAGCCGCGTATAGTAGCGTGCCTTGCGCATTGAGCACGACCATGGCTCCGATACGACGTGCCGGTTTACCCGCACCGGCAGGCGCGTCCGGCCACGCGATGGCGGAGCCACTGAGATTTGCGGGGTCGAGCACACTCAATGCCACCACGGACTGGCCGCGATGCTCTGACGGATGACGCAACGCATCCACGGTGTCGTGCTCGGCAAATTGGGCCGCACCGAAACCACGGACGAACATGCCTCGTACCAGTCGACCATGCTCCTCCATGCGCTGCAATACCGGATACAACGCTGAGTAGCCACCCGGAATATTATCCTTGTCAATCACCGGCTGCGCGATGACGCCATACCTGTCCAGCAACGTCTCGACCAGTGCGAGTGCCCGTTCGGTCTGGTCAGTGTCTTCGCCTTCAGCTTGCCCGATCACGGCAGACCACAAACCTCCTAACGTCATATCCGTCGTGGCTCGGCGAATCGGAGCGACACGCCCACGACGACGTGATGTAGTGGATTTACGCGGGCTTGCTGCGCCTGCGGTTAATGCACGCACCGGCGCGAAGCTGGAATTGGTGACCTTACCTTGCCAGACCAAGCTCCACAAGGCATCCTTGAACTGCTGTTCGCTCCACTCTTGCGGAATGATTTCGCCGGTGTTTGGATTGATGTCCGGCTCCGCGGCCTCATTCCACACACGTTTGGCGGCATCCATCAGTTGACGGGCATGGAACGCTCCCCCTGAGTCCAGTGCGGCCAGAATCGCTTCCGGCATGGTGGCGTCTGAGGCGTTCGATGTCGTACCATGTTCCACATCGCTGAGCAATATTGAATCCGCCGGATAGAAAGCAACCTCACCGGGGTCCATCGCACTGGTTCCCCCGGTTTTTGAGCCGACCCAGACCACATCGCCGCTGGTCAGCAACTCATCCAGCAATGCAGGTTGGTAGTCTCGTACTCGTGCGGGGAATACCGCCGACTCCCAGAGTGCAGTGGGCAGTGATATGCCCTCCAGCTGCTCGATAACGCGCATGAGCCCGTCAGCACCTTCATATCGTTCGCCGCCGACCGGCCCGATACCTTGTCGGTCGATAAGAAACATCTGGAACGCCTCTGGTTCTACTGGCTTGACTGCTTTACGCGCCTTGGCCAATGAGCGAGACCGAATGCGGCGGAATACGTCCTTATGGAGCCACTGTTGGCCTTGCTCGTCATCATCTACAAAGTGGCCTTGCAGCAACTCGCCTTTGGCAGCCAGCACATCCAGAATGTGCACGGCATCCGTAGCATCGAGGTGTAGGTCGGCTATGAGCTGATCGGCGGTGAAAGGACCATGGGTTTTGGCGTAACGGGTCACGCGACCAGTCACATCATCGTCGGCAAGTTCATTCCAGAAAGTGCGCTCCCCCAGTTCCTGTTCGACTTCGCGAATCACGTCCGGATTCAGCACTTGTGCCATGTCGGTGGTGCCGAGCAAGCGTTCGAGCACGTGCGGATCGAGAGACAACAGTCGCGCGCTGCGCTCGGCCTGAGGTTGGTCATACTGGTACATCACCACGCCGACGAAGCCAAAGAGAATGTTCTCGGCGAAAGGCGATGGCGATTCGGTCTCCACGTCCTTCACGGTAATGATGCCGGATTGCAATCCGGTCATCACCTCGTTCAGGGCAGGCATGTCGTATACGTCTTGCAAACATTCGCGCGCGGTTTCCAGCAGCAGCGGGAAGTTCTTGGCCATGCGTGCGGATTGCAGGAGCTGTGCGGCGCGCAGTCGCTGCTGCCATAGGGGCACGCGACGGCCCGGGTCGGATCGCGGCATGAACAGTGATCGGGTGGCGCATTCGCGGAATCGTGCGGCGAATAGCACGGACTCGCCCACTTGACGTTCTACATCTGCTTTAAGGTCTTCTGGGTCGAAAAGGAACAGGTCTTGAACAGGAATATGTCCGTCACCGTCCGGTAGCTGAATGACGATACCGTCATCGGCGGCATATACCTGCCCATCGAAACCGTAGCGTTGGCGCAGTCTGCGGCTGATGGCCATGGACCACGGTTCGTGAACGCGGCGGCCAAAGGGGCTTAACAGCACGATGCGCCATCCGCCGTCTTCATCGCGGGTCCGTTCCACGATGAGGGTTTGGTCGCTGGGAACTGTGCCGGTGATGGCTTGTTGCTCGGAGAACAGGCGGGCCAGGTTGGTGATGGCATTGGGGTCTAGGCCATCTCGGTGTAGGCGAGTGAGGATTGTTGGGATGAAGGTTGGGACAGCTGGACCTTCTGCGGCAGACCTCCCCTCAGTCCGCTTCACGTCTAATCCGGCGGCGATTTCTCGGGTGAAGCGGGCTATGGTACGGCTGAAACCGTAGTCACGGCCAGCGCCTTCACCGTGCCAGAACGGCAGACGGGCGGTGCGGCCCGGAGCCGGAGTCACGACCACACGATCACGGGTGATCTCCTGAATCTGCCATGTGGAGGTGCCGAGCGTAATGACATCGCCCACGCGCGATTCGTAGACCATCTCCTCATCCAACTCGCCGACGCGACGCTGGCCTTTGCCGGCGTCCGCCTCAGGCAGGACCACGGTGTACAGCCCTCGATCGGGAATCGTACCGCCAGAGGTAACGGCCACTTTCTGCGAACCGGGACGGGCGGAAATCAGGCCATTATCCCGATTCCATACCAGTCGCGGCCGGAAGGCCGAGAATTCCTCGCTGTTGTATTCGCCGGACATCATGCCGATTACGGCATCGAACATGTCACGTGGCAGTTCGGCAAACGGCGCAGCACGGAGCACCGTGGCATACCAGTCATCAGCGTTCAAATCGTGCATCGAGGCAGCGGCCACGGTCTGCTGGGCGAGAATATCGAGCGGATTGCGCGGCACGGCCAATGGTTCTATATCGCCGGCAATCATGGCTTCCAGACTTGCGGCCCCCGTGACGATTTGCTGACGGGTGAGCGGGTAGAACAATGCGTGAGAGACGCCACCGACCTGATGATCGGCACGACCTACACGCTGCAATCCGGAGGAGACCGACAACGGTGTATCGACTTGAATCATCAAGTCGACCGAGCCCATATCAATGCCTAGCTCCAAACTGGAGGTGGCCACCACGCAGCGCAATTCACCACGCTTGAGCCGTTCCTCAATCATTTTGCGGCGATCTTTGGAGACCGACCCATGATGAGCCATGGCGATGACATCATCGCCCTCATGTGAGCCGACAAGCATGGTGGTGGAGCCGACCACAGCATCGTAATGTGTGGAGAACCCTTCGCGGCCTTCCGGAGAGCCCAGATCACGCACAGTGTCGGGATTGGTGCCATGCCGGGTCTGCGCATAGAGATCATTGAGGCGCGCGGTGAGCTTTTCGGCCACACCACGCGAATTGACGAAGACCAATGTAGTGCGGTGCGCGAGAATCTCATCCAAAATGCTGCGTTCCACCACGGGCCAAATGGAACCGGAGGTACGGTCGCCCGCCGCTCCAACCAACGCGGAGGAATCGAACGCATCACTCGCATCAGAATCGTCCCCAGAAGTGGAAGAAACATCTCTATCATCCACCGGCACAATGCCCCTGCGTTCGGCAAGTCGCTGCATGGCCGGCGTGACACCGCTGATATGCGGAGCGGACCGTTCAGCATCCACGCCACCGACACGCTGCTTGGCATTCACGGAATGCAAATCACGCATGTTTTCCAACGGCTCAATCATGCGCAAATCCATTGCAGGCCGCCCACCGGGATTCACGATGGTAACCGGTTGCCCGCCGCCCAGGAATCGCGCCGCCTTTTCAGGCGGATTCACCGTAGCGGATAGACCAATGCGCTGCATATGACGATCGCCGTGGCCAGCATCAACGGCGGCATCACCGCCCTCATCAGCATCTGCTGCGATCGCATCTCGCTTGCGCGATTCTGCGACAAGGTTCTCCAGCCGTTCAAGGCTTACCGCCAAATGTGCGCCGCGCTTGGTGCCCGCTACTGCATGAATCTCATCGACGATCACCGTATCGACAGTGCCGAGAATCCGCCCTGCTTTCGAAGTGAGCAACAAGTACAACGATTCTGGCGTGGTAACGAGGATATCCGGTGGATGGGAGGCTATGCGCCGCCGCTCCTGTGCGGTGGTGTCGCCTGAACGAGTGGCGACCGCGATCTTCGGCACGGGCAGCCCTTGCGCCTCGCATTGTGCGGCAATGCCCTCCAAAGGCTGTTCTAGGTTCTTGGCCACATCGACCGCGAGCGCCTTTAACGGCGAGATATACAGCACACGCACACCGGCACGCCGCGTACGTGGCACGGTCATCAATCGGTCGATGGCTGAGAGAAACGCGGCCAATGTTTTGCCGGAGCCGGTAGGGGCGATGACCAAGACATTGCAGCCGGAATGGATTGCCGGCCATGCTTGAGCCTGTGCCTCGGTCGGCTGACCGAAGGCATGCTCGAACCACACCTTGGTGGGTTCGGAAAACAGGCTCAGGCTTTCGTACATATGTACGATTATAGGTCAGCTGAAGTAGGCGATGACTTCTTCGGCAGTGCCGTAGGCGTTTTGGGCACCAAGCTTGGTGGCCGCATAGGCGGAGACATAGGAGCCGATTTGCGCGGATTGCAGCAGCGTATGACCAGCGGCCAAGCCAGCCAGCACGGTCCCCATGAACGAGTCGCCGCAACCGGTGGTGTCCACCGCATTGACTTTCGCGGCGGATACGCGATGCCAACGTCCGTTCTCGATCACCACCGACCCCGACGCACCAAGCGTCACTATCGCCCGGTCGAATCCGTAATCGGTGAATCGTTCGGCGACCTCATACCAGTCGAGTGATTCCACATCGCCGTCCGGTAGACCCAGCAGTTGAGCCACTTCATGCTGGTTGACCAGCAGAATATCCGTGGCTTCCACCAGTTCGTGAGGCAGCTCGTCCATAAATGGCGAGTCGTTGAGCAGCACGGTCACGCCAGCGTCATGCGCGGTCTGCGCGGCGGCGATAACGGTGGAAATCGGGCTCTCCAAACACAGTCCCAATACCGCGCATTCGGCGATGGTCGTGCGATGTGATTGCACATAGCCGGCACTTGCCTTGGCATTGGAACCCGGCGAATAGACGATGGTGTTCTCGCCCTCAGCGCTCACGGTGATTACCGTGGTGCCGCTGGGGCCTTCAACGTGCAGGATATCGGCGGTGTCGACGCCGGCCTCATCCAGCTTGCCTAATAGGAAGTCCGCGTTGGAGTCCTCGCCCACCGCGCCCAGCAACTGGACATTGACACCGAGACGAGCGGCGGCAGACGCCTGATTCGCGCCCTTGCCGCCCGGCAGCACTTTCATGGCACCACCATTGACGGTTTCACCTGGCTTGGGCAGTCGTTTAGTGGTCACGGTGTAATCGGCGTTCATCGAGCCGACCACGATTACCGAACCCGGCGCATCCTTCAGCGCTTCCAATCGTTCCCGTACGGGCTCGGGCATCTGTTTATGTTCTTCTTCACTTATCACCATGGGCTCCAAGCATAGTAGGCGGCGGGCCCAATTGCGCCGCATATGATCAGCCGCGCAACGTGCGAAGACGCTCGTGCATGGCCACCATCAGCACCAAGAGCACCAGCAAATACCACGGGTAGAGACTGATTGTCACATATTGCGCGATGATGCCGAACAGTGGCGGCATGAGCAGTGAGCCCACATAGGCGCAGGCCATCTGCACGCCGACGATGGCCTGCGATTTGTCTTCGCCGAAGTAGGCCGGCGTCGAGTGGATGACGCACGGATAAATCGGCGCGCACCCGAAGCCGATGACCACCAGCCCAACGACCACGCCAAGGTGGTGAGGCAATGGCACGAACATGGTGAGTATGCCGGCGAGCACCAGCACTTGGCCGAGGCGAATCATGACCGGGTCCTTGAATCGCATGGTCAGGAAGCCGGAAAGCGCACGACCCACAGTGATGCCTACGTAGAATAGACCGGCCCAGCTGGCGGCAGTGATCTTGTCGATGCCACCGTGCATCACCATATAGCTGGAGGCCCACAGGCCCGCCGTGGATTCGATGGCGCAGTAGCAGAAGAACATCACAAGGATTTCCTTGGCACCGCGAATGGCGAGCACGCCGGCCATGCCGAGCGGTTTGCGTTCAGCAACAGACGCCCCTTCAGCATTACCACATCCCTCGGCATTGCCGTCAGATGATGCGGCACCATCGGTCGATTCGCCGCCCCCAGTCGTGCCACGTTTCTTCCACAGCGGCAGGCTCAGCACCAGGATGACGGTCAGCATCACCTGCAGGATCGCGATATACCGATAGCCCCACGGCCAGCCTTGGCCTTGAGACAGCGCATAGCCCATGATATAGGGGCCGACCGATGCGCCGACGCCCCACATGCAGTGCAGCCAGCTCATATGCCGGCTTTCGTAGTGAATGGCTACGTAGTTATTGAGCGCCGCATCCACGCCGCCCGCGCCAAGGCCGTACGGTATGGCGATGGCCAACAGCACCCAGTAATTCGGGGCAATGGAGAAGCCGGCCAAGGCCGCCGCAGTCAACGCCACCGAAACGGCGGTGACCTTACCGGCCCCGAATTTCAATGTCATTCGGTCCGAAAGCAGCGCCGAAACAATCGTGAACATGGAAATCACTGCGGAGATGCCGCCAGCCCACGCCACCGGCACGTTCAGATTCTGGCTCATGGTGGGCCATGCGGACCCGAGTAGCGAATCCGGCAACCCCAGACTGACAAACGCCACATAGATGACGGCAAGCAACAGACTGGCCATGTTCCATCTCCCATTCACAGTACGGCACCGGTTGTGATAACGATGTCATCAGTCTATCGAATGACTCATGGGCAACACGCATAAAAACATATGACAACGTGCTCACCTCAAACGCCAATTACGGAAATTCTCGGTAAGCACGATGTCATTATCAGCGACGTCTTCGATCAGGTATCGATCTTGGAGCGATCGAAATCGTCGGCGTTGTCGACGATGAACTGCTTGCGCGGCGGCACATCGTCGCCCATCAGCAGGCTGAAAATCTCGGATGCCTGGGCGGCGTCCTCCATACGGATGCGGCGCAGCATGCGCGTGCGCGGGTCCATGGTGGTGTCCGCCAGCTGGTCGGCGTCCATCTCGCCCAGACCCTTGTATCGCTGGATGTCGTCGTTGTATCCGATGTGCTTCTTGTCGAGGTCGGCCAGTTTGCCGGCCAGCTCGTCATCGGAATACGTGTAGATGTATTCGCCCTTGTGCGAGCCGGTCAACGCGATGCGGTGCAGCGGCGGCACTGCGGCATACACGTAGCCGTGTTCGATGAGCGGACGCATGTATCGGTAGAACAGCGTCAGCAACAGGATACGGATATGAGCACCATCCACATCGGCATCGGTCATCATGATGATCTTGTGGTAGCGCGACTGTTCGATGTCAAAGCTCTGGCCGGAGCCGGCACCCACCACCTGGATGATGGCTGCGCACTCCTTGTTGGAGAGCATCTGCGTGATCGACGCCTTCTGCACGTTCAGGATCTTGCCTCGAATCGGCAGCAGTGCCTGGAAACCGGCGTTGCGTGCGGCCTTGGCGGTACCGAGTGCGGAATCACCCTCGACGATGAACAGTTCGGCCACGTCGTCATTGCCCGGCTGGCAGTCGGAGAGTTTGGCCGGCATCGAGGCGGATTCGAGCGCGTTCTTGCGGCGCGTGACCTCCTTGGCCTTGCGCGACTGGATGCGTGCGTGCATTTCGCCGACGATTTTCTCCAGCACGCGGCCGGATTGTTCCTTGTACCCGCGCTTGGAGCCGGTGATCATCTCACCGAATTGCTTGTCGGTGAGCCGGGTGACGATCGGCTTGACCTGCGCGGTGCCGAGTACATCCTTGGTCTGGCCTTGGAACTGAGGTTCGGCCACGCGTGCGGTGACCACGGCCACGAGTCCGGCTTGGATATCGTCGCGCTCCACCTTCATGGCGGAGTCCTTCATGTTCACCTTGAGCTTGCGGGCGTTGTCTTCCACCGCCTTGCGAATCTGCTTGGTGATGGCGTTCATGAAACCGTCCACGTGAGTACCGCCGCCGGGCGTCTCCACGATGTTCACGAAGCTCATGATTGTGGTGTCATAGCCGTTGACCCATCGCAGGGCGATGTCCAAGCCGCAGGTGCGTTCGATTTCCTGGGCGTGCAGTTCGCCGCCCTCACCCACGGCCTGGGTCTCCTCCTTATAGGTGCCCTCGCCTTGGATGCGCCAGATGTCGGAGATCGGCTCGCCTTTGGACAGGAAGTCGACGAAGTCCTTGACGCCGCCGGTGTGCAGGAATTCCACGACGCGCGGGTGCGCGGGCTGTTCGCCGAACGCGCCGTCGACGACCTGGTCGCTGGCCGTCAGTGAGAAATTCTCCTCGGTCAGGTTCCCGGTACTGTCGACTTGGGCTTCGGTGGAGTCGTCGAAGAGTTCGGCATCGTTGGACGAGACGTCCAAAGCCGGCACCTGCTCTTGCACGGGTTCGACTGTGGCGGTATCAGCGGCCTCGACGGTGTCAGTCGCCGCCGTTTCGGGTACGTTTTCGTCGATGATGGTGATTTTGAGGCCGGGCACCAGGAAGCTGGTCTGACGCACGCGGTCGATGAGCTGTTCGTATGAGAACTCGGCGGTTTTGTTGAAGATCTCCGGATCGTACCAGTAGCGAATACGGGTACCAGTGGTTTTGGGAGATACCTTGCCGATGATTTCCAGCTCGGTGGGTCGGTTCTTGCGAGTGCGCTTGAACGGGGAATCGGGAGACGGATTGGCCGGGTCGGCATCCGTGTATACGCCAGGGTGACCTTGGTGGAAGGTCATGTGGTGCGTCTTGCCGTCACGATCCACTTCGACGTCCAGTCGGGAGCTCAGGGCATTGACCACGGAGGAGCCCACGCCGTGCAGGCCACCGACGGCGTTATAAGACGAATTGCCGAACTTGGCACCGGCGTGCAGTTTGGTCAGTACGACCTCCACGCCGGACAGGCCGGTTTTCGGTTCCTTATCCACCGGAATGCCTCGGCCATTGTCCGCAACTTCCACGGAACCGTCGGTGTGCAAGGTGACTACGATATCGTTGCAGAAGCCGGCCAAGGCCTCATCCACGGAGTTGTCGATGATCTCCCACAAGCAGTGCATAAGCCCCTGCGAGTCGGTGGTGCCGATGTACATGCCCGGACGCTTGCGTACCGCATCCAAGCCCTCAAGAACAGCTAGGTCCTTGGCGCCGTATTCTTCTTTGGGCATACAGTCCTATTTTCTAATAATTTGGCTCCCCTCTTCAGGGGAGCCTTCAACGGATGGCTCCGTCGTCTGACAGCCCACTGGGCTGTCAAACTCCTCGCGCGGTCGGCCTACTAAGCGGGCCGACCGTCATTGATCCAGGAAGTCGCGCAGGGTCTGCGAACGGGACGGGTGGCGCAGCTTGGACATGGTCTTGGACTCGATCTGACGGATTCGTTCACGGGTCACGCCATACACACGGCCGATGTCGTCCAGCGTCTTCGGCTGGCCGTCTTCCAGGCCATAGCGCATCTTGATGACGCCGGCCTCACGCGGAGACAGGGTTTCCAGCACCTGCTTGAACTGTTCCTGCAGCAGGGAGAAGGCCACGGCGTCGGACGGAGCGATGGCGTCGGTATCCTCAATGAGGTCACCGAACTCGGAATCGCCATCCTCGCCAAGCGGGGTGTGCAGGGAAATCGGCTCGCGCCCGTACTTCTGCACTTCCTGCACCTTCTCAACCGGCATGTCCAGCTCGCGGGCCAGCTCGTCCGGCGTAGGTTCACGCCCCAGATCCTGCAGCATCTGGCGCTGTACACGGGACAGCTTGTTGATCACTTCAACCATGTGCACAGGCACGCGAATGGTGCGGGCTTGATCGGCCATGGCACGGGTGATGGCCTGACGAATCCACCACGTGGCGTAGGTGGAGAACTTGAAGCCCTTCTTCCAGTCGAACTTCTCGACGGCACGAATCAGACCAAGGTTGCCTTCCTGGATCAAATCAAGGAAGAGCATGCCGCGACCCGTGTAGCGCTTGGCGAGCGAGACCACAAGTCGTAGGTTGGCTTCCAGCAGATGGTCCTTAGCCTTCTTGCCGTCGGCGGCGGCCCACTTGAGTTCACGCTTGCGCTTGAACTCCATGCCTTCGCTTTCGGTGTCGAGCAGGTGCTGGGCGTACAGGCCGGCCTCGATGCGCTCGGACAGGTCGACTTCCTGCTCGGCGTTCAGCAGGCTCACGCGGCCGATCTGCTTCAGGTAGTCCTTGACCGGGTCGGCGGTTGCGCCGGCCGCAATCACACGACGCTTCGGATTGCCCGAAGGGATGATGTTTTCTTCCTCATCATCCGTGTCGGAGACCACGTAGGCACCCTTTTCCTTGGGCTGCTCGGGTGCCGTGGACTTGGCTTCTTCCTCGTCCTCGTCGTCTTCCACATCGTCGTCGTCGGCATCGTCTTCGTCAACGTCGTCAAGATCCTCGTCGAGATCGTCAACGTCCAAATCGTCGTCGTTGACCTCGGCATCGTCATCAAGCCCGTCATCGACCTGAGTGTCCTCGTCTTTGACGAGTTCATCGTCCTTGGCCTTCTTCGCGGTTTTCTTCGCGGCGGACTTGCGCGTGGTCTTTTCCGAGGGCTCTGCGGACTTGGACTTCTTGGCGGAAGTCTTGCGTGCGGTGGTCGTAGAGCTGGCCTTCTTCTCGGTCTCCTCGCTGGACTCGGCTGTCTGCTTGGTTGCCGTCGTTTCCTTCGTGGCCAAAACTGCTCCTTCTGATCTCTCGCCGTGAAGCGCATATACCACATGGGCCCACTTCTGGCAAGGGCAAATCGTCAACTATGTGAGTAAACCACCCTCCACGGACGATTATTCCCACATCGTTGCCCGACGTGTTGCCGATCACCACACGCTTTCCTTCCGCGCATCGCGCGTAAAACCTCGGAGATCCGCCGTTTCTGTTCACTCAGCCCGAGCACCATGCCGGCGCCACGCCTCGATCGGCGGCTGAGAATATCATCGCCGCCAGCGAACAATCCTCATCGAGCAGCAGGCATCGCAAGGCGAACACCATTGCTCGTGGATCGCCCAGCCACCATAAGGTGTAAGCGATCACGGCCAATGGCTGTATGCAGTACGGCACCGGTGAGGCTTCCGCGATATCGAGCAACATACCGATGCCGGCATGGCAACGCTCCTTATCCGGCATCATGCCTTCATCCTCGAATGCGCAGGTCAGCAGCTCGCCCATTCGTGTTCTCGTACGTGCCAGATGCGGTCGCGCCGCGAATTCCATGAGCCATGACTTGGGGCAACGGCTTTCATCAATAACCAACGAGAGAATCAGCGCATCACGAATCGATAAGGTCTCGCGCATGCCCACCGCAAACGCGGCCATCGTCTCTCGGCCTAGGTCGGTGTTCCCGGCATCGAGACAAGACAGCCATTCGTCCAATGGTTCGGCCACCCAGTCGGCATTAGCCTGTTGCGCGCCTCGAAGTCGGCGATCATTGCGAAATTCCTGTGATCTCGTCTCCAACTCGTCAAAGCCAAAGGGCTCCGTCTGCTCGGCGGCGTGCCGCTTGGCGTGTCGGCTCTTACGCGGCTTGTGCGGCGTGTTGTTGTTCATCATGTCCTCCTTGACTAATGGTGTGCAATCTATTGGTGTTGTGGTGCGCGCCGAGCCGGATAGCTCATGCGCCGAGGGGGTGTGTGCCCACTATGGCTGAAAACGCCGTATGACGCAGGAAAAAACGACCATTGTGGTTCTAGCTTCAAAACCCTTGATTCCCAACGTTCTTGTGTTCTTCAAACCCTGTGGATAAGTTATTAGGCATGTGCACAACTGCTAACAACCGCGAAATCATCGAGCCACGCATCATTCAGTTGGTGCGGGAACTGGCTGCCGCCCCCGCCACCGACGAGGTTGCCGACGCCCTGAAACCGGTGATGGAACAGGTTGTGGGCCAAGCCGCCTCCTCCAGCCAAGGAGGCAAACGACTGCGTGCGCTGCTCGCATTGGACGCCTTCGATATTCTTGCCGGCGACGTGACGCCTGATCGGCGTGACGCCATGATCGACCTGGCCTGCGCCATTGAAGTGTTTCAGACGGCCGCACTGGTGCATGACGACATCATTGACGAATCCGATCTGCGCCGGGGCAGGCCTTCCGCACATCGTGCCTTGGAACAGGCCGTACACAGCGGTGCCATAGGCCGTGGCTTGGGCCTGATGCTCGGCGACATTCTGGCCACTGCCTGCATTGAAATCACACGCCGATCCGCCAGCCGTCTTCCCAACACCGATGCCCTGAACGAGGCGTTTCTTACCATGCAGCGTGAGGTGGAAATCGGCCAGGTACTGGACTTGGCCGTCGAGATGACCCCACTGTCTAATCCCGAAGCTCTGGCGAACGCCTCATTGAACGTATTCCGCTGGAAGACAGCCAGTTACACCACCATCGCTCCACTGCTGCTTGCACTGCTGGCCGCAGGAGAGAGCCCGGATCAGGCCGGGCATTGCGCGTTGGCCGTCGGCCGGCCGCTCGGACTGGCGTTCCAACTGGCGGATGACCTGTTGGATGTCGTCGGATCAAGCCGCAATACCGGAAAACCAGTTGGCGGAGACATCCGAGAAGGCAAACGCACAGTGCTGTTGGCTGATGCTCTGTCTGCGGCAGATACGGCGGATAAGGCCGATCTGATTGCCATCTTCGAAGAAGATTGTCGCAATGACAACCAGGTGGCCCGCACCATTGAACTGTTCACGTCGACCGGTGCTCTTGATCGATCCCGCGAGCGCATCGCTGCCCTATGGGGTGAGTCCCGTAAGGCGATTGCCGGTCTTGAGCTGAATTCCGAAGCGCAACGCCGTCTGACCGAGGCTTGTGCGCGATTCGTCCCCGAATCCTTGCGATAGTCCACAATGCGAGCCGCCGGACCATGAGACCATGAACACCGGTGAAAACCCGTGAAAGCTATGCGCTGATGCTCCGGCCGCGTAACCGGGGCCATGTACACTGAACATGTTTAGTCGTGATTAAAGGAACCGTACGATACAACATGAGTGAGAACGAGCCCGCACAGATGATTGAGGGACGCTACCGCATCGTGCGCAATATCGCCGAGGGTGGTATGGCCACCGTGTATGAGGCCATCGATGAGCGTCTGGGGCGCACCGTGGCGATTAAGGTCATGCACACACAACTCGCCAAAGGCCCGCATCGGGAGCAGTTCGTCGAACGGTTCCGCCGCGAAGCCAATTCGGCCGCGTCCATCGCCAACCCGCACATCGTTCAGGTGTATGACACCGGCGAGTTCAATGGACTTGATTTTCTGGTCATGGAATATGTGCATGGCGTCAATCTGCGGCATGAGATGAACGCCCAAGGCACATTCTCCGTGCGTGAGACACTGCGCGTGGTCGCGGAAACGCTGGATGGTCTGGCTTCCGCGCATCGCGCCGGCGTGGTCCACCGTGATATCAAGCCCGAGAACATTTTGATCAATGATCGCGGCCATGTGCAGATCACTGATTTCGGTCTGGCCAAGGCCGCCAGCCAAGCCACATTGAGCTCCACCGGCATGCTATTGGGCACCGCCGCTTATCTGGCTCCCGAAATGATCGAGAACAATCAGGCCACCGCGCAAGGCGACCTGTATTCCGTGGGCATCATGGCATGGGAGATGCTGACCGGCAAAGTGCCGTTCGATTCGGATAATCCGGTGACGCTTGTCTTCAAGCATGTTCATGAGGACGTGCCGTCCGTGGCCACGGTCTGTCAGGGCATTGATCCGTCCGTGGCGGCGTTCATCGCCCATCTGACCGCGCGTCAGGTGGATGCCCGCCCCGCCGATGGCGCGGCAGCAGCTGAGGAATTGAGCCAGTTGGCCGCCAAATTGCCGCTGGAGGCGTGGCAATACCGTTTGCATGCCGAACCCATCGGAGGTGATCATACCGATGCCACCGCTGCAGCGCTGGTAGGCAATATCGCCGAGCAGGCCCCGCTGACCGGCGTACCTGCCGGTGCAGCAACGTTCGAGCCGTCCGTACCGGCGTTTTTGGCCGATGATGTCGCAAGCAATACCGCCGATACCGGTGGCGCCGCAGACGTCAATCCTCCGGCTCCTCCGGTCGCCCCCACCACGGCACTTGATTCGTCGACGCCAGCCGATGCTTCGGCTCCCCATAAGACGCAAATCATGGCACAGTCCGGCAGCGAGACACAAGCGCTGCCTCAGGCCGGCGATGCCTTCACCCGAGCGCCTGCCCTTTCCGATGAGCCGGACGTCGCTTCCAATGGCACCGGGCCAAAGAAGCAGCGCAGCAAAAAACCGCTCATCATCGTACTGGTGATCGTGCTGGTACTGGCTGCAATCGGCGGAACCGCCGGCTGGTGGTGGTTTGCAGGACCGGGCAGCTATTGGAGTGTGCCCAAGCCGGATGACGTGACCTGCGATGCGAATGCAGGCACCGAATGTTCGCTGACCGGCGCGGATTGGGCCACGTATGAAAGCACGTTGAAGGCTCTCGGCATCCCCTACAAGACGCACAAGGAATACAGCGACGACGTGGCGGAAGGCAAGATCATCTCTTCTTCCGTGAACAAGACCAAGGCCGTTGTGAACAGCCACATAAGCAAGCGAGCCAATCAGGAGCTTACGGTGGTGGTGTCCAAGGGCGTGCGGATGGCCACCATCCCGAAGGATATTCTCGACGCGAATTCGGCCAATGGCAAGAATCCGTTGAGCGCGCTCAAGAAAGCTGGCTTCGATAATGTCAAGCATGACGAGTCGAAGGATGAGTATTCGATGGACACGCCGCAGGGTGTGGCGTTGACGATTTCCCCTGATCCCGGTACCACGGCCAAGCACAACGATGAGGTGACGATTACTTTGAGCAAGGGACCGATGCCGGTGACCATGCCTGACATCGTCGGTAAGACCCAGTATGAGATGCAAGCCGCGCTCGGCGAGTTGAAGCTCACGGCCAATGTCACCGAACAGTACGATGACAAGGTCGAGGCTGGTCAAGTCATTTCCGCGTCTCAGGAAGCAGGAGCCCAGCTGAAGTGGGGAGATAGCGTGGACGTGGTGATTTCCAAGGGTCCGGAGATGGCGACGATACCGTCCGGCCTTGTCGGCAAACAGGAACGCGCCGTGACCAAGACGCTTGAGGGTCTCGGGTTCAAGGTGAAAACCGACAAGGTGCTCGGTGGCCTGTTCGGCACGGTACGTACCGTGAAAAGCGGCGATACGGACCTCTCCAACGGCGGCAAGATTCGCCTGCGCGACGCCAACGGCAACCCCCCCGTCATCCCCCTCACCATCGTGTGAGAGTAATCGACTGGCTCCCCTCGCTGAGGGGAGCCAACACACATTATTCGGCTTCTTCGGCGGCCTGCTGGGCCTTGAGCTCAGCCTTGACCTTCTGGGCGTATTCGTTCACGAATTCCTGACCGCTCATTTTCTGGATTGCGGCGGAAACACGATCAGTCAGCGAGCGCAAATCATCATGTGTAATCTCATCGACCGGCTTCTTGGCAACCTCAATCGGCTTGCCATACAGCACCTTGGTCTTGCCCTTCTTGGGAATCGACGTGCCAATCGGCTGCAGCTTGTCCGAGCCTATGATGGCGGTCGGCACAATCGGGCAACCGGTCTCGAGCGCAAGTCGTGCGGCACCGGTGTGTCCCTTGTACAGTCGACCGTCCGGGCTGCGCGTGCCTTCAATGTGGATACCGAACAGGTGCCCATCCTCGATAATCTCGCGTGCGTGCTCGAGTGCGCCAAGCGACTTGCTGCCACCGGAACGATCAACCGGGAACACGCCCACGGACGTGAACCACCACTTCTTGAACTTGCCCTTCAATCCCTTGCCCTCGAAGTATTCGGCTTTGCCCATGAAGTGCACCATGCGCGGGCAGGTAATCGGAATCAAAGCATCATCGATCACCGCCAGATGGTTGGCTGCGATAATCGCGCCACCCTCTCGAGGCACGTTATTCAGTCCGCTGACAGCAGGGCTCAAACGATGACGAGCAATAGGGCCGAGACCTTTGACGAAGAACCAGTAGAGCACTTGGCATTCCTCCCGCAGACGAACTAGCCATTGGCCGGTCGCCTGATTAGAGTGACAGTTATGACTGAGAACCAGAATAGCAATGCCGACGGAAAGCGGCCAACCCCCACGCCGGGCAACGGACAGGATTACGGCATTTCGCCCCGGACGCCCGGAGACGGCGACGACGGGTCGCATGGCACGAACAATCTGGATTCGGCGTGGGCCGCATTCGAAGCCGAACATCAGGCCGACCTGCACGACGTGGCTTCCTCGCGCCAGGCCAGAAAGTTCGAGAAGCAGGCCAAAAAACGCGAGAAGGAGGCCCTGCTTTCCGTGAACGATCTGGACATCGGATCGTTCACCGATGACGTCCGTCCCGGCCGCGGTGGCAGACGTTCTGGCCCGCGCGATTTCACCGGCTCCAGCTGGCTGGACGTCGACAACGTCATGGACGCGCATGACGATGGCGGCTTCACTCCCCCGAACCCCGACCTCGGGCCGGTCAGGACGTCCACGATGCTGCTGGCGACGCTGCTCGTCGTCGGTCTCGTGGGCGAGATGGTGATGGTGCTCGTTCCCGGTTTGAATTCGATTCCGCTATTGGGCCCGTTGCTCAACATCCTCTTCGGATTGGGCGTCCTTCTCGGCTTGGGTGGTCTGGTGGCGGGAATCCTCAACCGCAAAGACCGCCCAGGGGACCGGGGCGGATACTACGACGATGGCGCGCGGGTCTAACGCTTGGACTGGGCGGTTTCGATCCACTTGTTGAACAGCGTCTCGGCTTTGCCCGAGTCGACGGCCTCCTCGGCCAACCGGTATGCGTCGGCGAAGCGCGACGCCAGAGTGCCGGCACCGACCAGATGTCCGTCGGCCACGATCGCGGAGGCGGCGTTCAGAAGCGCGGTGGTGCGGGAAGGAACGTCCTTGGCGGCCAGGAATTCCCTGAATGCGTTGGCGTTCGTATCCGGCGTCCCACCTTTGAGTTGCCCGACGGTGATGGCTTCCAAACCCAGATCCACGGTGGGGTCGAACTCGGATTCGTCGACCCTGCCGTCACGAATCTCCCATACGCTCACCGGGCCGGTGGGAGCGAGCTCATCCATACCCTCATGCGAGGTGTAGACCAGACCTGACTGGCCGCGGCTGGCATACACGGCGGCCATGATCGGACTCATCGACCGGTCGGCGCATCCGACGGCCACATGTGCGGGATTGGCCGGATTGGTCAGCGGCCCCAAAACGTTGAACACGCACGGGATGCCCAACGCGGAGCGGATCGGGCCCACGAAACGCATGGCCGGGTGGAAGGTGCGGGCGAATGCGAAGGTAATCCCCCCCTCGTCGCCGCCTTCCGCGACCGCCTCGGGCTTCAGATCCAACGGCAGTCCGAGGTCCTCGAGCACGTCGGCGGCACCGCACTTCGAAGACGCCGCGCGGTTGCCGTGCTTGACGATTGTCACGCCGGCGGCTGCAGCGGCCACGGAACCCATGGTGGACAGGTTCACGGTGGCGAATCCGTCTCCGCCGGTGCCCACGATGTCGGTGATCTCACCGGACACGTGCAGCGGCACGGCATGGCGAACCATGGCTTTGGCGGCACCGCGAACCTCCTCGGCGGTCAGACCCAGCTGCTCCTGCATGGCGAGCGCGGCACCGACGGCGGCGGGGTCCGCGTTGCCCTGCATCAGATCGTCCACAAACCACTCCGATTCCCCGGCTGTGAGATGGTCTCCCCCGACCAGCTTGGTGAGAATCGACTTCCATGTGATATCGGCCATGATGCCCTCCTCGACGCTTCCGGGCGCCCGTGTCATTGTCATTGTGCCGCCAATTGTAACGGCTCGGCGCTCCCTCATGTGTTCCCGTCCGTATCACGAACATCCATCGGCCGGCACCTCGCACCGTGTGCGCCCGGGCGGGCTACGGCAAACGTCGGGAACGCTTGGCGCCGATCGATGTATGATGTGTGCGTTGCTGCCCGTCTTCAAGAAGGATTCATCTATGAAGAACGTATTATGTTTCGGCGATTCCAACACCTTCGGCACCGATCCCGCGGATCCCGGAACCAGGCACCCTCTCGACGTGCGATGGCCGGGGCGTCTGGCCTCGCTGTTGGGGGATGGATGGCACGTCATCGAAGAGGGTATGAGCGGTCGCACCTCCGTGTTCGATAATCCTTTGGAACCGCATCGTTCCGGTTTGGAGGCGCTTCCGATCGTATTGCAATCGCACTGTCCGCTCGATTACGCGATTGTGATGCTGGGTACCAATGACCTCAAAGAGATGTTCAATGCATCATCGCGCATCGTCGCGGCAGGCGCCGAAATGGTCGCACGCACGATTCGCGATTACGACTATGCGGGTTGCGGGCCGGCGCCGAGAATCCTTCTCGTCTCCCCCATCCACATCAAACCCGGAGTTCCCTATGCCAGTTTCGCGCAGAGCGCCGTCGAACGCTCGCACGAACTGTCTCGCTGGTACCGCAAGGCCGCCGAACGTAATGGGTGGCTGTTCCTCGACGCCGCGACGGTCGCCGAACCCAGCGATCTCGATAAACTGCACATGAATCCGGAAGGCCACGCGAGACTCGCCGATGCAATCGCCGGGATACTGTTGGCGGACGCCGCCAGATAATGCAGGACCATCATACCGATCGTGAATAACGCCGGGGCCGGCACCCATATCATTGGGCGCCGGCCCCGGCGTATATCCGTTCGGTCGTCGAACCATCGGATGGTCAATGCCGATTCATCGTCACCGTCACGCTTCGTTCTGGCCGTGGCACATCTTGTACTTGCGGCCGGAACCGCACGGGCACGGGGCGTTCTTGCCGGTGCCAGGGAAGGTGCGGCCGTCGGCCCATGGCGTCTTGAGCTCTTCGCTCTTCGGACGCTTGGAAACCGGGACCTTGCCTTCGGCGTGGCTGACCGGAGCCGGGCCGGCAACAGGCAGCGTGGACTCGCCGGCCTCGGAGGCGGCTGCGGATTCGGCAATCGCCTGCTTGGCGTCCGCATCCTCGTCCTCTTCTTCGACTTCGCCCTCGGCGGCCTCGACCACGGATTTGCCGTTCTCGTCGGGGCCGGAGGCCACGGCGATGGTGTCGGCGCTTTCGGCGGTCTCCTCGACCTCGTCAACGGCATCGTCGGTGGTGGCGACCTGCTTGATGTCGATGTGGAACAGCAGCTGGACGGTCTCCTCCTTGATGGCCTCGATCATGGAGTTGTACATCTGGTAGCCTTCGCGCTGGTATTCGACCAGCGGGTCGCGCTGGCCCATGCCACGCAGGCCGATGCCGTCCTTGAGGTAATCCATCTCGTAAAGGTGCTCGCGCCACTTGCGGTCGAGCACGGCGAGCACCACGCGGCGTTCGAGATCGCGCAAGCCGGTCTCGCCGATGGTCTCCTCCATTTCGCCGTACTGCTGCCTGGCGTCCTCGACGATCAGGTCGCGCACGGCCTCGACGGCCTTCGCACCCTTGAGGCCGCCGACGATCTTCCTGACCTCGTCTTCGTCGACCTTGGTGGGAATCACGGTGTTGAGCGCCTTGAACAGGCCCTCCCAATCCCAGTCCTTCGGTTTCTCGGATCCCTTGTTGGCACCCTTGATGTAGGACTCGACGGTGTCGGAAATGAAACGCAGGATGTCCTTGTGGATGTCTTCGCCCTTGAGCACGGCCTGACGCTCGGAGTAGATGACCGTGCGCTGCTTGTTCATCACGTCGTCATACTTCAACACGTTCTTGCGAATCTCATAGTTACGGGATTCGACGGCCTTCTGCGCGGTGCGCACGCCCTTGGTGACGGACTTGGCCTCGATCGGCTGGCCTTCCTCCATGCCCCTGGCCATGACCTGGGCCACCAGCTGGGTGTTGAACAGACGCATCAGGTCATCTTCCAGCGACAGGTAGAAGCGGGATTCACCCGGGTCGCCCTGGCGTCCGGAACGACCGCGCAACTGGTTGTCGATTCGACGGGACTCGTGGCGTTCGGTGCCGAGCACATACAGGCCGCCCAGCTCCTTGACCTCCTCATGCTCGTCCTTGACCTGGGCCTTGATCTCGTTCAGGGTGCCCGGCCAACGCTTCTCGTACTCCTCCGGGGTGTCCTCCGGAGAGTAGCCCTCGGACTTCAGTTTGGCGTCGGCGAGGAACTCGACGTTGCCGCCGAGCATGATGTCGGTGCCGCGGCCGGCCATGTTGGTGGCCACGGTGACGGCGCCCTTGCGGCCGGCGACGGCGACCACGGCGGCTTCCTTCTCGTGCTGCTTGGCGTTCAGGACCTGGTGCGGGATCTTCGCCACGTCGAGCAGGGCGGAGACCACTTCGGAGCTTTCCACGGAGGCGGTGCCGAGCAGCACCGGCTGGCCCTTGGCGTGTCGCTTGGCCACATCCTTGACGATGGCGGCCAGCTTCTCCTTCTTGGTGCGGTAGATGAGGTCGTCCTGGTCCTTGCGGATCATCGGCTTGTTGGTCTTGATCGGCAGCACGCCCAGCTTGTAGGTGTTCATGAACTCGGCGGCCTCGGTTTCGGCCGTACCGGTCATGCCCGCGAGCTTGTCGTACATACGGAAGTAGTTCTGCAGGGTGATGGTGGCGAAGGTCTGGTTCTCGGCCTTGACCTCCACGCCTTCCTTGGCTTCGATGGCCTGGTGCAGGCCCTCGTTGTAGCGGCGGCCCGGCAGGATACGGCCGGTGTGCTCGTCGACGATGAGCACCTCGCCTTGGGTGACGACGTAGTCCTTGTCACGCAGGAACAGTTCCTTGGCCTTGATGGCGTTGTTGAGGTAGCCGATCAGGGCGGTGTTGGCCGGCTCATACAGGTTGTCGATGCCGAGGAAGTCCTCGACCTTGGTGATGCCCGGGTCCAGGATGCCGACGACCTTCTTCTTCTCGTCGACGTCGTAGTCCTCGTCGCGGGTGAGCTTCAGCACCAGCTTGGCGAACTGACGGTACCAGCGGGTCACGTCGCCTTCGGCCGGGCCGGAGATGATAAGCGGGGTACGGGCCTCATCGATGAGGATGGAATCGACCTCATCGACGATGGCGTAGTGGTGACCACGCTGCACGAGGTCGGCCTTCTCCCAGGCCATGTTGTCACGCAGGTAGTCGAAGCCGAACTCGTTGTTGGTGCCATAGGTGATGTCGGCGTTGTACTGCTTGCGGCGCTCCGGCGGCTTCTGCTCGGTGATGATGCAGCCGACGTTCATGCCGAGGAAACGGTAGATACGGCCCATCAGCTCGCTCTGGTAGCTGGCGAGGTAGTCGTTGACGGTGACCACGTGCACGCCCTTGCCTTCGAGGGCGTTCAGATAGGTGGGCAGGGTGGCGACCAGGGTCTTGCCTTCACCGGTCTTCATTTCGGCGATGTTGCCCCAGTGTAGGGCGGCACCGCCCATGAGCTGCACGTCGAAGTGACGCTGGCCAAGGGTGCGCTTGGAGACCTCGCGCACGGTGGCGAACGCCTCGGGCATGATCTCGTCCAGGCTCTTGCCGTTTTCGATTTCCTGCTTGAACTTCGGGGTTTGGGCCTTCAGATCCTCGTCAGAGAGGGCGGAGATCTCATCCTCCAGAGCGTTCACGGCCTTGGCCACGTTCTCCAGCTTCTTGAGCTGGTGGCCTTCACCCATTCGCAGGGCTTTGTCAACAATATCGACCACTGGGTTCTCCCTTGACTGATAAGTGGTGGTGTCCGCGTACCAGAATAGCGCCTCGCACCGTCAGCAGTCGAATTTTTCGACCTTCTTACGAAAAAAATGGACCGCCTCCATATTGGAAGCGGTCCATGCGGTATCAGCTGATCGTGTCAGCAGGCCTTATCTTCAGGCCTTCTTGACGTTCTCCGGAGTATCGATTTCGAACACGCCGTAGCTCCAACCGTGACGGTGGTAGACGACGGACGGGCGTCCGGTCTCCTTGTTCACGAACAGGAAGAAGTCGTGTCCGATCAGTTCCATCTCGTACAGCGCCTCGTCGATGCTCATAGGCTCGGCGATGTGCAGCTTGCGACGGATGACAATCGGCGTATCCCCAACCTGGACCTCCACGGATTCGCCAGGGCCAAGATCGGAGGCGACCGCAGCCTGCGGGCTGTTGTTCGGCTCTTCCTCCGACTCCTCCGGCTCGGGCTCCGGGGCGATAACACCCAGATCCACCGGAACCGGGTTCGCGTAACCACGACGGTGATCCTTGCGACGGTCACGAGTACGACGCAGACGCAGCGTCAACTTATCCAGCGCCATGTCCAGCGCGCTGAATTCATCGGTGCTGGAAGCCTCCGCACGCACCACGGTACGTCCGGCGATAACGGTGATTTCCACGCGCTTGGCGGTATCGGCCTGACGCGGGTTGCCCTCATGGGTCAGCACAATCTGCGCGCGCTGAGCATCCGGGGCGATAGCGGTCACACGATTCATCTTGGTCTCGACCACATCACGGAACCTTTGCTTGACCTGCGTGTGGCGTCCGGTAACGACGATTTCCATGTTGACCTCCTCTAACTCAAGCGGTGTAACCCGCTATATGTGTTCCGAACGGCATCATCACCGACCGGGTATGTTTCATTGTAGACGAACAATGGGTGAACGGCCGGAAACTCGCCCAGAGAATATATGTTTATCTCCGGGCTTTTCTCTGCAATGAAACGATGTATATACTGGGGTTTTGGCAGCAGTCTCCTATAAGAAGATTTGATACCGGTTTATCAGGCTGGCTTGTTTGTTCGTCATGGTAAATACTGCAATGGATAGGCAGCGTTTTCTTGCTCTTTCTCGCACATACCAAGCTCTTACAGATTTGATTCGTCTCCATACGACACGCCCGACACGCCCCATCCGATATTCGGCGCGTCGTTCACGAATCGCCCAACTATGGAGAAAACAGGATAACCGGGCAACGTCATGGCCTCACCGCAGGGCGGGATGCCGCCTTTTCCGCACCTTATGTATAATTGCAAGCTTGAGACCTCTTGATGGCCGCGGCCGTGATCTTCATTGGGATCGGCTGAGGAACTTCCGGGCTCCATAGAGCACGATGGCGGATAACGTCCGCCCAGGGTGACCTGAGAGATAGCGCAACAGAGAACAGACCGCCCGTCCTCGACGGGTAAGGGTGAAACGGCGGTGTAAGAGACCACCGGGCCTCTGGTAACAGTAGGTCGCATGGCAAGCCTCATCGGGAGCAAGGCCAAGCAGATGGCGGTAAGGGCTGCTCGCCCGTGTCATCGGGTAGGCTGCTAGAGCCTGGCGGTAACGTCAGGTCGAGATGGATGGCCATCCGTGCTGCGCGTTCGCGCACGGCACGACAGAACCCGGGGTATGAGAGGTCTCATTTTTTTCTTGGCTACGCCAACAATTCGGCGGCGACTCGGCGGAGGGTTTCGGGGCTGTGTCCTTTGCGGCCGCCTGCGGACCAAAACCGACGCTGACGGACCTGATGATCGAGGCCATGGGTTTTGCGGGCTATCTGGCGGCCCAATTCCCATGCGGCATCTTCAAAGATGCCATTTTGCTCAGCTTCGCCACACACCTGTTCAGCCAGTTTGCGGTCCACGCCTTTGCGAGCAAGTTCCAGGACCGCACCACGACGGCCCATCATGCGACCGGCACAATAGCGTACGGCCGATTCGGCATAAGCGCGGTCGTCAATCAGTTGCACGCGAATCAGCCGTTCGATGACCTCGTCCACGATCGCCTCGCCGTACCCTTTGGCAAGCAATCGTTCGCGTAACGCACCGGATGCACGCGGGGCCGCGTCCAGCAAACGCAATGCAGCCTCGCGGCAAGTGTCCAAATCATTGGGATCTTCGACAACGGCAGCGCCTCTCCCCCGTCGAGAAAAACGTCCCGACGGTTTCGACTGAACACGCTTCTCGGCAATGGGCATGTTCTGCGACGCAACAGGATTGCGTCGCAAGAATGCTTCGGCACTAATCATGTTCAGGCCTTAGCTGTGCCGGCCTTGGCACGGGTCGTTTTGGCAGCAGGCGCCGCTGCGGCCTTGCTGTCCTTGGCCACGTCGGCCGCAGCGGCCTCGCTGACGGCGGCGGCCCCCGCGGGCCCCCCCCCCTTCCCCCGCAGATGGCCCC
>OAUJ01000026.1_pt1 | contig 93180 bp, 82 predicted proteins | sample 1501261 | NCBI WGS metagenome assembly OAUJ01 (sample SAMEA2580042, study PRJEB22360) | human gut metagenome | biome: human gut; feature: human-associated habitat; material: faeces | place: Denmark | collected 2008/2010 | reverse complement strand
CACGCCGATAGAAAAGCTGTTCTAGAGTAGCGAAAATTTCTCTACTCTATATGTACCGTTTTTTGCAGCGTCGCATACGAAAAGAGAAGAGTCGGGGGGCGGTGACGTTTTGTTGGACTTCGTTGTCTGAATGGTCGTTCGCAACGACAGCACGCACGTTCAGGCGACAAGCCCGAGCTCGATGCGTTTGCCCATGATGCTCATCCCGTATTCGAGTTTGATGCGCTTGTCCCTGTACCAAACCATGTACTCGTCGAGCATTTTGGTGAACCCGTCGATGGTGACGCCTTTGAAGCTACGCATGTGGAAGAATTGTTCCTATAGCCCTTCAAAGGTGAGGTTTCGCAGAAACAAAAAGGGTCCCGGGACAAACCCGGAACCCTAAAGGCGGATAAGGCGAGATTCGAACTCGCGGAGGCTTTCACCTCACACGCTTTCGAGGCGTGCTCCTTAGACCGCTCGGACACTTATCCATGCTGCCAAAATGGCAACTTGTTCATTATGCCACATTCTGCCGACCTGGCAAATCGGAGTTTCGCTGAGCAAGTCTCAAGTGCATGCCGCTTGAGACATGTCAGATCACAATCCCGGAATTCGCCCGAAGCGCTGGCATTGCGTTTACGCGCCAAGCACTCCGACAGGAATTACATACACTCCATCATCGCGTTGATACGCGAACTCGCCGACCCCCACCAACACCGCCAAGAACTCCGGTTCACGGGTTCGCGCACTCGGATTTCTCAGCAGTTTCCCTTTCAGTCTGCATAGATTTGCCGCTGCCTCAGGGACTTTATCCTCACTGGACTTAATCTCGATGCCGCCCCACCGTCCATCGGACAATTCAATAATGGCATCACACTCCAGACCGGAATCGTCATGATAATACCGAACCGGTTCTATCCCAATATCGAGGAGAGATCTCGCATACACCAACAGATCGCGGATGCATAGATTCTCAAACAGAAACCCAAAAGTCTGCCAATCGCCGATAAGAGCAGCAGGACTCATGCCCAACATTGCGGCCGCAATGGAAGGATCGGCAAAATACCGACGCGCCTTGGTCTGGAGTCGCTTTGGATCCCGTGCCGGTGGGACCCAGCCCTTTATCGGATCGATGACGAACATGTTCTCGAACATGGCCGTATACCCGGATACCGTTCTCTCCGAAATGAAATCGTCAAGATTTTCTTCAGTACCGTACATATCCTTACGCAAGGTTTTGAATGTCACAGCTTGACTGATATTGCGCGCAAGCGAATCCAGCAGACGACGAGCCACATCAGGATCCTTGCCTTGCTTGGGCACACTCTCAGTCAGCGTGAGTCGCATGTATTCCCGAATCAGAATCTGTGCATCAGATACAGGCATAGCCACCGCCTCCGGCCATCCACCTCGGCATACGGCATCCAACAACATCTGTGTACTTATCTCTGATTTTGCAGCGGCGAACTTATGTTCAAACAGTCCACTGAGACTTACCGCACCTGTCGAGAGTCCGGACTCATATAAAGTCAGAGGATTCATACGGATACGTCCGATTCGTCCCGCACCACTATGGTTCGGCCGATTCTCATTGAGAGGAGTGGATGAACCGGTCAGAATCCACTGACCTTTATTCGCGGAATCATCGTCGACGTGATGACGGACTTCATCCCATATAGCTGGGGCGAGTTGCCACTCATCCACGATATGAGGTCTATCTCCCAACAGCATCAATGACGAATCCGCCTTAGCCGCAGCCAAATTGTTATTGCGATCCACATAGGTAATGCTGGCTGCATGGGCCCGCGCAGACCAAGTTTTCCCGCACCACTTGGTGCCGGTAATCTCCACCGCGCCAAAGATGCGCATATATCGTTCGATCTGTGCATCCACGATACGAGGGCGATAGGCTTTCGGCTTGATGTCGCCCACCAGAGAATCGGCCATTCCGCGCACCTCCCGTTATTTCACGTCCGCCATCGCAATAATCCGAATTTCTCAACTACCAAAATCCGAATGTTGCAACGACGAAAACCCGAACTTTCTAACTACAATAATCCGAATCTCCCAACTACCAAAATCCGAATGTTGCAACGACGAAAATCCGATTATTGGTGGTGGTAGAAGCGGTGACGGGACCACTCTGCATTGAGTGGTCTCTCCCTCAGTCTCGCTACGCTCGACAACTCGAACGCAATTAAGGACAGCTTTCCAGCTGCCATTTTATTTGCTCACCGTCGTTCACCTTCGCCTAAAAACGCCTCCGGAGTTTTCTTCACGGCTCAGCTCATCAGAGGGAGCTTGGATCTCGTCCTTTACGCCACCTGTTCGTGGACGGAGGCATTGACCCATTGGGACTGCTGGACGTTGTAGCCGGAGAAGATGCCGATGTCGAGCATGCAGTCGCGGTAATCGCGGCCGTGGGCGATGGTGATGTAGCTGTCGTCCACCAACCGGTTATGCGTGGGATCCAGTCCGACCCATCGGCCATCCTGATACACCTCGACCCAAGCGTGGGTCGCGCCCTCTCCCCCAAGCAAGCCGGCAATGTAGCGCGCGGTCAATCCCACGTGCCGGCACACGGACAGCATCACATGGGCATAATCCTGGCATACGCCCTTGCGCTGGGCCAAGGCCTGTTCGGCGGTGGTGCGAATCGTGGTGGAACCGGGCGTGTACACAAACGCCTTGTAGACCTCATCCATCACTTCAGTGGCCTGCTGCACCGGAGTGGCGTCGGAAGGCAACGCAGCCAAGCGTTCGCGGCATACGGCAATCATCGCCTCCACGGTCGGGCCGGGAATGGTGAGCGCTGAATTGAATCGGTACAGCGGTTTATAAGCTTCCTTATGGATATGCGCATTGTCCACGAAGGCGATGCCGGTCACCGAATAGCTGAATATGTCGTGCGGCTCGGGGATGAATCCGGTCATCACCACGGAGCCAAAGGAGTCGATGGTGGTTTCGAGTTCAGTTTCGGGCTGAATCTTCACTTCCACGTCAACCACCTGTTGGCGAGGGCCAGTGGCGGGAATACAGCGAAGCTGGAACCTGTGATCGGTGACCGGTGCGCTGAAGGACAGCCTCATCTCATAGTCGAACACGAGTTTTTTCACAACGTCTCCTGCACTTACACACGAGCCGGCAACCGGCACATTCTCGGGATAACAACACTACAGCCATGGCTGAGGTATGGTCCGCGCGCTCACAGCCCACGCATATATTCCGGCAATCTGCTGATACGCATCGGCCGGCACTCGGGCGCACGGTTTTTTCGCCATACCACCATAGCATTTGAACCCGTCAGGGCGAACGTCGGGTTAGGGGCGCTTGGCATCCATGTTCATGGAGCTCAGTGAGCCCATGTCTTTGATGGCCAGGGCGCTGACACGGCCGGAATAATCGTCAAGGTACTTCTTCAGCAGGTCGGCGACTTCCTGATATCCGCGAGACGGCAGCTGACCGACCAGCCAGCTCAGCCCATCGGTGAAGCAACTGGGCAACGGCATGCCGTCGAGGATCATCGAGTAGGAGGCGAGCTTCCTAAGCGGGGCTTCCATCTCCTCCATCGTCAAACCGAAGCGCGCGTACAGGTCGATGCGCTCCAGATACTTGCCGATGAAGATGAACGCCTTCAGCGTGGGGTCGACCGGCGAGTTCTCGATGCCGCCCCAGAAGGCGAGCATGTCATCGGTAATATCGCGCTGCTTGTAGATGTCCTCGGCGTCGGCCGCATATTTGGCGGCATCGGTGATATTGGTCATCGCCAACTCCACGTACTGCAACAGACGCGAGCTCAATTCCGGGCGCAGAATCATGGCGTTGTTGAATGCGGAGGTTACGGCCGACCGCACCGAATCAGGATTGGACCCGTCGTACAAGAAGCTGTTCACGAACCCGTCGAAGTCCTCGAAATCTTCGGGCAGGTCGAGTGCGTGAGCGAACGGACGGAAGGCATCCACATCGGTGTCCATCACACGATCGTAGAACGGGAAGAACTGGTTCAGCGTGGTGAAGGCGCGCTCGGTGTACCGACCCAGCCAATACAGGTTGTCTGCCTTGGATGCGGTAACCAGCGACAACGAGTGGCGGCGGGACTGGCTCAGCAGGTTCGCCACATACGTTTCGGCACCGTACTCGTGCTCGACGCCGGATTCGGGTGCCAGCACCCAGGTGTCCTTGAAGCCGCCGCCCTGGGAGGAGTTGACGATCATCTGTCCGGGCACGGACGAGTAGCGGGTCAGGCCCGAATACCACACGTGCGTATTCTTGCCGGTGACCACGAAGGCACGCAGATCGCATTTGCGCGGCGACATCTCACCGGTCTTCGGATCCACCACATCGATATCGCGGAACTGAATCACCTCTTGGGCGATGAATCGACGAGGCTCCTCCTTGATCCGGTTGGCAAGCTCCTCACGTGCGGCGGCATCCAGCGACGAACCGAACACCACGCCGTAACCACCGGCTTCGGCCACATCCTTGATGACCAGCTCGCCCATACGATTCAGGACTTCCTTACGGTCGGCCTCGAACATCGGCATATACGTGGGCGCGTTGTTGAGAATCGGTTCCTCGCCGAGATAGTACTTGATCATCTGCGGCACGAAGTAGTAGATGGCCTTGTCATCGGCCGCGCCGTTGCCCGGCGCGTTGACGATGGCCACGTTGCCCGCGCGGTAGGCGGACAGGATACCGGGCACACCGATCACCGAATCCGGGTTGAAGGCGAACGGATCGAGGAATTCGTCGGACAGACGGCGGTAGACCACGCCCACACGGTGGCGTTTGCCGGCGTAGTCGAGGAAGTAGACCTTGTTGTCCACCACTTCGAGGTCTTCGGGGAAGGCCAACGCCGCACCGGTCTTCTCCGCCAGATAGGCGTGCTCGAAGAAGGCGGAATTGTAGCGTCCGGGGGTCAGCACCACGGCGATGCCCTCAGTGGACACAAAGTCCATGGCCTTGCGCAGCAGGCGCGGGTATTCGCGATTGTCGCGAATGTGCACGTCGCGGAACAGGCGTGGGGAGATGCGGCGCTCGATGTCGCGCACGAACAGCGGGTAGCTGGCGCCCGAGGGGATACGCAGGTTGTCTTCCAGCACCCACCAGCGGCCGTCCTCGCCTTGGACCAGGTCCTCGCCGGCGATGTGCGCGAAGATGCCGCCGGGAGGGGTCACGCCGTTGACCTGCGGGAAGTAGCCGGCCGAGGTGTATACGTATTCCTCCGGCACCACGCCGTCATGGATGATGGCCTTGTCGGAGTAGATGTCCTTCAGATAGGCGTTCAGGGCGTTGACGCGCTGCTTCAGGCCCTTCTCCAGCTCGTCGAACTCGTCGGATTCTATGATGCGCGGCACGGGATCGTACGGGAAGAGCCGGTCGTGGTATTCGCCGTTCTTGTAGATGCCGAAGCGTACGCCGTTGCGGGACAGTTCGCGGTTGATCGCCTCGCGACGGTTCACCAGTTCATGGGCCAGTCTGCGTGCTGCGGATTCGATCATCGTGCCTGCTCCTTGCTGTGGCGGCTCTGTGGCCTCAAGCGGTTGGGCGTTCGAGCGTACGCTGGCGCCACAAGCCGCAACCGGGTTTGATGGTTACAACCTAAGTCGGGCCCGTTTCAGCAAACGCGCGAGAATGTTACAGGCAGGTCACTTCGCCGGCCGCGCGCATCTTGCCGATCGCACTCGTCTCGCCGACCGCACTCGTTACAATGAATGGCTATGACACGACTGCGCATTGACTTGGCCTACGACGGCGGCGGATTCTATGGCTGGGCCAAACAGCCCAATCTGCGTACGGTGCAAGGCACCATTGAAGATGCGCTGCACAAGGTGCTGCGGGTGCCGGCCGATGATGCGGCCGAACCGTTGCGTCTGACGGTGGCTGGGCGCACCGACACCGGTGTGCACGCCTCCCACCAAGTGGCGCATTTGGATGTATCCGATGAGGTACTGAATCGCTGCGTAGGTCACATGACCATTCCGGTCACCGAGGCGCTGACTCGCAGACTCAAGGCTGTGCTGCCTTCGGACATCGTCATTCATGGCATTGCCGTGGCACCGGCCGGTTTCGATGCCAGGTTCTCCGCATTGGAGCGCACTTATGTGTATCGGGTCGCCGATCGTTCGTCCGAGATCGACCCGCGTCTGCGTGGATGCGTGCTTACCGTGGATGAATCGCTGGATCTGGAGCTTATGAACCGCGCAGCCTCATTGACCATTGGCCTGCACGATTTTGGTTCCTTCGCCACTCCGAATCCGGGAGGCACTACGATCCGCGAAGTCAAGACCGCCTATTGGCGGCGGGTGCCGATCACTCCCCTGGTGCCGGATGCGATGGCATCGCATGAAGCATATCGGACTCCGTCGCTGGAGTCCGGCCTGGTAGTGTTCACGATTGTGGCGGATGCCTTTGCCCGTAATATGGTGCGGTCCCTGGTCGGCTCATGTATCAAAGTTGGTTCGGGACGCAAATCACTGGAGTGGTTTGCCGGTAAAATGGCCGACCCAGTGCGTGAAGGCTCAAGCGGGCCGATTGCGCCGCAGGGCCTGACTTTGGAGCATATCGCATATCCCGCCGATGATCAGCTGGCCGCAAGAGCCGAGGCCATTCGAGCCGTACGTACGTTGTAGATTCTATGAAACAATGCAAAAGGGCTGGAACCCAAACGGATTCCAGCCCTTTCAGCTAGCTTGGCGAAAGCTATTCAGCTCACTCGGCCTTCTCGGCGTCAGCGGGAGCCTCAGCCTCAACGGCGGCGGCCTCCTCGACCGGAGCCTCAGTAGCCTCTGTGGCCTCAGCCTCAACGGCCGGAGCCTCTTCTTCGGCAACCTTGGCGGCGGCTTCAGCTTCCTTCACAACAGCCTTCTTGGCAACCGGCTCGGTGACGAGCTCGATCACAGCGGCCGGAGCGGCATCGCCAACGCGCGGAGCGATCTTGACGATACGGGTGTAGCCACCTTCACGCTGCTCCATCTGCTCGGCAATCTGGGTGAACAGGATGTGCACCACGGACTTGTTGCGGATGACGCGCATCACGCGACGGCGGGAGTGCAGATCACCGCGCTTGGCGAAGGTGATCAGGCGCTCTGCCAGCGGACGAAGGCGCTTGGCCTTCGGCAGCGTGGTGGTGATGCGGCCGTTCTGGAACAGGCTGGTCGCCATGTTTGCCAGCATGAGGCGCTCGTGTGCGGGGCTGGAAGCCAGACGCGGGCCCTTCTTAGGTGTAGGCATTGGGTTTACTCCTTATATGTCCGTTCTTCAGGCAAGCAGGTGGGCATATGCCCGAACATCCGCTTGCCTAGTGAACGAACGATTGGTCAAAGAGGCAGATCACTCGTCTTCCGGCGAGAAGAACGTGCCACCTTCGAGATTATTGGTATCGAAGGCCATCGGCGAGGACTTGAGGCTCAGGCCCAGGGTCTGCAGCTTCTCCTTGACCTCATCGATTGACTTCATACCGAAATTGCGGATGTCGAGCAGGTCCTGCTCGGTGTGGGAGACAAGCTCACCGATGGTGTGGATGCCCTCGCGCTTGAGGCAGTTGTAAGAACGCTGCGTCAGGTTGAGGTCCTCGATCGGAACGGCCATCTCGGGGTTGGTCTCCTCGGCCACCGGGGCCGGACCGACCTCGACGCCTTCAGCCTGGGCGTTGAGCTCACGGCACAGGCCGAAGAGCTCCACCAAGGTGGAACCGGCGGAAGCCACCGCGTCACGCGGGGAGATGGCGGGCTTGGTCTCCACGTCCAGAATGAGCTTGTCGAAGTCCGTGCGCTGTTCCACACGGGTGGCCTCGACCTTGTAGCTCACCTTGAGTACCGGGGAGTAGATGGAATCAACCGGAATACGGCCGATCTCATCGTTGTCCTGCTTGTTCATCTGGGCAGGAACATAGCCACGGCCACGCTCGACAGTGAACTCGATCTCGAGTTCGCCGTCGTCGGCGAGGGTAGCGATGTGCTGCTCCGGGTTGGCAATGGTGACGCCGGCCGGCGGGGTGATGTCCCCAGCCACGGCTTCGCCCTTGCCGCTCTTGCGCAGATACATGACCACAGGCTCGTCGTATTCGCTGGTGAGCACGATGCCCTTGATGTTCAGCAGGATCTCGGTGACGTCTTCCTGGACGCCCGGCAGAGTGGTGAACTCATGCAGGGCACCGGAAATACGCACGGAGGTCACGGCAGCACCCGGGATGGAGCTCAGCAGCGTGCGACGCAGCGAGTTGCCGAGCGTGTAGCCGAAGCCAGGCTCGAGCGGCTCGATGGTGAAGCGGGAGCGCTGCGGATTCAGAGATTCCTCGGTAAGAGTCGGACGCTGTGCAATAAGCACTGTGGTTATCCTTTCAGCTTGAACTCGGTGGTGCACTCACCGGTCAGGCGGTTTTGGATGGATTTGGTATTGCTGAGTGCTCAGACGCGACGACGCTTCGGAGGACGAACGCCGTTGTGGGCTTGCGGGGTGACGTCGGTGATGGAACCAACTTCGAGGCCCGCAGACTGCAGGGAACGGATGGCGGTTTCACGACCGGAACCCGGGCCCTTGACGAACACGTCGACCTTCTTGACGCCGTGTTCCATCGCCTTGCGGGCGGCGGACTCGGCAGCCATACCAGCGGCGTACGGCGTGGACTTACGGGAGCCCTTGAAGCCGACATCGCCACCGGACGCCCAGGACACCACGGCGCCGGACGGATCGGTGATCGAAATGATCGTGTTGTTGAAAGTGGACTTGATGTGAGCCTGGCCGACCGGGACCGACTTGCGGTCGCGACGACGGGGCTTACGAGCGGCTTGCTTAGGCGCTGCCATTGACCCTCGTTTCCTAGTAACGAACTTTGTTGTTGACGTTCGGGCGATGGGATGAAATCATCCCGTGGCCCGAATCATGCCACCGACTACTTGGTGGCCTTCTTCTTTCCGGCGACCGTGCGCTTCGGGCCCTTGCGGGTACGAGCATTGGTCTTGGTGCGCTGACCGCGCACAGGAAGTCCCTTACGGTGACGCTGGCCTTGGTAGCAGTTGATCTGAATCTTGCGACGAATATCTGCATCGACTTCACGACGCAGGTCACCCTCGATCTTGTAGTTGGCTTCGAGGTAGTCACGCAGCGTAATCAGCTGCTCGTCGGTGAGATCCTTGACGCGGATGTCCGGGCTGATACCGGTCGCGGCAAGCGTTTCCTTGGCACGAGTGCGACCCACACCGAAAATGTAGGTGAGGGCGATCTCGATGCGCTTCTCATTGGGGATGTCGACTCCGGCAAGACGTGCCATTGCGATTCCTTCTTGTTGCCGTAGGTCTTGCACCCGCTCGCCCGGTTACCCGGCACGGGCCTACGTACCCGTGGTTCAGTGTCGTTCCCTTGCGGGAAGCACTGTGAGAGAGTGCCTTATTTACTTAGTGCCGCTGGAGAATCTGCTCTCAGCCCTGACGCTGCTTGTGGCGCGGGTTGACGCAGATCACCATGACGCGGCCGTGACGGCGGATCACGCGGCAGTTTTCGCAGATCCTCTTCACGCTAGGGCTGACCTTCATGGTTATCCTTTTCTTGTGTACCTTTACTTGTAACGGTACGTAATGCGTCCGCGGTTCAGGTCATAAGGGCTCATTTCGAGCACGACACGATCCTGCGGCAGAATACGGATGTAGTTCTTACGCATTTTGCCGGAAATCGTGGCGAGCACGATGTGCTTGTTCTCGAGTTCAACGCGGAACATCGCGTTAGGCAGTGCTTCCACGACCTGTCCTTCGACTTCAATCACACCGTCTTTTGCCATGTGCCTCTAGTCCTATTCCGTTGGATGATTACTATGGCATATCCGAAGACACACCAACTGTCAACTATATACGCACATACCCCTGTACGAACACTCGGCGTGTCGCACAGGGGTATGGAAACGTTGATGTGGTATTTCGGCATCACTCCGGCTTGTTGGCCGGGCTGCCGAACCTACTACTCAAGGTGGCTGATGATACGGCCGCTGATCTCGGCGATGTCGCCGACGCCGTTGACCACGACGAGCAGACCGCGAGATTCGTAGATGTCGAGCAGCGGAGCGGTTTCCTTCTCGTAGGTCTCCAGGCGCTTGGCGATGGCCTCCGGAGTGTCGTCAGCGCGGCCCTGCTCGGCGGCGCGCTTCTTCATACGCTCCAGCAGCACGTCGCGGGCGGCTTCGAGGGCCACCACGTGGTCGAGCGGAGTGTCGAGATCGGCAAGCATCTCGTCGAGAGCGGTGACCTGGGCGGCGTTACGCGGGTAGCCGTCGAGGATCCAGCCGTTCTTGCAGTCTTCCTTGGCCAGACGATCCTTGACGATCTTGTTGGTCAGGGAGTCAGGAACCAGCTCGCCCTTGTCGGTGTAGCTCATCGCCTCAAGACCGAGTTCGGTCTTGTTTTTGATGTTGTAGCGGAAGATGTCGCCGGTGGAGATGGTGGGGATGTTGAAGTGCTCGGCGAGCAGAGCAGCCTGGGTGCCCTTGCCCACGCCCTGGGGGCCCATGATGAGCAGACGCATGGTGGTCTCCTTTTGTGTCGGTTATTAATACGGTTTTGACTCCCTTGGTTAAGGGAGCCATTGAGTTATATGTGGAAGAAAGATTGCTCCGTCGTGGAACAGTCCACTGGACTGTTCCACTCCTCGCGCGCCCGCCTGCCCATTGCGGGCGGCCGCTGCCAAGCGGGCGTCAGCCTTCTTTGTGGTCCACGTTTTCGAACAGGAAGCCGGTGTACTGGAACTGTTCGGTCTGGGCCTTGGCCTGACGCAGGGTGTCGAGGCCCACGCCCGCGATGATCAGGATCGTGGTGCCGCCGAACGGCAGCTTGGCGTTGAGTCCGAGGGCCATGATCAGCACGGTCGGGATCAGGGCCACGAACAGCAGGTAGACGGCACCGACGGTGTTGAGTCGGTTCATCACGTAGGTCAGGTAGCGGCTGGTGGCGTTGCCGGCGCGGATGCCGGGGATGAAGCCGCCGTACTGCTTCATGTTGTCCGCGGTCTCGTCCGGGTTGAACGTGATCGACGTGTAGAAGAAGCAGAAGAACACGATCATCAGCGCGTACAGCGCGATGTACCACACGGAGGTGGTGTTCGCCAGGTTGGCGTTGATCCACTTGACCCAGGACTGGTCGGACTTGCCGAACTGGGCGATCAGGGTCGGGATGGCGAGGATCGAGGAGGCGAAGATCGGCGGAATCACGCCGGACATGTTGATCTTCAGCGGCAGATAGGTGGAGGAGCCGCCGTACATCTTACGGCCGATCATGCGGCGCGTGTACTGCACCGGGACGCGGCGCTGGCACAGTTCGACGAAATCGACGAAGATGAGGATGACCACGAGCACGCCCACGACGATGCCGAACTTCAGCCAGTCGCCGTTCTTGCCGTTGGTGCCGTAGCCGATCTCCCACAGCTGCGGCAGGAAGCCGGAGCAGATGGACATGAAGATCAGGATGGACATGCCCTGGCCGATGCCCTTGTCGGTCACGAGCTCGGCCATCCACATGATCAGACCGGTGCCGCCGGTCATGATGAGGACCATGACCACAAGGTTCCACACGGAGCCGTCCGGGATGACCTGGTCGCAGCGATAGTTGAACAGGGCGCCGGAGCGGGCGGTCACCAGGATGGTGGTGGACTGGAGCACGGCCAGGCCGATGGTCAGGTAACGGGTGTACTGGGTGAGCTTGGCCTCGCCGGACTGGCCCTCCTTGTGCAGGGCCTCGAAGCGGGGGATGACCACGCGCAGCAGCTGCACCACGATGGACGCGGTGATGTACGGCATGACGCCCAGCGCGAAGATGGACAGCTGGAGCATGGCACCGCCGGAGAAGAGGTTCACCAGGCCGATGAAGTTCTCCTGGGAGGCGCTGCCGATGGTGGCCATGCACTTGTTCACCACGTTGTAGTCCACGCCCGGGGTCGGGATGAACGATCCGATGCGGTAGACGATGATGATGAACAGGACGAAGAGAATCTTCTTCCTCAACTCTTTGGTCTTCAGGGCCTGGATTAGTGTCCTCACCTGGATTTCCTCCCTATAGCGCGCCAATCACGCGAAATACACAAACTAACGAACGAGCATAGTCTACAGTGCCTACTTCGGCCACTTCATATCTCGCGGATGTTACCTGAATTATGCTCCGTCGTACTGAACGGGGGGAAGCATACTCAAAACGATCATTGTGTTGAGACTGCTTCTCTGCGCTCAGAACAACAATTCTTTAGAAAAGGGAACCCCCGTCCACCTATTGGCGGACGGGGGTTGTACAGCCTATTGCGCTCCCCGTAGGACTAATCAGTCCTCGGAAACGGAACCGCCGGCGGCCTCGATCTTGGACTTGGCGGAAGCCGAAGCCTTAACACCCTTGAGGGTGAAAGCCACGGTGGTCTCGCCGTCGCCCAGAACCTTCACCGGAGCGTTGTCACGAACAGCGCCCTTGGCGATCAGGTCGGCCACAGCAACCTCGCCACCCTCGGGGAAGAGCTCCACGAGACGAGCGATGTTGATGACCTGGAACTCGACCTTGAACGGGTTCTTGAAGCCACGAAGCTTCGGCAGGCGCATGTACAGCGGCAGCTGGCCGCCTTCAAAGCCCGGACGCACGTGGTTACGCTTCGTCTGGCCCTTGGCGCCACGACCGGAGGTCTTACCCTTGGAGCCTTCACCGCGGCCCACACGGGTGCGGTCCTTCTTGGCACCCGGGGCGGGCTTCAGGTCGTGCATCTGCAGGATTTCGTTATCTGCCATAATCAGTCAACCTCCTCAACGGTGACCAGGTGACGCACGGCGTTCACCAGACCACGGTTGGCCGGGGTGTCCTCGCGGACAACGGTCTTACCGATCTTGTTGAGGCCGAGGGTCTTGACGGTGGCGCGCTGAGCCGGGGTACGGTTCACAATGCCGTGGTGCAGGGTAATCTTCAGGTTCTTAGCCATGAGTATCACTCACCATCCTTCTCTTCGGCGGCCTTAGCGGCAGCAGCCTCTTCGCGAGCCTTGCGAGCCTCGGCAATGCCGGCGGCACGGGCGCGCAGCAGAGCATCGGGAGCAACCTCGTCGAGCGCCAGGCCACGACGGGCGGCGATCTCCTCGGGCTCTTCGAGCTGCTTGAGGGCGTCGACGGTAGCGCGCACCACATTAACGGCGGTGGCGGAGCCCATCGACTTGGTCAGGACGTCGGTGATGCCCGCGCATTCCATGACGGCGCGCACGGAGCCACCGGCGATTACACCGGTACCCGGGGCGGCCGGACGCAGCAGGACGGTGCCAGCAGCGTCGTGACCCTGAACCGGGTGGGTGATGGTGCCGCGGACGCGAGGCACAGAGAACATGTGCTTCTTGGCGTCCAGCTGGCCCTTGGCGATGGCGGCCGGGACTTCACGGGACTTGCCGTAACCGACACCCACGGTGCCGTTGCCGTCGCCGACCACAACCAGTGCGGCGAAGCTGAAGGTACGGCCACCCTTGTGGGTCTTGGACACACGGTTGATGGTCACCACGCGATCGAGCAGCTCGTCGCCGTGGTTTTCCTCACGACGGTTACGACGCTCGCCGCGACGGCCTTCACCGCGCTGGCCACGACGACCCTTGCGGTCCTCGTTGTTGGATTCGGTCGCCACAGTGTTCTGAGTTTCTTCAGCCACTTGGGTTTCCTTCGTTTCGTTGTCGCTCACAGTGCAAGACCTCCCTCGCGGGCGCCATCAGCAACGGCTGCGACGCGACCGGTGTACTTGTTGCCACCGCGGTCGAACACGACTGCGGTGATGCCGGCAGCCTTGGCCTTCTCGGCGATCAGCTCGCCGACCTTCTTGGCGGCCTCAGTCTTGGTGCCTTCGAAGCCGGCGAAGTCGGCCTGAAGAGTGGAGGCGGACACCAGGGTAATGCCCTTGGTATCGTCGACCACCTGAGCAACCATGTGACGGTTGGAGCGGGTGACCACCAGGCGCGGACGCTCGGGGGTACCGGAGATGCGCTTGCGGATACGCGCGTGACGGCGCTTGAGAGCTACCTTCTTGCCTTTTCCGAGAATAGCAACGCTCATATCACTTACCAGCCTTTCCAGCCTTGCGCAGGATGCGTTCATCGGCATACTTGATGCCCTTGCCCTTGTAGGGTTCCGGAGCGCGCAGCTTGCGGATGTTGGCGGCAACCTGGCCCACGACCTGCTTGTCGGTGCCTTCGACAACCACGTGGTTGGCGTCGGTCACCTTCAGGGTGATGCCTTCGGGCGGGTTGACGGTGATGGTGTGGGAGTAGCCGAGGAAGAACTCGATGCCCTTGCCCTTGGCGACGGCGCGGTAACCGGTGCCGACGATCTCAAGAGTCTTGGAGTAGCCATCGTGAACACCCTTGACCATGCCGGCCATGATGGAGCGGGCCAGACCGTGCTTGGCACGGGTCGGACGCAGGTCATCAGCGGCGGTCAGGACGATCTCGTTGCCTTCAACGGCAGCGGTGATGCCTTCCGGAACCACGTAGGAGTCAGAACCCTTGGCGCCCTTGGCGGAGAAGTTCTGGCCTTCAATCTTGACTTCAACGCCAGCAGGGATGGCGATGGGGAGCTTACCAATATGCGATGCCATGTTTCAGCTCTCCTTTCTCACCACACGAAGGCGACAATTTCGCCGCCAATGCCTCGGTCGAGGCATTCCTTCTGAGTCAGCAGTCCCGAAGAAGTCGAGATGATGGCGATACCCAGGCCACCGAGCGGCATCGGCAGGGAGTCGGACTTCGCGTAACGACGAAGGCCCGGCTTGGAGATGCGCTTGATGCCCTGAATGGAACGCTCACCGTTCGGACCGTACTTGAGGGTGACCTCAAGAGTCTGGCCGACCTTGGCTTCCTTAGCGGTGAAGTCCTTGATGTAGCCTTCGCGCTTCAGGATCTCGGCGATGTTCGCCTTGAACTTGGAGTACGGCATATCCACGGTTTCGTGCTTGGCCGCGCTCGCATTACGCAGACGCGTAAGCATGTCTGCGATCGGATCTGTCATTGTCATTTGGGCTTGTTGCCCTTTCTCGCTATGGTTTCCGCCGCCCTCACGCTTCTTCTAGAAGCGTTCGGGCCGCGGACCTTCAGCGTCGATGTTTACCAACTGGACTTCGTAACGCCGGGCAGTTCACCGCGGTGAGCCTTCTCACGAAGGCAGATGCGGCACAGGCCGAACTTGCGGTAGACGGAGTGGGGACGACCGCAGACCTGGCAGCGCGTGTAAGCGCGGACCTTGAACTTCGGCTTGCCGGCCGCCTTGTTCTTCAGAGCGGTTTTTGCCATATCAGTTCTCCTTGAAGGGGAAGCCGAGGTGCTTCAGCAGCGCGTAAGCTTCCTTGTCGTCCTTGGTGGAGGTCACCACAGTGATGTCCATACCGCGCACGTGATCGATCGAATCAGGATCGATCTCGTGGAACATGGACTGCTCGGTGAGACCAAAGTTGTAGTTGCCCTGGCCATCGAACTGGTGGCCGTTGATGCCGCGGAAGTCGCGGATACGGGGCAGCGCGAGGGTCAGCAGACGGTCCAGGAACTCCCACATGCGGTCGCCTCGCAGGGTGACGTACGCACCGATGGCCTGGCCTTCACGCAGGTGGAACTGCGCGACGGACTTCTTGGCCTTGGTGATCTTCGGCTTCTGGCCGGTGATCAGGGTGAGGTCCTTGACGGCACCTTCGATGAGCTTGGAGTCGCGGGCAGCGGCACCAACACCCATGGAGACGACGACCTTCTGGACACGGGCAACCTGCATCGGGTTGGAGTACTTGAACTCCTTCTCGAGCTCAGGAATGATCTGCTCGTTGTACTTGACCTTCAAGCGCGGGGTGGCCGGCGCTTCGACAGTAGTATCGGTCATGCCAGCTCCTTTCCGGACTTCTTGGCGACGCGCACGCGCACGGTCTTCACCTTGCCGTCACGCGCCTCTTCCTTAACGGTGATGCCAACGCGGGTCGGCTGCTTGGTCTCCGGGTCGATGACCATCACGTTGGAGCGATGGATCGGAGCCTCAGTGGAGACGATGCCAGCCTGCTGGCCCTGCTGCGTTGCACGCACGTGCTTCTTGACGATCTGCACGCCTTCGACGATCAGTCGATCGTTGGAGAGCACCTGCTTGACGGTGCCTTCCTTGCCGCGGTCCTTGCCGCGGATGACCTTGACCAGGTCGCCGCTCTTGATCTTGGCTGCCATGTCAGATCACCTCCGGGGCGAGGGACACGATCTTCATGAACTTGTGCTCGCGCAGTTCACGACCGACCGGTCCGAAGATACGAGTGCCCTTCGGTTCACGGCCGGAGCCGAGAATGACGGCGGCGTTCTCGTCGAACTTGATGTAGGAACCATCCGCACGGCGGGATTCCTTGACGGTACGGACGACAACGGCCTTAACCACGTCGCCCTTCTTGACCGACCCGCCAGGAATGGCGTCCTTGACGGAGGCGACGATCACGTCGCCGATGCCGGCATAGCGTCGCTTCGATCCGCCGAGCACGCGGATGGCGAGGAGTTCCTTCGCACCCGTGTTGTCGGCGACATGAAGCCGCGTTTCCTGCTGAATCATTGATTCTCCTTAGCCGAGCTGGTTCTCCCCATTTACCGGGGCATCGTGGTTGCCCATAATGCCCCGGTAAATGGCGAGCCTTGCCGAACTTTACTTACTTGGCGCGCTCGATGATGGATTCGAGACGCCAGCGCTTGGTCTTGCTCAGAGGCCGAGTTTCCATAATACTCACGAGGTCGCCAATGTGGGCGTCGTTGTGTTCATCATGGGCCTTGACCTTGCTGGTGGAACGAACGACCTTGCCGTACAGCGGGTGGGTCGAACGCTGCTCGAGCTCGACGGTAATCGTCTTGTCCATCTTGTCGGACACGACGTAGCCGCGGCGAACCTTACGGAAGTTACGCTCTTCAGCCATAATCACTTCTCCTTGGATTCGGTGGCGGCCGGCTCCTGGCTGATGCCAAGCTCACGCTCGCGAAGCACGGTGTACATGCGGGCGATGTCGCTCTTGACGGCCTTGAGACGGGCGGTGTTCTCGAGCTGACCGGTGGCGTGCTGGAAGCGCAGGTTGAACAGCTCTTCCTTGGACTTCTTCAGGAAGCCTTCGATTTCCGCGTTGGTCTTCTCGTTGAGATTCTTGATGGAGTAATCAGCGGTACCGACTGCCATCAGATATCACCACCTTCACGTGCGATAATGCGGCACTTCATCGGGAGCTTGTCGATAGCGCGGCGGAGGGCTTCCTTAGCGACGTCCTCGGACACACCACCGATTTCGAACATCACGCGACCAGGGCGCACGTTCGCAATCCAGAACTCAGGGGCGCCCTTACCGGAACCCATTCGGGCACCGAGCGGGTGCTTGGTCAGCGGACGATCCGGGAAGATCGTGATCCACACGCGGCCACCACGCTTGATGTAGCGGGTCATGGCGATACGCGCGGCTTCGATCTGACGGTTGGTCACGTAGGCCGGGGCGAGGGACTGGATGCCGAAATCACCGAAGTTGATCTCGTTGCCGCCCTTGGACATGCCAGAACGCACAGGGCGGTGCTGCTTGCGGTACTTAGTCCTCTTGGGGATAAGCATTCTTGCTCACTCCTTCGTTTCTGCAGCCGGAGCGGCCTCGGCGGGAGCCTCAGCCTTGGGGGCTTCGGCGGCCTGCGGGGCGGCGGAACGGTTGCCACGGCGCGGGCGGCGATCGCCACCACGACGGCCCGGACGGTTGTTCTGCTGAGCCTGCTGCTCTTCGAACTCGGATTCGGTCATGTCGCCCTTGTAGATCCAGACCTTGACGCCGATACGGCCGTACGTGGTCTTGGCCTCGAAGAAGCCGTAATCGATGAGGGCGCGGAGGGTCTGCAGCGGAACGCGGCCCTCACGGTAGAACTCGGAACGGCTCATTTCCGCACCGCCGAGGCGGCCGGAGAGCTTGATGCGGATACCCTTGGCACCGGCGCGCATGGCGTCCTGCTGGGCCTTGCGCATGGCACGACGGAAGGTGACGCGGTTGGTCAGCTGCTCAGCGATGCCCTGAGCGACGAGCTGGGCGTCCAGCGCGGCGTTCTTGACTTCGAAGATGTTGAGCTGGACCTGCTTGCCGGTCAGCTTCTCGAGCTTGGCGCGGACGCGCTCGGCCTCGGCGCCACGACGACCGATCACGATGCCCGGACGGGCGGTGTGAATGTCGACGCGGACGCGGTCGCGGGTGCGCTCGATGACGATGCGGGACACGCCAGCGCGCTCGAGGTCCTTGCTCATCTCCTTGCGGATCTGATCATCCTCAAGCACGAAGTCGCGGTAGCGTTCGCCGGCCTTGTTGGAGTCGGAGAACCACTTGGAGCGGTGGTTCTCAGTGATGCCCAGACGGTAGCCAAACGGATTGATCTTCTGACCCATCTTTAGCGGGCTCCTTCCTTGTTAGCCACGACGACCGTGATGTGGGAGGTGCGCTTGTTGATACGAGCGGCGCGGCCCTGGGCACGAGCGCGGAAGCGCTTGAGGGTCACACCTTCGTCAACGTAGGTCTCCTTGATGTACAGGTCGTTCTCGCGGAACGGCTCGCCGGCCTTGTCGGCCTTCACACGAGCGTTGGCGATGGCGCTCTCCAGGGTCTTGCGGACCGGCAGGGCCGCAGCCTGAGGGGCGAACTTCAAAATGGTGACGGCTTCGGTCGCCTTCTTGCCGCGGATGAGGTCGACCATGCGGCGAGCCTTGCGCGGCGTCACGCGGACGTGACGAGCGATTGCTTTAGCTTCCATGTTCTATTCCTTATCCTTAGCGACGGGCCTTCTTGTCGTCCTTCACGTGACCCTTGAAGGTCTTCGTGGGGGCGAACTCACCCAGCTTGTGACCAACCATGGCCTCGGTGACGAACACCGGGACATGCTTGCGACCATCATGAACGGCGAAGGTGTGTCCGATGAAATCAGGGGTGATCATCGAACGACGGGACCACGTCTTGATGACGTTCTTGGTGCCCTTCTCGTTCTGCTCGTCGACTTTCTTCTGCAAGTGGGCGTCGACGAAGGGGCCCTTCTTGATGCTACGAGTCATCTTCTCGATACTCCCTTACTTGCGGTTCTTGCCGGACGGACGGCGACGAACAATCATCTTGTTCGAAGCCTTCTTCGGACGACGAGTACGAACCTCGCCCTTGCCCCACGGGGAGACCGGCGGCTTACCACCGCGGGTACGACCGCCGTGCGGGTGGTCGACCGGGTTCATGGACTCACCACGGGTGATCGGGCGGTGGCCGATCCAGCGGGCGCGGCCAGCCTTGCCGAGCTGAATGTTGGCGTGGTCCTCGTTGCCGACCTCGCCGACGGTAGCGCGGCAGCGCGCGTCGACGTTGCGGATTTCGCCGGACGGCATACGCAGCTGAGCGTAGGCGCCATCCTTGGCGACGAGCTGAACGGCAGCACCAGCGGAACGAGCGATCTTGGCGCCACCCAGCGGGCGGAGCTCGATAGCATGAACCACGGTACCGGTCGGGATGTTCTTCAGCGGCAGGTTGTTGCCCGGCTTGATATCAGCCTGAGCACCGGTCTCGATGACGTCGCCCTGCTTGATGCCCTTCGGCGCGATGATGTAGCGCTTCTCGCCATCTGCGAAGTGCAGGAGGGCGATACGGGCGGAGCGGTTCGGATCGTACTCGATCTCGGCAACCTTGGCGGGCACGCCGTCCTTGTCCCAACGCTTGAAATCGATGAGACGGTACTGACGCTTGTGGCCGCCGCCGCGATGACGGGAGGTGATACGGCCGTAAGAGTTACGACCGCCGGTCTTGGACTTCTTGCGAACCAGCGACTTCTCAGGCGTAGAACGAGTCAGCTCGGAGAAATCCGAGACGGACGCGTTGCGGCGGCCTGCGGTCGTCGGCTTATAAACGCGGATAGCCATAATGTAGTTCTTCCTTTAACTTTTCTCGGCTAGCCTTCAGTTACCAAAGATGTCGATCGTCTGGCCCTCGGCGACGGTCACGATCGCACGCTTCTGGGAAGCGCGCTGGCCGAAACCGGTGCGAGTGCGCTGCTTCTTGCCAGCGCGGTTGAGGGTGTTGACGTTCGTCACCTTGACCTTGAAGATCTCTTCGATTGCCTGCTTGATCTGCACCTTGTTCGCATCCGGAGCCACCACGAAGGTGTACTGGCCACGGTCGGAAGCGGCGTAGCTCTTCTCGGAGACGACGGGCTTAAGAATCACGTCGTGAGCGGGCTTGTGAATAGCGACCATCTAAATCAGGCCTCCTTCGGCTCGGTCTTGGCAGCCACGAAAGCCTCGAAGGCTTCCTTGGTGAAGACCACGTACTGCGAGGTAATCACGTCGTACGTGTTGAGCTGATCGACGAAAATCGGGTGAACGGTCGGGATGTTGCGCACGGAAAGCCACTCGTTGATGTTGTCGCGAGTGAAGACGACCGTGGTGAACTTGTCCGCGGTGATCGGGGCCAGGGCGGCGACAGCGGCCTTGGTGGACGGCTCGGTGATACCGAACTCCACCACGGCAACGCGACCGGCGTTGGCGCGATCGGACAGGGCGTAGCGCAGAGCTGCGGCCTTCATCTTCTTGGGGGTGCGCTGAGAGTAGTCACGCGGCTGCGGTCCGAACACGGTGCCGCCGTGGTACCACTGCGGTGCACGGATGGAGCCCTGACGAGCACGACCGGTGCCCTTCTGCTTCCACGGCTTCTTGCCGCCGCCGGAAACCATGCCACGAGTCTTGGTGGCGTGAGTGCCCTGACGAGCAGCAGCGAGCTGAGCGGTGACAACCTGGTGGATCAGCGGGATGTGAGCTTGGACATCCTCGGCGGAAACGCCGAAGAGAGCCTCAGGAGCTTCAACGGTGCCGGTGGCCTGGCCCTTGGCGTCGGTGACGTTCAGAGTAACGTTTGCCATGGTTTATCAGGCTCCCTTCACAGCCGAGCGGACGAGAACGATGCCGCCCTTGGGGCCAGGAATGGCGCCCTTGATGGCGAGGATGCCGTTCTCGACATCAGCGGAGACGATGGTCAGGTTCTGGGTAGTGGCGGTCACATGACCCATGCGGCCGGCCATACGCTTGCCCTTGAGAATACGGCTCGGAGTGGCGCATGCGCCCACAGAACCGGGACGGCGCTCGTTCTTGTGAGAACCGTGAGTACGGCGGTAGGACTTGAAGCCCCAACGCTTGATGGTACCGGCGAAGCCCTTACCCTTGGTGGTGCCGGTCACGTCGACCTCAGCACCCTCTTCGAACAGGTCAGCGGCCAGTTCCTGGCCGGCCTCGAACTGATCGACGTCATCGGTGCGCACTTCGACGAGGTGGCGACGCGGGGTGACACCGGCCTTGGCAAAGTGGCCAGCCAGCGGCTTGGTCACCTTGGTGGGGTCGATGGCGCCGTAGCCGAGCTGGACAGCCTTGTAGCCGTCAGATTCCTCGGTCTTCACGGCGGTCACCACGTTGGTGGACACGTCGACAAGAGTGACGGGCACGAAGAAGCCGTTCTCGTCCCATACCTGGGACATGCCGAGTTTCTTGCCCAGCAGAGCCTTGCGATTAGACATAATGCTTCCTCCTCCCTTACAGCTTGATTTCGATGTTGACGTCCGCAGGCAGATCGATGTGCATCAGGGAGTCCACGGCCTTGGGGGTCGGGTCCACGATGTCGATGAGGCGCTTGTGAGTGCGCATCTCGAAGTGCTCGCGAGAATCCTTGTACTTGTGAGGAGAACGGATAACACAGAAGACGTTCTTCTCGGTCGGCAGCGGAACGGGGCCAACAACAGTTGCGCCCGCGTTCGTCACCGTTTCGACGATCTTCTTCGCCGATTGGTCGATGACCTCGTGGTCATAGGACTTAAGCCTGATGCGGATTTTCTGTCCCGCCATTGCCGTCCGCCCTTTCTAGCGATGTTCGTTGTACTGTTTACCAACCTGCTTCTAGGGCACCGGCGCGCATGGCCTCCCTTGGACATACGTCCTCTGGCGGTCATCCGACATCAGTGCGCGGTTTCCGGCTGTCACTTCACTTGAAGTGGCTCCCGGCCCGCGCTCGCTTTTTTAATTCCAATTTGCGAGCCCAAATCAGGCAACTTGTTTATTCAAGCATTGAGGTGGGACAGTGCGGAGGAATTCGCGCGTGTCGCGCTCATGCCGTTCGTATTACCTCGCGGCATAGCCGCTCCGCGTGTCGCCTACCAACATCCTTCTGAGACTTACCTATATATAGTGGTATAGCTCACGTTGGCGAATATGGATTGATTAATTGAGTTGGATGGTAACACGAATTACTCTTAAGGCTCGTGACACAATCACTGGCAAAGAACATCAAACCTATTCGTGAGCACGGCGCCAACGTGTTATATCAGCACGGCACTCTGGCCTTACTCGTGCCGGGGCTGCTGGAAGGCACCACCACCATCGGCGAATTGCTCAAGCATGGCGACACCGGCATCGGCACCGGCGAGGGCTTGGACGGCGAGCTCATCATCCTGGATGGCGTGGCATACAAGATAGGCCAATCCGGTGTGGCCGAACGCGTGCCGGACGACTTCACCATGCCATTCGCCAATAGCCATCGCGCGGCCTTCCAGTACCAGTGCGAGCGTCATGATATCGGCCTAGAAGAGCTCAACGATAAGATCGTCAAGGCGAACGGCCGCGCGAACACGTTCTTTTCGGTAATTGTGCGCGGCACGTTCAGCTTCATCAAGACACGCGCGGTCATCAAGCAGCAGGCACCCTACCCCACGCTGGTAGAGGTGGCCGACCGGCAGGCCGTGTTCCTGCGCCACGACGTCAAGGGCACCATGCTCGGGTACTTCTCCCCCGTGATGTTTCACGGCGCGGCTGTGGCCGGATTCCACGAGCACTTCCTGTCCGACGACAAGACGTTCGGCGGCCATGTGCTCGATGCGGTGCTCGAGCGCGGCAAAATCTACAGTCAGGTGTTCGATACCTTGGTGCAGCATCTGCCGGTGGACGACCCTGATTATCGCAACCACGACTTCAGCCAAGATCCGATAGCCGAGGCCATTTCCAGCGCCGAGGGCGATACTCAACGAGATTAGTCTCGCATAATATCGCCGTCACGGTACACAATGTGAGCCAAATGAACATTTCCGAACAATCGCACATGTTGCATAATGGCTGAAACACAGGCTTCTCGCACTTCCCATGTTCGATTGTCGCAATGCAGGTCTCACATCTTTCTTATTGAGAACCATTCGCTGCGATATCATGACAGATATGACTTCCCGCCGCAAGACCCTTAAACGCGATTGGTTCGACAACCAACCTGGCGCATGGGTAATGGTTATGCTACCCGCTGCGGCTGAGGAAGGAGCGCTCGCTGTGGGGCAATGCCGTGTCGGTGATTGCCGCATCGGCCATGGCCACGGTGATCGCGTCGTTTGGCAGCGCTGTTGAGACGGCATGTGTTATTCCCATCAACGCAGCACATGCCTCGTGCGCAGCCGCTGATGTCACCGCCGCACGCGCCGCGATTCGGAATATGCCGGATTTGAGCCAGATATTCGACCTTCACGCCTGGTGGCCCGCAGGTTCATTGCCCGTGAACAGGCTGATTGTCACTGTACTGTTTGCGCTGACGCAGTATGGGTCGGTTCTGGTCGTCAAAACCATGATCCGGGAACGCGGGGTGGCGGCTTCGTGGGTATGGCATGTGGCGCTATTGCTGCTAGCCGCCGTGCCGGCTGGACGCAGCCCGTATCTGATTGCGATGACTGTGCTGCTGTTGGCCCGCGCCGTTGCGTTGCCGGTGGCTACACGGCGCACAATCTTGAAGCCCGTGGTGACCGGCATTACCGAGGCGTTTGCCAGCTTTATTGCTTTTGGCTGCATTATTGCGGCGATTTAGCGACGCTTCAGCGATTCCATGGGGCGGTAATTCCCTCATGGGGCGGTAATTGGCCCATGGGGCGGACGGTAAAATTTTACCTTCCGCAGAATAGAGCCGTTTTCGTACACCGCCCCATGGGGTTTTCACCGCCCCATGGGCAAGTTACCGCCCCATGAGTGGGTTACCGCCCCATGGAGGTACCTGCTGGCTGAGGGAGCGCCACATATGCAAAGGAGCCCGGCCCCTGTAATGGGGTCGGGCTCCTTGTGTCCGCTATGCAGCCACTAAGCTGCAACACCGCGGTTGGTGGCTACTGCTGGTGCCAGCAGCCGCCAACCGCCTGCAATCAGCGCTCGGAGGCTTCCTCAGTGGCGGCCTCACCCTCGCGCTCGATGCGTAGCTTGTGGCCTTCCGCCTGGGAGACGCCGTAGTAAGCACCGACGGCGATGTCCTTCATGTCGTTGATCAGCGGGATGCGCGGGTTGGCCGGGGTGCACTGGTCCTCGTAGGCGCGCATGCCGATCTGATCGAGCACGGACCAGAAGTAATCCTCGTCCACACCGCAATCCTGGAAGCTCTTGTTCATGCCGAGCCTGTTGTCGCGGTAGTCCTCGACAGCCTTCGCCAGGTTCTCCACGGCTTCGGCCGGGGTCTTGCCGGTGTCGATGCCGAGGTTGCGGGCGATGTCCCGGTAGCGCTCCGGGGCGATGTACTTGTTGTACTTCGGCCAAGAGGTGGGCTCCTCGGGGATCTGGCCGTTGTAGCGGATCACGTACGGCAGCAGGATGGAGTTGGTGCGGCCGTGGGCGATGTGGCACAGGGCACCGATGGTGTGGGCCATGCCGTGGCACATGCCGAGGAACGCGGAGCCGAATGCCATGCCGGCCATGGTGGCGGCGTTGTGCATCTTCTCCTGAGCGTCGGTCTTGGCCAGGCCGGGCTCGCCGTTGACGGACTCAGCCAGGTTGTCCCAGATGAGCTTGGCCGCGTGCAGGGCCATGCCGTCGGTGAAGTCGTTCGCGTACACGGACACGTAGGCTTCCATCGAGTGGGTCAGGGCGTCGAAGCCGGCGTCGGAGGCCAGCTTGCGCGGCTGGGTGCGAGCCAGCACCGGGTCCACGATGGCCACGGACGGGGTCAGCGCGTAGTCGGTGATCGGGTACTTGTAGCCGGTCTTGTGATCGGTGATCACGGCGAACGGGGTGACCTCGGAACCGGTGCCGGAGGAGGTCGGGATGCACACGAGCTTGGCCTTCTTGCCCAGCGGCGGGATCTTGAACGCGCGCTTACGGATATCGAAGAACTTCTCGCGCACGTCGGAGAAGGCGATTTCCGGGTGCTCGTAGAGCAGCCACATGATCTTGGAGGCGTCCATCGGGGAGCCGCCGCCGACCGCGATGATGGTGTCCGGCTCGAACTCCTCGCGCATCATCTCAGCGCCCTTTTCGACGGTCTCGACGGAGGGCTCCGGCTCGACGTAGTCGATGATGCGGAAGGTCACACGGTTGGAGCGGGCGCGCAGCTGGTCGATGACCTTGTCGACAATGCCGAGCTGCTCCATGACCTTATCGCACACGATGACGGCCTTCTCGATGCCGTACATGTCGCGCAGGTACTTGATGGCGTTCGGCTCGAAGTATGTCTTGGCCGGGATCTTGAACCACTGCATGTTGTTGTTCCTCCGAGCAATGCGCTTGATATTAACGAGATTCACGGCCTGCACGTTGCCGGACACCGAGTTGCCGCCGTAGGAGCCGCAGCCCAGGGTCAGCGACGGGGCGATGGCGTTGTAGATGTCGCCGATGCCGCCAAGGGAGGAAGGCTGGTTCCAGATGATGCGGCAGGCGTGCATACGGACGCCGTACTCACGCACGAGCTCCTGGTTGTTGGTGTGGATGGCGGCGGTGTGGCCGGCACCCAGCTTGAGCATCTTCTCGCACATCTCGAAGGCCTGCTCCTTGTCGTCGGCCTTGAGCACGGCCTGCACCGGGGCGAGCTTCTCGTGGGTCAGCGGCTCGTCGTCGGAGACTTCCTTGCATTCGGCGGCAAGGATCGTGGCGTCGGCCGGAATCTCGAAGCCGGCAGCCTTGGCGATGAACTGCGGGGACTTGCCCGGCACCACGGAGTTGAGCACGGGCTTGACGCCGGAACCGGCGGTGCAGCCGAACATGTACTGTTCAAGCTTGGCCTTCTCTTCGGCGTTGACGAAGTAGGCCTTACGGACCTTGAGCTCCTTGATGAGCTGGTCGTAGACGTCCTTGTGGGCGATGATGGCCTGCTCGGTGGCGCAGATCATGCCGTAGTCGAAGTGCTTGGAGAGCACCAGGTCGTTGGCGGCACGCACGATGTCCACATCGGAATCAACATAGGCCGGGGCGTTGCCGGCACCCACGCCGAGGGCGGGCTTGCCGGAGGAGTAAGCGGCCTTGACCATGCCCGGACCACCGGTGGCGAGGATCGTGGCCACGCCCGGGTGCTGCATCAGCGCGCCGGTGGCCTGGATGGACGGGTGCTCGATCCACTGGATACAGTTCTCGGGAGCACCGGCCTCGATGGCGGCGTCGCGCACAATCTTGGCGGCCTCGATGGAGCACTTCTGCGCGCCGGGGTGGAAGCCGAAGACGATCGGGCAGCGTGTCTTCAGGGCGATGAGGGACTTGAAGATGGCGGTGGAGGTCGGGTTGGTAACCGGAGTGACGCCGGCGACCACGCCGACGGGCTCGGCGACCTCATCGATGCCCATCACGTCGTCTTCACGGATGATGCCGACGGTCTTCTGGCCGGCCAAGTAGTTGGTGACGTGCTCACAGGCGAAGATGTTCTTGGTGGCCTTGTCTTCCACAAGACCACGGCCGGTCTCGTCGACAGCCATCTTGGCGAGAACGAGGTGCTTGTTCAGAGCGGCGATGGAGGCCTTGGCGACGATACGATCAACTTGCTTCTGGTCGAGGTTCTCGAATTCGTCGAGAGCCTTCTTGGCACGGGCAACCAGCGCGTCAACCTCGGCCTCAGCTGCGGCCCGCTTCTCTTCCGGGGTCGGCTTGGCGGCTTCGACCTTCTTCTTTGCTTCTGCCACTTGGGGTCCTCCTCGATCTTCTTGGGGTATATGGCAAAGTTCTGGACCATCGCCTCGTCACCTCAGTTGCACCAGCGGGATACCGCCTCAGTAACCGAAAATGACCGGTGATGCGTTGTCACACTGCATATGTGACCTGAGTCACAATATACCGAACGGTCCAGCGCGATGCATACGCACAAAATCGACGGCGTTTCACGTTTGATATTGAACAGTTTTTGTTAAGAGTTGTGCGAAATATCGAACAAATCCTCACTTTATTCGGCGATTTGGTACTTTTCGTTCACTTTTTGCCGAGAATCAAACGTCCGCGAACAACGCAATACAAGAACTTTTTTAAAGTAAGTTTTCAAAAGCACTCATTCTCTCCACATTTCTAGAAAATTGATTTAAAAAAGTACCCAAAATCGCCTACAAATATACGATTGTTGCCTCATACCCTCCGCGTCGAGGCACATGAAAGCCACTTTCATAAAGTATACTTGCATATATCTCATCGCACAAAGGGGTAACTATGAGGGCAATGCCATCGACCGCAGTGAAAGCGCACAACCGTAGTGCCATGACCCAGTATCTGTATGGCCATAGCCATGTCACCAAACAGGAACTGGAACGCGAACTCGGTCTCAGCCTGCCCACCATCACCCAAAATCTGCGCGCCCTAGAAGATGACGGACTCATCCGCAAAGGCGAACTGCAGGATTCCACCGGCGGGCGCAAGGCGCAAAGTTATGAGTTCAATCCCGATCATCGCACTGCCATCGGGGTAGTGATGCGGTCCAACGAACTGCGCCTGTGCGCGATTAACCTGTACGGCAACGTCATCGAAAAACGCAACGAGGCCCTGCCTTACCGCAACACCAACGTTTACTACCAACGCATCGGCGACATCATCAACAACTTCGCCGCCGACGTCGAAAAGAAGCACGGCAAGGCGCTCGGCGTCTCGTTCGCCATCCAAGGCATCCTCTCCCCCGACGCCACCACCATCACCTTCGGCACCATTATGGGCAACACTGGGCTCACGCTCGAAACCATCAGCCAATCGGTCCATTACCCGTGCATGATGATCCACGATTCCGATGCCTCAGCCATGGCCGAACTCTGGTTCGACTCCACGCTCACCGATGCGGTGTGCGTCTATCTGGAGCGACGCCCGGGCGGCGCGGTGATCGTGGGAGGCAAGCTGTATCAGGGCCCGAACCAGTGCAACGGCGCCATCGGACACATGACGCTGGTGCCGGGCGGCCGCGAATGCTACTGCGGCCAGCGCGGTTGCATGGACACCTACTGCTCGCCGGAGACCTTGCCCGAGGATTACGAAAGCATTCCCGGCTTCTTCAGCGTGCTCGAGCAGGGCGAACGGCATCATCGCGAGCGCATGGATGAGTGGCTGGATTACGTGGCGCAGGCCATCGTCAACGCGCGATCCATCATCGCGGGCGACGTGATTGTCGGCGGTGAAGCAGCCCAGCATCTTGAAGACAGCGACATCGAGGATCTCAAGGCGCGCGTCATCAATCGTAGCCCGTATGGCACCGACCATTTCAATCTGCGCAAAAGCTACCGCGCCGAAGATCAGAACATCATCGGTGCCGCGTTGCGGTTCGCCGAGAATTATCTCGACGATATCTGTGGTGCTGCGGAACGCGGCAGGAAATCAAGGGCTTCCACCAAAAGTGACAACACGTCTACAATGGAGGTATGAAAAACCCACCGTTGCATCGTTACGCCACTCGCCCAGGGCTGTACTTCACTGACGACGGTGGGGCTGACGCCGTTGTTCGTTCCGAAACCGCCGATCAGGTTTGGCTATGCGTACTGGAGCCCATTGATGAGCCCGGCGCTTTCTTCCAAGACGCCATCCGCCTGTTCGAGGACCCGAATATCTCCTTTATCCAGCAGATTCATGAGTTCCCGGTATGCACGCGCATTATCGAACATTTGTATCTGCGCGAGACCCTGTTCCGTATGACCGGGCCGAACTACGGCCTGTGGTACGTGCACCTGCCCAAAGCATGGGACGGCATGCGTTATGGCTACCGCGTGGACGGCGCATGGGACCCGAAACACGGCGTACGCTTCAATCCATACAAATTCCTGCTTGACCCGTATGGCAAGGGCATCGACGGCTCCATGGAGCTCACCCCCGCCGCCTTCTCCTATGAATGCGATGTCGTGGACCGCAAGGTAATCGGCTCGGCATACGGTGCCATGAGCACCGTAGACTCGCTCGGCCATGCGCCGGTGTCCGTGGCCATCGACGATCGCGACATCCACAAGCACGAGGCCGATCCGCAGCACCCGCATGTGCCGTGGCGCAAAACCGTCATCTATGAGATGCACGTCAAAGGCTTCACCGCCAACGCACCGTGGCTGCCCGAATCATTGCGCGGCACATACGCCGGACTCGCCCACCCCACCACGCTCGCCTATCTGCAGGGTCTAGGCATCACATCCATCGAACTGCTGCCGATTATGGCCAAGCAGGACGAGCTCTTCCTGCAAGAACACGGCCGCAAGAACTACTGGGGCTACTCCACTCTCAGCTACTTCGCCCCCGAACCCTCCTACGCCACTAAAGCCGCCCAGGAGAAGGGCGCGGCCGCCGTGCGCCAAGAAGTCATAGACATGGTGCGCGCACTGCACGAGGCCGGCTTCGAAGTCATCATGGACGTGGTCTACAACCACACATGCGAAGGCGGCGTCGAAGGCCCGACGGTCTGCTGGCGCGGCCTCGACGACCTGGCCTACTATCGCCATCAAAAATCCAATACCGGTCGACTCGAAGACACCACTGGTTGCGGCAATACGCTGGATTTCACCAACACGCATGTGGCCACCTTTGCCATCGACTCATTACGATACTGGGCCAAGCGTATCGGCATAGACGGTTTCCGCTTCGACCTTGGCGTCTCGCTGGCCCGTCTGGAAGGCGAATTCACCCATCATCACCCGTTCCTCTACGCCCTGCGTTCCGATCTGCTGCTGGGCAACCTGAAGCTCATTATGGAGCCGTGGGATCTGGGCAACCTCGGCTGGCGCACCGGCCAATTCTCCGTGCCGTTCGCCGAATGGAATGACCGCTTCCGCGACACGGCCCGCACCTTCTGGCTTGAAGATGTGGACGGCGGCTCCGATTTCGGGCGTATCAGTTTGCAGGAGATGGCCACACGACTCTGCGGCTCGGCCGATCTGTTCGCCACCGAACCAGGGCGTGGCGCTCCGGCCTCCATCAATTTCGTGTCCTGCCACGACGGTTTCACGCTGACGGACCTCACCAGATACCGCTCCAAGCACAATGAAGCCAACGGCGAAAACAATAATGATGGCTCGTCGGTGAACCATTCCGCCAATTTCGGCGTCGAAGGCGTCACCGATGATCCAGACGTCATCATGGCACGCGAACAGGCGGCCATGAACATGATCGGCATGCTGCTGCTCTCGCTGGGTACGCCGATGATGCTCGCCGGCGATGAATTCCGCAACACACAGGACGGCAACAACAACGCCTACTGCCAAGACAACGACACCACGTGGCTGAAGTGGGATTGGATGTATTCCACCAACAAGACACGCGAGATGCGCCGCTTGGAAACCGTGTCTCGACTGGTGGCGCTGCGTAAATCACTGGACCTGTATCACCACGAGGATTTCTTCACCCGACTGACCCAGCTCGGCCTGCTCAAGCCCTCAAGCCGCGTGCAGTGGTTCCTGCCCGACGGCACCACGCCGATGGAGCGTGACTGGTTCGATTTGGGCGTACGTAGCTTCACCATGCGATTGCTGTCCAACAGTGAGGTGGACGTGTGCATTGTGGTCAACGGCACCGCTGATGACCACGCATTCCGCCTGCCGCCAGACACTCACTGGACGCCTAAATGGTGCTCGGCCGAAATCAACGGCCGCCGAGCCGGGCATGGCACTCAGGTCGAGGAATGCGATTTGAACGGTGACACCGCCGTCTGGACGCAGCATATACCGAACGCCAGCGAGACAGTACGCAAGCTGGTCGAAGAAGTGGCCATGCAGCGTACGGAATCCTCGACTGAGAATGAAGCGGATGCCATCGAATTCGCGATGCCAGTAACGGATCACGCCGCAAACGGCACCTCGTCCGCGCCTCGGGATGAGGTATCAGCTGATATGCCTGATGCCCCTGTGGATGACACGCCGGACACTCCCGTCGACGACAATGTCTGGACCATGCCGGCGCTGAGCATCACGCTGATGAAGCAGGTGTGAGTCACACTCAAAACGGCACGACATAAACACAAAGGCTCTCCGTGGAATTCCACGGAGAGCCTTTGTGTGCTCGGTACAGGACAAGCGAAATTAACGCTTGGAGAACTGCGGGGCGCGACGTGCCTTGTGCAGACCAGCCTTCTTGCGCTCCACGACGCGAGCGTCGCGGGTCAGGAAGCCAGCCTTCTTCAGGGCGGCGCGGTTGGCATCACGATCGATGGCGTTCAGAGCGCGGGCAACGCCGAGGCGGATGGCGCCGGCCTGGCCGGTGGTGCCGCCGCCGTCAACGAGGACGATAGCGTCGAACTTGCCTTCGAGCTTGAGCAGAACAATCGGGGAGTTGACCTCACGCTGCAGCAGCTTGGAGGGGAAGTACTCCTCCAGAGTGCGGCCGTTGATGGTCCACTTGCCGTCACCCGGAACCAGACGGACACGGGCGACAGCCTCCTTGCGGCGACCGGTGCCGTAGCCCGGCTCGATCGCGGAGGTGCCGGTGCCAGCGCCAGCGTTGGTCTCGGTGGTGTAGTTGGTGAGCTCCTCTTCGGTCTCGACAACCTGGGAGTCGTTGGTGTTTTCAGCCATGATTCTTATCTCCTCTCAGGTTTCACTTGGCCTGCTGCGAGACCTGGGCGATCTCGAAGACCTGGGGCTTCTGCGGGGTGTGCGGGTGCTCGGCGCCACGGAAGACACGCAGGCGGTCGAGCTGCACCTTGGCCAAACGGTTCTTCGGCAGCATGCCCTTGACAGCGTTCTTGATGATGCGCTCGGGGTTCTTCTCGAGCAGCTCGGCGTAGGAGTCACGACGCAGACCACCGGGACGGCCGGAGTGCGAGTAGAGTTCCTTGCCCATCTTGTTGCCAGTCAGAGCAATCTTGTCGGCATTGATGATGATCACGTGGTTGCCGGAATCGGCGTGCGGAGCGTAGGTCGGCTTGTTCTTGCCGCGCAGCAGAATTGCAGCCTGGGTGGCGAGACGGCCGAGCACCACGTCGGTGGCGTCGATGACGTACCAGTCATGAGTCAGATCAGCTGGCTTCGGAGTGAAAGTTTTCACTGGATTACCTTTTCTATATTGTGTTCCGGGTCTCAGCTGCTTGGCGTGGCTTGGTCAGGGCCGCATCCAAGAGGCATCGAACCTCATTATCCGTGGGCTCCCTGAAAGTCCTCGATGGCGAGTGGGATAGCGCTTTGAAGGACCCCTTAGGGAAACACAACAATCCACTAGTATATCGCCGGGCTTGACATAGGGCAACTGGGGACACTCCATTGGGTTTATGGCTTCTCTTCCCCTATTTATGGTCTCTCTCTTCCACCCACTTCGGCCAACCGACTCACCTACGGTGAGGCAATTCCCTGCCTTCTCTCAGCTATCGCTTCGTTCAGGCCTCGTCTTCGGACAGTCCACTGGACTGTCCGCTTAACGACTCGGCTCGTCAGGGGGGAGGGAAAGCGGGTCAGGAATTGAAGATCTGGGCGAAGCGTCGGGCGCCGGGGGGGTCGAAGAGGGTTTCGAGCGGTACCACGTTGCCCTTGGCGTCGGCCAGCGGGATGCGCCAGTTCGGGTATTCGTTGTTGGTGCCCGGCTGGTTCTGCGCACGCTTCTCCCCCACCGCGTCGGTGATCGAGGCGGCGAGCAGCTTGCACGGCGAACCCTTCAGTGCGCGGTACAGCGCGTCGACGATATCCGCCTCGTGATCCTCACGATGTTCGGCGAAGTCGGCATCAAGATAGCCCTGCTCGACCAGCATGGCCAGCATCGCATCCTGCTCGGTCTTTGCGGAGGCTTCGAATTCCTCGGCCGGGCCGGTCAGCAAGCCCAGACGCTCACGAATCTTGACGTGCTCGTATTCCAGGTAACCGGCGGTCGGCGGCAGATCGTGCGTATTCACGGAGGCCAATGCGTACGGACGCCACTGGGAGGGGGCGCGGAACACGCCGTCGCGCTGCTCGAACCATTCAACGGCGCAACCGAGAACACCGTGGCTCGACAGGGAATCGGCCACATGGTCCGGCACCACGCCGAGGTCCTCACCTACGACCACGCCGCCGGCGCGAGAGGCCTCGATGGCCAGAACGCCCAGCATGATGTCTGAGTCGTAGTACACGTAAGCGCCATCCATAGCCGAACGGTTCTCGGGAATCCACCACAGGCGGAACAGGCCAAGGATGTGGTCGATGCGCACCGCACCGGCACGGGCGAACATGCCATGCACCATATTGCGGTAGGTCTCGTAGCCGGTGGCCTCCAGATTGATCGGGCTCAGCGGCGGCTGGCTCCAGTTCTGGCCTTGCTGGTTGAACATGTCCGGCGGTGCGCCGACCGTGGCTCCCTTGGCGAAGCGCTCGGGATTCCACCACACGTCAGCGCCGGAGGGGTGCACGCCGACGGCCATATCGGACATGATGCCGATATGCATGCCGGCGTCCTTGGCTGTCTGCTGGGCGGAGGACAGCTGCTCGGCGGCAATCCATTCCAGCCAGCGGTAGAAGTCCAAAGTGTCCGGGTACTGCTTGCGCAGATTGGCGATTTCCGGGGAGTTGCGGTTGAACTTGCGCTCCCAGTTGCTCTCCTCGCCGTTGGGCGCCCCCCACTTGTCGTAGCACAGGCACCACGTGGCATACGCCTCCAAGTCGGAACCGCAGTCCGCCTTGAATTGGTCGAACGCGCTTTGGCGTTCGGCGGTACGGCCGGCCTTGAAGATAATCCACAGGGCGTGCATCTTGCTGCGCCACATGGCGTCACGGTCGATGAGCTGGGAATCACCGTTCAGCGGTTCGGTGTCGGCATGCAGCCCGTCGACGGCGTTCTTGTCGCCCTCGCTGAGCGTGGCATATTCGACGATCGCCTCGGGGCGGATGTACGTGAAGTTGATCAGGCGACGGCTTACCGGCAGATACGGCGACGGGGTGAGCGGGGACACCGGCTCGGCGGCATGCACCGGATTGATGAGCACGAAGTCGGCACCGGTCTTCTGCTTGGCATCCACCAGCATGGTCTTCAGATCCTCGTAATCGCCCACGCCCCAGGAGTTGGATGAGCGAATCGAGTACAGCTGGGCCATCCAGCCCCACAGACTGCCGCCCTTCATCGGGTCAAGCAGATCGACGCGATCAGGCGCACTGATCAAAGTGGCGTCTTGCACACGGTCGGCGACCTTGACATGCAGCGTATGGTAACCGATCGGCAGATCGGCGGGAATGACCACAGCCGCATTCGAAATGAACGTGCCATCCAAGTCGTAGGCCTGGGATCCATCTCCAGGACCAACTTCAACGGTGCCCTGATATGGCTCGCCATTCTCCAGCGTGATGCTCGCCGAAGGCACGTCCAGAATGCCGGTGTTCACCAGCACCCGGTCCTCGCTACCGGCGATATGCAGCACGGTGGGTGCCACCAATCGGGAGTAACGCTCGTTCAGAATGCGTCGGATGGCGATGAGTTGGGCGTTCTCGCTGGAGGCGTCGATGCCCAGCGCTGCCAGCACCTCGATCAGGACGTCATCGTCTATCTCGTGGTAGTCATGGCTCATGCCCACATAACTCGTGCCGACACCGACCAACTTGGCCAGTCGAATCAACGGACGGGCCAGACGCTCTTCACTCTCGGTAATCTCACTCATAGCCCCAGTCTAACGCCGTTTGATTGCGCCACACCGTAAGCAAAATGCCGTGATTCCGCCAAATTATGTACTTTTAGCCCTCACACAGTGAGATGTGAGCGCTCACAATGGTGGATAGGGGGTGATTGCCGGCCAAATTTGCGCGGCAAAACACAGCAACAGTGTGCTTAGCGGCGGCTTTCCACGGCGTGCCGCACTTCGGCCGAGGGGTCGTTGGCCAACTTGGCAAGCATCGCTTCGGACGTATTGGGATTCAGCGCCACGGCACGGCGGACCATCGAGGAAAGCACCGCCGGTGCTCCCTCTTCGGATTCGGTGCCAAGTACGCCCAAGAAATCCAATGTCTCCGCATCCGCAGTGGGGTCCTGCGCGCCCTCAAGCCGCATCTTCCAGCTGGTGCGCTTGTTTTTCAACGCCGTATCCCGGACCTCGGGCACCGGGTCCTTGGTCAGGCGGCCGACCAGCCAGTTCTTGTCATCCCCGTTGGCGGCCACGGCTTGACGCACGGACGGTTCGGGGTCTTCGGAGAGTTTGACCAATACGTTCGGGAACGGCATGGTGTCGGCGAGGAACACGCGATCGGCCACCGGGGTGTGCGGGTTGCCGGCCACAGCCTCCAAAAGTGCGGTGGCGCGGGAGAACGCCGCCTGATCGGCACGGTCAGGCAACGGCCGACGGGCGAATTCGGACAGTTCGGCCGGGTCGGTGGAATGACGCAGACGCTCGTATGTAGCGGTCAGCGGTTCGAAATCCACCGGAGCGTCGGACTCGGCTGCGGCCTGCGCGCCTTGGTCCTGCTGCTGGGCGTCCGTGTCGGTTGCAGTCTCAGTTGCGGCCTCGGTGGGCTGGGTCTGCTGGCTGGTGGTGTTCTCGTCGGTCATGATGCCCAGCTTAGTCATACAGGCGTCACGCGAGCGGAACCGGAATGTTGACCACGTCAATCGGATCCGGCACCACCGCGGCATTGAACGCTTCCCGCACACGCTCCTCGAATCGCGCGCAATCATCCTGCGGCACCACCGCGGTCAACTCGACGTTCGCCGCATACGATTCATCCTCCTGACTGCCACCGAGCTGCGCCAGAATCTGCTGGAATCGGGCCAACTGCGGGTATTCGAGGCGAACCCGGTATCGCTTGGCGGTCATGATGCGGGCGGCGCGGGCGGCTTTCATCGCCAATGATGCGGCGGATGAGTACGCGCGGACCAGACCACCGGAGCCCAGCAGAATACCACCGAAATATCTGGTGACGGCAACCACGCAATCGGTGGTGCCGGACTGCTTGAGTACGTCGAGAATCGGCTTGCCGGCGGTACCGGACGGCTCGCCGTCATCGCTCATGCGTTCGGACAGTCGCCCATCCGCGCCTCCGCACACGGCGGCATACGCCACGTGCCGGGCTTTCGGATGCTGCTCACGGATCGCGGCCACGAACGCGAGCGCCTCGTCGAGCGTATCGACATGGGCGGCGTCGCCGATGAATTCGGACTTTTTTTCGACGAGCGAATCGTGGGCGGGATCGTCGGGCGTGTTGAGAATCGTCTGCATGAGCGTGTTCCGGTGGTCGACTGGCTGGGTGTTCGACTGAGCGCGAGGCCAGGCAGGGCTATCAGCGTTCGGAGACGACGACGTTATAGTCCTCGCCGGCGAAGTAGGCGGTCAGGCAGGCGATCATCTGGCGGGTGAGCTCCTTGAACGCGCCGTCGGTACGCCAGCCGACATGCGGGGTCAGGACGATGCCGGGCACATGGCAGATGGCGTCGTCGGCAGTCAGCGGCTCGTGGTCGAACACGTCGAGTGCGGCGGGAACATCGCCCTTTTGCAGTCGGGCAAGCAGCGCACCGGATTCGATGACTTCGGAGCGGGCGGTATTGATGAACAGGGTGCCGGGCTTCACATGCGCAAGGTTCTCGGCGGTGACGATGCCGCACGTGGCGTTGTTCAGCGGCAGATGGACGGAGATGACGTCGCTGGTTTCGATGAGCTCGTTGAGATCGTCGACCGGAGTGGCGCCGGAGCGTTCGAAATGTTCGGGCGGCACATGCGAATTCCATGCGGCGACCTCCATGCCGAAGGCGCGGGCGATGCCGGCCACGGTGGCGCCGATGCCGCCCAGTCCGATGATGCCCATGCGACGGCCGGCGAGTTGCAGTCCATCGCCGCCGGCCCACGCCCAGTTGCCGGCCTTGACGTCCTTATCGAGTTGGCCAACGCGGCGGATGAGCTCGAACAGAAGGGCGAAGGTGTGCTCGGCCACGGCGTGATCGCCATAATGTTCGGCGTTGCAGACGCGGATCTTCAGCTCGCGCGCCTTATCGAGATTGATGTAGCTGGCGACGCCGGTACCGCAGAACACGATGCACTTGACGTGCCCCTGCTCGCTGATGGCGTGCAGCAGATCATCCGAAATGTGGTAGCCGCCCACCAGCAGGGCGTCGGCATCCTTCAGACGCTCGGCTATGGTCGCCTCGGACGTGAATTCCTCGAACATACGCACGCGGGCAACGTCGTGGAGCGCGGGGAACTGGGCCTTGATGGGCTCGATCATCGCGTCGAGCACGGACGGCATCACGACGAGGGGCAGATCGGTGCGTTCGCTCTGGGTTTCGTAGATCTCGGTCATGGGCTCCACATTAGAAGGGCGGCGGGAGATTGGAACGGAACGCACCGGACCGCGCATCGATCGGCGCGGCGGCCGACGCATCGGCCGACGCATCGGCCGACACACCGCCCTCAAGCACGAAAAAGCCGGAAACCGTTGGAAATCAGCGGTTCCGGCTCTGCTTGCGGAGTCAGAGGGATTCGAACCCTCGAGCCGTTTACACGACTAACACCTTAGCAGGGTGCCCCTATCGGCCACTCAGGCATGACTCCACGTTACGCAATAATGCGCGACAGCAAATTACTGTACCACGTCCTGCGGATACGGCGTGCCGAACGACACATTATTGGCCGTCCGCGGGCGCGGCATCGCCGGAGAACGTAACGATAACCGCGCAAATCACCAACACCACACCGATCACGATAAGCACCACGGGAACATGGTTGAGGATACCGACCACTGCCTTCTTCATGAGGTTTACGCTACTCGGAGAGCAGAGACAGCGCGCAGTGGCTTGGAAGGCGTTGCGGACAGTGACGCAATGTGGACGATTCCGTGGAATCGCACCCACCATGCGAAACAGCCGCACAGTGCGCAAACCCTTGGAATTCCGGTGATATTCGGCATTATGACAATGAGCGCCGCGCCATGCGCGCCACATAGTGAGCATGACCTCGTTCGGCATTCCTACAATGGTGGTATGAGCACCGCACCGAGACTTGAGGCCGCCAAACGCGATTGGGGTCACGACGAGACCGGATGCACCGTGCTGCATATCGACATGGATGCCTTCTATGCCTCATTGGAGGTGGCGCGCAACCCCGGGCTCAAAGGCAAGCCGGTGATCATCGGCACCGGGCCGCGCGCGGTGGTGTCCGCCGCGAGCTACGAAGCCCGGAGATACGGCATCAATTCGGCGATGCCGGCCGCGCGCGCCCATCAGTTGTGTCCGAACGGCATTTTTCTGCCAGTGGATATGGCGTATTACCGCATGATGTCGCACCGAATCATGCATGAGGTGTTTTTGACCGTCACTGACCGGTTCGAGCAGGTTTCGGTGGACGAGGGCTATATGGATGTGTCCGCCGCACTGCTGGAGTGGGGGCGGCCGAGCGCGATCGGCGCGTGGATTCGCGCTCAGGTGGCCGAGCGCTTCCACGTGACGTGTTCAGTGGGTATCGCCTGTAACAAGCTGGTGGCCAAAATGGCCTCGACCAATGCCAAGCCGGACGGCATGCTGCTGATTCCGGCGGCCCGCTCGGCTGAGTTCGTGCAGATGATGCCATTGCGTGGCATTCCGGGCATCGGGCCGTCTTTGGAGAAGCGGCTTAATGCTTGGGGCGTGCATTCGGTGGCTGAATTGGCTCAGCTGGATGAGGCTGCATTGACTCGTGCCACTGGCTCCCCGGCTGCGGCACGTGGATTATGGGCGGCCTCGCACGGGTTGGATTCCCGCAAAATTACCACGGTGCGCGAGGAGAAATCCATTGGGTCCGAGGAAACCTTAGCCGAGGATACACGCGATATGCGCGTGGTATGCGGTCTGCTGCGTTCGGCCTGCGACGATGTGGCCAGCACGCTGCGACGCAAGGGGCTGGTGGCGCGCACGCTGACGGTGAAGTTGCGGTTCGCCGACCTGAGCTATCAGACCCGGTCTTTTACGATGGAGCGGCCGACCGATACGGCCGGCGTGCTGTACCCGGAATGCGTGCGGCAGCTGAAAGTCATGCTGGGGCTACCGGCCTCGGCGGAGTCTGCCACTCCCCTGCCCAAAACTATTCGCTTGGCCGGTATGAGCACGTCTTCGCTCAGTGAGGCGGCGGCTACGGCCGTGCAGCCTTCACTGGATGACATGCTCGAAGAGGCCGACAATGCCCGCGGCCAGACCTCACAGGCACGTTTGCATGATGCCGAGGCCGCACTGGACGCTGTGCGCCGCAAATTTGGCAGCAAGGCCGCCCAGTTTGGGGCGTGAACGGCTCAACGCCACTTGCGATCTCATTACGCCGTGAGACGTTCGCAGGCGGAGCGGATGGCCTCGTCGGTGGCGGTGGCGGAGAAACGCAGGTAGGCGGGAGCGCCGTAGAATTCGCCGGGGCTGGGGATGATGCCGATCTTGGCGAGCTCGGCCATATCGGCCCAGCAGTCGCCGGACTTGGCCTTGACCCATACGTACAGCGCGCCGGAGGGCATTTGTGCCGAATAGCCATATGCCTTCAGTGCGTCAACCAGCGCGGATAGGCGGCGACGGTAACGCCCCCATTGCTCGTGCACAGCGGCTGTGTCCTTCAGACCTGCGGCCATGGCGGCCTGCACCGGGCCGGGGATAATCTGGCCGATCTGCTTGCGGTATTCGGCCATTTCCTTGACCAGCCGGTAATCGCCGGCAATCAGAGCCGTACGGTAGCCGGCCATGTTGGACTGCTTGGACAGCGAGTAGAGCACCAGGATGCCAGCTGCCGAACCTTCACACACATGTGGATTCAGGGCACATGGCGTGGCGGAGAGACTGAATGCGGTATCAGAGGCGGGCTCGTTGGATTCGGCCACCGGTGCGGCAGGCGCAGACGCAGCAGATGCAGACGCGGCAGGCGCATAGGACGCGGCTGTATTGCGGCACACCGAACGCCAGTCCATTAACGCATAGCATTCGTCGGAGAGCACCACGGCACCGATACGACGGGCAGCAGCCACGATGTCGGTCAGCCAGTCAGCGGAGATGACCTCGCCGGAGGGATTACACGGCGAGTTGATCCAGATGGCCTTGACGTTCGGAATATTCACCCAGGAATCGACGTCGGTCACATCATCGACTTTGACCACGGTGGCGCCGGCAAGTTGGGTACCGATTTCGTAAGTCGGGTAGGAGACAGCCGGTTGGACGACCACATCGCCTTCGCCAAGGTGCAGCAGGCTGGCCATCAGCGCCACGGCCTCCTTGGAACCCACGGTGGGTACGGCGGCAGCGTTGATGGATTTCAGATCCACCCCGCGCAGTTCGCGGAACCATGTATCGATAGCGGCCTTAAGGTCGGCGGTGCCGGCGGTGACCGGGTATCCATGGGCGTTGGGGGCGTCTGCGCCGGCAACCAGCGCCTGCTGGACACTGCTCGGCACCGGGTCCACGGGTGAGCCTACGGACAGGTCGATCATGCCACCCGGCACGGTTTTGGCGGTGGTTTTGAAGCCGGCGATACGAGACCAGTCGTATGGCGACGAATATGCGTGGAAGCCCATGAGAACCCCTTTCTTGGACGGTATGTTCCTAAGATACGACGAACCCTCGGCCGTGATAGACCGAGGGTTCAATCCGAACTATGCGCTGTGTGCAGCGCTTATCCGCAAATCAGCTTACTGGTTCTGCGGCGGCAGCGCGGCGACCTGTTCCGGGTCTTTGCCGATTGGGCCATTGGCGGAAGCGCCGCCCAAATCGCCGACTTCAGCGAAGAAGTTGATAGCGGCATCCTTGTACCAAGCCCACTCGTCCGGCAGATCATCCTCATAGAAGATGGCCTCGGTGGGGCACACCGGTTCGCATGCACCGCAGTCGACGCACTCGTTGGGGTTGATGTACAGCGAGCGGGAACCCTCGTAGATGCAGTCGACGGGGCACTCGTCCACGCAAGCCTTGTCCTTGACATCCACGCAAGGCTGAGCGATCACATATGGCATGGAATCCTCCTTAACAGATACTGGTACGAGGGTACGCGCCCGTTGGGACGCTCCTCGCTCTCAGCCGTTAACGGCCTTATCGGTTTCGGCGGACAGCGTTTCGGTCAGGTCGCCCTTGCCGAGGCGCGAATGCCAGTAGCCGTAGCCGAAGTAGATGGCGACGCCGACCACGAGCCACACCACGAAACGAATCCAGGTGAGTACGGACAGGTTGAGCATCAACCAGAAGTTGGCCACGGCGATGAGGATCGGAATCCACGGGTTGCCGGGCATCTTGAAGGCACGCGGCAGGTCGGGGCGCTTCTTGCGCATAATCGGGATGGAGATGGCCACCAGCGTGAAGGCGGACAGGGTGCCGATGTTGACCATGTCGGAGAGCACGCCGATGTCGAAGAAGGCGGCCACGAGCGCCACCACCGCGCCGACGACGATCTGCAGAGCGGCCGGGGTGCCATGCTTGCCGGTCTTGGACAGACCGCGCGGCAGCAGACCATCTCGGCTCATGGCGAAGACGATACGGGTCAGGCCGAGCAACAGCACCATAACCACGGTGGCCAGGCCCAGCACGATGCCGAAGCTGATGATCTTGGCGGCCCAGTCGGCGCCCACCAGTTCGAAGGCGGTGGCCAGCGAGGGGCTGTCTTGCTTGGCGAGATCGGCATAGGAGACCATGCCGGTGGTCACCACGGCCACGAGCATGTACATGACGATGATGAGCAGCATGCCCACGCCGATGCCGAGCGGCACGTTCTTGTGCGGGTTCTTGGTCTCCTCGGAAGCGGTGGCCACCACGTCGAAGCCGATGAACGCGAAGAACACGAGTGCCGCGCCCGAGAGGATGCCGGGCACGCCGTACACGGATGGGGTCATGCCGGTGGCGAACTGCCACAGCGGCTGGGTCATCAAACCAGTGACGGCGGAGGAGCCTTCCACGGTGGAGGCCGGCTGGCTCGGCGGAATGAACGGGGTGAAGTTGGAGGCCTTGACGTAGAAGAAGCCGACGATCACCACAAAGAACACGATGGCGATCTTGAGCACGGTCATAGCACCGTCCACGCGGGCGCCGATCTTGGTGCCGAATACGAGCAGCGTGGTAAAGAACGCCACGATGATAATCGGGGCGATATCGATATGGAAGGAGCCGAACGTCAGGTTGGTGTTGGCGTTCCAGCCCATCAGGCGCATGAAATCGTTGAGGTATACGCCCCAATACTTGGAAATCACGGAGCCGGCCATCAGCATCTCCAGGATCAGATCCCAGCCGACGATCCAGGCCATGATCTCGCCGACCGTGGTGTAGGTGAAGGTGTAGGCGGAGCCGGCCACCGGAATCATCGAAGCGAATTCGGCGTAGCACATCACGGCTGCGCCGCACACGATGCCGGCGATCAGGAAGCTGATGATCACGGCCGGGCCGGCGTGGAAGGCGGCGGCCTGCGCGCCCACCGAGAAGATGCCGGCACCCACGGCTACGGCCACGCCCATGATTGACAGATCCCACCAAGTCAGGTTGCGCTTGAGCTTGCGGCCCTCTTCACCCGTTTCGGCAATGGTCTGTTCGACGGATTTCGTACGGAACAGTTGCATAGTGCTCTTCTTTTTCTCTGTTGTTTGCGCACCGAATGCGCACAATACCGACAATCGAGTATAGAAGAGCCCGTGTGTCTTGTATATTAATAAGACTTAGAGTCCGCAATATATGGGATCAATACCCCACTCCATCGATCAATAGCGCGATTACAGCACACCGACGCAGACCGGTTCGGGCACCAAGTCCACTCCGAACGCGCTCTTGACTGCCTGCTGAACCGCGCGCGCCAAAGCTGCGATATCGGCCGCGCTCGCTCCCCCACGATTGGTCAAGGCCAGCGTGTGCTGCGTGGATAGACTGGCCGGCGCGTCCGCATCGACCTTATATCCCTTATGGCAGCCGGCATGGTCGATGAGCCAGGCAGCGGACGTCTTGGTGCCGGGAGTGCCGTCGGGCAGAGTCGCGTCAAACCTCGGCGCATCTTCGGGCAGGGCCGCCGCTTGGTCGGCGGTCAGAATCGGATTTATAAAGAACGAGCCGCAGCTGTGGCGATTGTAGTCGGGAGCAGGCAGGCCGTCATCGCCAACGGGAATGCCGGCGGCCTCATTGAGGGAGGCCAGACGCTCCAGATCGGTCAGGATATTGGCCTCGCGCTTGGCGGTGGCCATGTCGGGCAAGACGTAGCGAGTGGGGTCCTCAAGCATGCCTTTGGCGGCACGTACTGCGAGCACGGCTTTGCGGATGTCGGCGGTGGCCATACGGTCGCCCACTTCGACGCCGAGCGCTTTGGCGAGCTGTCCGTAACCTACCGTGCCTTCGGCCGAGTGGGTCAGGGCAAAGGTGACGGAGAGCACCACGTAACGTGGCGTCGGGAAGAATCGGTCGGCCGGCTGGCCGGGACCGGCGTACATGCTGGCCTTCAGTGCGGAGTATCGATAGCCGAATCGAAGATCGGCTGGCGTGAGGTCGCGCGTGGTTTTGGTGTCTCGATCCCAGACTTCCACCGATTCGACCGAAGTGGCGACTTCCTGCCCGTAGGCGCCAATGTTCTGCACCACGGAAGCGCCGACTGTGCCGGGAATGCCGGACAGTCCCTCGACGCCCTCGAGCCCGAGCTCTACGGTGAAGGCCACGAAATCATCCCAATTGGCACCGGCCTCGGCATTGACATGCACGGTGCGATCCTCGCCCTCTACCGGCGCGGCTTCGTCCGGCACGGTGATGAGGCGTCGGGCGTCTCGAACCACCACGCCGTCGAAAGGCTTATCGGAAACAAGCAGGTTGGACCCGCCACCGATGACAACAAGAGGCAGGCCTTTGGAATCGGCATCCTCCACGGCTTCGATGAGCTCCACGCGCGTGGTCGGCTCGATGAAATGGGCGATGGGTCCGCCCACGCCCATGGTGGTGATGTCTGCAAAGCTTGTCATGGCTTCCTATCTTAGTGGCGCAGGTGCGATATCGAGGCAATCATCGGCTGAAACGGCAGAACGCCCGCGCCACCTTCGTTCAGACGCGGGATCTCTGCCGTTTCTCATGCGATGCGGATACTGATTCCGCACCCTGCCACTCGCCTCTGGAGCGAATACGCAAAAACCCGGCCGAATGGGCCGGGTTGTGTAAAGCTGTGATGCTTGCGATCAACGAGTCTCGCGGTGCACGGTCTGCTTGCCGCAGCGCGGGCAGAACTTCTTGAGCTCAAGACGGTCGGGCGTGTTACGACGGTTCTTAGTCGTAATGTAGTTACGCTCCTTGCACTCGGTGCAGGCCAGCGTGATGCCCGGACGGATGTCGGCGCTCTTAGCCATTGTCATTCACCTCTGTGTTCTTAGGTATAGTGCGCGCCCACCGGTTAGCAGGCGCGATTTGTAGCGAGGAAGAGGCTCGAACTCTTGACCTTACGATTATGAGTCGTACGCTCTAGCCAGCTGAGCTACCCCGCCAGAGAGCCCCGAGTGAGAATTGGACTCACGACCTCTTCCTTACCAAGGAAGTGCTCTACCACTGAGCTATCGGGGCGTGGCGGATAGTGGATTCGAACCACTGAAGCACGAAGCGGCTGATTTACAGTCAGCTCCCTTTGACCGCTTGGGAAATCCGCCAGTCTGTTTCCCGCCGCGGTGTTTGACCTCAACAGGCAACTTGGCTATATAACCACAAATTTTCCAGGTACGCAAATCGGCCCCTACGAAAACCTTGTTTTACCGCGGAATTCTGCGGTTTTATCGGCGTGTCTCACAGCGTGCTTTCAGGGTCCGCTTCGGCCCTGCAAACAGCCCCGACCAAGGCTGCACCCCGCACTTCACCCAATCATTTTTCTTATATGGTGCTCCAGAACCCTGCAATGGCGCGGTTTTCGAGCGGTGTCGCCTGTTTGCGGCGGCACAGCGCATGCTGGCATGCTGGGTGCATGGCTTCTGATCCTGTACATCACGGACAATCATTCGACGACCAGCCGCTCGGATTCGGCACGCTGGCCATTCACTTCGGTAACGGGGTCGACGCCGAAACCGGCGCGATCCGTCGCCCCATCACGCTGGCGAACACCTACGCGCTGTGCCCTACGACCCCTCGGCCTTGGCGATTGCCAAGCATCTCGAATCGCTGGATGTGGTGCGTTTCGTGGAGTACCCCGGTCTGGAATCGCACCCGCACCACGAGGTGGCGGTCAGCCAGCTGGCCCGCCCGGACTCCGGGTTCGGCGGCGCGCTGTCGTTCGGCCTCGACACCGATCATGACGGGTACAACCGGTTCGTTTCCAAGCTCAATGTGATTACGTCGGCCGTGTCGCTCGGCCATGACGAATCGCCGATCGTGTTCCTCGGCGAGGATGACGAGCGCCAATACCTGTGTACCCGTCTGAGTTCCACCGCGGCTTCTTCCGTCTGGCCGTGGGTCTGGAGGATACGGACGATTTGATTCGCGACATCGATCACGCGCTGGTGGAGGCCGGATTCGAGGTGTGAGACCGCATCGCGCGCACGATTTCGGCCTCTTCCGTCCTGCTGCCGCCGTCAGTGAGTCACAAGATGGCTCGGTGACGACGATGGCAGGGCTTTTACGTCGGCACAGGGACAATACCTGGCGGTCTGCCGACGATGACGGCACTTATCGTCGGCAGACCGCCAGTTTTTGGACCGTCGCCGACACAAAACGCCGATTTGCCGTTGGCAATGGTCCAAAAACTGGCCCGATAACGACACCAACGCGGCTCAGCATCGGCACATCGCCATTTCGTGGCCCACTGCCGACGCTGGCCTCAGGCCACGGCACTCAGCGTCGGTAGAGATACAACCATTGGCACAGCGCGACGACACCACGAACCTGCGACACGGAAAAAACAACATACCGTCGATCTACTGCCGTCTTGTGCAAAATGTCTTAAGCCGCTCGGCCAAATCGCCGACTAAGCCTCTTCCATAGGGATCCCAATCCGTTCCCCAGTGCAGATGCGGTGCAACGCCGAACTCAACTACGTTGCACGCATGCACCTTTATGCATAGCAGGCATGGCTGGGCGTTTGGTGGGAGCGGTTTTCGGCTCCCCTCTCTGGGGGGAGCCCCTTTCCGCCTGGCAAGAGAAAACCCCGACTGTCCGCGGGAACAGTCGGGGTTGTTGAAGTTCGCTAGGCGACTAATCAGCCGAGGATGGCGAGAATGTCGCGGGCGCCGACGATGAGGTAGTCCTCACCCTCGTAGTGGACTTCGGTGCCGCCGTACTTGGAGTACAGCACCTTGTCGCCGACCTTGACATCCATCGGGATGCGCTCGCCCTTGTCGTCACGACGGCCCGGGCCAACGGCCAGGACTTCACCCTGCTGCGGCTTCTCCTTGGCGTTGTCCGGAATATACAGACCGGAAGCGGTCTGGGTCTGGGCCTCGGCCTGCTTGACGATGATCTTGTCTTCCAACGGTGTGAGCTTAATCGACACTGTGGGTCACCTCGTATCTACTTGTAGTTCGATAATGCCGCGCCAGAACGCCTCAAGAGGCTGACGATCACTTGCGTTGTCCCTTTGCGCTAGGACACATCGTAGCGCGATTATTAGCACTCTGCCAACTCGAGTGCTAACGCTGTGAGAGAAAATCGGCGAATCGCAACGCTCAGTTGCCGCGGCGGGCAAGAATGGAGTCCAAGCCTGCGCCCAACGAATCGGTGGTCGCCGCTGGCGCTTCGACGTCGGCACGCTCCTCGGATTCGTGGAATGCAGCTCGCTGGGCGGCGTTTGCAGCCTCGTCACCGGCGTCCGTAGCGACGTTCGTATCGGCATCATCGCGCTGCTCCGACTCAGTGTCTACAGCGTTTCCGGCGCCGACAGCCTTGCCCGCATCGGCGGCCTTGGCATCGTCCGCGGCCTTGACGGCTCGGGCCTCGTCAATCAACTTCTCCGCCACTGCGGGTTCGACAGGTTCCGCCTTGGACACCTGACGGGTCGACTTGATCTCCAAGCTCTCCGGAGCGTTGTCGGCGTTATGCTCTCCACCCAAAGTGAAGGAAATGAGATCCTGCGAGGTGGCCATATCGAAGACATCCAGTGCCCGGGTGGGGCGTACGCTGGCCAGTTCCGACGTAGCGTCGGCAGCGGCATCGTCGCGCTCATCACGCTCGTCACGCACCGTAAGCGATGGTTCAACTCGAGGGGCGACGGACTTATCCGACTTAGTCGACTTATCCGTGCGAGCGGAGGCATCAGGCGCGGCGGAAGATTCACTGGTTTCGGCAGCGGACTTACGGTCAGCGGATTCATCGACCATAGCAGACGGTTCGGCGGCAGGCTTATCGGCGGCGGACTGTGCAGTATCAGACTTATCAGGCTGTCTGGCGTGCTCTCCCGCGGCCTGATATGCGGCGGCGGACTGACGCAACGCCTTGGCCTTGGCCTGCTCAATCTCGGCATCGCGTAATGCGCAGCGAATCTGCCGTTGTTCCATGACCTCGGTGACAGCATCCTCAATCTGCTCGGCAGGCGCAGTTACGGCCGCAACCGGTTCGGCCTTGTTCACGCGCTTGCTGTCCTTGGACTCGGCAGACGGTTTCTTGGACCAGCCCGTACCGCTATGAGTCCGCTCGTAGCGGACCACCTTGCGCTCCCATTGCCGGGCCTGGCGTGAGGCATTGGCTCCCAACACCAGCAGCAGCAACAACAGCACGAACGGAATAAGAGCAAGCAGCGGGCTGAAATGCAGGGGGAACGATACGGCAAACACCAACACGGTTATGGCAAGCAGGCATACGGCGAGGATCTGCCGGCGGCGGATGGCCGCGCGGCGCAGTTCCCGCACATGAGCGATGTGCTCAGGTGTCAGCCTCGCTGACGGTGTTGATGCTGGCATTGCTGCCCCTTTCGCCTTATACGGCTTGATGTCTCCGAATCGTCTGCCGTTCTCTGCATCAACGATATGCAGAGAAGGCGAATAACGATCCTGCCGATGCTCGTCCACACGTTTCATGCCGTTGGCCGTACGTACGGGCAGCCATACAACGATAATAATCGCCACAATCACCAGCACGACGACAGTGCTCAGTGACTCATAACCCATAGAGTCAAGAATAGGAGACGTACCGACGAACTGGGGCTTTCCGCCCGGGCGTGTCGGAGCGGAATTCTTCCGGTCGACGCTTATCTGGAACCGGCGGCGGCGAGTCTGGCGGCGAACCCTTGCCTCATATCTTCAGCCAACAGCGCAAACGTTACGTGATCGCGCCACTGACCATTTACATACATATACCGCTCGCGCAGTCCCTCATGATGGGCTCCGACCTTACGCACCACAGCCAAAGAACGCGCATTATCCGGCAGAATGGCGATTTCCAGCCGATGCAACGCGGGCCCGAATGGGTCTCCGAGCGCCCAATCGGCAAGCATGGCCAGTGCCATCGGCGCGAATCCGTGGCCGGCGTACCGTTGATCGACCCAATAGCCAACCACGCCGGTACGCATGGCACCATACGCTATGGCTCCCAACGAAATCTGGCCGACGATACGCATCTGGTATTCGATGGCGAAGATCACGCCGACGCCATGCTGCTCGTTACGGCGCTGCCGCTGCACCCATTGATTGAATGTGATGGAGCCGCCACGCATCGGGTCACCGGATTCCCAAGGTGCCAGCCAGTCGTTGTTGCGCCAGCGCACTTCGTTCCAGCCGTCCTCATCATCCATGGTCAAGGGGCGCAGGACTATCGGAAAACCGGGATGGGTGAGACGTGGCGGGCGAATCTGGTGGTCCAGCTTGAACGCCTCTTTAATCGACTGGAAAACTGACACGGCCTTTATTGTAGCCATATGAAGGTCTTGCGCCGCTACCGTGGCCACTTTCGTTTTACGGTGGAAACACTAGACTGTGCGGTATGAGCGAAGTGGGCAGTGGCATGAATATCGGCAGCGACTACAGCGGCACAGAGAAAACAGAGAAGACGGATAAAGCGACGCTGCGCCACCATATACTGTCTCGGCGCAAGCGCATTCCAGCGGAAGAACGTGGAGCGGCCGGTGAATTGCTGGTGCGACGGTTCCCGGCACACATGATTCAGGATGGTCCCACAGTGGCGGCATATGTGTCGATGGGTTCGGAAATCGAAACCCGGCCACTGTTGCGATGGCTGCTGGCTCATGGCTGCCACGTGTTGGTGCCACGGTTGGGGTCTGGGTTGGAAATTGGCTGGAGTGTGCTGGATTCATTGGAATCCTTGCGCTCGATGGATGCAGTGGGTGGCGCGAACAATGCCGGTAGCTGCAGCTCTCCCAGCACCGTCCATCGCGGACCCGATGAGCCATCCTCTAGCACCGTCCATCACAGACCGGACGAGCCAACTGGCGCAGTTCTACCGCCCGAAGCGTTGGAGAAGGCCGATCTGGTCATCGCTCCGGCTTTGGCAGTGGACCCGCAGGGCAACCGTCTGGGGCGTGGTGCCGGCTGGTATGACCGGGCCTTGGCTCGCCGCAAGCCCGCATGTCCCCTGATTGCGGTGTGCTGGCCGTGGGAGGTGTTGGACACCGATTTGCCGGCCGAACCACATGATGTGCCGGCCGACGGAGTGCTGACGCCGGAGGGATACCGGCGGCTTAGCTCATCGGGCCGGTTGAGCTGACCGGCCGGCCAAGATACTCGGCGCAAGCCAGACTGACCAACCAGCCACGCACACTGGCCGATGGAACCAGAGTGGCAACAGCAAGCTGGCTAGTAAGACCGTAACGCCAATGTGTCAGGGCGGCGACTAGGATATGAACGGTTGCATGGCATGGTGTTGCACGCCATGCGCGAGAAATATGACTTTGTTGGAGGAATCCGTTGCCTACCTATCATTACCGTTGCAAGAACTGCGGCTATGACTTCACCGAACAGCAGTCGTTCAATGACGACCCGATTACCGTGTGCCCCAAGTGCTCGCAGGAGCAGGTGCACAAGGTGTATTCCGCCGTGCCGATTGAGTTCAAGGGTCACGGATTCTACCGCACCGACAAATCCGGCAAGTAAGGTCGGCTCCCCGTTTTCCCTCGGTAAAAGATGGTGTCGACGGCGTTATGCCGCGGATATTGGCACTACGGGCACTGTCTGTTGCACGGGTTTGAAGCGTTGTGGATAACTTGGCAAGCTGGAACCACATAGGTCGATTCAGCTTGCGCTTACGAAAAACTTCAGGTCATCATGGTTGCATGGTGACCTTTTCGTTTATTAAGCCGCCTGCGCGCGGTTCATTGCGGCGACGGCGCATGGCGGATGCCTTGCGCCGACTTACTGCTGCGTTGTGCGTGGGACTCGCAGTGTTGTTTGGGCTTGAAGCCGTATTGGCCGTGGTAGAAACCGAGCCGATGGTGGTGGCCGCTCGTTCGATTCGACGGGGTGACATTATTCTGGCCGTCGACGTTCAGTTGGCTGCTATGCCGGTATCTGCGATAGGCCCGTCTTGGGCGGGCAATATTGAGGATGTGGTGGGCAAGGTTGCGCAAATCGATATCGAAGCAGCCGATCCCATTTCCACGCATATGGCCAGAGATGCGCCCGTAACACCGACCGGCACTACGGTGATTGAAGTCCGCTTGGCCAGTAGCGTCGACGATGTATTGGCCGGCGATCGGGTGAGACTGGTTTCCGCCGTCGGTTGCGGAGGTGCCGATTGCACGCTGGCCGAGAATGCCACGGTGATGAATGTCGGCAAACCGGATACGACTGGCGCATTGGGAGGCAACGACCGACTGGTGTCGTTCGCAATGCCACCGGAGGCCGCGGCCAAGGTTATGGAGCTGCAACAGGCCGGAGCGATTATGGCCGTTGTGCGGTAGGAAGCGGAATCGGCCTTCGGCCGATGCTGTGTTTTCCGCAGCCGTAGGGCTGCGGAAAACACAGAGTTGGGGCACACAGAGTGCGCCCCAACTTCTACTCGCGCTCGTTGAAAACAGCCCAGTGTGGCGGCAGTTCGCCGAGGATGCGTTTGTCGTCGTCGGATTGCCGTTGTTGGTTGGTCTGCATGTCTCCGGGCTCGAGTTTGACGCCGTCAGCGTCAAACTGCTCAGTGCCCTTCATCACCACGCGCTTGTGCTTGCGCGGTGTGCGCCGTGTAGCCGAGTATTCCGCCATGATTATTCAACCTCGCGGTAGATCTCGCCGATACGGCTGACGATACGGTCGACTTCCTTATCGGGGTTCACAAAGGCGGCGACACTCCAGACGGTCATCACATTCCAGCCCAAGGAAATGAGATCCTGTGCCGACAAACGATGACGCCTGCGCGTGGATTGCACGGACATAAAGTTCGCGTCATCGGTCTGCACGGCCAAGGCAAACGGCTTGTCCTTTAATCCCACCACGAGCGGAATCTTCACGCCCTTGTCGAATCCATAATCAACAGCAGCGTTCAGTCCTCGCGCGCGCAACCTGTCGGCGATATCGTCGAACAGCACGTTGCCGCCTGCCGCACCACGCAACGGAAGCACCGGACGGTCGTCAAGCTGTTCGGCCCACGTCAACATGGTCTTCAGGAACCGAGAACCGGACTGGTGCAGTCGTTCTTCATCCAAATCTTCGGAACCAAAGGCCGACACAATATCCAAGCTGTGGTCCGCCAATGCCAGGGCATCCAGCAACAGTCCGCGACCGCCTGTGCTTTCGAGCGGGCCGAACTGCTGAAGCAGACGTCCATGCGTGGTTTTCGCATAGCACATCGACAGAATCACGTCAGTGGCACGACCTCCGGCCACGTCACGCAAGGAAACAAGCCGCACATGGCGCAGGAATCGGCCCATCGCCTTGGATTTGCCTGCCAACGATTTCAATTCGGCACCCAAGCGTGTGCGGAAGGCGTCGGTCAACGTCACGACCACAAGTCGATAGCTGGAAGGAACCACGGCAAAACCGGCGGCACGTTGTGTAATCAGACGCACCACTTCATCAATCTCCGGCTGGCTGGATTCCACCAGGCCAGAAGACATAACCGGCACACCGCTCGCTTCCACACGGTGGAATCGCACCTCACCGGCAGCCGGCTCGGTGGCCACATCATAGCGAACAGGACCATATCCCTCGGATTCAAGGAATGCGGACAGGCGCGGCGCACGGCGAGACGGGGCAGCATCCACCTCGATATGAGGCAACGTGTCGATCAGCTGCTTGACGCTTTCGCTGGTTACCGTCGCGCAGTGGGCGATCACCACCACCTGCTGCACGCGGCCGATGATGGACAGCAACTCGATAGCGGGAATGTGCGCGCACGCATCGAGAATCGCCACATCAGCCAGCACACCCGGCTCGGTGAGTGCGGCGAGCGTACCCGGTGCGGCCACCAGAATCGGCTTGGCCGCGGCCAGAATCTCCGGATGATCACGGCGAATCCTGCTCAGCGACACACTGGAGCGCCCTGCCAGCACGGTGTGCATCTGGTTGGCTTCCTGAGTGCGGGAGAACAGCATGTCGCACAGGCGGCGCATGGATTCCTGCGACACCATCGGTCCGATGGAGCGCACGTGCTCCACATCGACCTGTGCGAAGCGGTCGGATGCGGTCTGCAGCGCGGCACCATCCTGGTTGGAGATAATGGCGGACGAACGCACAATGTCCTCAAACACGGTGGTCCACCAGGCCAGCTGCACTTCGCCGCGCACCTGCTCCACGCTCACTCGGCGAGCGTTGAGATCGGCGACCAGTTCGTTCAGTCCGGCAGAGGCGAATTCCTGCTCCAGCAGGCAACGCTCCGGCAAGGTGTCCAGTGCCTTGCGATCATCCAGCAGTGCTTTCAGGCGTGCTTCCACCTTCTCGAAATCGGCGGTTTCCAGATTGCCACCAGCGGGTGTGGTGGAAAGCACGGTATCCAGCGCGGTCATATTGCTGACCAGCGCCTCTTGGGTGGAGATGATCTCGTCGAGCTTGCTGGGCAGCACCGGCCAACCGCCGTGAGGCACGAACTGATGCCACTGCTCCCCTTGCTTGGCGACTACCTTCAACGCTTCGTGCAAGTCCTCGACCTGCGCGCCGACGCGCAACAGATCCTTGGCTTCCTTGATGTGGCGGCGGCGCTCCCAGAATCCCATCGACGTGCCTTCGGCCTTGCGCTGGCTCTTCGGCTTGGTGGCCTCGATCATGGAGCTGATGTCTCGCTCGAAAATCTCCGGCTGGAACACGTCAAGCACTCGTCGCAGATTCTTCAAAACCGTAACCTGACGCTCCCACTCGCGGGTGGTGGGAGGAACCGGGAATCCGCAGGTCTGCACGGTGCGTGTCACCTGCTCACGGGTGGCGGGCAGGAAGCGACGCAGCAAATCGTCCACGCGCTGGTAGTCGGTTACTGCCTGTTCTTCAGTGGTGATGGACGCCTTGTACCATGCGGTGTCTTCCGGGCCGATGGTGTATTCGCCGAGCTCGCCGGCGCGTTCCATCTTGCCGATCCATGTGTCAATATCGTTGGCGATGCTCAGGGCACTTGACTCGTCAAGTCGAACGTGGGTGGCAGGGTGCGTCGGGAGCACGGAGATACGGGCCAGATTCTGAATGGTCTCGTATGCGGACACATTCCACTTATCGTTGACCCCGTGCAGGTCGCCCAAGTAGCGGGTCAAGCGCGAGCGCACGCCCACGAGTTCGTCGGCCAGCTGGTCGAATCGCTGGGTGGCGACTCCGGGCTGGAATCCGACTGCGGCAATCAGCTGCTTATCAAGCGCGGCGTTGGCGTGTTCATCGGATACATCCAGTACCTGCGCCTTCATCTCATTGGCGGAGGCCGTCTGGATGAACAGACGCTTCTGCTCGACCACGCCGGGCACGTACAGCACGGAACGACCATTCATCAGGCAGCGCGATGCGATGGCCACAGCCTGCTCCGCGGTGCCCTTCGGGAAGGTGCCGTCGACCACGATGCTATGGCCGTTGGCGGCAAGCGACGCGGCATATCGCACCGTATTGTCCACATCGCCGACTTCGTACTCGGCATGCGGGTCTACGTCGAAAGGACTGTATTGCGGAATATTGGCGTCTTTGAGCGCGGTGCGGGCGGATTCGTCGCCGGCAAGCGCGTCCAACAGCACATTGCCGGTGGGGCCGTTCTCCAGCTGGTCGATAAACTGTCGGCTTTCGCTGATCATCTGCGACGAGGGGTCCATGAAGCATCCGAGCACAATCTGGCGCTCGATGGCGAAGTCGGAAATACGCTCCGATGCTTCGGACGAAATACGGGCGAACATCGCGGAAGTTTCGGGAGTGCCACTGTCATAGCTGGCACCGTCAAACAGGGAATCCTCATCCAGGAACACCCCCTGCTCGCGCAATGCATTGACGAACGCGGCGTTCAGGGTCACGCGACCGGTGAATCGAATGGTGGTCGACAAGCCATCATCCGCGATCGTGACGCTCACCGGGTACAACAGTACCGGCAGCGCGTTGCCCTTCCACGTGGCCACGCCGACCACGAGCGACAACTCCGCCACGCCGGAAATCCTGCGCTTGGCGGCCTGGTCATCCAGTACGCGCCCGATATGGCGTTCGGCGGCCTTAAGCACACCCGTGTCACGGAACAACGAATCCAACCGGACATGGCCGGAAGCGAACAGCTGGGCGATGCCGGAGGGATGGGCATGGGTCATCTCCAGCTTCGCGGCCAGCTGATTCACATCCTCGAGCGGCGATGGCGGCTGCATGCTGCGGTATTGGTCACGCCAGCGACGGATGCGATTCAGACCTTCCGTGAGATTCTGGTTCTGAGTCTGGCTCTGGGTCATCTCTCGACTCACTTTCCAACCGCTTCGCGGTATTCCTGATAGCCCTTGTTGTGAGACAGGGCTTCGTCAATATCGGCCTCGCCACGGGCGGCGAGCCAAGAATACATGTCATCGTACAGGTACGGATTCATGGCGAGGAACGCCAGCAATTCGGGATGACGGGCGACTTCGAACTGAACATTGAAATCTTGCGTGGTTTTTGCCTCGTCAGAGGTCAGGCCATCGACTTCGACTGCCGGCTCCTGTGCTTTCAGCTCGCCCTTGGCCACACGCTCGAACACCGAGCCGGGCTCGAAGACTGGGGTGTGTACGCCCGTGGAGTAGATATCAGACGCTTCGGAGACCGACTGCTGGGCGGTTTCGGTTTCGGCAGCCGGCTGCTGGTCTGCTACGCCTGCTGCGGTGGATTCTTGATATGCTTCGGCTGCGGTCCGCTGCTGATCGTCCGGTACGTCAGCTGCCGGCTGGTCGGTTTCAGACTGGGCGGTTGCCGGCTGAACGGTCTCAGGCTGGGTGTCTTCAGACTGGACGTTTTCGGCTGACTTGCTTGCGCCAGCCGCTGCATCGGATTCAACAACCGCCGCCGATGCCACTGCCGGCTCGCTTGTGCTGGGAGAGTGCTTAACGACAGCATGGGCGATGGCATCTACCGGGACAATGCCGGAGATTCTGCTGTGCTTGGACGCGGGCGCTACGGTCGACGACTCAGGCTCAGTTTGCTGCTTCGGCAGTACCACGGAGTCCATGGCCTGCTGGGTTTTGCGTTCGGTCTCCTGCTCGGCATGCTGGGCCAGCGCATCCGCGAACAGGTCACGGGGTATGGCCGGCTCATCGTTTTTCGTCACGGGCTGCGTGATATTCAGTGAGCCAAGTTCAAGTTCGTCAACCTTGCGTCGCACATTATCCGCGCTGAAGATGGCGGTCGGCTCGCCGGCCCGCAAATCAAGAATATCGTCGACGGACATATCCGCCGCATCCGGCTCCTGCGGTGCTTCGTGAACCGCATAGCCAAACAAATCAGGCACCTTGAGGTCGAGCGGCTTTGCCACTGGATCGTCGAGACGAATGAAGTCCGCAGGCACATCACCGAACTGCATGCGCATGGGAGACGCCGGCAACAGGAACTCGGTATTGGCCGGCAAGCGCAACAAATCGCCATTTTCCCGCACCACATACGATCCATTGGTCGATCCAAGATCGCGGACCGAGGCCGTACCGTTGCTTTTTACCGTGAACATGGCGTGCCGTTTGGACATCGATTTGGTTTGATCGGCGACGTCAAGGCGGGTGTTGCCATCATCGGCAAGGGGGCGTAACGGCTTACGGCCGATTTCCACGCCCTCCCCCGGCTTGACGCTGATCCGGTCGACCCCGTTGATCTTCACCGTCCACTCGCTCACCGTGACCGCCTTCCTGGACACACTATTTGAACACACTATGTGCCATTGTGTCATCTTTTACCGGCTTTTGGCGGATTACTGGGCATAGAATTGACAACTTTCGCTCATTGCCAGCTTTGTGATTCCACGCCGGATCGCGTTCTCCGCCTCGCCCTCGTCAACTAGTCTACTCAGTATGCGGAAACCCCGCAGCCTGAAACACAGGTGCGGGGTTCCTCGAAAAGCTGTGATTGCGGCTTATGCCGCACAAATCACTTGAGCTCGACGGAGGCACCAGCCTCTTCCAGCTGAGCCTTGGCCTTCTCGGCATCTTCCTTCTTGGCCTTCTCGAGGACGGCCTTCGGAGCGCCGTCGACAAGAGCCTTGGCCTCGGCCAGGCCGAGGGAGGTGATGGCGCGGACAGCCTTGATGACCTGGATCTTCTTGTCGCCGACGGCGGAGAGGATGACGTCGAACTCATCCTTCTCTTCCTCGGCCGGAGCGGCGGCACCGGCAACAGCGGCGACGGCGGCGACCGGAGCGGCGGCCTCGACGTCGAACTTCTCCTCGAAGGCCTTCACAAACTCGGAGAGCTCGACCAGGGTCATCTCGCCGAAGGCTTCCAGCAGCTCATCGTTGGTGTACTTAGCCATTATGGCTTCCTTTCAATCTTGGCGGCGGACGAAGTGGTAGATCCGCTGCCTAATAAACCTTATTGTTTAAATTATCGAAGCGACTGATTCATGCCGTGAGGGCGTAAATCAGGCAGCCTTCTCCTGCTTTTCGCGCAGGGCGTCGATCGTGCGCACAGCCTTGGTAGGCAGGGCGTTGAACAGGTACGCGGCCTTGGCCATCGATGCCTTGATGTCGCCGGCGAATTCGGCAAGCAGCTGCGGGCGGGACTTGAGGTCTGCCAGCTTCTTGGCGCCCTCGGCATCGTAGACAGTGCCGTCAGCGGCGGCACCCTTGATGACAAGAGCCTTATTGTCCTTGGCGAAGTCACGGATGACCTTCGCAGCCTCGATGAAGTCGCCCTTCACGAAGGTGATGGCGGTCGGGCCGGAGAGAATCTCGTCGAGACCCTCAATGCCCGCTTCCTTGGCGGCGATGCGTGCCAGCGTGTTCTTTGCCACGGTGTAGGAAGTATCGCGGCCTAGCTTTTCACGCAGATCGGAAATCTGCGGAACGGTAAGCCCGCGGTACTCGGTCAGGTAGACGGCGTCAGCGTTACGGAATTCTTCCGTAAGCTGAGCGACTACCGCTTCCTTTTCGGGCCTCTTCATGGCGTTCCTTCCTAAGTCGGCCGTTGACTTGGAGTTCGGAACTTTCGGCCGGGCAACAAAAAAGCCCTGCACACAGGCAGAGCAATACAATCTCGCGAAGCGACCTTCGCCGGCCCTTGACGGGCTTATATCTCTCAACCTGCGCTGGCTTGGCGAACCAAACTTCGGAAATGCACTCGCGCGCACTTCAACCAACGGTCTGTGGTTTACAGATGATTAGACTACGGATGGTCAGCGACATTGCAGAATTCGGGCGTGTCGCGTGGGCGTTACAGCGCGGCGGCGTACTGGGCTACGGACGCGGTGACTTCCTTCAGATAGTCGAGCGAGCGACGCCAGTGGCCGGGCACCTCGATCGAATGGTTGGCATCCGGGCATTCGTGCACGTGCGGGGTGAGCGCGTTGGCGCGGGCTCGATCGTAGAACGGATCGGCGGTGCCGGCGCAGATCAGCGGTGCCGGGCCGGAGTATCGGGAGCTGGCGGCGTGCGACTGGCCGGCCAGTTCTGCGCGGATGATCGCCCTTGCTTCGGCCACGCTCGGGGCCTCGGATTCGGCGACGATATCATCGCCGACAGCCGGCACCGGAATCACCCGGGCGGATGGATCGAAGTCGGCGTGATGCAGCACCGGGGTCAGCAGCACGAACGGCAGACCGTAGTGTGAGGCCACATGTGGGTAGGTCATCGTCGTCAGCGACTTGCCGATCAGCAACAGGCGAGGGCCGGACGGGGTGTCGGAATCACGGTTCGGCGAGCCCGCTGCGCCATCGGCCAGCACGGTAGCAGAATCATCGGAGGCAACGCCATCCCCGGAATCACCGGCTTTACCCGCGCCGGACTCGCGCGCGGCGGCCACCCAGCCGTCAATCGCCTGATTGAGGACCGGAATCACCGTGGACAGGTCGTCGGAAGCGTTGCGTACGTTCATGCGGTCGATTCGCCAGCCGGCCTCGACCAGAGCCTGGGCCGACCAGTAGAGCAGCGGGCGGTCGCAGTTGTAGCCGGTGCCGGGCATCAGCAGTACGCGGCCGTACTCCTGGCCGGGTTTGACGACGTTCTTCTTCCAAGAGGTGATGCTGACTTCGACGGCCGGTTTCATCGCGCGCCTTCCTTCCACGGGTGTGCCCTGCGTGTCCCCTGAGTTGTTCCGAATTATTCTGGCAGTCAGTCTACTCCCGGACCCGTTCACGTTACCTTCACAAGCTATAATCGGCCACGGTTCTGATTGGGTGCGCAACACCTGACGCGCGTTGGGCAGGCCGATCAGGGCGAGTCGCAATTCTCGCCGGGGCCAGCCGCAGCATTATGCGCGCGGTGCGCAGCCCCGCATAAACCCAAGGAAGTAGAGAGTAGATGGAGAAATTCTTCCATTTGAAGGAAAACGGCACGACCGTCTCGACTGAGATTCTGGCCGGCCTGACCACGTTCTTCGCGATGGCCTACGTCATCGTCGTCAACCCGCAAATCCTGTCGCAGACGGGCATGCCGTGGGGCGGCGTGTTCCTGGCCACCATCATCGCGGCCATCATCGGCACCCTGGTCATGGGCCTGTTCGCCAACGTGCCGTACGCCCAGGCCGCCGGCATGGGACTCAACGCGTTCTTCACCTACACCGTGTGCTTCGGCCTCGGCTTCAGCTGGCAGCAGACCATGTGCATGGTGTTCCTGTGCGGCCTGATCAATATCCTCGTCACCGTCACCAGAATCCGCAAGATGATCATCCTGGCCATCCCCGAGCCTCTGCAGCGCGCCATCGGCGGCGGCATCGGCCTGTTCGTGGCCTATGTGGGCATGCTGAACGTCGGACTGATCAAGTTCACCCCCGGCGACCCGAAAGCCGCGGCCAAGGGAGGCGCCGTGGCGGCGACCCCGGGTCTGGCTGACTTCAACGACAAGGTGCTGTGGGTCTTCCTGATCGGCCTCGTACTGGCCATTGTGTTCACCGTGATGAAGGTTAAGGGCGGCATGCTGCTGACCATCGCCATCACCACCGTGATCGGCATCCCGTTCGGCGTGACCACCTGGTCCAACTCGCAGTCCATCAGCGAAACCTTCTCCCAGCTGCCGCAGACCTTCGGCGCGATCTTCTCCGCTGAGGGCTTCCCGGCGCTGTTCTCCGACGTCTCCAAGCTGCCTCTGGTCATCGTGACCATCTTCGCCTTCTCCATGTCCGATACGTTCGACACCCTGGGCACTTTCATCGGCACCGGCCGCCGCACCGGCATCTTCTCCGCCGAGGATGAGAAGGCTCTGGAGAACGGCCACGGCTTCTCCTCCAAGATGGACAAGGCCCTGTTCGCCGACTCCATCGCCACCTCCATTGGCGCTATCTGCGGCACCTCGAACACCACCACCTACGTCGAGTCTTCCGCCGGCATCGCCGCAGGCGGCCGCACCGGCCTGACCTCCGTGGTTGTGGCGATCTGCTTCGCCCTGTCCGCGTTCCTGGCCCCGGTCGTCTCTGCCGTGCCGTCCGCCGCAACCGCCGGCGTGCTGGTGATCGTCGGCTGCATGATGGCCGCTTCCCTGAAGGAAGTCAGGTGGGACGACATCGCCGAGGCCATTCCGGCGTTCTTCGCCGCCGTGTTCATGGCCTTCTCCTACTCCATCTCCTACGGCATCGCCGGCGGCTTCATCATGTACTGCATCGTGAAGACCTGCAAGGGCAAAGCCAAGGAGGTCCATCCGATACTCTGGATCGTGTCCGCGCTGTTCATTCTGGACTTCGTGTGCATGGCGATTCTGTAACGCTGATTGACAACGGATTAGCCTTTAAGGATTAATCCGCCGCCATACGGCATAAAGGCCGGGCTCTCACAAGGGCCCGGCCTTTGTTGTTGCCACAGTGATCAACGCCCATGAGTACCTTCGATGATCATCCGCCATTCAATCAACGGCTGGCCATGACTCGGACATGGCGCGGCACGGCAAGCGGATTTTGCTGTTGGGCATAACAACAGACGAGAGAATAGATCCGGTCGTGAGCAACAGGATAGGTGCCATGCGGTGCCGTGTACAAACTGTTGTCAGTTGTCAACGCTTTTTAGCGTGGCTCCAATCATCTTAATGGCTGTTTTCCGCCATTCTTGATGCATGAGAATAGTTGTCAACTGACAACTGAATGTACATGGCAGCAGCACGAGTGCCCTATTCAACATCGAAATATGTAGCGCGAAGAAGCCGAAAAACCAAAAGGCTTCTATACCGAATGAAACGGTATAGAAGCCTTTTGGTTTGCGATTAAGCTCTTCTCACCCGAGAGAAGCTAGAGAACGATCAGTCCTCGAATGCCGAACCGTTAAGCGGGAAGCCCTGCGGGCTTCCCGTAGGTGAGGGGGGGAGCGGCTATGCCGCGACCGATCCGTGAGAGGGCTTTAGTCCTCGAACGGATCAAAGTCGCGACGGACGCGGCGACGCGGGCGCTCAGTGCGCTCTTCGCGGTCGGCGCGGTAGTCGTCGTAGTTGTCGTCGGTGGCATAGCGCGGGTTGCGGTCCGAGCCACGGCCACGGCCGCCACGGAAACCGCCACGGCGGTCATCACGATCGCCACGGTCATCGCGATCGGAAGAGCGACGGCGACGCGGACGATCATCATCTCGGGAGGCGCGAGCATCACGGTCATCGCGATCGTCGAAGTCACGGTCGGCAGAACGACGGCGACGCGGACGATCATCATCGCGATCATCGCGATCGAAGTCACGGTCATCGGAGCGACGGCGACGCGGACGGTCGTCGTAATCATCCTCGAAGTCATCGGAGCGACGGCGACGCGGACGGTCGTCACGATCGTCGAAGTCACGGTCATCGCGATCGGAGCGACGGCCACGGCCGCCACGGCGATCGTCACGGTCACCACGGCCACGGCCGCCACGGCGGTCATCGCGATCGCCACGGCTCGGTCGGGCGTTGTTCTCCTGATCCTCGAAACCAGGGATGGCCAGGGAGATCTTGCCGCGATCATCGACACCCTGAACGATCACCTCAACGGTGTCGCCTTCCTTGAGCACGTCTTCGACGGCGTCAATACGCTCGCCGTTGGCCAGGTTGCGGATCTGGGAGATGTGCAGCAGGCCGTCGGTGCCGGGGGTGAGGTTCACGAAAGCGCCGAACGACGTGGTCTTGACGACCTTGCCGTTGTAGGTTTCGCCGGCCTCGGGCACGTGCGGGTTGGCGATGGAATCGATGATGGACTTGGCCTTCTTAGCGGCCTCGCCACCCTCGGAGGAGATGAAGACGGTACCGTCATCCTCGATGGCAATTTCAGCGCCGGTATCTTCCTGAATCTGGTTGATCATCTTGCCCTTCGGCCCGATGACTTCGCCGATCTTCTCAACCGGGACGGAGGTGGTGATGATGCGCGGAGCGAACTCGCTCATCTCGGCCGGGCCGTCGATGCACTCGTTGATGACCTCGAGAATCGTGGCGCGAGCTTCCTTGGCCTGCTGCAGAGCGGCGGCCAGGATATCGGCGGGGATGCCGTCGAGCTTGGTGTCGAGCTGCAGGGCAGTGATGAACTCAGAGGTACCCGCCACCTTGAAGTCCATGTCGCCGAAGGCATCCTCGGCGCCCAGGATATCGGTGAGGGTCTTGAAGATGTGCTGGCCATCAACATCGCCGGACACAAGGCCCATGGCGATGCCGGCAACCGGGGCCTTCAGCGGCACGCCAGCAGCCAAAAGGCTCAGCGTGGAGGCGCAGACGGAACCCATGGAAGTGGAACCGTTGGAGCCGATGGCCTCGGAGACCTGGCGGATGGCGTAGGGGAACTCTTCACGGCTCGGCAGCACCGGCACAAGAGCCTTCTCAGCGAGGGCGCCGTGGCCGATTTCGCGGCGCTTCGGGGAGCCGACGCGGCCGGTCTCACCAGTGGAGTACGGCGGCATCTCGTAGTTGTGCATGTAGCGCTTGGACTGCGGACCGGACAGCGCGTCGATCTGCTGCTCCATCTTGAGCATGTTCAGGGTGGTGACGCCCAGAATCTGGGTCTCGCCACGCTGGAACAGGGCGGAACCGTGCACGCGAGGCACAATGTCCACCTCGGCGGACAGGGTGCGGATGTCGCGCAGGCCACGGCCGTCGATGCGGTAGTCCTCGGTCAGGATGCGGCGACGCACGATCTGGCGCTGCAGTTCCTTGAAGGCGTTGCCGAGTTCCTTGTCCTTCTCGGCGTCGTCCATATCGGTGAACTCGTCCGCGAGCACCTCGCGCACGTGCTCCTTGATCTCATGGATGCGGTCCTGGCGCGGCAGCTTCTCGGCGATGGAGAGGGCCTCATCCAGATCCTTGTGAGCGATCTCGTCGATGCGGGCGTACAGTTCGTCGGTGTACTCCGGGAAGAGCTGGAATTCCTTGGTCTCCTTGGCGGCGATCTTCTTGAGCTCGTCCTGAGCCTCGCAAATCACCTTGATGAACGGCTTGGCGGCTTCAAGACCACCGGCAACGACCTCCTCATCGGGCTTGGTCTGACCCTCGTCATAGATGAGGTGCCAGGCGTTCTTGCCGGCACCCGCCTCGATCATGGCGATGGCGACATCACCGTTCTCGACCACACGGCCGGCGACCACGATCTCGAACACGGCGCGCTCACGCTCGCTCCAACGCGGGAAGGCGACCCACTGGCCGTCGATCAGCGCCAGACGCACACCGGAGACCGGGCCTTCGAACGGCAGGCCGGAAATCATGGTGGAGGCGGAAGCGGCGTTCAGGGCGATGACATCGTAAGCGTCATCAGGGTTCACGGCGAGCACGGTCTCGACGACCTGCACTTCGTTGCGCAGGGTGTGCGGGAACAGCGGGCGCAGCGGGCGGTCGATGATGCGGCAGGCGAGGATGGCCTCGGAGCTCGGGCGGCCTTCACGGCGGAAGAACGAGCCCGGAATCTTGCCGGCAGCGTACATCTTCTCTTCAACATCGACGGTCAGCGGGAAGAAGTCGTAGTTCTCCTTCGGGCTGGAACCGGCGGTGGTGGTGGACAGAATCATGGAATCGTCGTCGAGGTAGGCGGCCACAGCGCCATCGGCCTGCTGGGCGAGGCGGCCGGTCTCGAAGCGCAGCGTGCGCTTGCCAAACGATCCATTGTCGATTACGGCCTCAACGGCCTTGATTTCGGGACCCTCCATAGGGTTCCTCCTTCTTTAATTTTCTAATTATTCCTACATACTGTGCTGCGGTTTGGCGACTCGCTTGAACCGCAACTGTCCTCTTCAGCGGACGTCACATACCTTGTTTCGACTGGCCCCATGGCCGTCGTTCCTCGTGTCAACCCCTTCATTCGGGTTCTCCTGTCGGCCTCACCTGCTGGCCTATCCTCTAACCCTCTTGCCGTTGTTGCCGTTGGCTGGCGATATGTAAAACGCCCGAGCACCATCCTAGGTACTCGGGCGGAAGTCTTCAATTATCGACGCAGACCCAGACGCTCGATGAGGGAACGGTAACGGTTGATGTCAACGCGCTTGAGGTAGTCAAGCAGGCGACGACGGTCACCGATCATCAGCTGCATACCACGACGGGAGTGGTGGTCGTGCTTGTGCTCCTTGAGATGCTCGGTCAGGTCGGCGATACGCTTGGACAGCAGAGCCACCTGGACCTCGGGGGAACCGGTGTCACCTTCGTGCGTCGCGTACTCGTTGATAATCTGGGTCTTCTCGTCAGCCGTCAGTGCCACGGCGTCCTCCTTATTGTGTCGTTGCGCGGTGTTTCGTGCAGGTTCGCTCGAAACGCTCTCTATCCGCGGGCGAAATTACGCCAAATGAAAACTATACGGCAGGGGCCGGACTGGGGCCTCATGAGCCGAGGGTGTAAGGGATAAGGTGTAAAGGGTGAGGGTTTAAAGGGACACTCACTCCTGCCGGTACAGCCGCGAATACAATCCGCCGGCCTGCAGCAGTTCGTCATGCGTACCGGATTCGACGATCTGCCCATGATCCATGACATGGATGCGGTCGAAATCCCGAATCGATGCGAGTCTGTGCGCCACGACGATGCACGCATTGTCGGAGTCAAGCAACGCCGTCATGACATGTCGCTCGGTATCGTTGTCCAGAGCACTGGTGGGTTCGTCCATAAGTAGGAAGTCCGGTCTTCCGACGACCGGATCCATCATCCCCTCGTTGATGCCGGCAACCTCGCACGCCCTGACGATGTCGTCATCCGTCAGCCACGGACGGTGCAGCGTGATATTGTCGCGCAAGGTTTCGTTGAACACCGTGGATTCCTGATGCACATACGCCAGCCTGCCGGCCTTCCATCGGCTGTCCGCGTCGTAAATCCGGCATCCGCCGTCGTTGATGGTCACCGTGCCACAGACGGGTTCGATGAGTCCGGCGAGCAGTTTCAGCAGTGAGGCAAGCAGCATCGTCGCGACCAACGGCGGGAAACCGCTTTGGGCGGCGAGCGACCCATGGTCGACCATATAGCCGGTGCCTGCGGGCACGATCAATGTCAGTCCCTGGACGACGAGCGAGAACAGCAGGCTCAGACCGATGGCGGGCATGTTCCGGCGGAGGAACCCGGTCAGGATGGAGACGGTTCCGCTGCGAGGCCGTATGGGAATGGTTGCGCAGCCGTCGTTTGTCGGTTGCGGAATCAGCACCGCGCCAGAACAGTGGGCCGCGAGTTCGCCGGGCGTATAGGCATGGCGCCCGTTCGCCGGGTCAGCGATGCGCCTTGTTCGATAAACGGGACACGGTGGCGACGCCATGATCTCATGCTTGCCGTCCGCGCGCGGGAAGGCCGAAGTCGACGTGCGTGCGGTCACGCCCGAGCGTGGACGCCTTGGTGAACGCCTCATAGTCGTCGAATTCGGCGAGCATCATATCCTTGACGAGGTGTTTGTCGTCAAGGATGATGATCCGGTCGGCCACATTCCAACAGTATTCGAGGTCATGGGTGACGGTGAGCAAAGTGCGCTCGTCGGCGCGAAGCTGGTTGACGTAATCGACGAGCAGCGAGCGGGTGATCGGATCGATGGCGTTGCTTGGCTCGTCGAGCATGATGACATGCGGGTCGAACAGCATGCCGGCGACGATGCCGACCCGTTTGCGCAGACCGGTCGAGAGTTCCGCCACCTTCTTGTCGAGATGCCCCTCCAATTCGAAGGCACGGACGAGCGGCTCATCCTCCAGCCGTTTCGAGTCGACGGTATGGCCGCCGTCCGCGATTCCCTTGCCGGACCGGAACAGCAGTTGCCGGAAGTGGATGTTGTCACGCACGGTCATCGTGCCGACGAGATTGCCGTTCTCGGTCATCTGGAACACGTCGCGCATCGACGGCACCCGACGCCTATCGATCACGCATCGCCCTTCACGGGGGCGCAGCAGTCCGACGATGAGTCTGAACAGCGTGGTCTTGCCGACGCCGTTGTATCCGAGGATCGCCAGCGACTGGCCTTGCGGCACGGTGAAGTCGATGTCCTCCAACACGGTCTGTCTCTTCTTGTAGCCGAAGGTGACGTGTTCGACGGCGATGATGGCATGTTCGCCGTTGTCGGTGCGGTCGGCGTGGTTGATGTGGTCGGCGGTCATATTGTCTTTCCTTATCGTCGATTCGGTTGTGTTCGTATCCGTCATGTCCGGATGTCACAGCTCGATATTGGTGTTGATAAAATATCGAGAGAATACTCCGGTTGAAATACCGATGGCGACCACTACCAATACGACATAACCAACCGAGAACAGGCACAGCGGCATCACGTTGACGACCACAAGCATATATGCCAATTGGAGCAGGATCGCAATCAACACCAAAACCAGTTGTGCCATTGTCGGATCGCTGTTCCGGGAGACATAAACCATCGGCATTGCGCCCAAAGAACAGACGATTGTTCCTAAGACTGATACGATAAGAGCACCAATTGCATCATCTGCTCCAGCGGTTATCTGAAAGCCTGATGACAAAACACGCATAAAAGCCAGATTCAAAAGCACGGAAATCACTGTCAGGATAACAGGAAACAGGCATTTACACCAGCAGTAGCTCCAATAGGAACGACCAGACTGTATATAAAGCTCAAACAGTCCATCTCGGAAATCCTGATACAGGATGGAGACCATCACCGAGCATGACGAATAGATGAAAAACGGTCCAAAAAAGACAGCCCAAGTAAATGGGTCTAGAATGCCTGCGCCACTGGCAACCATCTCCACGAATATTGCCGTGACCATAATGATAAGAACCATACCCCAGTTCTTGAATGACTGGAAACATGCCTTGCAGTCACGAAACAGAATCGCCTTCATGCCACTTCCCCTTAACGATAACAAGTGTCAGGTATGGGTAATCATCGTACTGATACGTTCTTCAGAAATGTATAATCGGTACATTCTTCAGTATACAAGGCTTAAAAAAAAAAAAACAAATAAAACGGCTATTCGCTGTTTGTGGTGGGTGATGGTCAAGTGGTGGTGACGGCTTTGAGGTCGAGTCTGCCGCAGGTCAGGTAGATCATGGTGACGGAGTGGTCCATGTTCCTGAAGCCGCGGGCCCGTCGTTTGACGTTCCGGATGACGCCGTCGGCGCCCTCGAGCACGGCGTTGGCGTACGGGTGCCCGAAGCAGGCGACGATCCCAGCGAAGTGGCGTCGGACCATACGGGCGAAGTCCTTCATCGGCTCGAGCCTCGAGTGCATCACCCACGAGCACAGGCGATGCAGGCGCACCCACGCCTCGGACGGGGTGCGGCCGTCCGCGCAGACGTCCTGCGGGACCTCGCGCATCCGGCAGGCGCGGCCGGTCCTCAACCGTCGCCCCGTCAGGCTGCGCCTGGCCTCCACCTGCAGTTCGGCCAGGCTTTCCCCGTTCCTGAGCCACAGGTACTCGGCCCGTTTGAACAGCGGGTCGGAGCGGCCCTCCGTCCTCCCGGCCTTGTCGACGGCCCCATTGGCGTGCCTGGCCACATGGAACCTGTCGACGATCCGCCGCGCATGGGACAGATGCCCACGGACGCCCTTCCGGAAGCCCAGGCTCATGTCACAGGCGACCAGACGCACATATACCGGGACCCCGTTGTGGTCCATGAAACCACGCGCGAACCGTTCGACCGTGGCCGGGTCCCTGCCCGGCGTCACGTTGACGACATCGTGCTCCACGAGACCGGCGACCACGGTGATGCAATCGCGGCCCCCGCGGCCGGTCCCGTCGATGCCGACGGCCTCCACACCCATGTAGCCCTCCAGCCTCCTCGCCTCGTCGACGTAACGGGCAACGGACCGCCACAAACGGGTGTCGGTCTCGTCCAATTGCCCGGCGAACGTGCCGGCGGGCAGGTGGCGGGCCATCTCCACGGCCCACGCCCCGAACAGGAGCGTGAACCCGCTGCCGGGCCCGGCCCACGGGGCGGGCACCGTCCCCACCCCGTGCTCGGGGCACGTGACGCGGGGCATGGCGGCGTGGATGAACGCCTTGCACCGGAAGAAGTCCAGGTGCCGCCACACACGCCCCCGCCTGTCATGCACCGGGCAGGCGTCTTCCCGGCAGCCTGTCTCGGGACAAGGGAAGCGGGCGCCGGGCTCGAAGACGATCATGATGTGCAGCTCCTGCCGGCCGCCGTCGGCGTCACGGAAGTCCACGGACCCCACCTTCCAAGGTGACTGCAACCGAAGCGCGGCGGTGAACAGGTGAGAGGTATCCATGCCTCCAACCCACCCGACCGGCATCACCCCGCACCCAAACCACCCACCACAAACAGCGAAAGGCCAACAAATATAACACATCATATAAGTACTGAAGGGAGCGGCACACGGTTTGCGCGGCGGTGAGCAGTGAGCGGTGAGTACTGAGCGACGTACGGCGACTCACGTACGCTCACACAGTGGTGAGCAATCCGCCAAACAACACCACGAGCAGGGCGATGGTTTCAATCACGAAGTACAGAATGAAACTCGCCCAGCTTTTGGTCAGCACGTTCAGCGGCGAGGTCTTCCGGATAATCACCAGCAGACCAACAAACACCAGGGCATATACGGCGATGCCGATCGCCGCACCCATAATGCCCAGGTTCGCGGCATTCGCCAGGCCGGCCTGCTTGCCGTAGACCACGTACGTGGAATACCAGAAATTGAGATTGAGCATGCTGAGTCCCGCGATGAACTGCTCGCCGGCCAACCCGATCACAAATACAATCAGCCACGGCCAGGACGGCGAGACGACCACCGCCATCGCCAATCCGACGTACGCAATCACCACGGCCACCCAACCGACCAGCGCGATGCCTTGCGGAGACACTCCCCCGAGCACGGCCACAATGGAGTCAGTATTATTTACCGCCAACGAGCGACCGAACCAGTACGGCGCGATGATGGCGCACAGTACGGCAAGAATAATCAATGCCCAACGCAACGGATGCGAACGACGGCGCTCGATATCCGCCAGAGACAAATCGGTCTCGGGTATGGAAGCCTCGGGGTGCTTGGAAACCTCGACGGTCTCTAGTTTGCCGCCCACGATTTCCGTCGCCTCGTTAGGTTCTTGCTCGTTGGATTCCTGCTCCATGCACCGCCTCGCCGATTACCTGCTCATTGTCGATTATTGCGATGCCCATCTTAGCGTGCGTGTTGGGCAAGTCTCCGATACGATCGATTACTCGCCCTGGTCCTCACCATGATCCTCGCTACGATTCTCCTTATCCGAATCCGTGGGAGCAACGTCATTATTGCCCGCAGACAAGCCCCGCTCGCCCGATTCGCGTTTCGGAAGCGAGAAAGATGATGCCCTGCTCCCCCGTCGCCCGCTATGCAGCAAAGCCTCAAGCATATCGACCCGCCGCTCCAGCTCATCGATAAGACGTACTTGCTGTGTGATCAACAGGTCACGTAGATCGTTGTTCTGCTCTTTGCGGGAGATGGGGAAGATGATGGCGCGGCGTTCAGGAGATACGTGGAAATCGGATTCGCTGCCGGCTTTCGCCGCAATCGCGGCACCCTCCGTCTCACGCCACTCGTTCGCAGTATCTGACGTTCCAGCGGTTCCCGATCGATAAAACTTCGAATGTGATACCCCCCCCCCCGACTATTTTTCTCGTCGGGTTCCGGCGTTTCGGCACCCAGGATTTCATCCTGTGCCTCGCGCCAGCGGGCAAGGCAACGTTCGATGCGCTTGTACCCGATCAGGGCGGAATCGAGCCCGGCCTCACGGAACAAACGCACCGGTGAGGCACCTTCGTTATAACGGGTCACGCAATACCGTTTGAAGTCGTCAGTGTAGGTAATGCGTTTCGAAGTGGCTTCCGCCACCGCCGGCAACGACTTCAGGTACTTGATCTCTTCGGGGCTAAAGGCCCCTCCACCGACAGTCATTTTCATCCCCCTACATTCTCTGGAAGGTTCGTTCGCATCCCCTGAATATGGGGGCATGTCATAGTTTGGGATGATAGTACTTGTTATACGGACTTTTCTAACCCCTAGTAGGGTAGGTTTCATCCCCGATATTGAGATGAGGGAAACGATAGGGAAGCATGATGGAGGGCCATCAGTGTCCAGAACTGATGGCCCTCCATATCTCGCAGAACGGCCTATGACGGCCTATGTATGCTTGAGTGTCGAACCCTCAGGCAATGACTATGGAAAATAGACGCTATTTAGCGTCACCATCCCCATCATCATTACCGGCATCAGCATCAGCAGTACCGCCAGCAGCACTATTATCGCTAACAGCGCTAGCAGCTTGGACACTAATCGCCAACGGATTATGAATCAGTTGGCGGAGCTCCTCATCCGAAGCCTGTTCCTTTTCTTTCGCGGTTCGTTCATCCTCCGCAATGAGAATAGCCAAAGCTTCGCGAAGCCTGTCACGTCGATTGTCCCGCCTGGATAGATGAATTGCTTCACCCATAAGAATGGCAAACAGCACGATGAGTCCAATAAGCAGCGTCAAGTTAGCAGGCATTATCTCCTGAGAGATATTCATATCCTTGTACGTAGAAATTACTGACGCCAATACGGCAAAACAGGACAATGCTAGCACCGCAATATCAACAATACCTATACTGGATGCTTGCCGATTATCTTGCGCGTCACACAGCAAGCGCGCCTTCTCCAACACCGATAACGTGTAAGGGCGCCGAAGCTTTTCATTGACGCTCGACCTGCAACTCTCCTGAACGTCATAGGCAGAGGTCAGCGCATCACGCAGCCAATGCAAGTCATAGCCACTCTTGTCAAAATCCTTACCGATACGATCGAATATGGTTGGACCACACAAATGTCTGTTCCATACATCTTGGCTTGAATATCTCTTCGCCGGCTGTTCCATAAACAACTCCTTTTTCTCAAAAAAGAGGCCCATCCTGAAGCAACCTTCGGAACGAGCCTCACTTGAACATCTACCGATAACCAAACGGCAGATTATTTGCTCTCGATTCACGCGTTGAGGGCGCGCTTGGTGAAGCGGGACTTGGCGAACACGGTCGCGGCAACACCGGCGAGGAGCACGGCGACCACGGTGAACAGCATGGTTCCGGCGGCACCGGTGAGCGGCAACTGGGTGATGGACTTGACGTTCAAGACCGTCTTCTTGGTCGTGTTGACCTGCTGGAGAGTGTCAGCGGCCAGAGTTCCCTCACCGCCGTCCTTGCCGATGGTCACGGTGAAGGTGACCTTGAAGTTCTCGGCGTAACCGGTCGGGGCCTCGGTCTCCTGAACGGTGTAGGTGCCTTCGGCGAGGCCGCGGACAGCGACCTTGCCAAGGGTCTTCTGTGCTCCCTTGCCGTCGGCTGAGGTCAGGGTCTCGCTACCGTTGGTGGCGTCCGGGTAGTAGACGCCGTTGGCGTCCTGGGAGAACTTGATGAAGGTCTTGCCGTTATCGGCGGAAACCTTGAACTCGGCACCGGCCAGGCCCTCGGCGTCGTTGCCGACACCGATCTTGGTGAAGTCGAACTTGCCGAGCTTCTTGACGACAGGCGTGCCTTCGCCGGTCTGGTCGTTATTGTTCTTCACGGTGGCCTTGTTGGTCACCTGGTCGACGGCGTCAGAGGTCACGACGCCCTGGTAGGTCACCTGGATGGTCTTGCCGGCGTAGTCCTTCACGTTCGGGAACGCGATGGTCGTCACGGTGCCGTTCTCGTCGGAGGCGGAACCGTTCTGGGTCAGCGTGTAGTCGGTGTCCTTGGCCAGGGTCTTGTCGGTGCTGTCGGCGTTGCCTTTCTTGACGACGACCGTGAAGTTGGCGTTGTCCTCGGCCACGTTGAGGCCCTTGGATGCGGCATCGGTGATGGTGTACTTGTAGGTGTCGTAGCCGGCTGCTGCGGGCGGGACGACGGCGGTGATCGTGTAGTTCACGGTGTCGCCCACGTTCACGGTGCCCTTGCCGTCAGCCGTCTTGGTCGGCGGCGTCGGGACGTTCTCGTCCTTGGCGTTGAACCGGCCCAGCGTGTCGATGTTGTGCTGGCCGTCCTCGGTGTTCAGCGTGATCTTCGTGTAGGTCTCGCCACCGCTGGTGATCTGGGTGGCAACCAAAGCGGACTTGCCGGCCTTCCCTGCCTTGCTGGTCACGAGGAACCAGCCCTCGGTGGCGGTAATCACGCCGTCCACGGCGGCAGTGCCCTGCTCGCCCACGGGGATGTGCTTCGTCAGCTCGTCGGTGAACTTACGGGCGGTGGCGGCATCGAACGTGGCCACGTACGCGGCCGGGTTCTCGGCGTATTCGGCGGGAACCGCAGCATTGCCGTTGGCCACGTCGGCCGCAGCGGCCACAGCGTCCTTCCACGCGGCGACGGTGTTCACCTCGACGGACGTGGCATTCGGGGCCTTACCCTGGGCGTTATCGAACGTGGCGAACTTGTAACCCGTGTACGTGTAACCCGCCTGGGCGTTGTTCACCGTAATCGTGGCCGCGTCAGTAGCGACCGCGTTGGCGGTGGTGGCGCCGAACGCCATGCCGCCCAACAGGGTCGCCGCCGCAGCGACGCCCGCGAAAAGCTTCCTCAACTTCATGAGAAACCCTCTCTTCCTTAACTTGTTTACTACTTGTTTTCTGCAATCACGGAGGCTAAGAACCCTTTTTCACAAGGGGCTTCGCAATCCGCAAATCTTTAATTGCTCTTTTCGGTCTGAGGGAAGTCTCCTGCGCCCCCAGTCCGGATCCGCCGGCCAGCTCCCCTCAGGGAGGGGAGCCAGGAACGGGCTAGACGAGTTGACGCTTGCGCCACACCGTGTAACCCGCAGCAGCCAACAAGGCCATCAGACCCAGGCCACCGCCATACACCAGCCAGTCACGGGCCGAACGACCACCGGTTAACGGCAGGGAAGACACAGCGATGTACTTGTTCGTGAACGTCGGGTTGTTGTCGTTCACAGTCGCCGCCCACTGGCCGTCATCGTTCTTGGCAATGGTCACCGTCACCGTCTTCGTGCTGCCGTCGTAACGCCAGCCAGCTGGGACATTGGTGCGGTCCTCCGTCACATTGAACTTGTAGACGAGCTGCGTGGCGTTACCGGTCGGAACCCTGAACTTCAGATCCCCATTGCCGAAGCCAACCGTCGCGCTCGCGCCGCTAGCAGTCAATTCGCCCTTGGACACAGTCGTAGTCAGTCCATTGTTGACCAAGCCGGTAACGTCAGCACACTTACCAGCATTCGCATCCGTGCTATCCACGCACTTCAGGTTGAAGCTGAAGTCCGAATTAGCAGCATGTCCCTGCACAACCTTCGCCACCTTGACATCCGAAGCGGGCAAGGTCACGTAAGAAGGTGCGTTGGTTACCGTGAAGGCACCGGATTGTGCGGTCAGACCTTGTAGCTTGAGGTCAGTCTTATCGACCTTGGAGTCATAGCCTTCAACCTTGACCTCGGAAACCGAGTATGCGTGTCCCTCAGGGCCGGCAGACACCGTAAACTCGTGAGTCCAGTTGCCGGCGGCATTCAGCGTTGCTGAACCATTGGCATAATCCCTGCCGTCCTGCTTGAGCTGGACCTGCACAGAATCATCCGCGTGATTCTCGCTGCCGTCGGACCAAGTCTTCGTCACCGTGATCCTGGAGACCGGAAGGGTGATGGTCGGCTTCTGCGGGTAGAGGGCGGTCTGCGGATCGCTCGTCGTCGTGCCGCCCTGCGAGGAGGTCACCACGGTCCTGTAGCCGACGGTGGCGCTGGGGTTGTCGTTCGTGTAGAAGTTGTTGTCGCCGGAGGCACTGGCATCGTCCTTGTGGTTCTTAACAGCCTCGTCGAACGCAGCCTGCGTCGGCTTGACATTGAAGCTCACCGTGTAGGTGACGCCGTCCTCAAGCTTGCCGCCGTTGGACGTGACCGGCCAAGACACGGTGCCATCAGCCGCAACCGTCGCCTCCGGGGCGCCAGCCCACGCCGTGGTCTGGCCGTGCTGGGTCTTCGTGTACGTGAAGCCCGCGGGCTTTCCATTCGCGGAGGCGCCGTCGGAGCTCACGACCCAGCTGGACAGCTTGTCGTGAATCGTCACGTCGGCGTACTCTGCCGTCTTGGTGATCTCCTGGCGGATGGACTCGAAGATGTTGTTCAGCTGGTCGGCATCCGTGGCGGCCTTGTAGTAGCTGCTGTTGTCGGCGCGATTGCTAAGCCTGTTCCACGCCGTGGCATTCGGATAGTTACTGGAGACAGCGTGCATATAGGCGTTAAAGCGATTGTTCCAGTTGGTTGACGTGTTGTTCGGGTTCGCGTCGCCGAACACCCCGATGGAGTAGACGGTTGCTCCCGCATCCTTAAGCGCCTTCGCGTTTCTCACCGCTTCATTTGCAACCGACTTCTCGAACTCATTACTACTCGTCGGTTGTCCGTCCGTGAAGAAGATAATAACCTTTTTCGCATCGGTGCGCGCGTTCTGCAGTGCGACTCGAGCTTTCTGAAAACCGTAGTCAGCCTGCGTGGCTCCCGCAGCGTTCAGCGAGTCGACTGTACTTGTCAGACCATTAAGATTCGACGTCAGATTTGTCACAATCTGGGAGTTGTTATAGCGCTGTCCCCAACGATAATCCCAATAAGTGTCGTTACCCACATTATCGGAAGCAGTACCGGCAAACTTCACCAACGCGATGCGGTTCTGCTGGCTCTGGTCGGTAATCTTCGCGTTCTCGTCGGCCGTCGCCTTGATGAAGTTATTGACCGCGGTCTTGAGCGAGTCAATCTTCGTAGGCTGGTTCCAAGCAATCTTTTCGGCCATCGAGCCGGACACATCCAGCACCAGCACGATGTCGAGCGGCTGGTTCGTCACAATCTCGCCCGTACCCGCGCTCTTCGCACCGGTGACGTTCAATGCCACCTTGTATGTGCCGTCTCCATTGGCGGTAACGGTCTTCTCGCGGGCCGGAGCAGGCAACGTCGGATCATCTGGCACACCGTTTGTTCCCTCAGCGGAAAGAGGAACAGGCACGCTGGCGGCCGCCTTCTCATCGGTGGTCTGCGATTGTGTTGTGGAGGCATTCCCATCGTCCGCCATGGCGGTGGCGCTTACCCCAGCCACGCCGGCGACGCCGCCGAGCATCGCCACGGCGGCAACGACGGCCACTAACCGCTTGCCTCTCCTGCCCGCTGCGGCTCCTACCGCTGCGAACCATTCTGCAATTCTCTTCATAGCCTTGTCCGTCTCTCTTACAATCGCGTACGCCAGAACCTGGCGTTACACGTACGAGGCATTATGCTATTAATCAAAAAGTGCGAATGCGCCCACCCGGATAGGGGAAGATTCTTACCCGATATTGGTAAAGACCTTGGAATTTTCGGAAAGCGGCACCCCCGCCCCCCCCCCGCGATAACGCACCTTTTCTTCTCGACGGGGCGTGTCGTTCCCACCATCCGGGAACGGAGGCGGATTTGCCACCGCTACGTGGGGGACGGAGTTACCAACGACCGTCAGTATGCCACTGCTCCGTGTGCGTGCAGTATCACACACCATCACACACCGCTACGCATACGCGGAGACACACTACATGTAATTTTTGTGAACGCAAACATACGACTCACCGAGCGGTGTGTGATGCTGGTGATGGCTGGCGATGATGGCGCGGGCGGTGTTGCGAGCGACGCTTTGGTCGCGATCCTATATATGAGGTTCGTAAGGTACGGATCTACGTTACATCGCGGGCGGAAAAGGCCTTATTCCTTGGTATACCGCTGTTGGCTAATTCGTGCTACTGCCCTATATCCTGATTTTCGGTGTTTTCAGGGTATAGAAAAATCCCCGTAGAGCATACTATGCTCTGCTTTTGATGATTATCGAAACATAGAACATGCTTTGGCTCAATCGTCATATGCCCGAAGTGGCAACAATTACAAGTTATCCCGCACCATCGCGACGACATCATGATTGATTTTGTTGATGACAGGGTCGGCAAGCATCTCATCAAGAGTCATCCAGCGGCAGTCCTTGGCACCAACATGGAACTCAGTGGAACGCCAGGCGTCAGGCATTACCGTTACGCTAGCGCGGTATAGCGTGTATTCGTAATAACGAACCTCTCCATCATGCTCCGTGGATGGCTTCTCAGAATCCTTCACACAAATGTGAGACAGGGTAAAGTCTTTAGCAGGAATTCCGAATTCATCGGCAAAATACGTCGTCAGCTGATGAACATCCTCATCAGTACTGCTTGCGGTTGCATGATTAGGGAAAAAGTCGCATCCCCAACCTAAATCACGATACAGAAGATATCGGTTAGCGTCTTTCACCGCAATGATCGAGCTTCTTCGTTCGGTTCTATCCATGTTGGCGATATCCTCATACAGTGTTATGGCACCATACTTATTTCTGCAAGCAGTAATCAAACTCCATACTCCATAGAATATGAAGATAATGCTCAATGCAAGGAGCAATCCTTGAAACATTTGGTCGAGTCCAGATGTGAGAGCAGCAGGAATGTAAAACAATCCTTCGATGATGATGACGACCCATTGGCAATCGGCCCGAAACCAATCTGCTCTTTGTACTCAAAGAGCTTGGCACGCAGTTCAGCTTCGTCGATTCTCAACACCATGAGTACTAATACTACTCGGGGTAGCTCACCCTTCCGGTATTCCCAATTAGATACACCAACATATAAATAGTGGAGCGGATGACGGGAATCGAACCCGCGTAATCAGTTTGGAAGACTGAGGCTCTACCATTGAGCTACATCCGCGTTAAACGTCGCTTTTGGCGACTTGAGTTATTATACATATTTCTTCGGGGATGGCAAACGCGTGTGGCTGCAGCAGGACCAGCCAATCTAGTTGATGGATTGTGGCTTTGCCGAGGACTCCCCTCAGTTGCCTACGGCGACAGCTCCCCTCAAAGAGGGGCGCTGGAAACCGTCGAAATCACAAATGGATGAGCTGGGACTCGTATGGTTGGAGGTCGGCGCCCATCGCATTCAGAATCACGAACCAGCAGTTTTCGGGCAGCGAGTCGAGCTTGTCGATCTGGTTCTTGAGCAGGCGCACGTCGCGGCTGGTGAGCGCGCTCCACAGGTTAACCATGATGGAGACGTTGTACAGCATGTAGCACTCGGGGGCCTCGGGCGCTATTCCACAGAAATCGTCACCACCGCGGAGGCGATCGGACCATCGTGGCTCAGGGAAATATGGATATGCGGCATCGACCCCGCACCGAGAGTCGAGCGCTGCGCCGAACGCGCATTCCGCCGCTCCTGCATCACTGCATAAGGCCCGTTATCGGAAGCAGGGGAATAGGCAGAGGAATAGCGAGCGCCGGCAGCCGAATTCGCGTAATCAGTTTGGAAGACTGACGCCGCCCCCTTACCCAGAGACACATGCGGCACGCCACGGGAATCATCCAAGATCTCGATTTCAGGCCACGGGAAATTATCAAGCGTGAACGGATAGGGGGCATCGCCAAGATAATCGCACCAGGCTTTGAGGAACGCCTCCTTGCCCGCCCATTTGGCGGCCAGATGGACGGCCTCCCCGTCATTCTTCTGGCGCGCGCGGTCGGATGCCTGCCGCACCTCACGCACGGAGAACAGCGCACGCATGCGAGACCCCGGCTCCGCCAACTGTTCGGCGAATGCGGCCACATCCACCACGTCATGCCCCAAACCACAAGTATTCATGCTTCCTATTGTGTACCGCTTCGCGCGTAATCTCTACACCTCATCAGAATTGGGGCCTGATTTCCATTTCAAGGGGGAAAAGATTCACTATGCCGGATGACCTCGCGCAATACCGCAAACATCTTGGGCTGGCTGCCTAGTCGTCCAAAAAACATCCGCGCCCCGCCCCGGAGGTCTATCTCCGTTTCGAGGGGCGGATTTTGACCGTTCCGGAGGTCTACTTCCGTTTCAAGGGGCTGGTCATCCTCCATACCACGAGTATCCGCAGCATAACGCCAACGCCATTCCGCCGTTTTTACGCCTTGTCTACTTGGGTAACAGCCCCTTGAAACGGAAGTAGACCTCCGGCGAATGCCAAATCAGCCCCTTGAAACGCAGAAAGCCCACTCCGAGGGAGGGGCTTTCGTATGTTTTGCATATTTCTCTCACTGAGTTTGTGCCAGCGAGAAAGCTCCAAGGGAAACTCCCCTCACCCGCTTCGCGGGAGCTCCCCTCAAAGAGGGGAGCCGAGATCCGGTGCGCTACTGGCTCCCCTCAACCGAGGGGAGCCAGAGGCATCAGGCCTCGTAGTAGCCGTCGGCACCGAGGCGGGCGTCCGGGTTGAGGAGCATCGCCTTTTCGACCTCGTGGTGGTCGTAGCCACGGTGATCCTCGCGGAAGCGACGGTTGTCGATCGGCTCGTAGAGCGCGGCACGACCCATCATGCCTTCCTCAAGGTGACGCTGGCCGGCGGCCAGGCGGGCGTTGGCACGCTCACGCCAGACTTCCAGCGCGGCCTCGCCATCGGCCTTGGCCACGGCCGCTTCGAAGGCACCCGGATGAACCAGGGCCACGAAGCCGGAAACATGTCCGAAGCCGAGCGAGGTGGCCAAACCGGCCTTGACCGGGCGACCAGCGGTCTCGCGACCGAACTCGTCCTCGCCACCGCCGATGCGCAGGGGCTTCCTAACCCAGACCATGTGGTCGTCGCGCTGGAGCTTCGGATCCACGCAATCAAGCGCCGCGTTCGCCGGAATCACGCCGGACTTGAACAGCTGCGTCAGACCGTTGACCTGGAAGATGCAGGCACCACCCTTGGCGTGGCCGGTAAGCGTCTTCTGCGAGATCACAAACAGCGGGTTGCCGTCGGTGCGGCCGATGGCGTGGGCCAGCGTGTTGTGCAGCTCGGATTCGTTCGGGTCGTTGGCGTTGGTGGACGTGTCGTGCTTGGAGACCACGGCGATGTCGTCGGCTGAGACGCCGAGCTTAGTCAGGTCGTGCACGAGCTTGGAGTCCTTGCCACCGAGGCCGGCAGCCAGGGCACCGAGGCCCGGAGCCGGGATCGAGGTGTGGGCACCATCCGCGTAGGAGTGGATGAAGCCGACCACGGCCGCGACCGGAAGGCCGAGCTTTTCGGCGATGTCACCGCGGGTCACGAGGATCGTGCCGCCGCCCTGGGATTCCAGGAAGCCGCCACGGCGACGATCGTTCGCGCGGCTGAAGAAGCGCGCGTCGATGCCCTTGCCGTACATTTCCTCCGAGTTGGCGGTGGCGTTCATGTTGCCGAAGCCGATCACGGATTCCACGCCGATGTCGTCGATCGCACCGGTGACCACGAAGTCGGCCTTGCCGAGGGCGATCTTGTCGACGCCCTCTTCAAGGGAGACGGCCGCGGTGGCGCAGGCGGAGACGGGCTGGATCATGTTGCCGTAACCGCCGATGTAGGACTGCATCACGTGAGCCGCGACCACGTTCGGCAGGGCTTCCTGCAGGATGTCGGTCGGGATCTCGTGGTTGAGGAAGCGGTCGAGGTACAGCTTGCGCATCGACATCATGCCGCCGAAGCCGGTGCCCTGGGTCGAAGCCACCAGCGAGGGGTGGATGGACTCGAGGATTTCGGCCGGGGTGAAGCCGGCGCCCAGATAGGCGTCCACAGTGGTGACGATGTTCCACAGGGCGATCTTGTCGACATCGCCGACCATCGAAGCGGGGATGCCCCAACGGGTCGGGTCGAAGCCCTTCGGGAACTGGCCGCCGACTGTGCGGGTCATGGTGGCGCGGCGCGGCACGCGGATCATCGAGCCGGCGTGGCGGGTCACGTTCCATTCGCCGGATTCCTCATCCGGGGCGATGGTGGTGTGAGCCTCGTCCAACTTGACGTATTCGGCGGCGACTTCGCGGGTGGGCACAGAGAAGGTGACGTCGTGGTCGAGGAAGACCTCGGCTTCTTCTTCGTCAGCACCGTCCTTGTAGTCGTTGCCCATGCCTTCCTCGAACGGGCGGATGCCGGAGCGGGCCACGACCTCGTCGTGGTAGCGCTCGGCGATGTCCTCTTCGGGCACGAGGTTGCCGTCGGTGTCGTACCAGCCGGGCTTCGGGCTGTCGGCCCAAGTCAGCAGACCCATGTTCCACGCAAGTTCGAGCACTGCGCCGGCGCTCAGGTCGACAGTGCCATCCGAGTGGATGCCGAGCTCGGCCTGGGTGCGCGTACGACCGGAGCCCCACGGGCCCAGCTCACCGACGGAAACGATGACGATTTCGTCTTCCGGCTTGGCGGTGACGTTGGCCCAGTCGGCAAGGTCGACCGAAGCCTGCTTGGTGACGATCGGGGTGGGCAGCGCCTTGATTTGCTGCCCACGCGAGGAGTCGGACAGTCCAGTGGACTGTCCGGCGACGGAGCCATCCGTTTCCTGAGACGAGGCCGCAGCAGCTTCCTTCTCGACGTCGGCCATGGCCTCCGCGCGCAACGCCTTGATGTCGATGGGCTCGGAGCCGAGGCCACCGGTCAGGTCCACATCGAGCGGGGCCTTGAGGGCCTGCTCGCGCGATTCGGCAGTGCACAGGTCGAGCAGCTTGGCCGCAATCTGTGCGGTGGAGTAGGTGTGGATGCCGTGACGCTCAACGACGGCGACCAGCGGGTCGTTACCGCCCATCAGACCGGTGCCACGCACCCAGCCGATCTTCGGGTGAGCGAAGGTGACGCGGCTCGACCACACCTTTTCAGCGCGGGCACGGTTGACGATGGCGTCAAAGGCGCTCTTGACTTCGCCGTAGGCACCGTCGCCGCCGAATACGCCGCGGTTCGGGGAACCGGGCAGCACCACGTGGAGCTTGTGCTGCACGTTGGTGTCGGCACCGATGTGGCTGAAGCCGGCGATGGCGCGTTCCACGCCCCACAGCATCAGTCGCGCCTGTGATTCGAACAGGTCGCCGGCGTCGGCGAGCGTGCCATGGACCGGCGGAGCGGCGAACGGGAAGAACAGGGTCGGCTCCCACGCGGGCTTCAGAATCGTGGTGGTGGCACCGGAGGTCTTCTTCTGCTCGTGGCCCACCCAGTCGACCAGCGCGTCAACGTCGCGATAGCTGGAGAGGTTGGCCGGAACCAGCCACAGCTTGGCGTTGCCGGTAGCGTGCTCGCGGTAGGCCTGCTTGGCCCAAGCCTTGATGGACGGCTTGAAGCTGTGCGAGGTGGCCACCACAGTGGCACCGCCTGCGAGCAGGCCTTCGACCACCTGAGCGGCAATCGAGTTCGGGCTCACGCCGGTGACGATGGCGATATCATTCGCGTAACGGGAGGCGTTCTTGTCGGAAGTAACGGATTCGAGGGCTTCGGAGCCGGCCTTCTGGAAGGCGGCCTTAAGCTCCTCACTCTCCGACTCGTTGGCGAACCACTGGGCTTCGGCGGCGATGGTCTTGCCAAGGCCGATGAAGCTGCCGTTCAAGGCGGCGGGGTCGTTGCCGTAGTAGGCGCGGGCGAGGTCTTCACGGGCGGAGGCCCACCGGTCATCGAAGAGGATGGCCTTGTTGGCGTCGAAGCGCGGAGCGACCCGCTTGGGCCAGTCGGAGCCAAGTTCGGCTTCGACCGCGGCCACGACGGCGGCGTTCTCGTCCTCGGATTTTTCCGGAGCCGGAGCGGCCACGCCGAGCTCGTTCAGCACGAAGCGGGCGGTGGCGGCGAGCACGCCGTTGGAACCGGTGACCTTCTCGGCGAAGGCGTCGAGCGCGGCGGAATCGACCACAGCGCCACCAGCGGCACCACCGGCGGACGGCAGGGCCACGGCAACACCCTTGAGCTGGGCGACCACCTCAACGGCCGCATCGATCAGCTTGTCGGCTTCCGGCTTGTTCTGCACGGCGGCGGTGGGCAGCTTGGCCAGGTCGCCGCCACGGGAGCTGGCACCCTCGCGGGTGTCGAGCAGCAGTGCGGCGAGCACGCTGGCCACCCAGCCTTCGCCGAGCTGCCATACGTTGGTCACGCGGTCGCGGATGTACTGCTGTTTGACGCCGGCGGCACCGAACAGCGAGCGCAGGCGGTCGCGCAGCGCCTCGGAGAGCACGGCACCGAACGGCTTGTAGTTCGGGGCGGCCTTGTTGACGATTTGGGCGAGCTTGTCGAGCGTCGCTTCAGCAGCACCGTCCACGCTGGCGACTCCCAGCTCGGAGCTGATGTCCATGAGCAGCTGGTTGCGGCGAGAAGAGACACCGTTGGTCAGGGTGTCGGTGGTGTCGTTGCTGCCGATCTGGTCGAGGCGCACCTTGGCGGAGTAGGCCATGAGTACGCCGATAGCATCGGAAGCCTTGAAGGGCAGGTCGGCGACGGCGGAACCAGACGGTGCGCCAGCAGCGGCCTGCCCTGATTGCAGGCCGCGCGAGGAGGCGGACAGTCCAGTGGACTGTCCGGCGACGGAGCCATCCGTTGTCTGAGCAGCCTCAGTCGCGGCATTTGCCGGAGCAGCACCCGATCCGAGCTTGGCGACGGCGGAACCACCGGCAGGAGCGGTTTCGACCGAGGCCGAGGCCGCAGCCTCTTCCGGCTCGTCGTCGGGAACCAGCGAATCGGTGTCGGTCATGTAGACGCGGCCTTCATCGCGGCCGACGTTGTAGACGACCGTATCGTTGCCGGCGAACTCGGGCAGACGTAGGGTCTTGGTACCGAGGTTGGCCAGGGTCGGGGCGTTGCCGAGGCCGACTTCGACGTATTCTTCCACGCCGAGGCCGCCCTGTTCGCGCTGACCGAAGAGCAGCGCCTGGGTTTCAATCCAACGCACCGGGGAGGCGAACTGCCAGGAGAGCAGTTCGGTCAAGAGCAGACGGCCGAGCTTCTGGTCGTCGGCGGCGTAGGAATCCCACACGGCCGGGTCGTCGAGCACGGCCTTGATGCGTTCGGACGGCACGGCTTCGAGGATCTTGGCGGCGAATTCCTTGGTCATCTCGAACGGGGTGGCCACCAGGTTCGGGATGTAGCGGTCCACCAGACGGCCACGGTAGTCGATGTAAGCAGGAAGCAGCGCGTCGAGCTTGTCGCGGAATTCCGGCACGCCCTTGCGCAGCAGCGTGGAGTGGAACGGCACATCGATGCCGGGCACCAGCATGAACGCGGGCTTGCCACCGAATGCGGCCACGCGGCGGGCGGAATCGGCCTTCAGGGCCTTGAGTCCGGCGATCGTACCGGCGATGGCGTACTGCTGGCCGGCGAGGTTGTAGTTCACGATCTCCAGGAATTCGCCGGAGGCCTTGGCCACGGATTCCACGTATTCCTTGACGTGAGCGTCGTCCACACCGAACTGGTTCGGGCGCAGGGCACCCATGCGGTAGTTGGAGCGACCCTGTGCGTCACGCTCGATGAGGTGGTGCATGGTGGAACCACGGTGGAACACGAGCTCCAGCACGGTTTCCAGCGGAATCACGTCGGCGAACGCGGACAGCGCATTGTATTCGCCGAGCGAGTGGCCGGCGAAGTATGCAGGCCAGATGTCGGCGCCGGCTTCGCGCAGCCGCGCGGTCTGGGCAAAAGCAACCGTCGCGAGCGCCACCTGCGTGAACTGCGTCAGGTTGAGCAGGCCTTCGGGATGGCGGTAGGTCACGCCGTTGGCGGTGAGCTCCTTCGGGTTATCGCGCACGAGGCCCAGGATCGAGAAACCGAGCTTGGAGCGGGTAAGCTTGTCGGCGCGCTCCCACACATCGCGGGCGGCGGCGGACTTGGCACGCTCGTCCAGAACCATGCCCTGCTTCTGGATGCCCTGGCCGGGGTAGACGAAGGCGGCGCGCGGTGCGCGGACCAGTGCGGTGCCGCGGGAGACGAGCTGGCCGTCGATACGGCAGGTGACTTCGAGGGTCATGCCGCCGTGGCGCACTTTGCCGACGCGCTCGACGGAGATTTCGACGGTGTCGTCAAGCTGGACCATGCCGTACATGTTGTAGGTCCAGCCGGCAATCTCGTAGTGGGCACCCTTCTCGTCGGTCGCCTGCACGGCGTGCTGGGCGGTGGCGGACAGCCACATGCCGTGCACGAGCGGGGCGGCCAGGCCGGAGATGCGAGCGCCACGAGTGGAGGTGTGGATCGGGTTGAAGTCGCCGGAAGTGCGGGCGAAGGCGGTCATGTCGTGTGGGGCGACGACCTTCACGCGGCGCAGCAGACGGCGCGGAGTGGCCTGCACTACTTGCAGGCCGCGCGAGGAGGCGGACAGTCCAGTGGACTGTCCGGCGACGGAGCCATCCGCTTCCTTATTCAGGAGGGCACCACCATACTCGGGGGCGTCTGCCGGCAAAGCATCGGAGTAGACGCGGCCGCGGATCGCGAAACGCTCGGTTTCGCGGGCAAGCGGCGTGCCGTCGGCGGCGGTGTGGGTCACGTGGATGGTGACCACGCGGCCGGAGGCGGACTCGAAGTAATCCTCGGCCCAAGACTTCAGGGTGATGGTTTCGCCGGTGTGCTTGAGCAGGTCCTCCTCGTTCACCTCAAGTTCGATGAGGTGGTCGAGGTGGACGGCGTTGAGCAGGCCTTCAATCACCGGGTAGCCCTTGACGTACACGGAGCCGAGCGCCGTGTAGATTGCCGGCCAGGCAGGGCCGACCAGCGCATCGGGGGCGATGCGGCTGGGCTGCAGGGTGGTCGGCAGAGCGGCGCCAGTGGCCGCTTCGTGGTCGAAGCCGAGGTTGGCGGACAGGGCGTAGGTTGCGGTTGCGGTACCGAACGGACGCTCGTCAGAGGTCTTGCCGTCAAGCTGCGGCATCTCGGTGAGCTTGTCGCCGGTGATGGCGGTGTTGCCGATGCCTGCGGTGGCGGCGAGCATCGCGTAGACGTCCGGAATCAGGCGTTCGCGGTCCACGACCGGCACACGGCCGGGCTCGGTGCCTTCCACGATGAGCGGGATGACGATATCGCGCACGGCGTGCTTGGAGGTGCCGCCGTCCGGGTCGTTGTCCCAGTAGGTGTCGAGGTGGATGTCCAGATCGTACTTGCCGGCCGCGGCGTCAAACGCGCGGATCTCGTAGTACTGGTCGCCCAGGGCGGTGCCGTAGGCCGGGTTGTCGGTGATGTGGCCGACCCAGGAGATGTTCGGGGACTTGCGGATGAAGTCTTCGGCGCTGGTGGCCTCGCCAAGTGCGGCGAAATCGTCGTTCTCAGCGGCATCGGCGCCCTGCTGTTCGTCCTGCACGCGCTTGATGGCGGCGGTTTCGAAGCGGCCGAGGATGTCGGCGATCGGCTCGTCGATGGTGGTGATGCCGGCAACGGAGATCGGGCCGGGGATGGCACGCACGGAATCGGCGGAGTAGCGCTGGTCTTCGGACTGCCAGAGCTGGTCCTGACCCCACCAACGCAGCAGGTCGTTGTCGATGACGGGTACGAACGGCATGGGCTTGGGGTATTCGCGCACGAGCACCGGGAACCAAGCCACGTCGGTCGGGACCACCTTGAGTTCGGCGGTCTGCGGGTAGGCCAGTGCGAGCTTTTCGAGCGCGGGGGCCGGGTCGGCGAGAATGTCGTCGTGGGTCAGCAGGCCAGCGGCAGCTGCCTCTTCAGCAGAAACGCCATCAGCGGCGAACAACTTGGAGGTGAATTCGCCGGAGTCCGTGTCGTTCACACGGGCTTCGATGCGCTGCAGCAGGTGCTGGAAGCGGTCGGCGTAAGTCGGGTCGACCCACGGGAAGGCGAGTTCGGCGAAGCGCTGCGCCCACTCAAGGTAGGTCATGGAGGCCAGGTCGCCGAAGTAAGGCTTGGCGGTCTTGTTCAGGGCTTCGATGATTTCCTTGCGGCGGGAGTCGAGCTCTTCGGGGTGCTTCATGACGCGCACGAGCAGACGGCCGCATTCGGCGGAGTCGTTCTCGAGCTCGTAAATGTCGGCGTGCAGGTGGCTCAGGCCGGAGGACATGCCACCGACGGACTTGCCGGACGGCACCCAGTGGGCGGCCTGCGGGGCGAACACGTCGTCGGACTTGGCGTCGGCCGGAATACCGGGCGTCTTGACGAGCAGCTGCTTGACTTCGGGGCTGGTGTGAGCCTCCTTGGCGGTCATCGCGGCGGTACCGATAAGCACGCCGTCGACCGGCATGTCGGGCAGGCCGTAGGCGTGGGCCCACTGGCCGGAAATGTAGTCGGCCGCGCGTTCGGGGGTGCCGATGCCGCCGCCGGCGACCAGCACGAGGTTGTCGCAGGCGCGCACTTCGGCGTAGGTGGCGGCAAGCAGGTCATCCAGCGCTTCCCAGCTGTGGTGGCCGCCGGCTTCACCGCCCTCGACCTGAACCATGATGGTGGTGGGGGACACGGCCTTGGCGATGCGCACGACCTGACGAATCTGGTCCACGGTGCCGGGCTTGAAACTCACGTACGGCAGACCGTCCGCCTGCAGCGACTCGATCAGGGCCACGGCTTCGTCCAGCTCGGGGATGCCGGCGGAGACGACCACGCCGTCGATCGGCGCGCCGGAAGCACGCTTCTTGGGCACGATGCGGGAGGAGCCGAACTGCAGGTTCCACAGGTAACGGTCCATGAACATCGCGTTGAATTCGACCGTGCGGCCTTCCTCCAGCTCGTCTTCGAGGGCGGCGATGTGGCGGTCGAACACTTCGGCGGTCACCTGGCCGCCGCCGGCGAGCTCGGCCCAGTAGCCGGCGTTGGCCGCGGCGGCCACGATTTCCGGTTCCACGGTGGTGGGGGTCATGCCGGGCAGCAGTACCGGCGGCTTGCCGGTGAGCTTGGAGAACTTGGTGACCAGCTTGGCGCCGGCCGGGGTGTTGATGATGCGCGGGGCGAACGCCTTCCAGTTCTGGGTGCGCTCAGGCTCGCTTTCCAGCGTGGAGAGCGTGGAGCGTTCGGACAGCGTGGTGGCTTCGACCACGCCGATGCCGGTGCCCTGCACCACGTTGCCGATCAGCTTGCCGAGCGTGTTGCCGGGGCCGAGGTCCACGATCCACAGCTTGGCCGGGTCGGCGGCGTTGAACAGCGCCTTGACGCGGGCGTTCCAGTCCACATGGTTGAGCAGCACTTCCGCAGCGAGTGCGCGGGTGCGATCCTGGTCAAAGCCGCAGGCGCCGGCCCAGGCCACGGTCTGCTCGACGGCTTCGGCCATGAGCGGAGAGTGGAAGGGCAGGGTGACCTCAAGGTATTCGAGGGTCGGGTTGAACACGGTGCCGCCGTGGAGCTTCTGCTCGCGCAGCTTGGCCTGGTGCTGGTGTTCGCGCTCGGCTTCGAGGGCGAAGGCAGACAGGTCCTCCGGGTAGCCGGAAAGCACGTGGTGGTTGTCGGAGTTGGTGACGGCGATGGAGATCGGGCCGCGAGCGTTGTTGACGCGGGCCACCAGAGCCTCAACCTGTTCGCGGGTGGCGCCCTTGACGGAGAGCATCGGACTGGCTTCGCCATACTTGGGGTTCAGGCCCAGTTCGCGCACGCGGCGAGTGCCGGCTGCACCGATCAGGGCGGCGACGGCCAGAATCTCGTCGAGGGTCTTGCCGGCGGCCTCGATGGAGCCGGCGGCCTCGATGGCGCGGGCCATGTGCACGGCGAGCACGCCCTGGGAGTGGCCGAGCACGGCGAGCGGCTTGGCCTGGGCCACGCTGTAGCCGAGGTGTTCGAGGTCGAGCAGGGCGCCGAGCTGGGTCAGTGCCACGCCTTCCACGGACGCGGTGGCGTCGGCTGCGGCGCCGAGGCAGGCCGGGTTCGGAGTGAAGCCGAACAGGTCGACCGGACGGCCGGTGGTGGTCAGCAGGTCGGCGGCGACCGGGGTGAGCAGTCGGTTGGCTGCGGCGATATGGCCGCGCAGGGCCTCGTCAAGGCTGGGATCGGTGGTCTGGTCTGCCAGGGCTACCGGCCACGGGGTGGACTGGCCGGCGAAGGCGAGCGCATGGGGCTCGGTGGCCAGGCGATTGAGGAAGAAGGTGGTCATTGCTTTCCTTACTTGTGTTTGGTTGATGTCTTCAGAAATCAGAGGGGCTGGTTGCCGTGGTGTTTGGTGGTGCGCTTGACGCGCCGCTTGGTGGCGAGCGTGGCCAGTGATTCGACAATCACCTCACGGGTCTGTTCGGGGTCGATCATGCCGTCTATCTGCCCGATTTCCAGCGACAGGTTCGCGTTGACGGTGCTGGTCTCGTACTCCTTGATGTACTTGGCCCGCAGCGCATCGACGTCCTGCCCGGAGGCTTTGGCCTTGGCCAGGTCGTGGCGGTGGATGATGTTCACCGCGCCGGCCGCGCCGAGCACCGCGATCTGGGAGGATGGCCATGCGAAGTTCAGGTCCGCGCCGATGGCCTTGGATCCCATCACGATGTACGCGCCGCCGAACGCCTTGCGCAACACCACGGTCACCATCGGCACTTGCGCGTTGGCGTAGGCGTAGATCACCTTGGCGCCGCGGCGGATGATGCCGGCGTGCTCCTGGTCGGAGCCGGGCTTGTAGCCGGGCACATCCACGAGGGTGACCACGGGCAGGTTGAACGCGTCGCACAGTCGCACGAATCGGGCGACCTTCTCGGACGAGTCGACGTCCAGGATGCCGGCGAGCACGTTCGGCTGGTTCGCCACGATGCCGACCGGCTTGCCGTCGATGCAGGCGAAGCCGACGAGCGCGGAGGCGCCGAACAGTTCCTGCACCTGCACGAATTCGCCGTAATCGACGATGCAACGAATCACTTCGAGCATGTCGTAGGGCTGACGTTCGTTGGCGGGCACGATGGTGGCGAGTCGCTTGGCGGTCTCGCGTTCGGCGCGGGTGACGGCGTAGGCGTAGACCGGCGGCTTGCTTTCGCTGTTGGACGGCAGGTAGGCAAGCACGGTGCGCGCATAGTCGATGGCGTCGGATTCGTCCTCGCCGAGGTAGTGGGCCACGCCGGACACCCGGTTATGCACTTCGCCGCCGCCAAGGTCGGCCATGGAGATGGTCTCGCCGGTCGAGGCCTTGACCACGTCCGGCCCGGTGACGAACATGTTCGAGTTCTCACGGGTCATGATGATGAGGTCCGTCAGAGCCGGGCAGTAGACGGCACCGCCGGCGCAGGGGCCGAGAATCAGGCTCAGCTGGGGCACGAAGCCGCTGGCCTCGCAAGTCTTGCGGAAGATGCGGCCGTACTGGGTCAGAGCGGCCACGCCCTCCTGTATGCGGGCGCCGCCGGAGTCCACGATGGCCACGATCGGCACTTTGAGGTCGATGGCCATGTCCATCAGTCGGCAGATCTTCTCGCCTTCGGCGGTGCCGAGGGTGCCGCCCTTGACGGAGAAGTCCTGGGCGTAGACGGCCACTTTGCGGCCGTAGACCTGGCCGAAGCCGGTGATGACAGCTGCACCGGCGTTGCCGCCGGCGATGTTGCCGCCCTGGAAGCGGCCGATCTCCTCGAACGTGCCGGTGTCGAAGAGCAGGTCGAGGCGTTCGCGCGCGGTTTTCTTGCCTTTGGCGTGCTGCTTGTCGCGGGCGCGCTCTTCGGCGGCGCGGGCCAGTTCGGCGGCCTTGACCACGGCGGTGCGCAGCGGCTGGTGGGCCGAGGGCTGGGCGTCGTTGGCGGCCGAGGCCGCAGCCGCGGCCTTCACGGCCGGCGAATCCATGATGTCAGTCATTGCCACCCTCCTTCTTGGCGTCGGCGGCCTTATCGGCTCCTTCTGACGAGGGAGCTGTCGACGCAGCCGACTGAGGGAGAGATCCCGGCGCAGCCGCAGCAGCCTTGGCCTTGCCGGCGTTCACGTCCAGCGTGACCAGCGTGTCGCCGGCCTCCACGCCATCGGCCGGGCCAACGAAAATCTTCTTCACTTCGCCGGAGGCCGGCGCGTACACGTAGTTCTCCATCTTCATGGATTCGAGCACCACCAGAAGGTCGCCCTTGGCCACTTGCTGGCCTTCGGACACGTTGATGCGCGTGACCACGGCCTGCATCGGGGAGGCGATGATGCCGGACTTGGCGCCGTCGCCGGACTTGGCGGCACCGGAGGACACATTGTGCAGGCCTGCGCCGCGCAACGGCTGAGTGGGGCGCTTGGCACCGCGGGCGCGGGCCGAGCCGGTGATGTTCTCCACGATGTCGAGCGGCACGGTGAGCTTGACGCGGCGGTTGTTCATCTCGATGACGAACGTCTCCGACTTGGACTTGTCGGGCGCGGCCGGGGCGGCGGCACCCGGGGCGGCGGCCAAGGAGGCCGGCTGGCCGGAGGCGGCGGAAGCCGGTGTGCGGTTCAGGTACGTGCGCTCCAGCCACTTGGTGGACACGGCGAACGGATGGCCATGCTCGGCGGTGAAGTCGTCGTTGCGGAAGATTTCCTTGAACAACGGAATCGGCGTGGGCACGCCTTCGATCACAAGCTCATCGAGCACGCGACGCACACGGGCCACGGCATCGAGACGGTTCTGGGCGGTGACGATGACCTTGCCCATCATCGAATCGAACTTCGGGGAGATGGTGTCGCCCTGTTCCACACCGGTATCGATGCGCACGCCGGGGCCGGCCGGCCACTGGATCTTCTCCAAGGTGCCGGAGCCGGGGGTCAGGTTGGTGGCCGGGTCTTCGCTGGTGATGCGCAGTTCGAAGCTGTGGCCGCGCGGTTCGGGGGCACGGGTGAGCTCGCCGCCGGCGGCGATATTGAGCTGTTCGCGCACCAGGTCGAGGCCGCTGACCTCTTCGGAGACGGTGTGCTCCACCTGCAGACGCGGGTTGACTTCCAGGAAGTACACCTTGCCGTTCGGGGTCACCATGAATTCGCAGGTCCCGAGGCCCACGTAGCCGACCGTGGTGAACAGGCGGCGGGAGTATTCCTCGAGCGTGCTGATGATTTCCTCGGGCAGGAAGGGCGCGGGCGCCTCTTCCACAAGTTTCTGGTTGCGACGCTGCAACGAGCAGTCACGGGTGGAGTACACGGTGAAGTTGCCGTGCGAGTCGCGCCCGGACTGGGTCTCGACGTGGCGTGCCTTGTCCACGAACTTCTCGATGAAGTATTCCTTCAGATCGCCGCCTTGCAGCGCGTCGTGGTTCATGTAGAAGCGGCGCAGCTCCTCGTCGTCATGCACCACGGTGATGCCGTGGCCGCCACCGCCATCAGTGCGCTTCATCATGATCGGGTAGCCGTGGGTGTGTGCGAAGTCGAGCAGCGTTCGCACGTCGGTCACCGGTTCGGACAGGCCAGGCACCGGCGGCACTTTGGCGCGCAAGGCCACTCGGCGGGCGGTGATCTTGTCGCCCAAATCCACCAGCGCGGTGTGATGCGGACCCACCCAGATGGCACCGGCGTCCTCGACCTTCTGCGCGAAGCTCGGCACTTCGGAAAGGAATCCATAGCCAGGATGCACGGCGTCCGCACCGGTCTTGCGCAGGATGTCGATCAGCAGATCCTCGTTGAGGTACGTGTCCTTGTAGGTGTCGCCGGAGAGCAGGTATGCCTCGTCGGCCATGTCCACATAGCGGCTATTGCGGTCCTGTTCGGAGTAGACGGCCACGGTGGAGATACCCATCTCCTTGGCCGTGCGCACCACGCGAAGCGCAATCTCGCCTCGGTTCGCAATCAGCAGTTTTTTGACAGTATGAGCCATAGTGTCAAATTCTGCTTCTTATATAGGGAATAAGGCAATCCACGTTCTCACAAAAGCGTTCACGCCCTTTTGTAGGCATTAAACAAACGCGCACGCAGGTTTCAGCATCGTAACCGTTGGCAAGAATCGCCATCAAGACCGATATTGCAACGTTTGCCGCCATCAGAATCGACGTTACATAAGTTGACGCTACTACCCCATTCGTCAACTTACGACAAATCAAAATCGATAATTTTGTAACTTGATACGAAACCGCACGAAATCGAACACCTCTACGATGGCAACCGTAAGTTCAGGGGAAGGCTCACAGCAAGCGGGCGCAATGCGGCCGGCCAAGGCCGGTTCGGCACAGGTCAGTTCGCATCGTATCCGCTTGATTTCGCATCATACGCAGTTTGCATGCGGTGTGGAGCGTCCGCAATATGGACAATCCGCACCGCCATCATGCCGCGAAACGACCGATCCCCTTCATTCATCGCATACCGTCCGCCATTCACGGCGATATCACGCAAACATAGGGGCGTACGCCTTCGGCTTCGTCATCCAGTCCGCGTTGACCGGTGCACCGCTCGCCGCCGTGGCCCTGGCCTCCATGGGCTTCGTTGTCGACGACGCCATCAAGGCCGTGGTGGCCTCTCTGGCCACCGCCGGCCTGTCCAAGCTCGGTCGCTGACCTGAGCTACTAGCTAGCTACTGGCCGGCTATTACAGCACTCCCACATCGGCGGTGCGGACCGTATGGTCCGTGCCGTCTTGTGTTCTCAGAATCAGTGAGGCGTCTTCGTTGAGGCCGATGGCTTCGCCGGTCAGCGTGGTGCCGTCCGTGAAGTGCGCCTCGACCTGACGGCCGCGCGCCCAGCACACCGCCTTCATTTCCTCGCGCAACGACTCGGCCTGGCCCTTCGGGTCGGCGATGAACTTCGCCAACCGCTCGCGGAAGCCCTCGACCTGACGTTCGGCCACCGCATCGCGCATCTCGCCGAACGACGGCAGCCCGGAGACATGCAGCTGCAGCGAGGTCGATTGCGGCGTGGGCAGCCGGCAGGCGCCCAAGGCCAAGTTCAGGCCGACGCCGAACACGATGACGACGTCGTCATCGGCATCAGCATCAGTACCGGTACTGGACGACGGCGGAATCACCAGCTCCGAGAGCAGCCCGCCCAGCTTGAGCCCGTGGCAGAACACATCATTCGGCCATTTGAGCTCAAGGAAGCAGTCCGACTGGTTTGGCGCAGCACCATACTCCTCGATCATGCCGTTCAGCGCATCCAGCGTGACCAGTCCGGCGATCATCTGCAACCAGCCGTTGACGGATTCGTCGGTGGCGATCGCGCGCGGAATGCGCACGGCATAGGACATCGTCGAGCAACGGCCGGGCTGACTGATCCACTTGTGACCATTGCGGCCACGGCCGGCGGTCTGCCGGTCGGCGGCCACCACGACCACCGCCAGTTCGCCATCCTGGTGGTCGGGCAGCGTCAACGACCCGTCGCCGATCATCTGTGCGGCCAGCGCGTTGGTCGAATCGGTTTCGTCCACGGCGACCACATGATCCGCGACGGCTGTAGTTCTGGGTAGCTGCGGCGTTGCAGCTTTCAATGCAATCATCATGGACACTACGTTACCTCGGTTGCGCCGTTTTTTACCCGCGATATTCCACGGAAAGCGCGAAAAATCAACCACTTTCACCCACATAGCCCGTGTTAACGTTCACAACTTCGGAAATTCCGCATTCGCCGAACCCACGCATGCACCCGGCCGTCGTATTGGCTTGCGAACAATGGCAATGCCCGGCAGACATCGAATATCAACCGTTGACCTGTGCGGCTACCATATATTGTCATGACGTCACCAGCCACCGCGAAGCTTGCCGCCGTATCCAGCCGCCAGTCCCACCCGCATCTTGCGCGCGTGGGCGCTGCCGCGCGCTGGACACTGGCCGCGCTGGCCTGCCTGTGGCTTGCACTGGGGAAGGCGGGCGGGGCGATAGCGCG